>Ga0209614_1002344_pt1 | contig 12645 bp, 13 predicted proteins | sample BlaSprsedimmetaG_FD_185484 | JGI IMG/M metagenome (GOLD analysis project Ga0209614, IMG submission 185484) | Hot spring sediment bacterial and archeal communities from California, USA to study Microbial Dark Matter (Phase II) - Blank Spring... ... | reverse complement strand
CAAGGGCACGAAAAAGCCCAAGTCCAGTGACAAAAAGAAAACCGAGGACTGAAATAATCCGATGAGAAGCCTGTCCGACCGTCGCCTGGGCCGGACGAATACTATCCAGGATTCATGGCATAGGGATACACGATGTTTGAAGAGACTTCCGCAAAGAGGATTATCGGACCATTGGGCAATGTCTTCGAGGCGGGGATAGACCCGGCTTGCGGAGCCAGCGCCCAGTATGGGGCGCCCGGCCCGTATCAGCGCTACCGTCAGATGAGCCTCGACGATATGCTGTTGGACAACCGGATCGTCTTCCTGATCGGTGAAATATCCTACGGCAGGGCCGCCGAGGTCATCATGAAGATGCTGTACTTGGACAACCAGAAACGGGGCAGTGAGATCAGTCTTTACATCAACTCCCCCGGCGGCAGCGTAAACGACACGATGGCGATTTACGATACCATGCGGTTCGTGGGTTCGCCGATTGCCACATATTGCATTGGGCGGGCCCAGTCGGGGGCCGCGGTCATACTGGCGGCGGGCAAAAAAGGCGGCCGGTTCGCCCTGCCACACGCCAAGATCATGCTGCACCAGCCCTGGGGCGGCGTCTCCGGGCAGGCGGCGGACATCAAGATTCAGGCCGAGGAGATTCTCAAGGCCAAGGACATGATGAACGCGATTCTGGCCAGGCACAGCAACCGCTCGGTTGAGGAGATCAAAGCCGAGACCGAGCGAGACCGCTATATGACGGCCGAAGAGGCCAAGGAATACGGGCTGATCGACGAGGTCCTCCACGAGGACGAGAAGAAGGACAAGGCCACCGCCAAGGAAGACGAGAAGAAGCAGGCGTAGGAACCCCGGTCACAGGCACAAGACAGCAGGAAAGAGCACAAATGACACTCAATCAACTTGTACCGATCGTCATTGAGAAGAGCGGGCGAACCGAGCGGGCGTACGACATCTATTCGCGGTTGTTGAAGGACCGGATCGTCTTCCTGGGCGGGGTCGTCAACGACGCCTCGGCGAATCTGGTGATCGCCCAGATGCTCTTTTTGAGCAACGAGGACTCCAAGGCGGACATTCACTTCTACATCAACTCGCCGGGCGGGTCGATTACGTCAGGCTTGGCCATTTACGACACAATGCAATTCGTCCGCTGTGACGTAGCCACGTACTGCGTGGGCCAGGCCGCGAGCATGGGGGCTGTCCTGCTGGCCGGTGGAGAGGCAGGCAAGCGGTTCTTGCTGACGAACAACCGGGTACTGCTCCATCAGCCGCTCATCAGCGGCGTACTGGAAGGACCGGCGACGGACCTCGATATCGAGGCCAGGGAGATCATCCGGTTGCGAGAGCGACTGTATGAGATTCTGGCGCATCATACCGGCCAGAAGCCGGAAAAGATCGAAAAGGATTGTGACCGGAACCTCTGGCTTGACGCATCGGAGGCCATCGAGTACGGTCTGGCGGACAGGATTCTGCAAAAGGCCCCCGAAATCGTTCGGGACGAGCGGTCCGGCGATGAGGGCGGGGCCGACGACTGAAAGGGGCATGGCCCGTGCGAACCTTGGGATTTGTGGCGACGGCGGTTCTGATCAGCGTGCTGGCCGGGTGTAACGAGGCGCAGAAACAGCCGGATCCGGTGGCTCAGCGTTTGGCGTCGCTGGAGCAGCAAAACGCCGAACAGACCCGAGAAATTGACGATCTCCAGCGCACCAATGCATCACTTCGCAAGAATCTGGAGGTCCTGTCGGGCCTGCCGGACAAAACCGCCCTGGAGGACCTTAGCCGCCTGGAAAGCGTGGGGCTGACCCGGTACACGGGTTTCTACGACAAAGACAAAGACAAAGACGGGGTGAAGGAGGCGCTGATCGTATACGTCCAGCCGATTGATGAGCAGGGCGACGTGGTCAAGGCGCCGGGGGCGGTCGAAATCTCGTTGTGGGACCTCTCACAGGAACCGGATGAGGCGAGACTGGGGCAGTGGCGTGTCGGACCGAAGGAATTGCAGAAGCTCTGGTTCTCGACGCTGATGCGAACGAACTACCGGTTGGTCTTCGAAGCGCCGGTCGGGGCGGCAACGGCGGATAAGCCGCTGACCGTCAAGATGACGTTTACGGACTATCTCACCGGCCGGACCCTGACCGACCAGATGGCCATCAATCCGGTTGCGCCGTGAGCCGGTAAGCGGTTACCCTGATGAACAAGAACGTGATCATACCCAAAGACAGAATCGCCGATTTCTGCCGGAGGTATCATGTCCGGCGTCTTTCCGTGTTTGGCTCCGCTCTGAGAGATGATTTCACCATTGATAGCGACGTAGATGTCTTGGTCGAGTTCCAGAAAGGCCGCGAGCCTGGGTTTGCCTTCTTTGATATGCAGGATGAACTCGCGGAGTTGCTGGGCCGGACGGTTGACCTTCAGACGCCGAGTTTCCTGAGCCGGTACTTTCGAGACGAGGTGATGCGACACGCCGAGGTTCAATATGTCCAAGACTGAAGACCTTACTCGCTTGCGTCACATGCTCGATGCCGCGCGCAAAGCGCTCGAGTTCACGCGGAATTGTGATCGTGCGGACCTTGACCGAGACGAGAAACTTGCACTGTCAGTCGTTCGGCTTTTGGAGATCCTCGGCGAAGCAGCCAAGACTGTCTCCGAGCAGTGCCGTGAGCGGCACCCTGAGATCCCGTGGCGGCAGATTGGAGCGGCAAGGAATCGGCTGATCCACGGCTACTTCGACGTGGACCTTGACGTTGTGTGGAACATCGTCTCGGCCGATCTTCCCGTCCTGCTGGCCAGACTGGAGAGAATCCTCTCCGGTGAGTGAGGGCAAGCCGTGTGGCGCCGCCATGAATGGGATACAGTCTTGACGGGGCGGTGGGTTTTCCTGGGTAGGAATCAGCGGACTCCATTCCTTCTTGCGAATCCCTGAGGAGTCTCTATCATACGGTTATGGACGAATTTCGTAACGAGATTATATGCGGCGACTGCGTGGAGGTGCTGAGCAAGGCCGAACAGCCCTTCGCGGACCTGATCTTCGCGGACCCGCCTTTCAATATCGGCTACAAGTACGACCGGTACAACGACAAGAGGGCGCGCCATGACTACCTGGACTGGACGCGGGATTGGATAGCCGCCTGCGTCAAGGTGCTCAAGCCCCACGGATCGTTTTACATCGCCATCGGCGATAAGTACGCCGCCGAGATCAAGATAACGGGCGAGGAGCTTGGCCTGAAGCTGCGCAACTGGATCATCTGGCACTACTCGTTCGGGCAGCAGGCGCGGAGCAAGTTCGCCCTGTCTCACACGCACATCTTCTACTTCGTGGTCAACGAGCGGGATTTCATCTTCAATGACGACGCCGTGCGGGTCATCTCCGACCGTCAAAAGAAATACGGCGACAAACGGGCGAATCCGGCCGGCAAGATGCCCGATGATGTATGGGACGAATACCCGCGGATCTGCGGTACATTCACGGAACGGACGGGCTTTCCATGCCAGATGCCGGAGAGTCTGCTGGCAAGGATCGTCCGGCTCAGTTCCAATCCGGGCGACTGGGTTCTGGACCCGTTCAGCGGATCCGGCACCACCGCTGTGGTCGCGCACAAGCTGGGACGGGTCTATACGGGTATCGAGCTGTCGGAGGAGTACCGCCGGGCGACCGTGGAGCGAATTGCCGACTCGGAGGGGTTGCCCGTCGAGGGCGAAGGAAGGCCGCAGTGGCCCGACCACGCGGACGACGAATTGCGATGGCTGTATCAAGAGAACAAGTTGCCCGTGGAGCAGCTGAGCAAGCACCCCATGCTCCTGGCGTTGTTCACGACGAAACTGAACTCGCGGCTCGGCAAGACCCAGCTATACACGCCCGCTGAAGTGCTCTCGCGGCTGCGCCTGCTGGACAGGTCCAGCAAGCTGACGCCGCTGGTCCAATACAAATCGGTTTAGGAACAGAGTCTCTTGCGGAAGAACGGCTTGTTGATCGCTCTGGGCGGTTTCCTGGGTAGCGCGCTGCTGCTGATGGTAATCCAGCCGCCGCTGGGCTGGTCCTGGGCGGCGTGGGGGGCCTATGTTCCGATGATCCTGGCGTCGAGCCCCCGGCTGCGGGCGCGGACGCTGATACTGACCGGCTACGTTGTGGGGGTGGCGTACTGGCTGGCAAGTCTGTGGTGGGTCAAACCGGTTACCTGGCAGGGGTGGCTGACGTTTTGCCTGTACTCGGGGGTCCTGTGGCCGGTCCTGAGCCTTGGCATACGGTATTGTCGCGGGCGGCGGTGGCCGCTGGTGGCGGCCGCGCCGGTGCTAATTGTGGGAACTGAGCAGCTTCAAGGGCTGTTCCTTGGAGGTTTTTACTGGCGATTCCTGGCCCACAGCCAATACCGCAACCTCAGTATCATCCAGATCGCCGACATCTTCGGGGCCGCGGGCGTATCGTTTCTGATCGCGGCGATCAGTGGCCTGATGGCGGAATGGATCCTGTATGCCGTCGCGCCGAGGGGCCTGGCGGCGACAAGTAGTCGTCGCCGAAAGTCCACCAGGGCGGCTATGCTGGTCAAGAGCGGCGTCGTGGCCGCGGCGGTTGTGGCAAGCCTGCTCTACGGACGGTGGCGCGTGGCACAGACCGACCGCGTGGTCCGGATCGGGCCTCGTGTCGGAGTCGTCCAGTCCAATACGCCTCAGTCGGTAAAGGAGACCTTTCAGTCGGGCCGGCAGATTCTTGAGGAGCTGCTGGACCTGAGCCAGGCCTGTGCACAGTTCGGCGCAGACCTCATTATCTGGCCGGAGACAATGGTCCAGGCGATCATCAACAGAGAGGTTCTCGAGTTGATAGACCCCAACCACGAGTCGGCCCAGTTCGACCGGGCCCTCTCGCATCATGCCGCCCAGAGCAACGCCTACCTGCTCGTCGGGGCCTATGCCGCTACGCCCCGCGTCGCGGCGGACCGCCACGTGGACCTGGTGGAGAAGTACAATTCCGCGATTCTTTACGACGCCACGGGGTACAAGACGGACCAGCGCTACGACAAGATACACCTCGTGCCGTTCGGGGAGGTCATCCCCTTTCAGCGGACTGTGCCATGGCTCTACGGGTTGCTCATGTGGTTCACCCCCTATACATACGACTACTCGCTCGATTACGGCACCCGGTACACGGTCTTCGACATGAACAGACCGAGGGAGACCACGCCCGGCCGGCATCGCTTTGCTGTGATGATCTGCTATGAGGACACGATTCCTGCAATCGCACGGCGTTTCGCCCTCGATGCGTCGAGGCACAAGCAGGTGGACTGGCTGGTGAACATCAGCAACGACGGGTGGTTCGTGCAGTTGGACGGCGGCAGTGGGGAAATTGTACCCAGCATCGAGTTGCTCCAGCATGTGGCAATCTGTGCTTTCCGGGCGGTGGAGAACCGGCTGGCCGTGGTCCGGAGCGTCAACTCGGGCATCAGTTGCGTGATCGACTCGGCGGGGAGGATTCGAGATGGATACGAGGGCGGCAATCTCCCGGACGCCCATACCCACCGGACGGCGGTCAAGGGCTGGTTCGTGGATCATGTGCCGATCGATCCGCGGGTTACGATCTTCAGCAAATGGGGCCAATGGCTGGATTTTTGTTGTAAGATGGGCGTTTGGGCGATCATAATACTGCCGGTGCTTTTCAGATGGCTCAGAACCATGAAGGGATTCAGGTTTGCGAGGACGCCCGAATGAACGATAGCGGAAATGGATTTCAGAATCGATCATCCACAGAGACTGCGGGCAGGGTCGGAGGCAGTGGGGTCGTGGCGGCGGTGCTGGCGGCCATGCTGGTAATGCTGATGACATGCGGCTGCCAGGAGTCGGCCAAGCAGCCGGCGGTGAAGACATCGAAGCCCCTGACGGAACTGCCCAAGTACTCCACCAGCAACTATATGAATGAGGCGATCCGCCTGATTGCGTCCGGTCTGAACGACCAGAACTCCCATGTTCGCACGAAAGCCATCGAGGTGGTGATAGACACGCGGCACGTGGGATTCATGCCCAAGATCCAGCAGTTGCTCACGGATCGATATGTGCCGGTTCGATTCCTGGCGACGCTGGCGGTGGGCGATCTGGGGTATGAGCCGGCGATGCCGCAGATCAAGGAGCGGCTGAAGGACCCGGACCCCAATGTCAAGATCGCGGCGGCGTATGCGATGGCGAGGCTCGGCCATAAGGAGTACGAGAGGATCCTCCGCCTGGCGTTGCCGACGACGGACCAAGAGTTGCGGGCGAACGCCGTTCTGATGCTGGGCAAGAACGGCAATCGGGAGGACATCTCGCTGATTAGAGGCGTTCTGGTCGACGCACAGAGCAGCGATAAGGTAACACTCCAGTGTATCCAGTCATTGGCGATGCTGGGGGATGAGAGCATATACGCCAAGCTATGGACCCGCCTGATCAGCAAGTACGGGGATGACCGGCTGATCGGCGTGCAGTGCATGGGGGCGTTAGGAACGCCGCGGGCGCGGGATGCACTGATCCTTCAACTGGAGGATGAGGATAATTTCCTGGAGGTGAAGCTGGCCTCAGCCGAGCAACTCGGCAAACTGGGTAGCCCCTTGGGTGAGCCGGAGGTCCTGGCAGTCTTCGAGAAGAACATGACGGCGATGATGGGGGACGAGGAGGCGCGGCGAGTCAAGGTACTGGCGGCATCGGCGATCGGAGAGATCGGGACCGATAACCTGACGAAATACCTGCCCGGATTGCTCAAGGACAGATCGGTGTTCGTGCGTCTGGCGGCTGCCAAGGCGGTTTTTCGGGCCGCCATGAAGGCACCCGCGTCCTGATTCAGGGTAGGCCCCCCTACCTTATCCGGGTTCTCTGGACGGCTCATTTGGCCCATTTTGCCAAAATTAACTTGACTGTTTCGGCATTCCGCCATAGAATATGTGCTGGATGTATAGTAACAGGGCTTGGGTCCTCTTTTGCGATTATCGGGTGTACGAGGGCCGCCAGGGCCCTTTTATCGAGCCTTTGCGTGTACGGTGTGCCCCATGGCATGGTAGTGCGGACGCGACGCCTGATTAGTGAAAGGAGCCTGTTTTGAGTACGCTGACAAAGGTCCTGGTGATACTGCTTTCCATTTCCGCGGTGTTCCTCTGTGCGGCGGTGGTTACGTATGTCGCCAGCGCGGACAACTACAAGCAGAGGTACGAAAGCCAGCGCAACGGCCTTAGCGCGGCTCAGCAGCGGGAACGCCAGGCCCAGGACGATCTGAATGCCGCCAAGCAGGAGTACGACCGAAAAGAGGCGTCCTTGAGCACACAGATCACGGCGCTCAAGACGCAGAACGAGCAGTTCACGGCCAACCTGACGGAAAAGGACCGGCAGGTCAGCCAGCTGACCGCCCGTTTGGAGTCGATTGCGAAGGACGGCCAGAACGTCGCCATCGCCATGGACAACAACCAGCGGATTCTCGATAATACGCTGGCGGAGTTGAACAAAGTCCAGGCCGAGAAGATCAAGCTGGACAAGGAGTTGAAGGAGACCACGGCGACGCTGATGGAGAAGATGTCGGTCATCGACACGCTCAAGACCCAGAACGAGCGGCTTGTGGCGGAGAAGGCGGATCTGGACAAGAAGATCAGCCAGCTCATGACGCAGTACGGCAAGACCGCGCCGGTGACGGCGCCGGTAGTTTCTCGTCAGGACATGGTCCAGCCCGCGGCGGCGACGACAACATCGAACATCGGCCTCAAGGGGGTGGTCACAGCGGTGGACGCTAAAAACAGCCTGGCCGAGATATCCATCGGCTCGGCGAACGGGGTTCGTCAGGATATGAAGTTTCATGTGACGCGCGGGGCGGAATTTGTCTGTGATATTCTGATATTGGATGTTGACGCGGACCGGGCGGTGGGTATCCTAGACCTTGTCCGGCAGCAGCCCAGGGTGGGCGACGCGGTCAGCACGAATCTGTAACGGTCCCATCCGCGTCGCGGCGCGGATTGAATTATCATGCCGTCGAGGTAAGACATGAGTCCAAGCGGACAGACTCGGGGAAAGAAGGCCACCGTGCCGGACAACGTGTATACGGTGCTTCTGGCCGCGGCGTTCCTGGCGACCCTGGGAACGGTGATCTTCACGCTGAGCATGTGCTATGTGCAGTACGGGGCGCTGTTCAAGGCGTCTTCGCCCTTCTGAGCAGCCCCGGCCGCATGAACAGGGCGTGAGGCAGTAGTTTGGCGAACTGAGAAAGGAGTCAATAGTGTTCCTGGACAGTGTCTTGGGCTGGTTCAGCATGGATATGGGGATCGACCTGGGGACCTGCACAACGCTGGTGTGCGTTCGGGATAAGGGGATCGTTCTCAATGAGCCGTCGGTGGTCGCCGTGCGCAAGGGCACGAATATCGTGCTGAACAACGGGGAGGCGGTGGGGCTGGTGGCGCGGGAGATGCTGGGAAAGACGCCGGGGTCGATTTCGGCGATTCGTCCGCTGAAGGACGGAGTCATCAGTGATTTTGAGATCACCGAGGCGATGCTGAGCTACTTCATCCGAAAGGTTCACGGCCGGGGGGGGCTGGTGCGGCCTCGGGTCGTGATTGCGGTTCCCAGCGGGATTACGGCGGTCGAACGGCGCGCGGTGATCGACAGCGCCGAGCGGGCCGGGGCGAGAAAGGTCTATCTGGTGGATGAGCCCATGGCGGCGGGTATCGGGGCGAATCTGCCCATCACCGACCCGACGGCCTCGATGATCGTCGATATCGGGGGCGGCACAACGGAGGTGGCGATCATGAGCCTGGCGGACATCGCCACGGCCGAGTCGATCCGCGTCGGTGGAGACGATATGGACGAGGCGGTGATCAATCACCTCAAGAAGACGTATAATCTGCTGATCGGCGAGCCTCGCGCCGAAAAGGTCAAGATTCAGATCGGTTCGGCGTCGCCGCTGGAGGAGGAGTTGACGATGGAGGTGGCGGGCCGGGATACGATCTCCGGGCTACCCCGCAAGATCGTTATCACCAGCGAGGAGATCCGCGAAGCGCTGCACGACCCCGTTGCGGCAATTATCGACGCGGTTACGACGACGCTGGAGCGAGCGGAGCCGGAACTGGCGGCGGATCTGATTGACAACGGCATCCACATCTGCGGCGGCGGTTCGCTGCTGCGAGGGATGGAGACCGTTCTGGCGAATGCGACGGGCTTGAAGGTCACGCGGGCGGAGGACCCGTTGAGTTGTGTGGCCCGAGGCACCAGCGTATACCTGGAGAACCTCGAGCTTTGGAAGGATACGATGGATCACAACGAGTACGGCTGGGAGTGATCCGTCGCCGCAGGCCCCACGGTTTTGCCAATGAAACGCTCGGGGCAAGGATGACATACGCACGTCATGCGAAGGAAGCCATTCAGAGTCAGTAGGCGAATGTTGTTCGTCTGGTTGCTGCTGGCGGGATTCATATTCCTCTTTGCGCCGCAGGGGATCACGAACAAGGTGCATCTTGCGTTCGCCCGGACGTTTGAGTGGCCGCTGAGCCTGGGCCGAATGGTGTATTTGGGTTCCGGCACAACCCGGGCGCTGCCGGACGCGGTCTCGCAGCAGAAGTACAATCAACTGTACAACCACCTGCTGAATGTGACGGCCCAGCGGAACCAGGCGCAACGCCAGGTGGAGTACCTGGCGCGGCTTCGGTCGGCGCCGGCGTGGGAACGGATGGCGTTCCTGCCGGCGGAGGTGATTACCCTATCGGTGGGGGCACAGGACGAGTTGTTCATCAACCGCGGCACCGAGGACGGCGTCGTCAAGGGCCAGTTTGTGCTGGGTGATAACAGCGTTGTGGGAGTCATCTCCGACGCTGCGCTGAGGACGGCGCAGGTGCGGTTGCTGACGGACCCGGGCTCGACGGTGGCGGCGCGGCCGCTCGGGGTTGATACGGGCCGCCTCATGCAGGGGCTCGGCGGAGGTCGGGCGACTATCCGGTTAATGAAAGAGAAGGTCGAACCGGGGAACCGGATCATGGCATGCGCCAAGCCCGGGTTTCTCGACTGCGACATGGTGGCCGGGGTGGTAACGGCATGCGAGCGAAATGCGACCAGCCCGTTGCTTTGGGATATTACCGTCGCGCCGGCCTGCGACCTGAACAAGCTGGGGGGTGTCGCGATTATCGTCATGGGCAATCCAAAGTAGACAAGCGGGCATTAAGCACCCCGGCTCGGGGCGATGGCGTGGATGGATCATGCACTGGGTTCGATTTGTCATACTCCTGTTGGTTGCGGCGATGCTGCAGGCCGGGTTTGTCGGCACGTTTGCCGTCGGACAAAACGTGGTGCCGGACTTGTTTCTCATCATGGTGGTTTTTTTTGCGGTCTACTGCGACCCCTATGATGCGGTCATCATCAGCTTCGCCGTGGGGTTCGCCGCGGATATTGCGGGTTCGACGATCGGGCCGCACATGATCAGCTTCGGCGTGGTCGGGACGGTCTTGTCGGACCTGAATCGGTTTATGGCGCTGCGCAAGATGTCCTATCAGGCGGTGGCGATCTTCCTGACGGGGACTCTGGCAAGCATCCTGACGCATCTGCTGGCGGGTCTTCAGGGGCAGCAGAGTCTGGGTGGTCCTCAGACCTCGGTGTTGTGGGGGCCTCTCTACTCGGCAATCATCGGGCCGTTTCTGTTTCTGCCGGCGGCATGGTGGATGCGGATCCGGCTCTTTCGACCGGCGCGGTACTGACCGCGGCATATCCGCATGTTCGAGAAACGTCTGAGAATATTCATCGGCCTGAGCCTGCTGATGCTGGCGGTCTGCGTCGGACGCCTGGCGCAGATGCAGTTTGTCAACCGGTCGGCGGTGGAGCGGGCTATCCGGACTCTCAAGGACGAATGGTCCAGGTCCAGCCAGTTCACCACGGTTCGCGGCAAGATTCTCGACCGTAAGGGCCGGGTGCTGGCGCTCGACGAGCCCCGCTTCTACCTGCACATCAGTTACCGGCTGAGTTCGATTCTGGATGAGAGGGTGCGGCGGGCGGCACGGGAAGCGACCAACCCCGCGAAGGACGAGACCCCGGAGGCATTGCAGAGCCGTCTGGACGAAGTCAACATCGTGTTGGACAAGTGTACGGCGTTCAACATGAGCCGCGCGGACATGGAGAAGCGACTGGGCGAGTTGAACGACCGGATGTGGAATCTGCGCAGCTTCGTGGCCTGGGTCCGCGGCGAGCCGGATCCGAATCTGCTGACCGAATATGGCGGACGGGTGAACAGTATCCCTCTCTCCCGGGCTATGGAAGACTTCGCCGGGCGGTTCTCCGACGAATCGCAACGGCTCCAGGCGGTTCGTGCGATCGATGACCTGCGGGAGTTGAATGCGAGCATCGCCCTTCTGGAGTTATATGAAGACGACGATGTGTTCGCGGCGCAGGTGGAGTTTCTTGGAGTATCGGGGGTGGAGATACTCCCGCAGGCCGACCGCAACTACCCTTACGGTCCTGTGGCGTGCCATGTTATCGGATGGGTGGGCCCGGCAAAGAATCCGGCGTACAGGGAGTTGTTCGCCGACGAACCGTTGGCCAGCTACCTGGAAGACGATGTTTGCGGGCGCGACGGAACAGAGTACGTCTGTGAGGCAATTCTGCGAGGACGGCGCGGCGGCGTAACGTATGATATCGACAAGAACGTCATCAGCCGCACGCCGCCGCAGTTCGGCGGAGACGTCGGCCTGACGCTGGACATTGAATTACAGAAGACCATCGAGGAGATGCTGGTCGATCCGAATGTGAACCCCCTGTCGAAGAACGACAGCGCCGCCGTGGTGCTGGACGTTCCGACAGGCGATGTCCTGGTGCTCGCCTCACAGCCGCGATTCGACCTCAACCACGTACTTGAGGAGTACCCCAAGATTTATGACTATAACAACACTTCGCCGCAACTGTGGCGAAGCCGAGCCATGAACACGCCCTATCCGCCCGGTTCGGTCGCCAAGCCCCTGATCCTGGTGGCAGGGCTGGAGGCGGGGGCCATTCGGGCGGATGACGTGATTCCATGCCCGGCGGCGCCGGCGCCGCCGGGCTGGCCCAATTGCTTGATATGGTTGCGGCATCGAACAGGCCACGGGGAATTGAACAACGCCCGCAACGCGCTCAAGGGCAGTTGCAACGTCTACTTCTCGCGGCTGGCCGATCGTATATCGCCGAGGGGGCTTCAGCAAGTCCTGTGGGATTTCGGGTACGGGCATGCGGTGGTTCCGCCGCCGCTACTGAACCCGACGCCGGATGACGTCCGCAATTTCCGACAGTCACCGGGCATAATCGCCAGCCGCTTCGCCGCCGGTTCGGTGCAGGCGTTTGAGGACATTCCCCCTTTGGATGCCTCGGAGCGGCGGCGGTTCGGCATCGGACAGGGCAACTTCCGAGCAACACCCCTGCAGGTCGCCGGTGCAATGGCCACGCTGGCGCGCGGGGGCGTATCGAAGCCGCCGCGGCTGCTCCTGCCGCAGGCGGGCGTTTTGGATACCCAGACGACGGAGGCGGTGGACCTTCGCATCAGCGCCGGCGCTATTGACACCGTGCATGAGGGCATGTATGCCGTCGTCAATGAGCCGGGCGGCACGGCCTATAACGCCTTTGCCGGACGTGGACTGGCAAATGCGTCCGTGAAGTTGTACGGCAAGACGGGGTCGACGCAGGATCCTGAGTGCGCGTGGTTTGCCG
>Ga0209614_1002342_pt1 | contig 12648 bp, 11 predicted proteins | sample BlaSprsedimmetaG_FD_185484 | JGI IMG/M metagenome (GOLD analysis project Ga0209614, IMG submission 185484) | Hot spring sediment bacterial and archeal communities from California, USA to study Microbial Dark Matter (Phase II) - Blank Spring... ... | reverse complement strand
AGAAAATACAACCGAACCAAAAAACGCTCAACGGCGTTAGATTAAATAACCCGTTTTAAAACAGCGTGGCCGTTCATGGCGATTGTTCGGAAAAAAGACAGGTGGAGATTCTCCCATGACGATTTATCAGGTCGACGCATTCACGAAAGAACCTTTCAGGGGCAATCCGGCCGGGGTCTGCCTTCTCGACGCTCCCGCGGATGTGAAGTGGATGCAGGCCGTGGCCCGGGAGATGAATCTTTCCGAGACCGCATTCCTCTATCCTGTTGGTGATGCGTTTCATCTCCGCTGGTTCACGCCCGCGGTCGAGGTCGATCTGTGCGGCCATGCCACGCTCGCGAGCACGCATGTCCTCCACGAAACAGGGCGGATGAACGAAGGCCGTGAGGTCCGTTTCGAGACGCGCAGCGGAACCCTGATTGCAACAAAGAACGGCGGCCGGATCGAGATGGATTTTCCCGCGACGCCGGCACGGGAAGTCGCCATCCCGGACGGCCTTTTCGAGGCGATCGGTTTCACCTCCCCGTACGTAGCCAGAAACGCGACCGATTATCTGGTCGTCGCGAAGGATGCGGACCGGGTTCGCGCCTGCCTGCCGGATTTTGGGAGACTCAAAGCCATCACCGAACGGGGTGTGATCATCACGGCGCGGGACGATTCGGGCGGGTACGATTTCATTTCCCGTTTTTTCGCACCGGCCGCCGGAATCGATGAAGACCCGGTGACCGGATCGACGCATTGCACGCTGGGCCCGTACTGGGGATCCGTCTTGGAGAAATCCATACTCCGCGCCTTTCAGGCGTCCGTGCGGGGCGGGGAAATGGAGGTTGAACTGTCTGGAGATCGTGTCCTTTTGAGGGGGTACGCCGTGACCGTGATGCGGTGTGAACTCATTGTCTGATTAAAAAAAATGGAGGCAAGATGACTTTCAGGAATCCGAACATCGGCCATCTCGTCTGGGGCTGCGCGGCAATCGCGATCCTTTTCGTCCTCTTCTCATGCGCCGGTCCCAAAGCCGGCAAGGAAAGAACTTTCACCAATCCCGTCCTGTCCGGATTCTATCCGGATCCGAGCATCTGCCGGGTCGGGGACGATTACTACATGGTGCACAGCACGTTCGAGTATTTTCCGGGCGTCCCGGTTTCGCACAGCAAAGACCTGGTGCATTGGCGTCTCATCGGGTATTGCCTGACCCGGGAGAGCCAGGTGCATCTTCACCATATCCCGGCCTCCGGCGGCATTTTTGCCCCGACGATCCGGTACCATGACGGCACGTTTTACATGATCACGACCTGTGTCGGCTGCGGCGGAAATTTCTATGTCACCGCGGAGGATCCCGCGGGCCCCTGGTCCGACCCGGTCTGGCTGGACCGGGAAGGCATCGATCCCTCCCTGTTTTTCGATGACGACGGCACGGTGTATTACACCCGGCACGAAGGCGAGGCCGACGGCCATATCGTCCAGAGGACCCTGAACCCCGAAACCGGAAAACTCGAGGGGGAATTGAGGAAACTCTGGGAAGGTACGGGCGACATCTGGCCGGAAGGACCCCATCTGTACAGGATTCAGGACAAATATTATCTGCTGATCTCCGAGGGCGGGACCAGTTATGATCACATGGTGACCGTGGCCCGCAGCGATTCCCCGTGGGGTCCGTTCGAATCGAATCCGGCCAATCCCATCCTCACACACCGCCACCTGCCGGATCATCCCGTGCATGCGGTCGGCCATGCGGATCTGGTCGAGACCCCAGACGGCTGGTGGCTGGTCTGCCTGGGTATCCGGCCCCAGGGCGGGCGGTATCACCATATGGGGCGCGAGACCTTCCTGGCCCCCGTGGAATTCAACGACGAAGGATGGCCGGTGGTCCATCGAAACGGCACCCTCGACCTCGTCATGGAAGCGCCGCGCCTCAAGCCGCATGTCTGGGAGAAGCCGCCGGTCCGCGATCAGTTCGACGAACCCGTCCTGGATTTACATTGGAATTATCTCAGGAATCCGAAGGCGGAGGATTATTCCCTCTCGGACCGTCCCGGTTATTTGCGCTTATACGGATCCGCCGTGACTCTCAATGACCAGGATTCTCCGACGTTCCTGGGCCGCCGCCAGACGGATCTGCGCTGCGAGGTCTCGACCCGGATCGACTTCGAGCCTGTCCATGAAAATGAAGAAGCCGGCCTGGTCGCCCGCCAGAACGACAAATACCATTACGAGATCGGGCTGACCTTCCGCGAAGGCCGGCGTCAGGTTTTCTTCCGCCGGGTCGTCGACGCGGAGATCGTCGAACCCGTCCGATATGCGGATGCGGAGCCGGGCCCTGTGACCTTGTCGATCCGGGCTGAGCCCCTGTCCTATACGTTCTCCCTGATTACTCAAGACGGTCAACATGAAATCCTGGGCGAAGCCCCGACGAAGGAATTATCCGTCGAACGGATCGGCTTCAAGGACGGCATGTGTTTCACCGGCGTGTATTTCGGCCTGTATGCCACGGGCAATGGAAAACGAAGCACCGTCCCGGCGGATTTCGAGTGGTTCGACTATCAGGGACTTTAATCGGTGAATCGGGGAATGGCGCTGGGATAAACGTCGGAGAAGAAGAAAGCAGTTGCCAGTAGGCAGTAAACAGTTGGCAGCAAGAATAGGCAGTAGGCAGAGAAAAAAGAAAGTAGTAAATTATCGAGGGATGCCGCCGTTCATGGACGGCGGAAGTTGGCCTTTGTTATCAGGGAGGTGAAATGACTGAACAACAGTGGAAGGATTTACAGTCCGTACTCCGGGGAGAGGTTCTGGATCCGCTTCCGGCCGGATTCATCATCGACTGTCCCTGGCTTCCGAACTGGTACGGGATTTCCATCCTGGATTATTTTTCCAATGACGCGCTCTGGCTGGACGCGAATCTGAAGGCGGTCCGGGAATTCCCGGATGCGATGTTCCTGCCCGGATTCTGGTCCGAATACGGCATGTGCACCGAGCCGTCCGCCTTCGGGGCGCGGTCCAATTTCCCCCGGAACGAATTTCCCCACGCCCATAAGGTAATCCGGAACTCCTCTGAGATCGATGATCTTCCCGTGCCGAATCCGAAAACCGACGGACTCCTTCCTTTCGTGCTGAACCGCCTCAGGCTGGCGAAACCCCGCATCGAGGAGGCGGGTCATGCGATTCGATTCGCCGTGGCGCGCGGTCCGCTCAATATCGCCAGCTATCTCATGGGATCTACGGAATTTCTGACCACGATGATGATGGAGCCGGACAGGGCGGAATTGCTGATCCGGAAAATCACCGGCTTCCTGAAAGACTGGATCGATCTTCAGCGCGAGACCTTTCCTTCCATCGACGGCATCCTGCTGCTCGACGACATCATCGGATTCGTCGGCGAGACCGAGTTCCGGACGTTCGGCCTCCCCTATTTCAAGGAACTGTACGGATCGGATGTCTCGGTCCGGTTTCTCCACAACGACGCCCCCTGCCGGGTTTCCGCGCCGTTTCTGCCCGAGATGGGCGTCAATCTGTTCAACATGGGGTTCGATATTGCCCTGAATGAACTGAAAGACATGACTCAAAACCGGGTGACGATGGTCGGCAATATTCCGCCGCGCGATGTGCTGGCATCGGGCGACGAGGCGGATGTGCGCCGGGCCGCGGAGGATTTGCTGAAGGGCCTGAAAGACCGGTCCCGAATCGTATTCTCCTGCGGGGGCGGCATGCCGCCGGGAGTCTCCTCGGAAAACATCCGGACGTTCGTCGAGGCGATCCGAAACGGCTGATCGGACAAAATCACCGACAAAACGACAAAACCAAGATGATCTCATTATCATGAATGCGGGAGGTGTCATGGATGCCAGGAAAATATGGATAGGTTTCCTGCTGATTACCGCAGGGCTGTTTCAATGCGCCGTTCTTAATCCGAAGTCAGGAGACGACGGATACGGTCTCTGGATGAAATACAGCCCGATCCGGGATCCGGTGCTACTTGAGACATATCAGACGGTGATTTCATCGGTCATGGTGATGGGTGAGAACGAAACCAGCGGAATCGTCCGGGACGAATTGAAGCGGGGGCTGGAGGGGTTGCTCGTCCGGGAAATCCCCGTCGCCGGATCCGTCGACGCGCCGGGCGTGCTCATTGCCGGTACGCCTTCGGATTCGCCGGAGATCTCCGGCGTTGTTCCGCGCCCGGTATTGGAGGCGCTGGGTCCCGAGGGATTCACGATCCGTACCGGAGAAATCAACGGGCATCCCTGTCTCGTGATCGCGGCCAATGAGCGGGCCGGGGTGCTGTACGGTGCGTTCCATCTGCTTCGCCTGATGGAAACGGGCCAGGATATTTCGGAAATCCGGCTCGTCTCGACCCCGCGGATCGGTTACCGGCTTCTCAACCACTGGGACAATCTCGACCGCTCCGTCGAGAGGGGATATGCCGGCCAATCTCTGTGGAAGTGGGAGGAACTCCCCGGGACGATCGATCCCCGGTATGCGGATTATGCACGCGCAAATGCGTCGCTCGGCATCAACGGCACGGTCCTCAACAACGTGAACGCCAATCCCGAAATCCTGAGACCGGAATATCTTCAAAAAGTCGCCGCGCTCGCGGACGTGTTTCGTCCCTACGGGATCCGGGTGTTCCTGTCCATCAACTTTTCTTCTCCGATTTCGGCCCGGTTCGGCCTCGAGACCAACCGCAGGGGCGGGATCGGAGACCTGCCCACCTCCGATCCCTCGGACCCGGCCGTGCGACGGTGGTGGCAAGACAAGGCCGGTGAGATCTATGCATTGATTCCGGATTTCGGCGGTTTCCTGGTCAAAGCCAATTCGGAAGGCATGCCCGGGCCTCAGGATTATGACCGCACCCACGCCGAAGGCGCGAACATGCTGGCCGAGGCGCTGTCTCCGCACGGCGGGATCGTGATGTGGCGGGCCTTCGTGTATGATGCCGATGTCGATCCGGACCGTGCCAACCGGGCGTATCTCGAATTCGTTCCGCTGGACGGCCGTTTCGCCCCGAATATCTTCGTCCAGGGAAAGAACGGGCCCATCGATTTTCAGCCGCGCGAGCCGGTGCAGCCGCTCTTCGGTGCCATGCCCCAAACGCCGCAGATGCTCGAGCTTCAGATCACCCAGGAATATCTGGGCCATTCCACCCATCTGGTTTATCTCGCCCCGATGTGGAGGGAGTATTTCGATTTCGATCTGTATGCCAAGGGGCCGGGATCGACCCTGGCCGGAATTATCGACGGTTCGGTCCAGGGTTATCCGATGACCGGCATCGCAGGTGTGACCAATATCGGAGACGACCGCAACTGGTGCGGCCATTTCTTCGCCCAGGCCAACTGGTATGCATACGGACGGCTGGCCTGGGATCACACGCTCTCCCCCGGGCAGATCGCCGATGAGTGGATCCGGATGTCCCTGAGCCGGGAAGCAAACGTTGTGGAAAGGGTGAAATCCATGATGATGGGGTCGTGGGAGGCTTGTATCGCATACATGACACCCCTCGGACTCCACCACATCATGCAGGAGCATTTTCATTACGGTCCGCAGCCCGACTACGCCGATGCGCCCCGCCTGGACTGGACGTCTGTCTACTATCACCGCGCCGACAGCCTCGGCATCGGATTCGACAGGACTCCCTCGGGAAGCAATGCGGCCGGCCAGTATTTCTCTCCCCTGCGCGAGATCTTCGGAGATGTCCGGACCTGTCCCGAGAAATATCTGCTCTGGTTCCATCACGTGCCCTGGGATCATACGATGAAATCCGGCCGGACCCTGTGGGACGAAATGTGCCTCCATTATTATGAGGGGACCCGTTCTGTGGATTCCATGATCGATACGTGGGAATCGCTCCGCAAAGAGATCGATCCCGCGATATACGCCCATGTCCGGGACAAGCTGAGCCAACATCGGAGGGACGCCGCGATCTGGCGGGATACCTGTCTGGAATATTTCCAGACCTTCAGCGGGAAGGAAATCCGGACTTCCCGTTGAGTGTTGTGAAATCAACCCGGCGACGCGGTCGGGAATCCCCATTCGGCCGCGCGCCCGGGATGAAAACGTCCGAAACCCGATCCCGGTGAGACGATGAAGATCAGGGAGATTCGTTCCAAATCCGTTCTCTCGGCATCGAAGGTCTTTGACTATGTCGTGAATCCCTATGTTGGATGTCAACACGCATGTACATATTGCTATGCCCGGTTTATGCGAATGCGGGAAACGGGGAATCCGCTGCCTCGCGACAGATTTTGCGCCTGGAACGGATTCATCGACGGATTGCCGATTCACCAGACAAGGAGGTTCTCATGTACTCCAAACGGATCTGTTTTCTTGCCAGCCTGTTCATCGCCGCGGTTTGCCTCCCGGTCTCGGCCGAGGGGCTCGACCGTCTTTTCCCGGAACCGGGCCTTGTCCCGGGCTGGAACGCGCAGGGTCCGCCGGAACACTATGCCGCGGAAACACTCTATGAAATCATCAACGGCGAAGCGGAGCTGTACCATGCCTACGGATTCCGCGAAATGGCGGCGATCACCTACATCCCGGAAGAAGGGGACGGTTATACCGACATCACCGTCTACCTCTACGACATGGATACGCCGGAGAATGCGTTCGGCGTCTATTCCAGTTACCGGTATCCGGACTATGATTTCGATCGCATCGGCACGGAGGCCATGGTCTCGGATTACGGGGTCAAATTCTACCAGGGCCCTTATTTTGTCGACTTGTCCTTCAGCGATGCGTCGGAACCGATCCGCCTGGCCGGCGCGGAAATTTCCCGGGCGATCGCCGAGGCGATCTCCGCCCCCCCGGATCCCCCCGCCATCCTGAATCTGCTTCCCGCGGAGAATCAGGTGGACAAGACCGCCCGTTATGCCGCGAAGGAGATGCTGAACCAGTCTTTCCTGCCCTCCGGACTCGAGGCGAGATATCGGGTCGGCGACCGGGAGGTGACGGGTTTCGTCATCCTGTTCGATGAACCGGATCAGGCCGCCGAGGCGCTCGGGAAGCTCGGGGAATTCTATCTGTCTTCCCATGCTTCCACCGTGGAGGCGGATCTTCCCGGCGAGAAGGGACTGGCCGTCGAGACCGCCTATCAGGGTATTCTCATCGCGGCAGTAAAGGGCAGGTATCTCGGCGGAGTCCGCGAGCTGAACTCGGCCGAAGAGGGAATCCCTTTGCTGAAACAAATCCTGGCGCGTTTCTGAAAGGGGGCGGGGCATGAAGATCGGGGTGATGGCCGATTCGCACGACAACCTCCCGGCGATCGGCAAGGCGGTGAGCCTGTTCAACGATGCCGGTGTGGGGCTGGTCATCCACGCCGGGGATCTCGTCGCCCCCTTTGTGGCCGAACCGCTCCGCTATCTGAAGGCGGATTTTATCGCGGTGTTCGGGAACAACGACGGAGAACGGTTCGGACTCCATACGGTCTTCGGCGGACGGATCCATCGTCCGCCGCATCCGTTCTCCTTCGCGGAGCGGCGCATCCTCATCCTGCATGAACCGGACAATCTCGACGCGCTCGCGATCAGCGGAAAATTCGACGGCATCGTCTACGGCCACACCCATGAGCCGGATGTCCGCCGAAGGCCGGTACCGGTGATCAACCCGGGGGAATGCGGCGGCTGGGTCACCGGCCGGCGCACGGTGGCGGTCTGGGATCCGGATTCCGGCCAGGTCGACATCATTCCTGTTTAATCATCATCCTGTAACCATTTTTGCGAATTCCACGTCTTTTAAAGTGCATGATGAAGCGATACGCATATCGGCATTTCCTGAGTCAGACTCAGGACCGGGTTTTCAGCTACGCGTCGTACATGCTCCGGAACCGGGAAGATGCGGAGGATGTCACGCAGGAGGTTTTTGTCAAGATGTGGAAACACTGGGACACGATCCGGAAAGAGAAGCGGGACTCCTGGATTCTGCGTGTCACGCACAATGAATGCATCGACCTGCTGCGCAGGAAATCATCACCCCAGCGCGCCTGGACGACCCTCGATGATGCCGTGAACAACCGGATTGTTGCTTTGTCATCGATTTCACCGGAACAGGAACTGGAATCCGGAGAAATGCAGAAGGCGATCCTGGCCTCCCTCGCCGGATTGCCGGACAAGATGCAGAGCATGATGCTGCTCCATTATTATCAGGGCGTCCGCTTCGAAGAAATCGCCGAGATTCTCGGGATGTCCCTGTCCGCCGTGAAAACCGGCATGCATCGGGCGCGGAAACAGTTGAGAGGCGTTCTCGAAAAGCGGTATCCTGAATTGGCAGGGGTTGGAAATGTCCAGATGGTTTGACAATACGCATCCGGATCCCGCGGGTCATCCGGAAGGGAAGCGGAAAGGGCGGAACAGGGATCCGGTCATGCCGGCCGGTTCGGATGAAAGGCAGGAAGAACGCGTCCTTACGGAGACGTTTCGGTTGTTGCCTAAACTAAAATGTCCCGATGGAGTGACCGAAGAGATCCTTCGCCTGACGATCAGACAGAAACGGTCCGTGAAACGGTTCTCGTTCGTCGTTGGTCTGGCCGACTGGCGGCTCCGGGCCGCGGCGGCGGTCGCGGTCGCGGCGCTAATCGCCGTACTGATTTTTTATCCGGGGAAACCCGAACCCGTGATTTCCGTATCCCCTCAGGTCGCGGAAGTCGACGCCGAACGGGCCAGCGAGCAACTCAAATGGAGTCTGATGTATACGTCACAACTGTTGAATAAATCGGAAAAACAGGCCATCGGAGAGGCCGTCATCAACAAGCTTCCGGAGACATTCCGGAATACGCTGAAAAAAACAATACCCCTTTTTCAAGGAGGCGAATCATGATACCCCGAACCCTGAATTTCATCGGCGCGCTTGTGTTCCTCGCAGTGCCGGCGTTCGCCCAGGATTTTGATTTGATCAACCATCCCGGTTATGTGAATCTGGAGGACATCAAGATACCGGATGAGGCCGTGAATGTCACCGAGGTGTCCATCGGGCCGGAGCTTTTTCAGATGATCCGGAATTTCTCGGGCAACGAAGCCGTCGGGATGCCCAAACTGGATGGTTTTATGAATATCCAGGTCAAGACCTTCAGCGTGAATGAGAAGGTCGCCCGGGAACTCCGTCCCAGGATGGAAAAACTGGAAGCCAGGCTCCGCCGCGAGAACTGGGTGCCCCTCGTCCGGGTCCGGTCCGGCGAAGTGGTGACGAATATCAGTGTCAAGTATTCGAAGGACAGTAAGAAAACCCACGGCCTCTTCATCATGTCCCTCGACCCCCAGGACGAGGCGGCCTTCGTGAATATCGTCGGTAATGTGGATATGAATATGCTGAGGAATATGAATCTGGGTATCCAGGGATCCGCGCTCGACAGCCTGAAGAAGGCGGTGGGCGATTAAGCCGGACGTCGGATTCCGGAGAAGGAAAAGGGGTGAAGGTCCGCAAATAAAAGCGGAAGCGTACCGGCGAACGGGCCGGGATGTCAGACATCCCGGCTTTTTTTATGGCTTCTTCCGGAGGAGATAGATCAGCGAACTGCACCGATCCTTGTTCCACAGCGCGACCCCATTCGAGATCAGGCCGGAAATCAGCCCAAGCGCCGGGGCGAGGAGGCGGGACCGGGTTCTCTCGCTCAGCATCGAGATATAGAAGGCGTCCAACATCATCCGTTTCGTCGCGAAGAGGGAAAGGCCGTTCTTTTTCGCCCAGATCCGGAATGTCTCGGGAGAGAAATGCCAGAGGTGGCGGGGAACGTCCCAGGCGGCCCAGGGGGATCCGTAATGGTTCGCGTCCCAACTGTTCCGGTTCGGCAGGGCGATGACGAGCAGGCCGTCCTCGCGCAGCAGATTCCGGCACCGGGCGGCCGCTCCGTTCAGGTCGTGGATGTGTTCCAGCGCGTGCCAGAGTGTGATGACGTCGAATTGTCCCGAAGGAAAATGATCCAACGCCTCGGAAGGCAAGATGTCCAGCCCAAACACGGATCGCGCGAATGCCCTCGCGCCGTCGCCGGGTTCGACGCCGGCGACCTGCCACCCCTTGTCCCGCATATGGGCGAGGAAGTATCCCGTGCCGCAGCCGATGTCCAGCAATTTCCGTCCATCGCCCGGATGGAATTTTCTGATCAGACGCCGCTTGCGGCCGAGCATCCAATTTCGTCCGACGTGAAAGAGGCGGTTGACCCATCCCTCTCTGGTATCGGTGTGGGCGATGTAGTCTTCTGATTGATAGTAGCGTCCGATTTCGTCCGGCGACGGCGGATTTTGCGTCCATACGAAGTCGCAGGCGGTGCAGCGGACCAGGTCGAAGGTTCGCTGCGAGACGGTCGTATCCCGGCAGGCGAGATGGAAGACGGGAGAGGCGTTTCCGCAAATCGGGCAATCATCCGGATGAGAAGTCACTGGAGGGGAGTCCCTTCTTTTTCTCGTTCGAAACGGGCGAGCCGTTTCAGGGCCTCGGTCTTTTCCCGGTCGCCGGTTCGTGCCCTGCGCAGGGCCCCGGTGAGTATCCGGATATTCCGGTCATAGGTTTCCCGGTCGACGGGGAAGGGGGTGCCGTCCTTGCCGCCGTGGGCGTAGCTGTAGTCGGCCCATGAACGGCCCTCTTTCGTGCGCGAGGAGGGGGTGGCCGGGTCTCTGCACGAGGCGGGTGCATCGAAGATCAGTTCGGCCAGGAGCGACAGGCTCCGAATCGTCGCAGGACCCACGCCCGGGACGCCGAGCAGGGTCTCGAAGTCTTCCGGATGCGCCTCATGGGCCCGGCGGATGATTCCCGCGATACGGGGCAGATTCACGTTGTCCGGCGTGATCCAATGACCTTCCGGCGCGAAGAGGTCGGGTGTCTGTGTGATCCGCCTCAGTTCGCGGATGACCGCATCCGGATCCTGACCGACGAGACCGGCGCATCCGGACCGGTTCGCAGCGGCTTCCCGGGCGACCATGTTAAGGATGCCGCGGTTTTCTTTGAACCGGACCGTGGCCGCCGTGTCGTGCAGTCCGGCGTGGGGTTCGCAGACGAAGTCCCGGACGCCTTCTCCCAGCCAGTGGTAACGCCGCGCCCTCCGGTTTTCGGCATTCATGCCCTGCTGGACCACGCACCAGCACCCGTCCCGCGAGAAGAAGAAATTATGATGGTAGATCTGATATCCGTCCTGGACCGCCGCGGAATCGACCTTGGCGCTCAGGCGGGAGGCATGGACCAGTCCGTCTGCCCCGGAGACGGCGTTCCGGCCGGCCTGGTCTTCGATCTCCTGAGGCGTCTTTCGGCTGACTCCGCCCTTGCCGCCGGCCACGAAAATTCCCATCTCACTCCCGAAGATTTTCCCCGCTTCCTTCAGAGCGCCGCAGGTGACGGTCGTCAGCCCCGAACTGTGCCAGTCAAAGCCGAGCGCGCATCCGAACGCCTGGAACCACCAGGGGTCGGCCAGCCTCCGCAACATCTCGCGCGGGCCGTATTCATCCACGATGATCAGGGTGACCGCGCCCGCGAGTCGGGTCATGCGGTCGAAGAGCCAGCGCGGGGCCTTGCCGTTGTGCAGGGGAAGATGGGCGACGCGACGCTGCATGATGCGTTCCCCTTCTTACCGTTCCGTGTGATATCCGTCCCGGTCCGGATTCCGGCCGGAACGGGCGGACGCTCAATCTGTTGCCGGAAAATCAAAAATCCGATGCGCCGGACGTTATTTCACGGTGTTTTCCGAGGTCAGGTATGCGAAGGGACCGATCGTCCCGTCCGGCGGGATGTCGCGCCGTTCGATCACGGCGAACTCGACCGCGCAGCGGTCTCCGATCCGGGAGTCCAGGATGCGGACGTGCGGGCCGATCCGGCATTCGCTTCCGATTGCGGTCCGCCCGGAAAGAAAGACGCCCGGCCAGACGACGGTATCGCCGCCGATCGACACGTCCGGTTCCACATATGCCGAATCCGGATCGATGAATGTCACGCCTTCGCGGCTCCATTTCTCCGTGATTCGTCGGCGCAGGATGGCGGTCGCCTCGGCCAGATGCACGCGGTTGTTGATCCCCATCAGGATATCCGGGTCTTCGGATGTGACGGATTCCACCGTCTCCCCCTCTTGCGCGAGCATGCGGATGACATCCGTCAGATAGTATTCACCCTGATCGTTGTTCGTCCGGAGCCGGTCGAGCAGGGGAAGCACCTTTTCGGCCCGGAAGCAATAATGCGAGGTGTTGACCTCCGTGATCCGGAGTTCGTCGGGCGTGGCGTCTCGCGCCTCGACGATTCGCGCGATGCGGCCGTTTTCCCGGACGATCCGGCCGTACGCGCCCGGGGGATCCATGACCGCGGTCAGCATCGCGGCCGCGGCTCCGGAGTTTCGCTGTTTGTCGATGAGGGCGCGGAGGATTTCACCGCTCAGGAATGGGGTGTCCCCCGCCAGGACGAGCAGGTTTCCCCGGAAGTTTTTAAGCCCGGGCGCGGCCGTCATGAGCGCATGACCCGTGCCGAGCTGTTCGGTCTGTTCGGCATATTCGAAATCCGGACCCAGTGCCTCACGGACCCGGTCCGCGGCGTGGCCGATCACCAGGATCATGCGCGTCACACCGGCCCCGCGGCAGGATTCGGTGACATACGAGACGATCGGTTTTCCCATGAGGCCGTGCAGCACCTTGGGCAGCCCGGATTTCATGCGCGTACCCTTTCCGGCCGCGAGAATCACGGCGACGGTTTCCT
>Ga0209614_1002340_pt1 | contig 12652 bp, 9 predicted proteins | sample BlaSprsedimmetaG_FD_185484 | JGI IMG/M metagenome (GOLD analysis project Ga0209614, IMG submission 185484) | Hot spring sediment bacterial and archeal communities from California, USA to study Microbial Dark Matter (Phase II) - Blank Spring... ... | reverse complement strand
GGCGCCGTAAAAAATGATTGCCCGGATCCGGCCATTCTCAAGTTCCCAGAGCCTTTTCTGAATCGTTTTTCTTATATCCCGGTAAAACCTAAAACAATAGGCGAAGTATTCTGTAGCCAGGCGTGATTTTGCATCCCGACCTTCTGGTGTCAATACGTATGTTGAATGTTTGGGCGGCAGGGCATGGACCTCGAAATATCCGTCTCTAATAGAGCGCCTTATGAGGTGGTTGGTTAGACCCAGCGATAAGCCAAGCCTTTTTGAGAGATCACGCTGACTGACCCGCCCATCTTGTTCAATGGCGTCAAGCAGGCGCAAAAAATGGCGTTTTTCCCTTTCCATATGTACCCGGTTTAGACGTAAGACGTTAGGCGTGAGATGTTAAACGGGAAATCTTGATAGGACATAGCTCCGCTGTGTCGGTTACATATTACCTGGTAACCGATTAAGCGGTGATTGGTGGGTTAAATCACAGCGGTATTACATCCGCCGCATCTAGTTCTACAGAAACAGATCGTTGCAAAAGTTCAAGAGAAATAACCAGCCGGTCTTTCCCTGTATTCATGCGAACCAGCAAACCCTCACATCCTTCAAGGGGCCCTCTACGGACACGCACCCTCTGGCCGACCCGGAGATAAGCAAACGGCAAGATCTGCTCACCGGATGCGATAACAGTCTTTAGTGATTCAATCTGGATATCGGGTATGTCCACCGGGCGTTGGTTGCTTTCTCCGAGAAAGCGAACCACACCATTTATCTTTAAGACCTCAAGGGCGTTATAAGGGGTAAAACATATCTTTACAAAGATATAGCTAGGGAATAGTGGTACCTGGATCTTTAGCTTCCGGTCTTTTCTACGGCTCCACCGGGTAACACAGGGGAAAAAATTCTCGATGGATTTTTTCTGTAATTGAGATCGGATGGTAAATTCGTGGTGGCACCTGGTATAGATAGCATACCAACCGGCTGAAGGCTCCGGCCAGGGTTGACCTGGAACGGCGACAGGGCATGCCGGATTTTGTCCTGAGACATCTTCGTCCCTGAAGAATGGTTGAGAGTTTGGCATATCCACAGTCGATTTTCGGTGCCCAAGGTGTTCAGCTTGTGAACACTATAAGAACACGAAGAACTTGTCAAGCGAAAACGTCCTGGAGTTTCGCGGTTTTTTGGAGGGTATTTTCACAATACTATGATTTTACTGGTAATCTAGCAGGCGAGCCGAACGGCGGAATATATTAGGGTAAAAATTTCCCTGGCCACCCCGATGTCATCCCCGGCCTTTACCGAAATCTGGGCCTGGCTTTTCAGTACCCTGACCAGGAGATCGTTTTGGCGTTCCAGGAGCATGCCGGCGAAGACCTTGGTTTCCCGGTCAGCCCAGCAGGGCTCAATCTCGGCAGGGATGAAAAATCCATATTTTTTGTAGTACGGCACGGTGTCGCCCCTTTATTGAGTAATTTTTCACAATCAGATACCGCAAGAAAAATCCTTTGTCAGGTATGTTTTGTGAAAAAAAGACCTTTTCCCACAGAGTACACAGAGCCGCGAAGATATATTTTGTTAGGTGTAAAAATTAGAGTGCTCCTAGACCCACCATCAAAAAAAATCGAAAACCCCGTTGACCCTGCCTCCGGCAGGCCGTAGGCCTGATAAATCTGGGTAATAGAAGGATGTTGGAGAACACAATCTATCATCCCACAGAGGTGGATCTTCGACAACGGGGCGAAAGGATTATGCCACAAGGAATCTGGGGCTAGGTATGTCCAAAGATTGCGTAAACTGCAGGGCTCCGACAAGCATGGCCTAAGGAAAATAGAGCCACGCCTGCATTCTGTCCCGTCGGTAATAACTATCACTGAAACGGCTTTCCAGGGGGTGACAAAACAGAACCTACAAAGTAGGTGGTGGATTTGGGGCAGTATAACTGATTGACTTTGCTTGCGCAACTGTGGTAACCATTAACAAATGGGCACATACTCCATTAGCGGGAGGACGCTATGCCTGGATTTTTGGAAGAAAAAGAAAAACTTACTAAGGACCGGGTTAAAGAAATTATTATAAATAAGGAATACTCATATCTTGAGGAGAAGGTCTCTCTGGAGGGCATTGAAGGCGACAATTTGATATTTAAGATATCCCTCCTGCTTGACTATAAAAAACAAATGATATTCATTGAAGAAAAAGAGAAGATCGTCATCTCATATAAAGAATTTAAAGTAGAAAACTGGGGGGAAGGAATTCGTAAGATTGAGGATATTGTCTGAGGACCTCAGCCCCCAATTTGCGACATTTGACGGTGGCACTGATGTATTAATCGGCTATATCCCGCATGCTCAAGAGGTTTTTGTTTAACCGCTTTTAGTATTAATCCTGCCAATTCTGCATCCTGCATACCAGAGCGTAGATATTTTTTTACATCTAGTTCGTCATCTGAAAAAAGGCACATCCGCAGTTGTCCATCCGGTGTGATACGCATCCTGTTACAGAAAGCGCAAAAACTCTGACTAATAGAGTTTATAAAGCCGACTTCGCCTGCCGCCCCGGCAAACGTGTAAACTACGGCTGGCCCTGCACCCTCTTTATGCCGCAGGGGCAACAGGTCTCCCACTTTTCGTACCCGCTCCATGCACTCAGCCCCGGGCATATAGATCTCACCACTCCATCGGCTTCCACAGCCAACCGGCATAAACTCTATAAACCGTACCTGCAAAGGATGCTTATAGGCCAGACGGGCGAAGGACTCTATTTCGTCATCGTTTATGCCCTTCATAACTACCACATTAAGCTTGACCTCGACATCACCGAATGAGAGGGCCTTTTCAATAGCTTCCCAGACCTTGTGCCACAAGGGGCGGGTGGTTATTACATGATATTTTTGGGCGTCTAAGGTGTCCAGACTTATGTTTATCTTATTAATACCGGCCGCATACAGTTCCTCAATCTTTTCCCCTAGAAGGGTTCCATTCGTGGTGAGACAGACGGCCTGGAGCCCATCAATGCGGCTGAGTGAACGGATAAATTCGGTAATGCCGCGGCGAACCAGGGGTTCTCCTCCCGTCAGACGAACCTTCTTTATGCCCAATGGGATTAAAACCCGCACCAGGCGTAAGAGTTCCTCATAGCGCAATATCTCTTCATGGGCGATTTTCTGGACACCACCAGGAGGCATGCAGTATTGACAACGCAGGTTGCAATGATCCGTAACCGATAAGCGAAGGTAGTTAATAGGCCGGTGATAATTATCGACGAGCATCTCTATTAAGACCTGTCCTATGCGCTGCGCGGCAGGGTAATATTAACACATACCCCAGTGCCTAGCCCACTGGAAATCTCCATTTTACCTTTGTGCGCCCTGACAATCTGTTCCGCTATATTCAATCCCAGACCCACGCCGTAAGTTTTGGTTGTAAAAAATGGCTGCCGGGCCTTATCCAGCATATCTCTGTGTATGCCCGTTCCGGTATCACTAATCTCAACCTCTATATTCTGGGGGGTAACCCGGGTGCTGACCCTGAGCCTGCCACCTGAAGGCATAGCCTCGACAGAATTTTTGCAGATGTTAATAACAGCCTGCCTCATCTGGTTACCATCAAACTCCGAATCGGGCATATCCGGAGCAAAAGCTGTTTCCACCTCGATATGAAATTTCTCAAACGAAGGGCTGAGGGCGCTAAGAGAGGAAGACACGATATCGTTCAAATTTAGCCGGCTCAGCATCAATTGCGGAGATTGAATGAATTTAAACACTTGAGCCAGTATCTCTTCCATTTTCTCCGTCTCTTTTACGATACTATCCAGATGTTTTTGGTGCTTATCCTCCTTCGTATGCCTCTGTATAAACCGGGCCAGGCCTCCGACCGAAGCCAGCGGATTCCTCATCTCATGGGCTATCTGGGCAGCCATCTCACCTATGGCCGAAAGCCGCTCGGCCCGGATCAACAGGTCCCGGCTTTCCTGTAGTTCCTCATTAGCGGCCTCCAGCATAGCCAGTTTAGCAGCTAATTCTGAGTAAAGTCTGCTCTTTTCTATGGCCATGCTGACCTGGTTGGCAAAGAGTTCAATGGCGGCGATGTCCTCTTCCTTTATCGGCTTGCCGGTGATAAAATTATCAGCAATAATAATGCCCTGTACCCGGTATGGAGAGCAGAGTGGAACAACCGCAAACTCGTCAACACCAAAGAGATCTACAATATCGTCTCTCACCGGCCGGCCATCAACGCGTCTCCCCGCCACATGAAATGCACGCCGTTCCTGTGCCGACCTTATAAAAACATGATCCGTGTCCGTGCCGGGCACCACTATCTCGCGGACAATCTGGTTAACCCTTGCGTCTTGAGGCTGACAGGCGCGTCCGCATTTCTCAAGGGCCTCGGCTAGTGTGTATTTGTTCTCCTGCAATGCCGACCATATCCTTCCGGCTTCTTCAGGGCTGCCCGGCCCAACGGCCATTTTCCCCCGCATCACACTACCGTCATCATCAAACAATACCAGAAAAGCGCGGTTAAAACCCAACCCCACGCCTGCAGTAATACCAACCAGTATGGTCCTAAGGATGTCTTCCAGTTCAACTGTGCTTAAAAGGTAATAAGCCACCTTTACGGAGAGGTCGTGCAATATCTCCAGCCTAAGGTTCTTTTCTTCTATGCTCCGCTGGTAATTTTTATTTTCAATCTCTAAACGTCTTTTATTAAGGGCTCTTGATACCACAACATACAGCTCATCTACTGTGAATGGCTTGATAATGTAATCAAAGGCCCCGCTCCGGATGGCAGAGATTGCGGTTCGAATATCCACTACACCGGTCATCATAACCACGCAGATATCTTCATCTCGTTCCCTTATCTGCGGCAAGAGGCTCAATCCGTCCTGATCAGGAAGCTTAATGTCTAATAATATGAGCGAAATCCGGTGTTCAGCCATTAGAGCAAAAACTTCCTGGGCCATCGAGGCCTCAAGACACTCATAACCGCTACCGGTCAAGGTATCATTTATAAAACCCCTGACTACTGCGTCGTCATCTACAATGAGTATTTTCTCAACCGTAGGCATAATTCTCGCTCATATCAATGTCCAAAATAGATATTGCCCCTGGAACTTCCTGCTTTTATTATTAATCTCAGCTCCCCTGCTGGGGTATAATCTCCATCTCCACGCGGCGGTTCTTCTGCCGACCGGCGGCCGTACGGTTATCAGCCACAGGGAATGATTCTCCGTAACCAACGCCGGTTACACGCTCTGGCTCGACCCCCGCTCCTACCAGAAAGTTTCTAACCATTAAGGCCCGGCGCTCCGAGAGCTTAAAATTGTATTCTTCAGGACCGACATCATCTGTGTAGCCCTTAACAATTATGCGGGTCTCCGGATATCTTTTTAGAATATCGGCCGTCTTTCCCAGCGCTACTACAGAATCTTTACTCAATTCTGCCGAATCTGTCTGGAAAAGGATATTATTCTGCATGGTCACCACCAAACGATCCTCTTTCCTATCTACCTGAACACCGGGTACCTGCTCAAACTCTTTGGCCTGCTGGTCGAGATAGTAACCGATACCTGCTCCAGCCAACCCACCCATAACACCACCCACTACCGCGCCCTTACCTTTCCCCACGATGGCGCCGGTTACCACCCCTACACCTGCTCCAATCGCTGCCCCTTGGGCGGTCTTGGTCTTAGTCCACTCCGGGGCTGTAGCACAGGACACAAGGCAGGAGACAAGACCAAGGACAAAAACAATTTTCAGTAACGTCATTTTTTATCCCCTGAAACCCCACTATCTCTATTTATTCTATTTATTCCATTTTAGCAAATCACAACTTAATAGCAATTCCAAAATAAGCAATCACATCTCTTTTACCTGGGCATGAGCTTTCTCCACCAGGCCCTGAATGGTTGCAATAAATGGCAACAAGGTGTCGGGGTTCATAGCCGAAATGGCCAGGGCATTATAGGCCCGGCATTGGGTAGCGACATACTCCGGTGATACCCGGTCTATTTTATTGAAGACTTTAATATTGGGGACGTGATGCAGCTCCAGGGTCTCCATAATATGTTCTACTGCCTCTATATGTTCTCGAAAGTTTTTATTACTTATGTCTATGAGATGAATAATAATATCGGCATCCTGAAGTTCTTCCAGTGTGGCCCGAAAGGCCTCGAATAAATCCTGGGGCAGATCACGGATAAAGCCTACTGTATCGGTTATTATAGCCTCGGCCTCCCGGGGGAAGCGAATCCTCCGGCTGGCCGGGTCAAGGGTGGCAAACAGGCGGTCCTCGGCCAGAAATTGACTTTTGGTAAGGGCATTCAGCAGCGTAGATTTTCCGGCATTGGTGTAACCAACGATGGATATTATCGGTATATCCTTCCGCTTGCGAATTTTGCGCCCTAGTTCCCTCTGTTTACTAATAGATTTAAGTTCTTTGCTAAGACGCGCGATGCGCTCGCGCACCCGGCGGCGATCTATCTCCAGCCTGGTCTCACCAGGGCCGCGTCCGCCGATGCCTCCGGTAAGCCTGGAAAGCGCGTCGTCTCTGGTAACCAGCCGCGGCAAAAGATAGTTCAACTGGGCCATTTCTACCTGTATCTTACCTTCCCGGCTCCGGGCGCGCCGGGCAAAAATATCCAGGATAAGTTGGGTGCGGTCAATAACCCGCATATCTGTAAAGTCGGTAATGGAACGGATCTGAGAAGGATTTAACTCATGATCAAATATCAGCAGATTAGCACCCCTCTGCAGTGTCTTTATTAGTAAATCACCGAGTTTACCCTTACCCATTATGTACTTAGGATGTATTTTATCTCGCCGCTGAATAATGGAATCCAGTACCTCAACTCCGGCGGTTCGTGCCAACTCCCTCAGCTCCTCCAGAGACTCCTCTGCCGTTTCACGGGAGGTGGTGACATCAATAAGGAAGGCGCGGTCTTTTTTCCCGCCTACTGTTTGTAAGGCCTGCTCACGGTCAATTTCGTCCTCAAGAGACTGGATCAAGCCCTGAAAATCAATATCCAGCTGTGCTGATATCCTGGGCTCTAGAAAAGAAATGTTTTCCCCTCTTACCGGCTTGGGCAGGAGGTGGGCTGCATGTACCAATCCCGGAAGGCCATCTGGTAGGGCAATTATGCCGGCCATGATATCCAGACGAAGGAGGGCCAAATCCGTCAAATCATCCTGGGTAAGAGGCTCATTCTCCAGATGGGTGTGAATGCACCTCAGACCCCGTAAACGGCTGCTCCCCGTACGGTAATCCGACAGGCTTGGAATGGTAATACTCCGGTGGTCACCAACTATGACATATTCTATATCGCCGGACCGATTTACCAATATGCCTGTCTGACGATTGATCTCCCGGGACAACTCGGTAAGGTATCTGGCTAGTTCAGGTGTGATTATATCCTTGGATGGGATTTTACGACGATAGATATTTTCCAGCCTTTTTACCTGGTTAACCTTAAGGCCCATTACGTTTCCGGAGATTTTTTTTATAGATTTAGCCCCTTTTTTTCTACTGGTCGCGTCAAATAGACTTTAAGACAGTTGGATATATTTTGTCAATCATAAGTAGATCTGGAGTTTCCTGACTTTTTAGGTAACCCCCTATGTTTCTGAGCGAAACTTGCTGGAGCAGTCCGCCTGAGACGGAATCGAGGGCGAGCAGGAAGGGGCAAGCATTCCCAACCTGCGAGTCCGCCGGAGGCGGATCGCTGCGCAAGCTGTGAAGCGAAAAGACTAAGGGGTTCACTTAAGAAATGCAAAATTACCAATAAGATCATAGTATTATGAGAATACTTCTTTAAAAAACTCGGAAAACTCCAGTAAGCAGATGGCCGAAAGAAGACCAGGTATTGCGTTTTTCGATGCCGCTGATTAAATTAACGGTTGAGTGATTACCGATACCCATTATTTAAGCGACCTGAAAAAATCCATTACACGAGGAGGCCTTGTAGATGTTACCGGGCTGAAAGGCTCATCCCTGGCCTTTGTCCTGGCCGAAATGGAAAACACCCTCTCCGGCCCTATCATATGTGTAACCCCTGGCTTAAAGGAGGCAGACTTCTATGCCACGGAGTTTGCTTTTTTCTGTAAACGCCCGGTCTTTGTCTTCCCGCCGTACGAAGTCTTCCCTTTCAGCGAACTATCCCCACACAAGACCACGGTAAGCCGCCGTATCGAGACCCTTTACCGTATGGTCTCTGGTGATCCTAACTTTATCGTCGTGGTCCCGGTCGAGGCCCTATTACAAAAGTTGCTACCCAAAAAGGCGCTGACCGACTTTGTCGATTATATCGTTACTCATGAATATCTCGATCGTCAGATCTTAAGAGAAAAACTGATAGCTGGTGGCTATACCGCCACTTCGCTCGTGCAGGAAGTGGGAGACTTCAGTGTCCGGGGTGGCATTATAGACGTTTCCCCCCCCATGCACACCAATCCCGTCCGTATAGACTGTCTTGGAGATTGGGTGGAATCCATCCGTGAGTTTGATCGCCTCACCCAGAGGTCTCTACGCGAGATCTCCGAACTCATACTCCTTCCGGTACATGAGGTTGTTTTTGGAAAGCAAGAAGCCGCCTATGCCCTGAAACATATCCGCCAATACGCTATAGAGCGGGATATTGCTCTCGACGGAATAAAGGAAATTGAGGCCCAGATAGAACAGTGTATTCATTTCGCCGGCTCTGAATTTCTCCTGCCTTTATTCTATCCCGAACTTTCCACCTGGCGAGATTACCTCCCGGCCGAGGTTCTCCTGGTGAGTATAGATCCTACGAGAATAGGAGAAGAACAGGCCCGTTTTCAGAACAAGATCAAAGAAATTAATATAAGTGCCCGTGCTGACTCCCGTTTTTGCCCGGAGCCGCAGGATCTTTATCAAATAGACCGCAACTGGGCAGGTGTGATCCCGGCTACCGCCCATGTACGCATAATATCCTTACCTATAGAAGAAAAACCGACCGCCAGCGAAAGACTGCATCTGGCTACGCTGGGAAATGAAGATATAAGGTCTGAATTCCCGGTTGGTCATAAGGGGGAAGACTATTTCACGGCCTTTCCACACCGGATAACCGCCTGGCTGGACGAAGGAGAATCTGTTTACCTTGTATGCCGCACGATTCATACCGCAGAACAACTTAAAGGGCTTCTAGCCAATTACCATATCCAGGCCGAGGTCTTAGATACACCTTTCCATTTTGCCCTGGAATCATCGAATCAAAAGGTGCGCATCCATACCGGAGATATCTCACGCGGCTTCCGCTTCCCCGCCTATAGGCTTATTCTGGTGACCGAAAGCGAATTATTCGGTGAAAAGATAAAGAAACCGGCTGCGGCCATAAAGAAAAAGTTTTCCCCTATTTTAGACTTTAGCGAGCTTAAGCCTGATGACCTGATCGTTCACCGCGACCACGGCATTGGTCTCTATCGTAATCTGGTCCGGCTAGAGGTGAATAACACCGTCAACGACTATTTGTTGTTGGAATACCGGGATGGAGATAAACTCTATCTGCCTATATATAGACTCAATGTACTGCAAAAATATATAGGTGTAGAAGGTTATAACCCGCAAATCAACAAATTAGGCGGCAAGTCCTGGCAACTCGCCCGGAAACGGGTCAAAGAAGCCATCTGGAAGGTTGCCCTGGAACTGCTGGATATCTACGCCCGGCGGAAGGTGGAAAAAGGTTTTGCCTTTTCACCACCCGATAGTCTTTATAAGGAGTTCGAGCTATCCTTTGAACATGAAGAAACCCCAGACCAGATAGCCGCTATAGAAGATACCATGGGAGACATGATTTCACCCCGACCTATGGATCGATTGATATGTGGGGACGTAGGTTACGGAAAGACCGAGGTGGCCTTGCGCGCGGCATTTAAGGCCGTAATGGACGGCAGGCAGGTAGCCATACTGGTACCCACGACTGTCCTTGCCGAGCAACACTTCCAGACTTTCAGCCGCCGCCTTTCTCCCTTCCCGGTAGTTGTAGCCTGTCTCAGCCGCTTCCGCACCGCCAAAGAACAAAAACAGATCGTGTCTAAGCTGTCGGAGGGGAAGATAGATATTGTGATCGGTACGCACCGTCTGTTACAAAAAGACATTAATTTTCACGACCAGGGACTACTTATCATAGACGAGGAACACCGTTTTGGCGTCAGGCATAAAGAGCGGCTGAAACAAATAAAGAAGACCGTAGATGTTCTCACCCTGACCGCAACCCCTATTCCTCGCACCCTTCAGATGTCCCTCCTCAGTGTACGCGATCTTAGCGTAATAAGTACACCCCCCCAGGATCGTATCCCGGTTAAGACCTACGTAACCAGGTTCGATGATAATGTGATACGAGAGGCTATTCTCCGGGAATATCAACGTGGCGGTCAGGTCTTTTTTGTTCATAACCGGGTAGCCAGTATAGAAGTAGTGGCTGAGCGTTTGCGGAGGCTGGTCCCGGAAGTGCGCATAGCCGTAGCCCACGGACAGCTTTCCAGCAAGGCCCTGGAAGAGATCATGGTGAGATTTGTACGCCGGGAGATAGATGTATTAGTCTGCACTACTATTATCGAGTCCGGCCTGGATATACCCTCGGCTAATACCATAATCATCAACCGGGCTGACCGGCTCGGTCTGGCCGAGATCTACCAGCTCCGCGGCCGCGTGGGGCGATCTAAAGAGCAGGCTTATGCCTATCTGTTAGTCCCGTCACCAGCCCATCTTACAAGGGATGCCCAAAAAAGGCTCGAGGCCTTATTAGACCTCAGCGAATTGGGATCCAGTTTTAAACTGGCCATGAGCGATCTCCAGATTAGAGGTGCTGGCAATATCCTTGGAACCAGCCAAACCGGACATATTGCGGTAGTGGGCTATGACCTGTATCTGGATCTCCTTGAAAAGACTGTAAACGAACTTAAGGGTACTCCGGTTGAAGAAGAGTTTGAGCCGGAAATTAATCTTAAGGTCTCCGCCTACATACCAGAAAACTATCTGCCGGAGCCGGATCAGCGTCTCATTACCTACCGCCGGTTAACCATGGCAGATACGGTTACGGCACTCTCAGACATAAAGGATGAACTAATAGACCGCTATGGCCCCATACCCCCCGAGGTCGAAGACCTCATGTCTATCATGGAAATCAAACAGGATCTCAAGAAACTCAAGGTGCACCGCTTGGACACCACCAATGGTCATTTTATCTTGAGCTTTAGCGATAAGACCAGACTTTCTCCGGAAACAATCCTATCGTTAATCCGTCGTAACCAAGGTAGGTACCGCTTTACTGCCGAGAATAAACTCTATGCGGCTCTACCCGGTGATAAAGGGGTACAGATACTTGAGGAAGTCAAAAAAGTCTTGCAAGCCCTTTTGTAAAATGCTAATGTCCAACTACAAGTAAAGATTACATTTTATGTTCTCATAATGAAACCTCGACCATGAAACTAATCAATTTCTTTTTTCTTCTCATCTCTTCGCTTATCTTTCTCCTCCCTGCGGTAGGTTCTGCCGAAATTGTCGATCGTATTGTAGCCATCGTCAACGAAGACGTCATAACCCTGGCGGAATTAGGGAAAGAAGAACAGCGTCTTATAGATCAACTCCAGCGGGAGGCTTCAGCCGCTACTATAGAAAGAGAAAAGGGGAAAATAAGAACTGAGGTACTTAATCACCTTATTGAGCGAAAGCTGGCTGAGCAGGAAGCAAAAAGGCTCCGGTTGTCTGTATCCGAGGCAGAGGTTGATGCGGCCATCGAAAAAATTATTCGAGACCATGAAATAACAAAGGAACAACTGACGGCCCGTCTGGAACAGGACGGCGTCTCGATGGAAGAATACCGCCAGAAGCTCAAGGAGCAGATAGAACGCTTCAAATTGATCAGCCAGACAGTCAATGCCAAGATCGTTATAACTGAAGACAAGCTTAGAGAGCACTATAAGAATAATCAACGCAGTTATACCGGCCAACAAGAATATAGGGTTCAGCATATTGTCTTCAGCATACCCAGGGTTTGTAGTGAGGAAGAAAAACAGGCTATCTCTAAAAAGGCCGAAGACATCCGCCAGCGGGCTAAGGATGGGGCTGATTTTGAAGGCCTGGCCAGGCAATTTTCTGGATATCCCACCGCATCTGAGGGCGGCAACCTGGGCTATTTGGATAAAAATGAGCTGGCGCCATATATGAGGGATGTTATTACCGCTCTTAAGGCTGGGGAGGTAAGTCCCGTAGTTGAAACTCCTATCGGTTATCAGATCTTTAAAGTTATAGATATTAAAGAATCAAAAGAAAAAACCTTTGAAGAGGTAAGGGAAGAAATATATCAGGTTCTGTTTGAGCAAGATGTGAATAAGCGTTTTATGGTCTGGATAACAGAGCTTCGCGACAGGTCATATATAGAACTCTTACTTTGAGTACCAATGGCATGGAAACCAAAAGTAAAAGTTCCTGCCCCTTATTCTTGATGGTTTCGTAAAAAGTCGTTTTTAGCTTAAGTATTTGAAATAATATTATTTTATTGCATTTTTGTCTTGACTTTCATGTTGTCCCGTGATAGAAAACATATGCAACATCAACATGTTATGGTGAAGAACATGATTTATACCAAAGACCACAAAACGGGTTACATATTCGACCCATGGCACTATTTGGGCCCGAAGCGGCGTAAGCTCCTG
>Ga0209614_1002339_pt1 | contig 12661 bp, 12 predicted proteins | sample BlaSprsedimmetaG_FD_185484 | JGI IMG/M metagenome (GOLD analysis project Ga0209614, IMG submission 185484) | Hot spring sediment bacterial and archeal communities from California, USA to study Microbial Dark Matter (Phase II) - Blank Spring... ... | reverse complement strand
ATATGCTACCTCCCCGAATCAATGTAAAGCTTTAGAAAAGCAACTTAGATGGATTATAACATGCTAGTGTTACTGAATTTGGGATGACAAACCCGGTCGATCAGAGAGGCAAGAGTCTTCATTTAAAAAGCAGGTTGACGACTCGTTTATCGAAGTTTTTCAGGGATTTCCCGACGGTGCCCCGCATGATCTAGGCAAAGTGGAAAATTTTGTTTTCAAGCGCTGTAAGCAGAATTGTTCAGAAATGGGGTTTTCAGAATCGGCGCCTGTGATTGTATAATTGTCTTTGAACGCGAAATCTCGAAAAAGGGGGTAAGAGAATGAAGAAAGCATTGTTCGTAACTCTGTTGCTTGTATTCCTGTTTTTTGTCTCTGGCTGCTTCAAGATCAACAATCCGCCAGTAGTATCTTTGACAGGCTCAGTAACAGAAGGAGAGGAAATTGCTCCGATGACGCTTGTCACTTTCGAGTGGGAAGTAACGGACTTCGACGACACAGAAGTCACTTCTGAATTCAAACTCTATAAGAATGGAGCTGAAGTACTGTCGGTGGCCAACACTGGTGAAGCGGTGTATGCTCTCGACGAAGAGGGAAAATACGTCGCAGAGGTTGTAGCGACCGATTCGATGGGTGCACAATCGAAGGAAACGATTTCTTTCAAAGCCACGAATCTCAAGAGAGAGCTCTTCCAGTCTGGAGCCGGATTGATGTACTTTGACTATAGCGACTATTTCCAGTATATCGAAGATGAGGCTTTCGGCATTAGGTTTTACAAGACTGCTTCAGAGGAAATTGTCCCTGCCGAAGAGGTAACCGTAAGGAAGCGGCTGAACCTGCTCGACACCAATGATGACGGTATGTATGATGCATGGGAAGAGATCCCAAATAGCAGGCCAGATCTGCAGACCTATGCATACCTTCCGGGTTACTTGGAAGCCTATAGTACACTTTGGGTACCATATGGTTTTGAGTATGGTGAGGAGTCAATAAGAGCGTATTACCTCGGAGTTGAGGGGCCATACAGCGGATATGTTCTGTTCTACAAGTTTGCTGAAGTCGGATTTGATCTCAACACTGTTTATGCTAGATGGGTTGAGGCCCATGTATTTCGAGGCACGCTTAACGACTACGGTGAAGCTTACAAGGCCTTTGCCTTACGGGAGAGGTATGACTCTGATGAAAAACCTGTAATCAGCCTTTCAACTCCTGACAGCGATATAGGGCCCGGAGATTCATTTACCGTTGGTATCATGACAGAGAATGTAGCGAGTTTTGCCGATTTGTATGACGTCAGATACATTCAACTCTCTCTGTGGAACAGCGAAGGTTTGGTTCTCGAAAGCGTCGAATTCGGAAACTTTATGGAAGGTCTGAAAGACGTTGGAACATTCAAGAGTAGTGATGAAGCAGTTACCCTTTACAAGGCCTTCTTGAATGGAGCAGATGAAGCTGAAGCTGCCGATGATGTCTTCGCAACTCTCACTTTCTCAGTTCCTGAGGATTATGAAGGCGAGATCATTGCCGTTGGACTGGCGTACGAAGGTTACTGGGATACATATGGCTTCTATCCCGATCTGCCAAATCCCGCCTTCAGAGACGTCAACAATGGTTCAGTCGACGGGTTTATCCTTGATTATGAACCCATTGTGTTCATAGAGTGAAGGGGGGGATGACAATGAAGAAGATTCTGGTTATTGTGCTGTGTGTGGGGTTCTTCTCTTCACTTGCACTTTCAAGTATTGCAGATCAAGTTAGCGAGATAGAAACCCGTATAAGCAGCTCTATCAGTAGGATGAATTTGAGTTGGGAAGCAGGCTTAGAAGAGAGCTTTGTTGCCAAGCTTGAGACAGCGTATATCGAAAGTGTTGATGCGATATTTGAGAAGCTGTGCGGCCATATTGACCTCCCCAGGGTCGTCAATGAAAGGTTTGTGGAGTATCTTAGGATGAAATACATAGAAGAAGCCGAAGACTTCACTATTCAAGGAATGACTACTACTGATGACCTAATCATGTCAACCTACATTCTCTTGAAACCAAGAGAGGTAGCGGAGAAGTCATTCGTAAGGCTTGAACCGATTCGCGACCAGTTTATCCACGGTAGTTGCTGGTCTTTTGCAACTGTCGGCTCCTTTGAAAGCGCTCTTGCAGTACAGATCTATGGGATTAACGGAAACGTAGATAACACCCTGGATTATTCGGAACGATGGGGAACCTATCACAACATCGACTGGGACATCTACAGCTTTTCACCTGACAACTATGTTCAGGACAGGAACAGCCTTGAGGGTGGAAACAGCTACTTTGCCATGTATAATCTCATCAGGTATGGAATGATGGAGGAGCAGTATGCCCCCTACTCGGAGGTATATCTTGATCCTAGAGAAGAAGTCCCACTGCCGCCATCAGCTTACAATGCCCCGCTGCTGAAGTCCTCGAGAAGTGTGATGATACCTCCTGCAACAACGGCAGCTCGCTTAGGATATAGCTACGAGGATTATCTGAATATGATCAAGACAGCTATTGCTGATTACGGTTCGCTTGCCGTCGCTTTCTCAGTTCCATACAGTTTCAACTTCTATTCCAAGGGAATCTTCTCTCCTGTTGAAGGCGATTACAGCACGGGGGGACACGCAGTTACTCTAGTTGGATGGGCGGATGCCACAGAGCTCGATGACATAATCCTAGCCGGCAGGACGAATCCTGATGCAACTCCTATACTGGACGAAGAAATCGAAAGCTACACGTATTTGGATCCAACACAGGCCGGTTCTCCGGAGTTCACAGCAACCACCTTCTGGATAATCAAGAACTCCTGGGCTTATAACTGGGGAGACGGCGGCTATTATGTCATTCCGGCTATTAGTGAGGAACAGTATGAGAGTGGACAGTTAGGATTTTGGGAGATCGAAGCAAGAGAGATGTATCTCCCGATATTCGCTGATCTAGCGCATCATGTAGATGACAGTCTTGACATCAATGGCGATGGCATTGTCGACGAGAGGGATTTCGAGTATCTGGTCGAGAAGATAGGTTCAACTGATCCTGAAGACATTGCAATATGCGACATTTCATTCCCCAAGGACGGGAAGATAGATGGTGAAGACGCTGCTGCCTGGGTATTCTTGTTTAACAACAGGTAGAGTGTTTTGAAAGACGTTAAGAAGAACCCCCTAGGGGTTCTTCTTTTTCATGATAATGAGCCATGGTTTTTCTGGCATAATTGTGCGGGAGGTGAACACAATGCAGGAAGAAATCGTTCTGGACATAATGATAGAGATTCCTAAAGGAAGTAGGAATAAGTATGAGTATGATAAGAAACTCAAGAGGATAAGGTTCGACAGGACCCTTTTTTCGGCTGTTCATTACCCAATGGACTATGGATTCATACTGAATACTCTTGCCGAAGACGAGGATCCTCTGGATGCAATGGTTTTGCTCTGGGAGCCGACTTTCCCGGGGTGTTTAATTGAGGCAAAGCCAATAGGCGCATTCAAGATGTGGGACGAGAAAGGTTCAGACGAAAAGGTTCTCTGCGTTCCGATTCACGATCCGGTCTGGAACTATATAGAAAGCCTGGATGATGTTCCTCCTCATCTACTTAAGGAGATCGAGCATTTCTTCTCCATCTACAAGGATCTTGAAGAAAAGAAGACAGGCATAGAGGGCTGGGTGGGAAGAGAAGAGACTTTGAGGATAGTTGCCGAGTCGAAGCTGCGATTTCTCGAAGAAGGTGAAGATTCTTAAGAAAGCCGGCAGGACGAAATTCCCAAAAACGTTTATCATTGAACTAGACATCAGAAAGGGGAATTAGTTATGTTTGAATATGTAATCTGGGATTTCGGCGGCACTCTCTTCGATACTTACCCCGCGGCAGCGGATGTATTCTCGAGGGTCCTTGGAAAATTTGGCGTAAGAGCTTCAGACAAAGAAATTCTGGAAAAGCTCAAGGAATCTACATCGAAAGCTGCACGACACTTCATGGATAAGTACAGACTTCACAATGGATTTCTGGAGGATTTCTACAGTATCGAAAACCATCTTGAACCGCAGAGACAACCACCTTTTGAAGGGGCAAAGGATATCTGCATCCAGATTAATAAGAACGGAGGAAGTAATTTCCTTTTCAGCCACAGGAGTAATTACTCCATGACTAAGCTTCTCAACTACTACAAGATGCTGGATCTCTTCTCCGAAATAGTATCCGCAGACAGTGGCTTCCCCAGGAAGCCCGATCCACAGGCAATTATGTATATTATCGACAAGTATGGACTCGAAAGAGAAAGAGTGATTACGATCGGTGATCGTGAGATCGATATAGAGGCCGGGAAACGCGCCGGAATAGCTACCTGCCTCTTCAATCCTGATTCGGTATTGGCAAGCACAAAAGCAGATTTCCTCGTTACTTCCTTGAAACAGGTCCCTTCAGTTTTGCAGGTGTGCAATAGATACAGTGGTTGTGAGAGCTGATGATTGAGAATCTCATATGGGATTTCGACGGTTCGCTTTTCAATACCTACCCCGCTATGGTCAGACTGTTTAGGCGAGCTCTGCTTAGAAAAGGATATGTCGCTTCCGAAGACGAAATTCTCTCCCTCATGAAAGACACGCTCGGAAAGGCCATCGATTTCTATTTGGATAGAGGAGTTGACTATGACTTCTACAAAGACTTCAATAAATCTGAAGAAGAGCTCGACCCGGACGAGCAACCTCCTTTTGAAGGCGCTCGCAAGGTATGCTCAATAGTGGTAAGGAATGGCGGTAAGAATCTGATCATTACTCATAGATCGAGAAAGACTACTTTCAAGCTGCTGAGCCACTTTGAAATGACCACACTATTCAGCGACATAATCACCAGAGAAAGAGGATTCAAGAGGAAACCAGACCCCGATGCTTTCATCTACGCGTTGAGAAATTATGCACTGAACCCCAGTACAACTCTCTCCATTGGCGACAGAGAGCTTGACGTCATTGCGGCAAGGGATGCGGGAACAAAGACGTGTTTCTTCTCGCAGAATGGAACTAGACCATCTATTGATGTTGATTTCATAATAAATGATCTAGTACAGCTTGAAGCTATCGTTCTGAAAGAAAGTCATTCCAGATAATTCATAGCGTATCAAAAAAGTGCATACGCAGGAATAGGCGTATGCACTTCTTCATTTTCATTTCGAAACGAAACTCTACTGGAGATATACCATTTTCGAATCCGCTTCAGATGGATCTTTAAAGTAGAATCCCAGTCCGTTTTCAACGATGTCCGCATGCTTTGGAGCTGAGACCTGAAATCCTCGTTCTGGGTTTTTCTTCGTCCACTGAGACAGAATCTCCTGAATGACAGAAGAATGCTGTCCAACTCTTCTGTCCATAGAGAATCCATTTTCGTCATATGGAACGAAAAGCAATCCCTTTTCGCCTGCCTTCAACACAAACGGGTCTATCCCATCGATAATGAGTTCAGGGGTCTTTGCTGCCGTAATCTGGTCGAGGTGCACTCCAGGAGATTCCAACAAGAATGGATAGGCATCAGACCAATCTCCAATCTCCCTGTGTGAAAGACCTCTATAGCCTGTTGGCGAAGACTCTACGTGGTTTTCGAACTTTTCTCTTCCCTTTACGTAGAATGCCGCTCCAATTGCATAGGGCATGGATTTCTCCGGAGCAACTATACAATTGGTTACTGGATACATGGCTTCTGCCTCGTGTAGATCAATCGCGATATCTATGCCTTCGTTGCGAATCATTTCCATGGCTGCAAAGCACACCTTCTCAGCAAGATAACCGTCCGGTCTCCCGGGCCATGCTCTGTTCGTGTTTCTGGCATCTATATACGAGAGGAGCTGTCCGTCGGGATAGTGAACATACACGTCTGGATCTGGCCACTGATCAAGCGCCTGGAACCCTCTGTCACCCATTCTGAAGGTCTGCTCACCCCAGGGCGTATCAAGATAGTAGTAAAGCGGAAAGCCGCCACCCGGCTGCGGTCCCAGAGAACCACTCAGGTTGAAATGGGGAATAATGTACACGGTTCCCTTTTCCACTTCAAGATTCTCAATGAAGAAATAGGCGAGCAAGGCGGCAGATGGTTCATTAGCATGAGTTCCGGCGATTATGAGTGTCTTTCCACCCTCTTCTGCGCCCTTAAGCTCAAAAACGTCTGTGTCGGCTATTGTTCCTTCGATTCCATCGAAGTACTTACTGAGTTTGAATACGTTCGTTACACTTGGCCCGGCGACAACTTCCTCTTTGAAACCCCTTTGAATATACAGAGGTATTCCGCCTGCCAAAACAATAAGCGCCAGAACACCCACTATCAATAGTTTTCTCATTATAATATCCCTCCTACCTCATTCTGAGCAATCTGAGAATGAGGGGCAAGAGAGCCAGTGTATATAATATTTCGCTCTTGATATCCTTTGTCTTTATGAAGTTCCAGATAAGCATGCCTACCACATAGGCTGTCATCACATAATACAGAAACATAATCAAAGTCATGACGACACCTCCTCCTCAACCTACCATCATCAGGAAGTTGAATTTGTTCGCAAAGATAACCAGTATCATTGCTACGACAGTAATGGCTATCCAGGGTACCACGCATTCTTTCAAGAATGAGCCATATGAGCCTTTGTAACCGACCGTGCTAACTGTCAAGCGTCCGATGAGCGCAGTCGGGGGTAGTCCGTCCCCAAGAGGCCACAGTAAGCTCAGTCCTGCCAAAACGATTACCGGGTTGATCCCGTTGGAGTTCAACATCCACATGAGCGGTATGCCAATTACCATAGCACCGCCATAAGTCAGGAGTCCTTCGGATATCGGTATTATGAAAGGAAGTAGCATCCAGACTATTGCAAGAGGAGCTGTGACAATCCACATAGAGATCAAGCCCTTGACACCGTTGAAACTCATTACCTGTATCAACATACCGACAACTGCGGTAGTTGCTATGAGTGGTGTCAGCTGAGCCACGGTTTCTCTGCTTACCTTCAAAATATTCACTCTCTTGAAGTTCATCAGCCATGCCACCAGAGTGCAAATCGCAAATACCAAAGGCAATCCGAGGACCGGGAAGCCAAACGGCCAGATTCTCGGGGCCCCGAGCAAGAATATCAATACAAGGAAAGGAACAGCAACACTCCACCCGGAGAGCCCTTTGGGATCGGGAATCTCTTTGAGAGCCTTTTCCTTGTCGATATTTTTCGCTCCACGACCAAAGAACAAAACCGAGAAGAGGCCTAGGATAAGCACCGGAACCAGAAGCGGCATGGTGAATCCGACGTAAGGAATGGCCGTCCCGGCACAAGTCATCATTGCCCAGATATTGACTGGCGGAGCAGCAGCGCTCAAACCTGCAACTATAAAGATCAATGCGGAGATCCTTACCTTCGAAAGTCCCATCGCATTTAGAGCTGCAGCGACAGTCCCTCCGACAACCAGTACAGAGATGCTTCCCGCTCCAGTTAGTGCTCCTGGAACCAGTATTACTAGCATAAGAAGTATGAGCATCAGGATTCTCTTGTTGTGGAAAGCCCCGATAATCTTTCTAACTATATAATTCGTTCCACCCGATTCCTTGATAATATTCATGAAAATTGTTGCAAACACGAAGATAAGTCCAATATCGAGGTACGTTACCGATCCTTCGGCTATATGCCTGAAAGTGTCAAAACCTGCTCCTCCGGCAATTGCTCCCCCGATTACCGCAACAAACATACATAGCTCAGTCGAAAATTTCAGAAACTTTCCAACTGCGTAGGCTCCAACCATCACTAGCCCGGCTATGATCGTTTGCATGTATATTGCGTCAGCTGACAATTCGATTACCCCCTTTAATTGGAGAGCCGGCACGGTAGTTAGTTCCATCGTACCGGCCACCAAAAACTACAAACCGAATACCTGTGTAAAAGTATCGAGAAGATCAAAAGCAGAATCGATTTCTAGAATCGGTACACTTCTTGCCTCTGCAGCCTTCGTGAACTTTCCGTCGCCATTCGAATCCTTTGTAACTATGAAGATGTCAGCGTGAGGCGCAACTGTATCGATCATTGTCTCAATTGGACTACCTGGAAGACCCCTCTGAATCTCTCCTCCAATAGCAATTGCAACAATCCTTATTTCATTTGCCTTCGCATATTCTATAAGGTCCTTGAGTCTTTCCACTTCGGTATCAACAGAAAGTCCCGAAGCCCCCATACCCTTCATACTGGCTCCAAGAACGAGTACCAGAGACTGGAACTTAGTACCTTCTGGATCGGGAGAAAGCGTGGTAACATGCTTTCCTACACCTGATTCAGCTCCACCAAGGCCCACCCCGGCCGCAAGCTCATCCTTTGAAAGAACATCACAATAGTCATACTTAAGGCCAACTTCATCGGCAACATAGTTGACTGTTTCGACCTCTGCGCTCTGCCCTGCAGAAGTAATAACAACCGGTAGTCCGAGATTCACTTCGGGTTCGGCAAGTGCAAAAGCGCCAAAAAGCGAAACGACAATCAAAACAAACAGAAACTTCCTCATGAAAGAACCTCCTTCTCAAAAGTTTTCAACACTATATTTGAATCGAAAATTGTCTACAAGGTTTGAAATAAAAAAAAGAGCGAACCCCGCCCCCTTTTGGGGGCGGGTAGGTAGATTACTTAGCTTTGTAGCCGTCGTCACCGAAAAGGTGGCCATCGGCATATCCAACTTCCTTGAGCCACCAGTCGGGGTATCCAGCTGAAGAACCAACGTTCGGGATGTTGATGTATCCGTCTCTGTACTTGGTTATTAGATATTCGTTGAAATCCCAAACCTCCGCCATTACTCTGTCAGTAACGTCGGCAACGTAATCAGTAAGGAATTCCTTACATAATTCTGGATCTGTTTCGTAAAGCTGTGCAGCTGCAGCTTCAATCGCTGGCTGTACCGCAAAGAGCTTTCCTTCTATCTTCTTCTGAAGTTCCTGAATCTCCGGATACATGTAGCTCCACTTCAGTTCTGCCCAGTTGCCCATGAAGTTGAATGCCCATGATGCGACATCGTAGTCGAATTCCTGAAGGCTACCACTGTCATAAGCATAAGGAACGTCCGTTATTCCACAGTACATAGGAACTAGAATTGTTTCGTGAGGTGCAGCTGCGCCCCACCATACTACTCCACCGACAGGATCCGGAAGCCAGTCTCTAACCTGAGAAACGAAAACGTACTCACATCTGAAGATAGAGAGTGCTCTTTCCCAGCTTCCCTTGATCAGCTTGCTCGAACCGGAATAGCGATTCGGATTGCCAAATGGGCCTGCTGCAAGCCCTTCAGTGAGATCAAATTCCGTTCCTTCGTAGTGGTCTCTGAAGAGATCAATAACATCTGCTACCGACAGTTTCTTGTCAGGCACGATAGAGAATGGGTAGTCTTTTGTAAAACTGTCTTCTACCCAGGGAGAAAGTCCAAGAGATGGGGAGACTCTGTCGAAAACTCTCCATGTTCTTCTCAGACTGTAGTAAGGCATAGAGTACTCGCCTGTACTAACAGTTGCCATCCAGTCGATAGGACCTGTGCTGGAATCGTACCAGCCGGCTTCTGTTGCGACATCGATAAGATTCGGCGAGAACATATTGTCAGGGCTTTCAGGGTCGAGTTCTCTTATCCTGAACATATTCGATTCTACGAAGACTGTTCCATCGGGAACCTTCTTTGCTGCCCAGAGTGCGCTCTTCTTGTCTGGCGATGCACAGATTTCGAAGACCCAGGCTTCGTTGGGGTCTGTTACTGTGAGTGTTTCTCCCCAACCGTAGTAACCGTACTCAACTGCAAGTGCGCCCATGAGTTCTATTGCTTCTCGGGCTGTGGTAGTTCTTTCCATTGCAACTCTCGAAAGAGCAGCAACGTCGAAAATACAATCTGCACTTGACTGAGCATAGACCTTCGCAGAACAAGTACATTCACCGATTGCCAGCTGATGCTCGTTGATTACTCCGTAAACAGCATCGAAGTAGCCAAATGTGTGCTCGACCTGATCAATGTAACCCAGAGGTTCGGTTGCAGGAAGGTCTGGATCGTTGTAGGTCGGACCCATATCTGCACCGACATAACGTGGATACGGCTCGATGAAAGGATATACTGCTCTCTTTGCTCCCGCTTCATAGTCTGCGGGTGGAACATACACGTACCTGAAATCACAGAGGCCGCAGTCAGCTGAATGGCTCGTCATTACTGAACCGTCAACAGACGCACCCTTAGTTACGATGATCGTGGTACATGCAAGGCCAATGCTAACCATTGCTGCAGCCACAATCAGGACCAATAGGATCTTACGCAAATGAAACCCCTCCCAACTAGATTTTATTGGGGATATACCCCAGTTTAAGGTCGCTAGACCTCATTATTTGCTTACTGATATAATCCACATATCTTTGGCTCCGTGATTGATATCCAAATCTCCGTCCGACGATGTTGAATACCCGCAGAAAATGTACGTTGAGTCAGATTTAACGGCCGATAGTATTAAATCGTCCGAAGAACCTCCGACAGAAAGAGATTCAACGAGTTCCCCATTCTCGTTCAATACAATTATCCACCCATCGTTCATACCTAGAGGATCTTTAACGTCAACATCCTGTGAAGTTGTGTGACCTGCAACTAGAAAGTGTCCGTTCCCGAATGGCTGAACCACACGTGCTATATCTGTAAAGGTTCCTCCATAGTTCTTCGCCCAGATTTCATGTCCATCTCTGTCTACTGCTAAAACATAAAAGTCTTTTCCTCCGAGTCCACTCGAAAACATAGATACTCCAGCATCCTGTTCACCGACAATAATGATTGTGTCCTCAAAAATCATCACATCGTAACCATCTTCGAGATACATACCACCGTAACTCTTATAGGAAGATACGACTCCTTCATTATCGATGACCGCAAGTGCAGCCTGTTCGTTGACGTAATTACAGCTAATTCCTACGTCTTTGTAGGCCGTATAACCTACAGCCAGTATTTCGCCTGCGTCAGTTACTAGAAGCTTTCGAGCAAGATCTTCGCTATTGTTTCCTCCATCTATCGTCCACTGGTTTAGAAGTTCTCCTGACGAAGTGAGCTCAATTATCCAGAAATCCTCGCCCCATACGTGCCCTTGGACATCTCCATCTACCGATCTCGAATAACCTGCAACTACAATACTGCCAGAAGGCCTCTCGACGACATCGTAAGCATGGTCCTGGCCGCTTCCTCCGAATGTCTTTTCCCAGAGCAGTTCGCCTTCTGAGGAAAGCTTGATTACCCAGAAATCCCCAAGCTTGTTACTATTGGAAACGTCGCCGTCAGATGATTCTGTCATGCCAACGACTATGAAGCCACCGTCTCTTGTCTTAGCTATTGCTTCCGCGATATCAGTATCACTACCACCAAAAGTTCTAGACCACAAGACTTCAAAAGAGCCGTCCATTTTCACTACGAGGAAATCCTCTTCCCCTTTCGAAGCCCCGAAATCTCCGGTAGTCGAAGTTGTATATCCTGCAACCAGAATAGTTCCGTCTTCGAGCAAAACCAGATCGTTCGCAACGTCGTCGCCTTCTCCTCCATAAGCAAACGAATACTCAACATTAATCTCTGAAAATGTAAGTACGCTTAACATAATAACGGCCAATAAAAATACTCTTTTCATAAATCCTCCTGTTAGTCACAGCACCTACCGCCGCCGAAATCCCTTTCAAAGACAGATACAAGATCAACGACAACCGGCAACTCAACTACTACGGGAATATCTCCATTCAAGTATGGTAAGTATTGATCAATTGGGCTCTCGGCTACTATAAGAACATCCAGAAAAGGAACGATTGTTCGGACGAATTCTCCCTTTACGGGATCGTCTCCAGTTCCTTCAACATCGATGTCAATTGCCAGAACCTTTCCTCCAGATCCCTTCACTGAAGAGGAAAGCATCTTAATTCTAATGATATCTTCTGCCGATCCCCGTTCAGCGCCTCCGACTATGACAACAAGAGTACGAAATGGAGTTCCAGAAACGTAGAAGGGGTGAAAAACTTCGTCGGGCAGCTCTTTCCCAATCCTGAAACCTGCACCAGAATTCAAGTCTTCAATCTTAGCAGCAGGAGAATAGTCACGTGCAATTTGAAGACTGTCACAGAAATAATTTATATTTTGAAGTTCAATGCTCTCGCCCCAAACTGTCATTAAAAGAGGATCTTCAATTGTGGGCAGAGGTTCGACTGTCAGAGAGCAAAGGATTGAACCAGTGAAAAGAATCAGCATAACCGTAGCAATTTTCAAGAATGCCATCCCCAAAACTTTCATTAGTTCCAAACAGAAAACCTAATAGTAAGTTAGCTTGTAAAACTTTACTAATGTTAATTATAGCAAAGCTTTCTAACAATTTGCCCTCTAACTCCAATCGATACACAAGTGTTAAATAGGATGAAAAAGCTCTAATTAGGGCTTCCTGAAAAAGCGTACAAAGCGCATGAATAGTGAAGTACAGGCGAATAATGTGGTATAATGGTGCAAGGGAAAACAAGGTATGGACTCAAAAAGCTTGCACCGAGGTGATGAAGATGTTTCTGAGGAGACATAAAGAGAACCAGATGGAAATGGTTGGATTCGGAGGATCACTGACAAGAGTACTGTCAAAAGAGAATCAATGGGTTCGACTGAGTGAGATCATACCGTGGAAAGAG
>Ga0209614_1002338_pt1 | contig 12662 bp, 9 predicted proteins | sample BlaSprsedimmetaG_FD_185484 | JGI IMG/M metagenome (GOLD analysis project Ga0209614, IMG submission 185484) | Hot spring sediment bacterial and archeal communities from California, USA to study Microbial Dark Matter (Phase II) - Blank Spring... ... | reverse complement strand
CCTCTGGGGGGGAACGAGGGGGGGAACCACCGGTAGCCCTCAACAATGGGATCGACCAGAAACTCGGTAGCGATGCGTTCTACGTCGTCTGCGGAAAGCACACCTCGGAGAAAGTAGAGATTGCTAATGTGGACTTGCGCTACAGTTTCGATGCCCAGGTGGGCGATTTGGCTGTGGACGTCCACGGCACGCCCATCGTTCTCGCCATGCCAAAAGACTTCAATGCGGTACGTGTGTGTCACTATTTTCCCCCTGGCTGTAGGGTTATGGCGTTGGCGGCAACACCACAAAATGTGCCATAAACCCAAACATCATACTACGCGGGTAGGGGTTGTCAAGCACTCCTAGACTACAAAAGTCTCACGAGGCATTTGGTCAAGCAAATACCTGCGCTAAATACACGAACTGCAAGTCCCCATACGTGCTGAGACTTTTGTAGTCTGATCCGTTTCTTAAGCACGCGACTTTTTCAACTGAATCACGTATCAATATATGGTTTGCTTTTCTCTGTATCATTTCTGTGCTACAATGGACACATACACAGAGTACAGTCCGGGCAACGTAAATCTAAATCACCGTAAGTACTAAGGAGGTAACAATGAGTTTGCTTGATCAAGTCAAAGACCAGATGGGCGGCTTCGAGCAGTTGGTCGCCAAGATCCCCGGTTACAAGGGCTACAAGGAAAAGGAGCTGCGCCGCGAGGCCGACAAGTTGCTCCGCGATCATATCGTCAACCGGTTGCGCACCGTCAAAACCCAACTCGATGGGCTGCAACAGGACCTTATCGGAGCGGGGAAATTCGACCTGCTCGATGAAACCGGCAGCGCCGCCACCCAGATCCAAACGTTCATCGACCGGGTCCGCACCGCACCTTATGGCTATGGTGGACTGTTCGATGCGGTCAAGGTCAAAGAAGATGAATTGGATCGCGTCTATGAGTTCGATAGCGCGTTGATCGGCTACGCTGACCGGATCGAAAATGCCATCAGCAACGCGCGGGCAGGCATCGAAGGCGAAGAGGCGCGCGCGCTTATCCTGATGGTGCGCGATTTGGCCCGCGAGGCCAACGCGACGTTCGATGAGCGGCAAGACGTGCTGCGCGGCACCGCCAGCACCGGTGTATAACGGATAACACAATCGGAGGTTAAGAACTATGGCTCGCGTTTTAGATTTAATCGAATATATAGATGAGGGGCGTGGCGAAATCGTCCATCGCGTCCCCGAGCGTGGCTCCGGCGACTTTCGCATCGGCAGCCAATTAGTCGTGCGCGAATCTCAGGCTGCGGTCTTCTTCCGCGACGGAAAGGCGCTGGACACCTTCGGGCCAGGGCGGCACACGATTACGACCGCCAACATCCCCGTTCTCGTTGACTTGATCGGCAAGGCATTCTCCGGACAATCACCATTCAAAGCAGAGGTGTACTTCGTCACCATGCGAGAATTGACGGATATGAAGTGGGGCACGCCACAGCCTATCACGATCCCCGATCCAATCCTGGGTATGGCGCGCGTAACCGGCTTCGGCACCTACGCCATCCAGGTTACAGACCCGCAGCTCTTCGTCGCCAAGATCGTGGGGACGCAGAATCTCTACAGCACGCGCAACATCCAGGCATTCTTCCGCAGCATCATCCTTAGCAAGATGACCGATCTCATCGGCGAGATGGGGAAGTCGATCATCCAGATGGCGGCCTTCGTCGAGGAATTGGGCGCCGGGGTGCGCGCCAAGGCGCAGGAGGAGTTCGCCTCGCGCGGTGTCACGCTCAACTCGTTCTACGTGGAATCGATCTCGCCCACCGAGGAGACAGCCAAGGCCATCGACGCCCGCGCCTCAATGGGTGCAATTGGCGATATGGGCGCCTACATGCAGTACCAGGGCGCACAGGCGATGCGCGAAGCCGCGCAAAACCAGGGCGCAGCCGGATCGGGCGTTGGGCTGGGCGCCGGGGTTGGGCTAGGCGCAGCGATGGGCCAGATGCTCGGACAAGCTGCGACCCCACAAGGTCAGCAGCAACAGCAGGTCGGGCCCCCACCAATCCCGCAAGCTGCTGCGTTCTACGTTGCCATCGGTGGGCAGCAGCAAGGGCCATTCGATATGGCAACCCTGCAACAACACGTCCAGTCGGGGCAACTCACCCGCGACACGCTGGTCTGGAAGGCCGGCATGGCGAACTGGACCAAGGCGAGTGAAGTACCCGACCTGAACAGCCTGTTCGGCGCAGCTCCGCCGCCGCTGCCGTAACCTACACCAATACGAAAAAGTGGGACGCACTTAAAGTGCGTCCCACTTTTTATGAGAGAGTTGGATTAATTTTCCGCTTCGATCTCCAACGCCGCATACACCTGCGACAATGTCTCCTTGGGCAGATTGGGACGGCGACCTTCCTTCCGCAGCCAGCGCTTCAGCTCTGGCGTGCGGAACACGGGCACGGGCGGGTCTTCCACCTCAAGCACCGCATCGGGATGGACGAAGAGGATTACCCCACGCGCCGGAATCTCCACGCCCTCCGGCAGTCGCTTGCGCAAGAAGCGTTGCAGGTCCTCCAGTTCCATCTGCGCGATCTGATCCGGGCGTCCCAGCCCTTCTTGACCGGCAAAGCGTTTGAGTCCCCCCATTTTCTCCTTGTGCTTCCATTTGCCGTTCGTATACGTGATGTGACCGCCCTGCGAGCGCACCGTGATCACTGTGAGGCCGCCGGCATCCACCAGCACAAAGGGCGCGGGCGTTTTGTACACCAACAGCGTGTAACTGTTTTCCAGCCCCTTCAGGGCTTCAGGCACTTTCGTATGATGCGCCAGTGGTCCCAGGTAACGCCCACCGAAGTAACTGCCGACGAGCGAAGCCATAAACCCCACCCACACAATAATCGACGCGATCCAGAGCCATTCCGGTTTCAGGAACAGGATTGCCATCCCGGCAACCAAGAGGCCAAAACCTGCCAGTGGCGCGATTTCGCCGATACGGGTGCGGGTCTTGATCTGTGATTCATTGGCGATTAGACGCATAAGTCCTCCAAAATAGTCGGATAGTCGTTAGTCGGATAGTCGTTCTACGAGGTTCCATTCCAGCGCGATAACACCAGGCAGGCATTTTGCCCGCCAAAGCCAAAAGCATTTTTCAGCGCAACGTGCGCCTGCATCCGGCGCGGTTTCCAGGGCACGTAATCGAGATCGCAATCTGGGTCCGGTTCATCGAGGTTCAGGGTGGGCAAAATCACGCCCTCTTCGAACATCTTGAACGTCAGAATCGTCTCGATTGCGCCCGCCGCGCCCATTGTGTGCCCGAAGAAAGATTTGTTAGAGCTGATAGCAAGTTTATAAGCACGATCGCCGAAGACCTTTTTTAGCGCGAATGTCTCGACGGCGTCATTCAACTGCGTGGACGTGCCGTGCGCATTGACGTAGTCTACCTCTTCCGGCGCGACACCTGCGTCTTGCAGTGCCCACTGAATCGCCCGGCGCACCCCACGCGCCTCGGGATCGGGCTGCGCGATGTGATACGCATCCGACGATGATGCATAGCCGAGCACTTCCCCGTAGATGTGCGCGCCGCGTTCTAGCGCGTGCTCCAGCCGTTCCAGAATCAGAACACCCGCGCCCTCAGCCAACACAAAACCGTCGCGATCCTTGTCGAAAGGACGGCTGGCGCGCTCCGGCTCGTCGTTGCGCCGCGAGAGCGCCCCCATCACCGCAAAACCGATGACCGACACGTCGATAATCAGACCTTCCGCGCCGCCGGCAATCACCACGTCGGCGTGCCCGTGGCGGATGAGGTTCGTCGCTTCGCCAATCGCCTGTGACCCCGTCGCACACGCAGCAACAGGCGTGGTGATCGGACCTTGTGCACCCGCCAGCAGGCTGACGTGGTACGAAGGCATGTTTGGCAGCGAAGCCGCCAGCGCAAAGGGACTGATACCCAGCATCCCCTGACGCCATAACTTGGCGGTATGTTCGAGTGCCCAATCCAGGCCGCCCATGCCCACGCCAATCACGGTTCCGGTGCACTCCGGGTCTGGCAGCGGTGTGGGCAGTCCCGCGTCGGCCAGCGCCTCCTGTGCCGCGGCGACCGCAAATATTGAACAGCGCGCCATCCGCCGTATCTCTTTGCGATGCACGTAGCGTTCCGGCTCGAAGTCCTTGATCTCACCGGCAATCCGCACCGGCCAGTCCGTCGTGTCACAACGCTCAATCGGCGCGACGCCTGACTTTCCGGCAAGCGCGCTCTCCCACGTCTCACGCACGGACAATCCAACCGGCGTGATCGCACCCACACCGGTGACGACAACGCGCACCCGGTCAGCCATTGGACACCTGCCGCCGCGCTTCCAACCCCGCCTTGATCGTGGGGATGATTTGCGCGGCCACGGCTTCACGACCTCGGAGAATGGCGTTCTTCACCGCTTTGGCGTTGGAACGTCCATGCCCGACGATCACCACGCCATCGACGCCCAGCAGCAAACCGCCGCCGACTTCGGAGTAGTCCAGCCGCTTGATCACCCTCTTCAGGCCCGGCCAAAGGCACAGCAGTCCAGGCAATCCCACAATCAGAGCCGGGAGCAGCAAGACCAGCCCCACCTTCGACAGTGGACGGCCCAACACATCATGCTTGATCATCATCTTGATGAAAGAGGCAACCGCTTCCGCCGTCTTGATGTGAATGTTGCCCGTGAAACCGTCGGTGACGATGACATCGGCGTGACCTTTGACCGCCTCTTTCGGCTCGACGTTGCCAACAAAGTTGAAGTCGCTTTGAGAGAATAGCGCGAAGGTGTCCCGCAGCACCATCGTCCCTTTCTCTTCCTCTTCACCGTTGGCCAGAAGCCCCACCCGCGGATTGGCAATGTTGAGGATTTTCTCGGCGTAGATGATGCCCATCTGCGCGAATTGCAGGAGATATTCGGGCTTCGGATCGGCAGTCGCGCCCATGTCCAGGAAAACCGCCTTTTGCAACGTTATCGGGTAGACCGTCGCCAGAGCTGGGCGGCGAATACCGGGGATGCGGCGCAGGTCGAAAATCGCGGCGGAGAGGCAGGCAATCGTGTTCCCGGCGGAGACGAAGGCGTCGGCCTCGCCGCTTTTCACCATGCGCATCCCCACGCGAATGGACGAGTTCTCCTTGGCGCGCACCTCCTCGGAGTGATCGGCCATCGTCAGCACGTCGGGCGCGTGGACGACGCAGATGTTAAGCCCCTGAGTGTCGTGCTTCGCCAATTCCGCGCGCGTGCGGTCCTCAGGCCCGACGAGGATAATCTCGTCCTGCGAACCTTCGCGCGCCCATTCCTTGGCCGCCATTACCGCGCCAGCAACATCCGGCCCAGGGCAGGTATCCGAACCAAAAGCATCAACGACAATACGCATAAGACCTCCAATGAATCATGAATCATGAATCATGAATCATGAATCAAGAATCAAGAATCAGCGAATGAGCCAATCAATCGAAAATCTAAAATCGGCTAGGCTCCCCAAAACCAGGGGGGTTCTTCGGGCGGCGAGGCGGCCCAGTTGCCGTCGAAGTCGGCGCCGTTTCCGGCATCAACAGGCAACGATTTGCCGGCGAGCCAGCGCGCGGCGATGTCGGGGAGTTGGGCGCGCGTCCCCTGGCGGATGAGTGGATCGGGCAGCGAATCGAGGAAGCGCCGCCCGTAACGTTTCGTCAGCACGCGCTGATCCATCAGCACCGCAATCCCCTGATCCGTCGCGGTGCGAATCAGCCGCCCAAAGCCCTGTGTGAAGCGCAAGATAGCTTCTGGCACCATGTACTCGTTGAACGGATCATCGTAGCCCTCGGCGCGCGCGGCGACGATGGGATCATTGGGAACGTCGAAGGGCAGCTTGGTAATCACCAAGCACGAGAGCGCCTCGCCGGGAACGTCCACACCTTCCCAGAACGAGCGCGTACCGAGCAAGACCGCTTTCTCGCCGCGCTTGAAGTTGTCGAGCAGTTGCGCGCGCGAGCTTCCGCTCCCTTGCGAGTAGACCGTGATACCATCCTGCGCCAGCTTACCGGTGATCGCCTGCGCCGTCGCTTTCAGTTGCGCATAGGACGTAAACAGCGCCAGCGCCCGTCCCTGCGTCGCACGGAACAGGTCGAGCAGGGTCTGATCCAAAATCTGTTGGTGACCGTGGTTGCGCGGTTCAGGCACGTCGGTGACGACGTAAAGCAGCGCGGCGGATGGGTAGTCGAAGGGCGAGCCGACGGCCAGTTCTTCCGCTTTCTCAGCGCTTAGACGCCCGCGCATATAGTCGAAACTGCCCTCCACGCGCAACGTCGCCGAAGTAAGGATGACCGCGCGTTTTTTGTCGAACAAATGCTCGCGGACCAACGTCCCCACGTGCAAGGGGACAGCGTTGCACGTAAACGGATAGTTATTCCTCAACTCCAACCAGTAGATGACGTTCTCCTGCGGTGTAGCAATCAATGGCCCGAGCTGCCGGCAAGCTTCGTCCAACTGCCGTTTGATGCCCAACAGTCGCGCATGGGCCATGTCGAAGCCAGGAACGCCATCCGAACTCAGCTCTTCCAAACCGGTAGCCAGCAGCGCCAGCCCCTCCACGAGGATGGGAAAATGCGGCGCGACCTGCACCCACCCTCGCACCACGTCATCCCAACCAGGATCGGCGCGCATGTTAGGCGTCAGCCGCACGCGGACGGCATAACTGTTATGTCGATCCACGTGCTCATTGAGAAACGTCTCGATGTCCGTGAAAAGCGCCTCCAACTGGTGCTGGACACGTTCCCCAGCATCCTGTAAACGCACACACACATCTTGCAGCGCCGCCGATGTCTTGCGCGGTTGTCGTTCCGCCAGACTTAATACGGTTTCCAACAAGCCGGTGGAGGCCTGCCGGGAATACAACAGGTCCTCGAAAACGCGGTGCAGCACCGGCCAACTCACCGTATAACGGAGCGCCTCCGTCACCGCCCTCTCCAAATGGTGCGCCTCGTCGATGATGAGCAGTTCATACTCCGGCAGTACACGATTCTGCGCGGCAATGTCGGCCAGCAAAAGGGCGTGGTTGACGATAAGAATGTGCGCACCCTCCGCCTTCGCCCGCGCCCGGTAGAAGAAACAGCGATCAGTCTGGAAAAATGCACAATGCTCCGTATCGCAGGCTTCGTTGGCCGCCGATATATCGTACCAGACAGCCTGTTCCTGTCCGGTTGGCATGAACAGCCCGTCGCCGTCGCCGTCGAGGGTATTGGGCAGCCAGAGCAGCACCTTGGCCAGCACGCGCATCTCATCCTCGGTGACAGGGCCGCGCCGCCGCAACGCCTCGAACTGCTGGCGGCACAGGTAGTGCGAGCGCCCCTTGAGCACCTGGTACTTGAATTCGTACAGCGCCTCGGCCAGTTCGGGCAAATCCTTGTTCGCCAGTTGCTCCTGGAGATTGATCGTGTTGGTTGAAATCACCACCCGCTGGCGATTCTGCACAGCCCATTCGACGGCAGGGAGCAGGTAGGCCAGCGATTTTCCCGTGCCGGTGCCGGCTTCGACCATCAAGTGCCGGCCTTCGTTGAACGCATGACCAACAGCCTGGAGCATTTCCAACTGCTGCGGGCGGTACTCGTACTCCGCGAAAACTTCCGCGAGTGGGCCATCGTCATCCAGCAATGCGGTAAGCGCATCCAGGTCGATGGGGCGCGGCTCGCGGCGCGGTTCCAGCGGGTTGTACAGCTCCTCTTCCTCGGCAAACAGCGGGCCGGCTGCGTCACCGCCGCGTTTGGAGGCCAACTGGGCGCCAATGCCGCCGCTGAACCCGAAGCGCTGGCGGACGTAGTGCGCGTCACGGAAGAAATTGCTCGGTCCCCATTGGATGCGCTGCCCCAATTTGACGATTTCTTGCAACATCTGCTGCGGAAGTTGCGCGGCGCGGTTCATCAATGCCATAAAGAGCGCGTGCGCCATCACCGCGTCGTCAAGCGCACGGTGTGTCTGTTCCGGCAGATCAATCGCCAGCTCGTGGACGAGGTTTGCCAGGCTGTAGCGTCCGGCGTGCGGCACCAAAATGCCGGCGAGATCGAACGTATCGATCGAGGGGTTACCGCGCAGGACGTTGTGCTGGCGCAGGAAGGCCAGGTCGAATCCGATGTTGTGCCCCACCACCGGATCGCGGCCTACAAAATCGGCCAGCCGGTACGTGGCCTGGCGACCACCCTGCGCGCCTTCCACGTCCGCGTTGGTGATGCCGGTCAATTCGGTAACAAACAGGGGGATTTTCCGTCCCGGATTGACGAAAGTAGAGAAAGTCTCCAAAACCTGATCGCCATCGAAACGCAGTGCGCCGATTTCGATGATCGCATCCCGCATGGGATCCAGTCCGGTCGTCTCTAGGTCCAGGGAAACGTAGGTCTTCGCCATGTGCTCCTTTCTAAGCTCAAGGTAGACATTATACAACATAACGCGCCGCGGGAAAGAGAAAGGGCTGGATTTTCATCCAGCCCTGGCGACGCTATCAACCGAACGCTAATATCAGTAGCTTTTCGAACGGTCTACAACGAACTCAGAACGCATCGTCAGGCAATTCGACGTATTCAACATCGTCCAGATCGAATGTGTCGGCCCGCAAAAACTCGGCGTCGGCAGGCACAGGCATCATATAATGGAACTCTTCAGAACTCAGTTTTTGCGCCAACTGTCCCATAATCTTGTCCGCGTTATCATACGGCCCGGCGACAAAGAACGGCCTGCCCTCTGGTCCGCCCACAGCGATTTCGACATCCACCGCATCCAGGTCGGCATCCTGCAACAAAATCGAGGCTTCCCGATAGTCGCGGTGTGGACGGAAACCAAACTGCGCCGCGTACTCTATCCCGGCTTCGACAATCTTCGCGGCGAGATTAAAATCTATCTTGATCAACTTTTGGCTTTTGGTAAGATGGGCTAACATCTCCCGGCGAAACGCCTTAGCATTGGCGAAGTTGGCCGCATACGCATCTTTCACGCCCAAGCACGCGCGATCCACCAGGTATGTGCCCGCCATAACCTCACCCGTCGCCGGATTGCGTCGTGTGACAACAACCTGATTTAATTGCATAGGGTCCTCCCATTCTTCATTGACCCAACACTCCATCACCGGCCAGGCCAGCGCCGCGCGCAACATCGCTTTCCTGCCGCGCGCCGGCGACTGCCTCTGCATAGCCTTACGTTTTTCCTTGCGCCGCGCTTCGCGCCGCGCTCGTTTTTGTTCTCGTCTGCTTCGTGGCATAGTTGTCCCCCCATATAATAAGCAGCTAATCAAGCAAATTTCGCACCCTCGGAAAAAAGGAGGAGAAAGAGGAATTTGGGGGCGGGTATACCCCCAAACCCCCACCCTCAGATTATCCCAACCGCGCCAGTTGCTCGCGGAGTTGCACCGCTTCGGTTTCCATCGCTGCCAGATTTTCGCGCTCACGTTGGACGACGTCGGCAGGCGCTTTCTCCGCGAAGGGGCCGGCGAGGCGCTGGCGACTGCCGTTGATGCGGCCTGCCAGGTTCTCCAACGCCTTGTTGAGCCGCGCGCGTTCCGCGTCGAGGTCCACCAGTCCGGCAAGCGGCAAATAGACGACGACGTCCCCCGCCAGCACCGACGCCGATTGCGCCACCGGCTCGCACGCCGTCACGATCTCCAGGGCGTCCGCGTCGAGATGTGCGAGGAACACCAGCACCGCACGCCGCGCGGCGATGACAGGCGCGCTTGCGCCCGCCGCCACAGTCGCGGCGACGCGCCGCCCGGCTGCGACGTTGTACTCGGAGCGCACGTTGCGGATCCCGCGGATGAGGTCCATCAGCAGCACCATCTGCGCCTCGGCTTCGTCGTCGAGCAACGCAGCATCCTGCACCGGCCACGGCGCGATGATCAGCGCTTCACCTTGTCGCACAAATTCCGGCAACGCCTGCCAGAGCGCCTCGGTCACGAAGGGCATGAAAGGGTGCAACAGACGCAGCGCGCGCTCAAGCACGGTCAGCAGCACGATGCGCGGCGTGTCTTTGTCGCCCGGCGGGCCGTCGTCCTCGGCGTAGAGGCGCACCTTGCTCGCCTCGATGTACCAGTCGCAGAACTCGTCCCACAAAAAGTCGCGCACGCGTCGCCCGGCCTCGCCGTACTGCTGCGTCTCCATCAGCGCGAAAACGTCGCCGGTAAGCCGCTCCATACGGCTGAGAATCCAACGGTCTTCGAGGGTCAACTCTAAACCTGACAGGTTGTGCAAACCTTCGGTTTGCCTAAGACCTGTCAGGTTTGAATCCTTCACATTCATCAAAATAAACCGCGCGGCCTGCCAGATTTTGTTGGCGAAGTTGCGCGCGCCTTCCAACCGGCGCGGATCGAGGTTCATGTCGTTGCCGGGCGTGGAAGACGTGCTGAGCGTGTAGCGCAGCGCGTCCGTGCCGTATTCGTCGATGATGTAAAGCGGGTCGTACTTCCACGCATCGGGCATGGATTTGCTGATCTTCTCGCCGCGCTCGTTGCGGATCAGGCCGTGCAAATAAACCTTTGAATATGGCGACTGGTCGAGCAGCGCCAGCGAGAGCATCGTCTCACGGGCCACCCAGAAGAAGAGGATGTCGTAGCCGGTCTCACGCATGTCGTTGGGGAAGAAGCGCCGCATATCGGCGGTGTCTGCGGGCCAGCCGAGCGTGGAGAACGGCCACAGCCCGGAGGAGAACCACGTGTCGAGTACGTCCTCGTCCTGCACGATCATGCTGCTGCCACACTTGGGACATTGCGCCGGGTCTTCGACGGCGCTCCACTGATGATCACAATCCTGGCAGTACCACACCGGGATGCGGTGGCCCCACCACAGTTGGCGGCTGATGCACCAGTCGCGGATGTTCTCCATCCAGTGGAACCACGTCTTCTCGAAGCGTTCGGGGATAATGCGCATTGTCCCATCGCGGACAACGCGCATCGCCTCTTCGGCCAGCGGTTTGGCGCGGACGAACCATTGCGTGCTGATACGTGGTTCGATGATCGTGTCACAGCGCTGGCAGTGTCCGACAATGTGATGATACGGCTCGATTTTCACGAGCAAGCCCTCTTTTTCGAAATCCGCCACAATCGCCTTGCGGCAGGCATAGCGTTCCAGCCCCGCGTAAGGCCCGGCCTCTTCGTTCATGTGACCGGTGGGCGTCATCACATCGATTTGCTGCAGATTGTGGCGCGCGCCGATCTCGTAGTCGGTGGGATCGTGGGCCGGCGTCACCTTCACCGCGCCCGTGCCGAATTCGGGCTGTACCGCCTCATCCGGCACAATGGGGATAGCGCGCCCAATCGCGGGCAGGATCGCCATCTTGCCGATGAGCGACTGCCAGCGCGGATCGTCGGGGTGGACGGCGACGCCGCTGTCGCCGAGGATCGTCTCCGGGCGGGTGGTCGCCATCTCGATGAAGGTTGTCGCACCCTCGGCCCAGCGCCCGCTACCCCACGGGTGCTGCGGGCCGGGCCACTCGGCGTCGATCACGGGATAGCGGATGTGCCACAGGTGACTGTCGTGCTCGGTGGGTTCCACTTCCAGGTCGGAGATCGCCGACTCGCAGCGCGGGCACCAGTTGACCATGTACGGCCCGCGATAGATCAGGCCGCGCTCGTAGAGCGTATGGAACGCGGTGCGCACCGCCTGGCTCAAACCCGGATCGAGCGTGAAGCGTTCGCGCTCCCAATCGCAGGAGATGCCGAGCTGCCGGTGCTGGTCGGTGATGCGCGCATGCGTCTTCCCCTTCCATTCCCAGCACTTATCGATGAAGGCAGGACGGCCCAGGTCGTGGCGCGTCAGCCCTTCTTTCGCCAATTCGCGCTCGACGACGTTCTGCGTGGCGATCCCGGCGTGGTCGGAGCCGGGCAGGAAGAGCGTTTCGAAGCCGCGCATGCGGTAATAGCGCGTCATCAGGTCTTCGATCGCCGCCGTCATCGCGTGGCCCAGGTGCAGGATGCCGGTCACGTTCGGCGGCGGCATGGTGATGCAGAAGCGCTCGCCGTCCGGCGAAGCCACACCTTTGGCGATGAGCGTCTCCGGCTTGAAGTAACCCTCGGACTCCCACCAGTGATATAGACGTTGCTCGTGTTCTTTCGGATTGTAGGTTTTGGATAATTCGGTCATGAGTTCCCCTCTAAAGTTGTAAGTGCTTCAAGCGGATCCCGGGCTGTCAACACTGAAGCCACCCGCGCCGCTTGTTCTTGATCCAATGTCACCAACGTAGCGCCAAACCGCAGCGCGACGGCGATATACACCGCATCGCTGCCGCGCAGACGATAGTCCGCCGCCACATCTGCCGCCTGCTGTGCGAGGACGTTGTCCAATGGCACCATGATCAGATTGGGCAAACGGCTAACAGCGTTAACTAACTTCCGCGCCAGAGTTGCGTTGCAGCTTCCCCGGCCAATTGCTGCCGCGACTTCCGGTAACACCAGCGTCGGTACGATGATCGGAAATGCCTGCGTCTTGATGTATTCCAGGAAACGGTAACTGTTGGCATGTCCCAGTTCGTACGAGTTGAAGGCATTGACAAACACACTGGCATCAATGGTGTACGTTACAGCCATCGTCACCCTAACCCGGATAAACCGGAACTAAAAAGGGCCTGTGACGCCCGTTTCTTGTGCGTTGGACAAGAATTTGCATGGTTAGGCCCTAACGCCGCATTTCCGATAACAGTTCCACACCGGTTTTTGGTGATTGCCACGC
>Ga0209614_1002337_pt1 | contig 12674 bp, 8 predicted proteins | sample BlaSprsedimmetaG_FD_185484 | JGI IMG/M metagenome (GOLD analysis project Ga0209614, IMG submission 185484) | Hot spring sediment bacterial and archeal communities from California, USA to study Microbial Dark Matter (Phase II) - Blank Spring... ... | reverse complement strand
TGACCATATCCCTTTCTGCTCTCTCTAACAACAGGGATAGGTAACCTTTCTGCTGGTAATGCTCTAATTTTAAATCACTGAGTAGCTGTTGACGCTCCTCTTCACTGAGTTTTTCAATAGCCTGTTTCATTTCTGACAATTCCATAACAGCATTTTTTTCAAATATACAAATAATTGCTGATTATATCATAACAAAGCCATCCGTTTACGTTGAGGAAAAAACACCGGGTGGCTGCCGGGTGAACCCGGCAGTAACGCACGCCGTTTTAACAAAATCAGCAAACAATATCTTTTACCTATCTTTGCATGTTCAAAATTCGACCATGTCGTCAGCAAACCTGCGCAATATTGCCATCATAGCCCATGTGGACCACGGGAAGACCACCCTGGTAGACAGGATCCTGCACCAGGTGAAACTGTTCCGGGAGAATCAGGATATGGGTGAACTGATCCTCGATACCAATGACCTGGAGCGGGAGAGGGGCATTACCATCCTCTCGAAAAATGTTTCGGTACGGTACAAAGGGGTCAAAATCAACATTATCGATACGCCCGGTCACTCCGATTTCGGCGGAGAGGTGGAAAGGGTGCTGAACATGGCCGACGGGGTGCTGTTGCTGGTGGATGCCTTTGAAGGGCCTATGCCCCAGACCCGTTTTGTACTGCAGAAAGCCATTGGGATGAACCTGAAACCGGTGGTGGTAGTCAACAAGGTAGATAAGCCCAACTGCAAACCCGATGAGGCGGTGGAAGCGATATTCGACCTGATGTTCAGCCTGGATGCCACGGAAGACCAGCTGGATTTTCCTGTGGTGTTCGGATCTTCCAAGCAGGGCTGGATGGGTCCCGACTGGAAAACTCCCACCCAGGATGTGAGCTATCTGCTGGATGTGATCATTGAACGGATACCACCCCCGCGGGTGAACGAGGGTCCCCTGCAAATGCAGATCAGTTCGCTGGATTACTCTTCTTACGTGGGGCGTATTGCAGTGGGACGCGTAAGCAGGGGAAGCTTGCAGTGGGGAATGGATGTGGCTGTGATCAAGCGCGACGGGTCTTCGCACCGGAGCCAGTTGAAGGAAGTGTATCTGTTTGAAGGCTTGGGGAAGGAAAAATGCAAAACCCCTGTGCAGGCAGGGGAGATTTGTGCCGTGCTGGGGCCGGAAAATTTCGAGATAGGCGATACCCTTTCCGACCCGGAAGTGGTCGAAGCCCTTCCCAGGATCAGGGTAGATGAGCCTACCATGAGCATGCTGTTTACCATAAACGATTCCCCGTTTTTCGGAAAGGAAGGCATTTATGTTACCTCACGCCACCTGCGCGATCGCCTGTTCCGGGAAACGGAAAAGAACCTGGCCCTGCGGGTGGAAGAAACCGCTTCACCCGACCGGCTGCAGGTATACGGACGCGGGATACTGCATCTTTCCATTCTGGTGGAAACCATGCGGCGCGAAGGATATGAATTCCAGCTGGGCCAGCCCAGGGTGCTGATCAAAACCATCGACGGGGTGAAAAGTGAACCCGTGGAAACCCTTACCGTACATGTGCCCGAAGAATTTTCCGGTAAGGTGATCGAACTGGTGAGCCGCCGAAAAGGTGAAATGATCGGCATGGACCACCGGAACGACCGGGTGGTTCTGGAGTTCAGCATTCCCTCCCGCGGACTGATCGGACTGTCCGGCGCCGTCCTTACCGCCACCGAAGGAGAGGCGGTGATGACACACCGCTTCAGGACGTATGAGCCCTGGAAGGGAGAAATCCCGGTGAAAAAGAACGGGGCTCTCATTGCCATGGAAACCGGTCAGGCGGCCGCCTATGCCATAGATAAACTGCAGGACCGCGGCAGCTTTTTCATCCGTCCGGGAGAAGAAGTATATGCCGGCCAGGTGATCGGGGAAAGTACCCGTACCGGAGATATTGTGGTGAATGTGACCAGAACAAAAAAACTGACCAATATGCGTGCCAGCGGAGCCGATGATAAGATCCTGATCGCCCCTCCCAGGCAGTTTTCGCTGGAGGAAGCCATGGAATATACCGGCCCCGATGAATTCCTGGAAGTAACCCCTAAATCGGTCAGGTTGCGCAAGATCATTCTCGATGAGAACAAGAGGAAGGCAGCGAGGGGAAGGGCGAAGGAGGAAGAATGAAGGAGGAAGGTCAGGCAGTTGTGTTGCGGGTTATGAATTGAAAATAGCCTGGACATGTTCAGGGGTAATACCCAGTATATGTTGTGAAACTATTACATTACAAGTCACTTCGTCACCCAAATTCCTTCTTCCCACTCTCCATCCAACCGCATTTTTTATTCTACTCCACTACCTCTATTTCGGTTCTGAGTAGCACGGCATCGTCGGACGAGGGCCCTACCAGAATCTTATACCTGCCGGTATCCACCGAATATTCGCCGGTATCTGTGTGGTAATATTCCAGCTCTTTTGCGCCCAGGATAAACCGAACCGTGGCGGTTTCTCCCTTTTTCAGGTGGATGCGTGTAAATCCGCGAAGGTCTTTCAGGGGAGCATTCCGGCATGTATCAGGATACCTTACGTACAGTTGCGGTACTTCATCCCCCCCGAAAGATCCGGTGTTGGTAATGTCCACTTCCACGGTTACCGTTTCGTCACGGCTTATCCGGGAGGTATCCGTGCGGAGATTGGTGTAGCTGAACGTGGTGTAACTTAGCCCGTAACCGAAAGGGAACAGGGGTTCCTTCTCGAAATACCGGTAGGTTTTTCCTTTCATGTTGTAATCTTCGAACGGAGGAAGCTGATTCACCGATTTGTAGAAAGTAACCGGCAGCCTGCCGGCAGGATTGTAATCGCCGAACAGCACATCGGCAATGGCTGTTCCGGCTGCCTGTCCCGGATACCACGCTTCCAGTATGGCCGGCAGGTTTTGTGCTTCCCAGGTTACTGAAAGGGGACTGCCGTTGAGCAATACCAGCACAGTGGGTTTTTCCAGGGCATGGATTTTTCTGATCAGTTCACGCTGTACCCGGGGCAGATCTAGCGAGGTGCGGTCGCCGCCACTGAATCCTTCCGTTTCAACCCGCATTTCTTCCCCTTCCAGGCGGGGAGAAAGTCCCATGAACAGAATAACCTGATCGGCCTGGCGGGCCACATCCAGGGCTTCGTCCAGAAGGTTTTCTCCGGGCATTTCCCATAGCAGCCGGCAAACGGCATCACCATGAAAATCATTGAATTCCAACCGGATGGGATAAGATTTTCCGGCTTCCAGCTCCACAAACCGGTAATGTTTTGCAGCGTGGTGGATACTGTGATAGGCGGTCAGGAGGCTGTCTTCAAGAAAAAGACGGAAGCTTTTGGCCTCCACGCCCAGGGCATACCTGCCCGAAACGGGAGGCACCAGGGTCCCTGTCCAGCGCACGCTGAATGTATCGTCGGGCAGGGATGAGTAGGGGGTTCTGTCCCACCAGTTGAAATCCACGCTGTCATGTACCTCGCTGGCCACAGGTTCTCCTGCGCACCAGCGGTTGGGGAAGAATTCAGCCTGAAGGCCGTGGGAGCCGGCCGTTTCATCGGAAAATAAATAAGGGGAAGGCAGTGTGGTAAGGCAGGGAATCCCTTCGGCATGGCCCGAGCCTCTGGCATAGAGTACCCGTGTATTCCTGCTTACCTTTTCGCGAACGCCCTGCAAAGGGGTAATGGGATCGTACGGGGTTCCGTTGTAGTTTCCGAGAAGCACCTCCACGTCATCCGCATTGGGCCCGATTACCGCCACGGTGCCTATGTTTTGTGAAAGGGGCAGCATATCGCCTTCATTTTTCAGCAGCACCATGGACCGGCGGGCCGCATCCAGGGCCTGTTTTTCATAGGCTCTGGAATTGACATTTTCATAAGGAATGCGGGCGTACGGTACTTTTTCGTCGGGATCGAACATGCCCAGCTGGAACCGGGCTTTCATCAGGCGGATTACGGCTGTGTCGATCTCGTTTTCGGAGATCAGGCCTTTTTCCACGGCTTTTGTCAGCGACGGGAAAGCCACCCCGCAGTTGAGGTCGGTACCGGCCATGACCGCACTGGCGGAAGCTTCTTCCGGAGTTGCTGCCACGTTATGACCGTCGTAGAAATCGCGTATGGCCCAGCAGTCGGATACCACATATCCTTTGAATCCGAATTCATCCCTGAGGATGTCCTGAAGAATTTCCCTGTTTCCGCAGCAGGGGTCGCCCATGAACCGGTTGTAGGCGCACATCACCGACTGCACATCGGCATCGGTCACGGAAGCCCGGAAAGCCGGCAGGTAGGTGTCCCTCAGGTCTCTTTCACTGACCACGGCATCGAAGGAATGCCGCAGGGGTTCGGGTCCGCTGTGTACCACATAATGCTTGGAGGTGGCTACCGTTTTCAGGTAACGGGGATCGTCGCCCTGCATGCCTTTGATAAAGGCCACGGCCATTCTGGAGGTCAGGAAGGGATCTTCTCCGTAGGTTTCCATTCCCCTTCCCCAGCGGGGGTCCCTGAAAATATTGATGTTGGGCGACCAGAAGGTCAGGCCCTGGTAAATACCCCGTTTTCCCTTTCGCTGAAACTCATGGTACTTGGCACGGGCCTCGTCGGAGATCACCCGGGCCACATCCAGCATGCTTACAGTGTCGAACATGGCGGCCAGTCCGATGGCCTGGGGGAAAACGGTGGCCTTGCCCGAACGGGCCACGCCGTGCAGGGCTTCGTTCCACCAGTTGTATTCCGGAATGTTCAGCCGTTCAATGGCCGGAGCCTCGTAAACCATCTGCGAAACCTTTTCTTCCAGGGTCATTCTGGAAACCAGGTCCACGGCACGTTCTCCGGGTGAAAGATCGGGATTCAGATAGGGTGGTACGGGAGACCGGTCGCAAGCCGGCAGGATAGCTCCCGCGAGGAACAGTAGAAACAGAAGATTCTTTCTCATAATAAACAGAAAATATTTGGGTTTACTGAAGTTTTCCGGCTCCGCCTCCGATGTCGGGAAGGTAGAAGTCGGGCTTCAAACGGGTTGCTTTTTCATAGTTCTTTCCCACCTGGCGGATAAAAGTGTCGGTCATGTTCTTATGCACAATACTCACTGTACATCCTCCGAAGCCGGCTCCCGTCATCCGGGATCCGAGCACACCCTCGATTTTTCCCGCCTCCCGTACCAGGGTATCGAGTTCCTTTCCGGTTACTTCGTAATCGTCCCGCAGGCTGTTGTGCGATTCGTTCATCAGTTGCCCGAACTGCTTCAGATCACCCGATTTCAGCGCCAGCACCGCTTCGAGTACCCGCTGATTTTCCGAAATGACATGACGGGCCCGTTGGCGTACCGCAGGCTCTGGAATGGCATCCTGAAGGGATTCGAACTCCTGGTAGGAGAGCTGGCTCAGGTGTTCGATCTTCTTTTTCCTGCTGATGTATTCCACCGCTCTGTCGCATTCACTGCGGCGCTCATTGTATTTCGAATCGGTCAGCCCCCTCCGTTTGTTCGTATTGGAAATAACCAGGCGGTATTCTTTCAGATCTATCGGCACCAGTTCGTACTGAAGGGTATCGCAGTTGAGGAACAGGGCGGCATTTTCTTTTCCCAGGCCGGAAGCAAACTGATCCATGATCCCGCAGTTCATGCCCACAAATTCGTTCTCGGCACGCTGCCCGATCAGAGCCAGCTCCACCATGGGAAATCCTGCCCGGTACATTTCGTTGATAGCTACTGCCATGGCCATTTCAATGGAAGCAGAAGAAGAAAGCCCGGCTCCGTTGGGAACGGTTCCCGAAAAAAGCATTTCCATCCCGTTGAGAACCACCCCGCGCTGAACAAACTGGTTGATCACCCCCAGGGGATAGTTTACCCATTCATTTCCCACTTTTTCTCCGATCTGGTCCAGGGGGATATCTTTCCGGAAACTGAAATTGGTGGTGGCAAAATGCAGCACAGGCCGGTTGGTGCGCCTGACCAGAAGATAAGTTCCGTAAGTAAGGGCGCAGGGAAAAACATACCCGTTGTTGTAGTCGGTATGCTCTCCTATCAGGTTGACCCGTCCCGGTGCAAAGTATATTTCCGGCGACCGCCCGTCGCCGGGGTATAGTTGATAAAATGTTTCCAGCAGTTTCGCGGTGTTCACAGGATGATTCATACGCTAGTGGTTGTTATGGATTCGTTTAAAATTCCCTAAAATTAAGGATAATGCTTTAAAGAGATAGCCATATGACAAAAAAAACCTGCATTTTTCTTATTTTGCGCACCCGGTGGAAGGAGACCATCTGGTTCGGAATGATGTTGGGAAATAATGGTTGTTAATTAATATTAAAATTGTATTAAATAATATAAAATATATAATTAATAATATATAAAATATAATAAATATAATGAAAATCAGAATGTATTTTTTGTTACTATTCTTCCTTGCCCTGGGAGGAACGCTGGCTGGTCAGGAAAAGAAACCTCTGGATCACAGTGTGTTCGAAAAATGGAACGATGTAAAGGCATACCGGATATCGCCCGACGGGAACTGGCTGGCCTGGGTTGTGGCTCCCGCCCGGGGTGACGGTACGCTGTACTTGAGAAATCTGAAGAGCGGGGAGGTGAATCGGTTTGAAAGGGGAGAGCAGCCCCAGTTTCTTCCCGATGCCCGTACCCTGTTGTTCAGAATTTCCCCTCCTTTTGACATGCTCAGGCAGGCACGGCTGGATAAAAAGAAACCGGAAGAAATGCCGAAGGATACACTGGGTTTTTATGCGCTGGAACCGGGTACACTGGAAAAGGTGGCTCGGGTGAAATCGTTCCGGGCGCCGGAAGAAGGGGCCCCCTGGTTTGCGTATCATCTGGAAAAACCCGTCCCGGTGAAAGACACCCTGCAAATCGGTGAAGAGATGGAAGAGGAGGAGAAGAACCGGATAAAGGAAGAAAAAGAGGCCATCAGGAAAAAGAATGAGGCCATAAAAAAAGCAAAGGGGTCGGATCTGGTGGTGGTTAATACTTCGAACGGAAAGGAATTTGTGTTCAATGACATTACGAACTACCAGATCTCAAAAAGGGGGGACCTTTTTGTTATTCTTGAAGAAAAAGGGGACTCAGTGACCCAGACACGGCTTCTGACCCTGGAAACCGGTTCGGGAAAGCTTACCGGTATGTTCAGAGGGGAAGGGGAACTGAAGCAGATGACTGTGGATGAAGACGGAAAACAGGTGGCTTTTCTGTTTTCGTCCGATACCGGCGATGTAAAAATATTCGATCTGTATTATGGACCGGTAAAGGATGAGGAGGCAAAGATGGTGATCGGCCGTGAACACGGGAACATGCCGGAAAACTGGTGCGTGAGTGAGCACGGAAGCCTGTGGTTTTCACGCAGCGGCAAGCGGTTGTTTTTCGGAACCGCGCCGGTACCCGAGCCCGAACCCGAAGATACCCTGTTGCCTGAGGAAAAATACGAAATGGACCTGTGGGCATGGACCGACGGCATGCTGCAGCCCATGCAGAAAGCACGGCTGAGCCGGTTGAAAAACATGAATTATCTGGCGGTTTACCATATTGCCGGAAAAAAGATGGTGCAACTGGCCGGCGAAAACATGCCCCGGGTGAGTGTTTCCATGAAGGGTGACGGAGATGTGGCCCTGGGACTGGATGATACTCCCTACATGAAATACATATCGTGGGACGCAGGAGGATATGTTGATATATACCGGGTGGATATGAATACAGGGGCCCGTAAAAAGATCTTTACCATGACCCGCGACCGGTATTCCTTTTCTCCCGGAGGTAAATACCTGGCCTGGTTTTCATCGGCCGACAGCATTTGGTATGCCATGGATATGAAGAAGGAAACCCGGGTGAACCTTACGGGTGGACTGAAGGCGGTGTTCTGGGATCCCCTGCACGATACTCCTTCTCCTACACCTCCGAACGGTGTGGCGGGTTGGACAAAAAACGATGAATACATTATACTGTACGATGATACCGATATCTGGAAACTCGATCCGGCCGGAAAGGATGATCCCCTGAACCTTACCGCGGGCTACGGGGCAAGGAACAGGATCCGGTACCGGTATCTGAATCTCGACCGGGATCAGGACTACCTTCCTTCATCGGGAGAAGCGCCGGTAAGCCTGTTCCATCTGCGCGACAAAAGTTCGGGTTATGCCCTGATCAGAATGAACCAGTCAGGGAAACCGCAGGAACTCCTCCGGGGGGATTTCCGTTTTTACGGAGAGCAGAAAGCGAAAAATGCCGAAAAACTGGTGTTCCGGCGCTCCAGTTTTGAGGAATACCCCGACCTGTGGGTCAGTGACCTGCGGTTCAGAAAACCCGAAAAGGTGTCCCATGCCAATCCGCAGCAGGACGAATACCTCTGGGGAACGGCCGAGATGGTGGAATGGACCTCGATGTCGGGTGAATTGCTGCAGGGAATCCTCTATAAGCCGGAAAATTTCAATCCGGAAAAGAAATATCCCCTCATGGTATATTTCTATGAACGTTATTCCGATGCCCTGCACCGGCATATCCCGCCGCAGCCGGGCCATAACATCAATTTTACGCAGTATGTTAGCAACGGATACCTGGTGTTCCTTCCCGATGTATCTTATAAAACCGGGTATCCGGGAGAAAGCGCCTATAATGCCGTGGTATCGGGCACCACGTACATGATAGACCGGTATCCTTTCGTTGACCGCGAGCATGTGGGTGTACAGGGTCATAGCTGGGGAGCGTATCAGATAGCCTGGATCATTACCCGTACCGACCTGTTCAAAGCAGCCGAGGCAGGAGCTCCGGTGAGCAATATGACCAGTGCCTACGGCGGCATCCGCTGGCAATCGGGTATGGTGCGGCAGTTTCAGTACGAAGAAACACAGAGCCGTATCGGAGGGACCCTGTGGGAAAAACCCTGGCACTACATTGAAAATTCTCCCCTGTTTTTTGTCCCCCGGATCAATACACCCTTGCTGATCCTGCACAATGACGAAGACGGGGCCGTTCCGTGGTACCAGGGCATCGAGCTGTTTACCGCCATGCGCAGGCTGGGGAAACCGGTATGGCTGCTGAACTACAACGGGGAACCACACCACCTGACCACCTGGGGGAACCGCATGGACTACACCATTCGCATGAAACAGTTCTTCGATCACTATCTGAAAGACGCTCCGGCCCCCGAATGGATGGTGAAAGGCATTCCGGCCACGGAAAAAGGCACCAACAACGGATACCAACTGATGGAAGAATAAGGGAAAGAAAATTGTATTTCTGCAAACAACCTGAGGTTAAGGTGCATTATTTCCGGATATCCGCGTATTTCATCAAAAGTCCCTGCCTCTGAGGGTTTTATGAGAAAAACAAGGCGGGGGAAGAAGTGGGAAGGCCTGTGCAGCGATCCTGTCTGAGGTCCCTGACAGGCACAGCGCTGTCAGGGGCGAGTTTGGATCGCGGCAGGCCTTCCCCCGCCTTAGTTTTTCCATAAAAGCATCAGCAGCCAAAGGGTTTTTTGCATGCTTTTTTGCCCCCAAAAAAGCATGTCGCTCCGTTTCAGGAACGGAGCGAAACCGTGGCCGGTGGGATGAATAAATCAATATTTTTCAAACAATCCGCTACTAACCGGCCAGATAAACCGGTTGATTCTTCTCTTCTAAAAACAGGCATCTTCTGCGGAGCAAAGTTCCTGTATTTTCACGAATTTCATCAAAAGTCCCGGCCTCTGAGGGTTTTATGAGAAAAACCAGGCGGGGGAAGAAGTGGGAAGGCCTGTGCAGCGATCCTGTCTGAGTCCCTGACAGGCGGAGCGCCGTCAGGGGCGAGTTTGGATCGCGGCAGGCTTTCCCCCGCCGTAGTTTTTCCATAAAAGCATCAGCAGCCAAAGGGTTTTTTGCATGCTTTTTTGCCCCCAAAAAAGCATGTCGCTCCGTTTCAGGAACGGAGCGAAACACCGGCTGGTGGGATGGATAAATCAAGTTTCTTCAAACAATCCTCTACGAATCAGCCCAATAATCTGGCTGATTCTTCTCTTCTAAAAACAGGCATCTTCTGCGAAGCAAAATTCCAGTATTTCAACGTATTTCATCAAAAGTCCCGGCCTCTGAGGGTTTTATGAGAAAAACAAGGCGGGGGAAGAAGTGGGAAGGCCTGTGCAGCGATCCTGTCTGAGTCCCTGACAGGCACAGCGCTGTCAGGGACGAGTTTGGATCGCGGCAGGCCTTCCCCCGCCGTAGTTTTTCCATAAAAGCATCAGCAGCCAAAGGGTTTTTTGCATGCTTTTTTGCCCCCAAAAAAGCATGTCGCTCCGTTTCAGGAACGAAGCGAAATCGTGGCCGGCGGGATGAATAAATCCGGTTTCTTCAAACAGTCCGCTACTAACCGGCCAGATAAACCGGTTGATTCTTCTCTTCTAAAACAGGCATCTTCTACGGAGCAATATTCCGGTATTTTCACGTATTTCATCAAAAGGCCCGGCCTCTGAGGGTTTTATGAGAAAAACAAGGCGGGGGAAGAAGTGGTAAGGCCTGTGCAGCGATCCTGTCTGAGTCCCTGACAGGCAAAGCCCTGTCAGGGGCGAGTTCGGATCGCGGCAGGCTTTGCCCCGCCGTAGTTTTTCCATAAAAGCATCAGCAGCCGAAGGGTTTTTTGCATGCTTTTTTGCCCCACAAAAAAGCATGTCGCTCCGTTTCGGGAACGGAGCGAAACCGTGGCCGGCGGGATGAATAAATCCGGTTTCTTCAAACAGTCCGCTACAAAGCGACTGATGGGGCGGTGAACGAAACCGGCCTGCAGGGTAGCAGTCTATGTATAATCTCTATATCGATACCTCCTCCTTGCATTGAATTTTCCCTTAGCTTATGCCTGGAAGACCAAAATATACAAACCCAACTCCAGCCCACATAACGTGGGAACGTTACCTGGTCACCAGAGAACAAAAACCACGGAGATTTACAGACATATAAGTGCCAGCAGTTTAAAAAATATACGGAGCCCGTTGGATGATCTATAGAAAATACGTAATTTAATGCAGATAAAAATACCAAAAAGTATGAGTAAATACCCTACACAGGGTTTTATGATTTTTTTATGTCTGATAATATACCGTTGTGTGCCATTAATAAGAGGGCTGGGGTATAATTCATGATTCGCGATTCGCGAATTGCAAATTAATTCGTATATTTGCTGGTGTAAAATTTATCTGTTATGAAAAAACACAGAGGAATGCGGCCACATGATGTGGTGGTACTATTAAAGATCGCCAGCAAAAGAGATAAAAACTGGTTGATGAAGGATTTGGCCAATGAGCTTGAAATCAGTGGCAGTGAAATAAGCGAAAGCATTAATAGGTCCGTTATGGCAGGTCTTATAAGTAAAGATAAGAAATCACTTAACAAGTTAGCGTTATTAGATTTTTTACAATCCGGGCTACAGTATGTCTTTCCGCAACAACCAGGACCTTTGACCAGAGGTTTGGAAACTGCCCATTCAGCCCCTCCTTTGAAAAATCAAATTTCAAGTAACGAAATCTATGTTTGGCCATTTGCAAAAGGCAATATCCGTGGTCAGGCAATAGAGCCTCTACATCCAAACCTCCCGAAGGCCTGTCTGCGAGATAGTGGTTTTTATGAACTAGCAGCTTTGGCCGATTCTATCAGGGTTGGTAAAGTAAGAGAAAAACAATTGGCATTGGAAATGATTCAAAAGAGGTTGAAAAATGCCTAAAAGACAAGAAATCAATTTAGACACTGTTGAAAAAGTTGCAATAGCTCTGGAAGAAATCAATGACGAAGTAGTTTATGTTGGGGGTGCCATAGTAAGTTTGTATGTTACCGATGAGAGTGCTGAACAGCCAAGACCCACCAAAGATATAGATGTCTCTGTTCAAATAAGCTCTTATTACCAAATGGACCAACTTCGGGAAAGATTGACCAAAAAGAAAATATATCCGGAACCGACAGAAAATGTAATGTATCGATATAGCTACGAAGATATATTGATCGATTTTATCCCATTTGAGGAAACCTCTCTCGGTCCAACCAACAGATGGTTAAAGCCAGGTTTTAAAAAAGCTTACCCTGTAATGTTAGGTAGATCGATTATTAAAATATTACCAGTAAGTTATTTTCTTGCAACAAAATGGGAAGCATATAAGAACAGAGGAGATGATCCCCGAATGAGCCATGATTTTGAAGATATCATTTATATTATTGATAACAGATTGAATATTCTTGCCGATATAGCTCAAGCAGATTTTAAAGTACAATCATTCTTAAAAAGGATGAGTGATGATATACTTTCTCACTTTTCGGTAAATGAAATTATAGAATGCCACCTTAATCCATTAGTAGCTAAGGAGCGACGAGAAATAATTGTTAAAAATTTAAAGCAAATCAAAAAACTGTCACCCAAAAAATAAACGGCATACAACATGTGGTAATAAACCATTGGGGTTATGCAGATTAAGTAAAATTTCTTCCCCGCTCCAAATTTTTCCACCAACGGACAGGAATGCAGCACGCACTCCCCAACGGTTCATACCTCTATCCGTTTAGCAACTCCATTAAATCCTGCAGACCTTTTTCCCGGTCCAAATGCTTGACAAATACATCAGAAAGCTGTTCCTTTGTAAAATCCATGGGTCTTCTTTTTTTAGTTAAACATTATTTTATGGCTAATGCAAAACTAATTTAAGAAGACCTTTTTTTAATATACCGGACACACTTTATGAAACACTATCG
>Ga0209614_1002335_pt1 | contig 12678 bp, 17 predicted proteins | sample BlaSprsedimmetaG_FD_185484 | JGI IMG/M metagenome (GOLD analysis project Ga0209614, IMG submission 185484) | Hot spring sediment bacterial and archeal communities from California, USA to study Microbial Dark Matter (Phase II) - Blank Spring... ... | reverse complement strand
TCTTTCCCAAAAAGAGTTCACCATCCGATATTGGCGTAGCCAACAGAGCTTCTATGGTTTTCCTTTCCTTCTCCCCGGCAAAACTGTCTGAGGCGATGACGCTTGACGCCATCAAAGGAATAAGAAGAAAGAATGGAGCGAAGAAATAAACCGCCATCACATAAATCATCACTTGTGACACAGTCATCCCCGCAAGCTGCTCCTTAACGTGATTTGGCAAGTTCTGCATCAACTCTTGGAACCCCTCTAAGGAGACTTGCTGCTCTGGGGCTAAGTTGGGAATCAAAGTGAGGACAACTGGAAGAAACACGGATATCATAAGCGGCACCACAAGTATAGGCAAAATGACCTGCCAGTTCCTCCTGATTTCACGCCAATCCTTCCTGAAAACAAGCACCGCTTTCTCGAGTCTCAACTTTGCTCCTCCTTGATCAGCTTCAGATACGCTTCCTCAAGTGATGGGCGAAGAACGTGAACGCCGGTAACCAAGCCGCCAGCATCAACTACGCTCTTAACCACAGCCGGCGTGCTTTCATTGGCATCATCCAGCACTATTCTGAGGCTGGAAGCGGATTCATCCACATCAACCTGTTTCACATGACTGACTCTTCTCGCAGCTTCAATGATCCTCGAATCAACCTTTTTCAAGCTAATCTGCACCGAGGGTTTCTGAGCCATCCTATCCCGAAGCTCGTCGGGGCTCCCCACAACAACACTCCTTCCGTTCCTGATTATCATCACCCTGCTGCACAACCTCTCAGCATCCTCCAGATGATGCGTACACAGCAGGACAGTGTGTTTTTCGCGTTGACTGAGCATTTTTATCATGTCCCTGACCTCCTTCGCGGATTCCGGGTCTAACCCCGCGGTTGGCTCATCCAAGAACAAGACCGGCGGGTTATGCACCAGAGATCTGGCAATGGCAAGCTTCTGCTTCATGCCTTTGGAGAATGTAGCCACTTTGTCGTTTCTGCGCTCCCAAAGGTTAAAAAACTCGAGTAGCTCCCGGATTCTTTTGGCTTTTTCTTGGGGTTCCGTGAGGTCATAAGCTTCCGCGAAGAACTCCATGTTCTCTTGGGCTGTCAGCCTCTCGTATAGGCTGGGGTTCTCGGTTAGTATTCCCACTGTCTGCCTAACCGCTAGCGGGTCCTCGTCGATTTTGTGTCCTGAAATTTTTGCTGAGCCTTCAGAAGGCGATATGAGGCAGGCTAACATGCGGATGGTTGTTGTTTTGCCTGCTCCGTTGGGACCCAGCAGACCGAATACTTCTCCCTCTTCAACTTTGAAGGTGAGGTGGTCAACTGCAACAAGGGACTCGTAATATTTGGTTAACCCCTCGGTTTCAATGCGTGACATGGTTTTCTTGTTTTAACATTGTTCGCTTTAATATAACTTTGTTCTTTCCATTTGGTTGGGAATTAGAACTTAACCTAACACAAACCTTTCTGTCCAAAGTAACAGGTTTACTCTATCTATGTGCTTTCCAGCTTTCCTCGCGGTCCTTTCCATTTATCTGCTCTTTTTAGAAACTCCTCATACCCATTGTTTCTGATGAATTCGAGTTGTTTTTTCTGCTGTTGGTACTTCCATCCTTTCTTGCTCCAAAACTCCACTAAAATCTCACAAGGGTAATCTGGACAATCAGCACAGGTCTCTAATCCTTTTTCCTTGAAACAGCAGACTTTGATTTTGCATTTAGACTTACTTAAGTCCCTCTCGCCTGACCGATACCCCAACTTGCAACCGCTACAAGTTCTCTCATCGGGATACTTCTCTTTTTGCCACTCTATGCATGTCCTACAGTATGCGCCGCAGCACCCAATTTCTTCAACGGTCATAATTTCTCCAACTACTACTTTTTATTTCAAATTTGTGGACACTCTTCTATGATACATCTCGTGCAAAACTTGGATAAATTAAAATAGCCTATAATTCTGGTTAGATAAGGAGTTGAGTGGAAAGATGGATGTGGAGGCGGCTAAGCCTCTGGTTGAAGAGTTTATTCGAAGTTACCTCAAGGAGAACGAGTGTGTGTATCCCAGCGATGTTGCGGATGCGCTTGGGCTTGAATACAACCTAGTCAGAAGAGTGTTCGCTGTTCTGGAGAAAGAAGAAAAAATCTGTAAACAGTGTGAATGACATGTCAAGGAAATTCCTGAAATACTACGACAACGAAAGCGACGCCATCAAAGGCAAAAGAATAGTCGTCGAAGCACGCAAATTCGGGAAACCACGAGTTTTCGGCGACAGAACCTCACGCCACAAAGGACAAAGATTAACCGCGGACAACGCAGTTGCATGGGTAGAACGAAGCTACGTTGCAGGCAAAAACCTATAACTCAACCCAAACGAATTTTCAACCGCAACATTGCCTGACTACCTAAACGAATAAATCTGCATCTCAACCTAAACCCTCTATAAAGGGTGATAATGTTGGATCTGCTGAGCATTTACATCCTAAACCTCATAGTCACCATCGCCATGTTCACTATACTTGTATTCCGAGCGTGGATAGAACACAAAAACTACAGGCTGATGTGGAAAGAACTGGAGTGGAGAAAAACCTGCGAAACCGCGGGAAACCTCCTGAAAGCCGAAAAGAGCCTCTTCACAAACGTTGAGGGCGGCGAAGAACTCTACGAAATGCTATGTGAGCTATTCTCCACCAACAAATAAACCTTACACCCCGTCAAGGCAACAACGAAAACATGGTAATCCCAGCAGTTACTTCGCTATTTTGAACGCTTTTTCTGCCACAGAAACACAAGCCAAAAGATCGTCAATGGTGGCAATTAAAGTCGCCAACCTCGTTTGACATTCTATTATTGTATGAACTTCGGAGCCGCTCCTCACCGTCTCAACATACAATCCAGACGGAACCTCCACATTGTCCGGAGAAACAGCCCGTGCCACCGCCTCCGCCTCCCGTTCACTCCCGTATGATAAGCGAATCTCAGCCTCCAATCTGCTCCCCCGCCAGCTGCCTCTTCACCAACCCGTCAACCAGCTTGACGAAAGCCTCGACGTCCTTGATGGGCACCTGAGCCCCAGCCGCAACATCGTGTCCTCCGCCTCTGCCAGAAAACTGCTCAGCCGCAACCTGCATGACTGCACCCAAATCCAAGCCCTCCTGTATCAGCGGCTCCGACCCCCGAGATGAAACCTTAACCTGATCCTCCCCCGAAATAGTAGCATAAGCAACAATCGGTTTCTCCAACGGAGTAATAGTCGTCGACAGTATGGTGCACACTGGACTCAGAACCTTCTCGTCTATGAAGCCGTCCCCCCGCACAACATAGATGCTCTCCAGCTCTTCTAGGCGCCCCGGCTTCTCGGTTACCCAACCGAGATACTTGGTGATGGTGCGCCGATACTCCTGTATCACCGCCGTCGCCTCTTCCAGACACTTCTTCCGGTCGCCCATGCAGATAGCCGCGCCCAACCCAGCCTTATTCATGCGTCCAGTGGCGTTAAGTAGCACAGAAAACTCGCGGGCGCTCCTGAGCGGAGTCCAAGGCTCCTCCCCGGTCAACGTGTAAACCTCGCCAACCAAATCAGACACAACGTCGCCGCCTAAGCCCTTCGACACCAGATGGTCGGCTATGGCTGAGAGCAGCGTCTTCTTCTCCTCAGACGAAAGGTCCCTTAAAGCGCGCCACTTGTCATTACTTTTAGGCTTAATCCCCAAATTCACGAGGAAAGCCAAACTTTTGTCCTCTTCGCCGCTTATGTCTGGAATAAACGGGTTTGTTGTGCGGGCAAGAGCCTGATGTATGGGACGGGTCTCCCTGCCAAAGAAAAGAAGGTCAGTTTCCACTGTGAGGCAACCCGACTTAACCGCGTCCTCCACTATAGCCTCGTTGGCGCCCCCCAACCTCCGTTCCTTGTTTTTGTCCTGAAGATCCCCTAAGGCTCCCACCACAGCGAGACAAGCTAAATCAATGTTCGCCTTGTCCATCTCCTTGGCTGCGAAGTAGGCTACCCCTGAGCCGCTGATGTCGCGGGTTCCATCTATTCCGTGAACGTGAGGGTTGACCTGAACAAAACCGGCAGGAATTTCTGAGACTGGCTGATGGTGATCAAGAATGATGACGTCTCGGTTGGCTAGCCGTTCACCCAGCAGGTCAAGGTAGCCGCTTCCCATGTCACTGAATATGGTTAACGTCGCATTCTCTTCTGCTATCCTGTCGGCGACATTCTCGTCCATCCACCTTTCGAGGCGTAACCGAAACCTTGCTCCCGCCCTCAACAAAGCCTTTCCCATTATGCCTCCGGCTGATATGCCGTCGGCGTCTATGTGAGAATGTAGATGGATGGTGTCGCCTTCTTCGACATGCTCCCAAATGAGTTTAGCCGCCTCAGACGCGTCTTTCTGGAGGCTGGCAATCTGGTTCTTGTTAACTGACAAATTGAATCCCGAAACTAGAAGAGGGCGATTGCTTTCGGCGTGTATTTCCAGTCAGGAGGAAGCACGCCTTTGCGTTTGTAGTATCTGGAGAGCTTGTAGATTTTTGCCTCCACTATCTGGAGAGCCCTCTTGTTATGTAAATCTGACTTGTTTTTGTCGTAGTGAACATGAAGGCGCGTAGCCTTTCGCATAAGATTCTCTAAATCTTCGGGAAGAGACGAAGAAAGCTTTCTCTCCTTAAGTATCTTGGTGATGGATTTTTCGGTGATGGGTTTCGCCAGTGGAACACCATGCTGGTCGCGGAGAATTATTCCTATCTTGCTGGGGGGGTGTCCATCTTTCGCCAGCTTCATGACCAGAGCTTCCACTTCCTCAGCCGTGTATCTGCACCATGATGGCGGTCTCTTGGTTACAGGTCTTGTTTGATGCGACATCCCTTTCTCTTGTTTCGGCATGATTCTCTTTTCTCCGGAAGCTCCCTAAAGGCGGAGGGAACGCGAGTATTTAAAATCTTCGTTTGCTAACAACGGGAATACCACTCCGCAAACCTTCTCAGAGCCTCAGCCCTATGAGAAAACCTGTTCTTTTCTGCGGTTGTCATCTCCGCGAAGGTTCTGCCGTCACCCTCCAGAGGTATAAATATGGGGTCGTAGCCGAAACCAGCGGTTCCACGTTTTTGCAGAGAAATTTTTCCCTCCACCTTGCCGACGAAGCAGATAGGCTGCTCTTCTGGGCTGCCGAAGCCTATCACGGACATGAAGTAGGCATCTCTGTTTTCTACGTTTTCCATCAGCTTTAGGATGCCGTCGAGTCCAACAGTGTCGTAAACGTATCTGGAGTATGGTCCGGGAAAACCGTTTAGTGCCTCAATGAAGAGTCCGGCGTCCTCCACGAAGACGGGCAGCCCACAGTTTTTCACCGCATCCTGAACACTGTATTTGGCGATGTTTTCGAGGCTGTCATCCTGAATCTCAACTGCCTCCACCCTGAGTTTGGCTGTTGCTATATTGTATTCTGAGAGTACGTTGCGGGCTTCCAGAAACTTGTGGATGTTGCTGGTCACGAAGTAGGCTACTTTGCCCCTCGGAAAACCCTGTGGAAGGTTATGTTTTTGTTTCATCTGTGTCGTCTCTCTTGTTTAAGGCGGGATGGATGCAACATTCTGTAACTATCCGATTTAATGTTTTATGTTGTCTATCCCTGTTTGAGGTCAGGATATTTTTCTCTTATTTTCTGGTCAGCTATTTTGGCTACCATCGCGTTCGAGATGAGCACGTACTTGGCGCCCTTGAGATCCGCCAGTTCCGCAGGTTTCTGGTCCTGGGTCACAAGCAGCAGATTATTTTTCACTACGTAATCCACAACTTCTCTGTCCTTTGCTCCCTGCAGCCCCGCCTCCTGAACAGTTAATACGTCCCAGCCCAAAATCTCGAAATACTCCCTCAAGCCAGCATACATCTCGTCAAGCAATATCCTCAACAAACCACCTCAAAGAACATTAACGTAGAGGCATCAACGTCAGAGGCTTTCAACTTTTTGGTATAAGCTTTTTTTATCTCTCTGCGACGTAGCGTCCTCTTTTTTCTATTTCCCGTATCTTTGCGGTGACCTGTTTTGTTTTTTCTTTTCCCATCGCTTCACTGTAGCCTTCCATGACTGCTTTGAAGCACTCTTTTGCGTGCTTGTGGTGGGTGCTTTGGAGAGCCCGCTTCATGAGGTGAAGGTCAACTCCCTTAGGCTCCAGCTCCTTGGACCTTTCGCTTAACCCAAAATCGACGAAAACAACCTTGCCGTGCGGCGTCAATATCATGTTTGAGGTTGTGAGGTCGCCGTGGATGATTCCGTGCTTGTGGAGGCGCCCAATCATCCTGCCAACAAGCCTGCTCAACCGCAGCCTCTCCTCCAAAGAAACAGTGTCTAACACTTCTTTGACCTGTTTTCCCTCCACAAACTCCATAACGATATTCGCGTCTGCCACGTCAACCATGAAAATTGTGGGCGTAGGAACACCCGCCTCCTTAGCCTTGTGGATGATGCTTGGCTCATGAGCTGTCCGCTGAGAACGAATCGTATGGTCCAGCTCTGGGATGCGATACCGTTTGGGCAGCCGCCTCTTCATCACGACTTTGCGGTCATGCCATGTCTCCAGGTATAGGCTGGCTTCGGCGCCCTTCTTTATCAGCATAGTTTTATCCCTCCACCCAAGGCGCATAAACGTCCTCCAGGCGCCACTTCACGTTAACGTAGCTCTCCTCTATGGGCGTAGAAACTCCGCTCCTGTAGGCAAGAATCCCCGCCCAGGCAATCATTGCTCCGTTGTCCGCGGCAAGACTAAGGGGAACGACGCAGAAACGTGCATCATGCTCCTTCGCTATCACCTCAAGCATCGACTGCACTCTACGGTTAGCGGCTACGCCCCCAGTCAGCAGAACTTCGGGTTTCTCGGTGTGAGCCAAAGCCCGCTCCGTCACCTCGGTCAGCATGGAGAAGGCGACCTCCTGCAGACTGAAACACAAGTCCTCCAAGGAATATTTTCCTGACTGGAAAGCCTGCACAGCCGCGGTGAGAAGCCCACTGAAGGACAAGTCCATGCCCTTCACAGTGTAAGGAAGAGAAACAAACCTTTTGCCTTTCCGCGCCAGCTCCTCAACTACGGCGCCGAAAGGCATCCCACTTCTCTGCTGTAAACCCACTGCTCGGGCAAAAACATCCAAACAGTTACCGATGGCAATGTCCAAGGTTTCCCCGAAAACACGGTATCTGCCGGCTTCGAAGGCTGAAACTATGGTGTTTCCCCCCGAAACATACAACGTAACCGGGTCCTTGGCGCCGGTTGCCAGCTTGCCTATTTCGATGTGCCCCACACAGTGGTTGACTCCCACCAGGGGAACGTCCAGATATGAGGCTAGGGCGCGGGCTGCGGTTGCGCCTGTGCGGAGGCAGGGACCTAACCCTGGACCCTGAGAAAACGCCACCAAACTAACGTCCCGAGGCTTTACCGTTGCCGTCTGGAAGGCTTCTGCAAGAACCTTTTCTGCGACTTCGGCGTGGTGCCTAGCCGCCTCCCGCGGATGTATTCCTCCCTCCTTTGGCATGTAAGCGTCGTTCGCGTTGGAGAGAACCTTTCCGTCAAAGGAGACTACTGCGGCGCCGAAGTCGTCTGCTGTGGATTCGATGCCTAGACAGTAAGAGTCTGCTGGATTGTTTGCTGGCAAGTTTGTGGTTCCTCCCAACTACATTTGATGGTGATTTCGGGGTGTTAAAACGTTTCGCAGCTCGGTTCGCCAAAGGTAAGACCATATTTATTGATGCACGTAAATGGAGAAAAAACCATACATCCTTTTATGCCTTGAAGTTCCCTATATATTAGGAAGACTTGAAGGACAGAGATTAGATGCCTAGACGCAACGAACTGGAACACAAAGCATTAAACGTTATCGTCAACAACGGAAACGACGGCGTGCTCCAATCCGAGCTGTGGAGAAAACTGGACGCCACAAGCAGAGAAGGAAGCAGAATCGCCCTGAAACTGGAGACCAAGGGTCTGATTCTCCGCGAAAAGGAGATTTCTGAAGGAAGGTGGACATACCGCCTTTACCCCAAAAACAAACCCGTATCCCTCAATTCCATCATCGACGCTCCCTGTTTGATGTGCCCAAACGATGCCAGATGCGGAGCTTGGAGCCCAATTTCTCCCAACCACTGCCCACTGCTGACCGCATGGATTCTGGGAGAAGAGCAGCCGGAAACAGAAAGTTCTGGTGAAGACTAGTTTTGCCTAACGCGTGGGTCAAAAACCGTAAAAAAGAATACTATTATCGGAAAGCAAAAGATGAAAAATTTCGTTCGCGGGCATCATATAAACTTCTTCAGGCAGCAAAAAAATACAGGTTCATCAAGCCCGGGAATGTGGTGGTGGATTTGGGAGCTGCTCCCGGCGGATGGACTCAGGCTGCCAGAAAACTTGTGGGCGACTCGGGGTTTGTTTTAGCGGTTGACCAGAAACCGATGGAGCCTGTTGACGCGCCCAACGTTCGCACCATAATCGGAGATGTTACCGAACCGCAAACAGTTCAGGACATCCTAGAGTTTTTGCCCCGCTCAGCCGACGTTGTTATCTCTGACGTTTCGCCTAACGTCTCCGGCGTCTGGGAGCTTGATCACGCCCGCCAAATCGACCTTGCAAGCCAGTCTCTGCGGATAGCAGCTTCTATTCTGCGGTCTGGAGGAAACTTCTTCGTTAAGGTTTTTCAGGGAAGCATGCTAAACGCCTTCGTTGACGAGGCAAAACAGTATTTCAGTTTCGTGAAGCTGGTTAAGCCAAAGGCCAGCAGACAAAAGAGCGCGGAACTGTACGTTCTTGGAATGAACTACCAAAAAAGAACATAATTTCATCACATATTTCGTGGCAACATAAGAATCAGAATTTTTTTATGATGTTTAGTGGTCTAACGGGTAAGCTTCGCCAAACGTCCGGATTCACAGCCAAATCGTCCCCTCTTACATTCAAACGAATAGTGTATCCTGTGCTGGCAATGTTAATTTACGCTCAGCGACTTTTGTTTCAATTCTAGGTATGTTATGTGCATACCCTGTTTAAACAAGGCTTATAAACAATGAACGAATATGTCCTATATTGTGGTATCATGGAGAATTTAACTTTAAAAAATCTTCTAAAACCCTCACTTATTATTGTTTTACTGGTCCAATTTTCTATATCTAACATTTTTGTTGGTTTTGCTCAAAGTTCAAGGCAAGAACAGTCATACGTTCTTCCAGACATATACATTGATATCTCTTCAAAGTTGCAAGAGATGAGTTATACCGTTGAGAACATAACGAATATTTCAAGTGATTTAGTAAATAGCGTTTTATTATCGTATTGCCAAGAAAACCCGTATGGATACACAACTGAAAGACCTTCAAATTTTGATAAAGAGAACTTCTTCCTCAGTGATGATAATTCAGTAAACGAATATGATTCCATATTGGAAAATTCTGTAGTCGCAAAGGAGTTTTCTCCAAATGTTATGACCTTGAGTGAAAGTAAGGCTTGTGTGACTTGTGTTATTTGGGAATATCCTGGTGGAACACAACCAGGATGGTATATGCAGCAAGCGGCATATTATGTTTATAATGGTGCAGACGATTATGGAGACTATGACATTGTCTTTACCAATTTGGAAAACAGTGTTGCTACTCGTGATAACATTGATACGGTATTGGAATATTTCTTTGATAAGTATGATAATGTTGACTTGTATTTCATGGGGCATGGAGGCCGTGCATATGTTTACTTTTGGAGTTGGTGGCAATGGAAGTCTTACTATTGTCCCTATGACTCCATAGATGCATCTGGCGATCTCGTTATTAGTAATGTTTTCTGGGAGTATGAGCTCCCATCTACTTATTCCCCATGGGATTCGTCTCCCATGCGTATGGTATTATTTGGTGCATGTTATTCTTGGGAATTTAGACAGGAGGCATTAAATCCAGGAGGTTCTACGAGTCATGATCGTGCTTTTTGTGGTTTTAGTGGTACAGGTACTAACAAGTATGTGTATTATTTCATGGATAAATGGTGTGACCTTTGGTATCAATACAGTTGGGACTCCAGTTCGGCAGCTGCTGAGGCACGTGCTTATGCTTGGGTAAATAGTAATTCAGTAACTAATATGAGCTATGCAGATACGGGTAGCTACATTTATTGTTAGTAAAAGGACGATAATAACCTGTGAGATGGGGAAAAATGTTTAATCAAAAAAAGAAGATTGGAACAGGAATATTGACCACGGCTTTTGGAATAATTTTTTTGCTCGCGGGAATCACGTTATTTTTTTTTGAAGTAATGCGGTCAAGTTTTATAGAGTGGAGTGGGAAGCAGTATACTCCACACCTATTTGAGTATGGATACCAATTTTTTGGATTAACAATGGCGTTTATTGGAGTAGCCTGTTTAATTTTTGGAATTTATTTTTGGCAATTCAAGTACACAAAAACAAATGTGGGTTCAAAACGCTCCCGAGCTTAAAAACGCTGGAAATGCGTCCACACAGTTTCTGTTATGTGGTGTCTGTGATTATTTTTGCGGCAAGCTCCAACCCGTTGCATCCAGAGATTTCTTTTTGAAGTTGCTCCGACCTTTGCTGGAAAGTGTCGTTCTCCAAAACTTTCTGCACAGACGCCAAAAGCGAATCCGTGGTGAGGTCTTCCTGCTGAATCATCTCTGCGACGCCTAGGTCAACCGCTCTTTTGGAGTTGTAGAATTGTTCGGTGTGGTTGGGTGTAGGAACAAGAATAATTGGCTTGCCGTAACAAATCGACTGAGACAACGTGCCATGACCGCCACGAGAAACAACAACGTCACAGGCTTTCAAGTAATCGAAACGGTTAGGAATCCACCCACGAACAATCAAGTTTCCATTAACTACAGGCTCCACTGAACCATTCGGGTACCCAAGAGACATAACAATCTGGTAATCACCCGGAAATTTGCTGAAGATTTGCCTAATTAACCCCGTGAAATAGGCGCGCTCCTTGGGGGGTCCGCTGATGGGCGCAAAAATCAGAGGCTTATCCTCTGCCAACCCCAGCTTCTTTCGGAGCGTCTTTCTGTCGGGTAGGTCGTCGGGGCGCACAGAAAGAATGGGACCTATGAATCTGATTTTCTTGCGGTAAGCCTTTGGAATACGCAGATTTCCTGTCGAGATGGTGTAGGGCGGCGGAACGTCTGGAATCAGAACCTGCTCCACATCTGCCCACACTCTTCCGACAAGCGTCAAAGTGGTGGCGTCTGCTATTCGGGCAAGCTTCAGGAACCTTCGTCGTCTGGGAATGAATACTTGGAATTGGTTCAAAATGCAGACTCTGGGTATATCCAGCAGCTTTGCCGCCACAAGAGAGGATGCCCGCGAGTCTGAAACTACAACATCTGGCTCAAAAGCTTGCATAAAATTGATTTCAGCGTCAATTTGTTTCATGATTTTGTAGATAGTCAGGAATGGTCCAGGCTTCACGGTTGTTAATCGGAAGTCGATGCTGCCGTCTGGCTTAACCTGAACTCCAATGTCTGGAGCCTCAACGGCTTGGAAGCCTTCCTGCTGAGTGTATCTGAAGCCCTCGCGGTACGTGGAAAACAGAATCTCTGCGCCGTCCCGTTCAAGTCTACGAGCTATGGGGATACAGCGGCCAGCGTGCCCCAGCCCCACGCCAGAAGGAGTGAATAGAATCCGCATGAGTTGTAGTTTCCCCTAAATTTTTTTTAGTTCTATGTTGCCTTTGGGCGAGGCTTCCTCAAAAATTATCGCTTGGAACCTGTATATCTTTGTATCCTTAAGCAGCCAACTGTCTGGCGGTAGACCCGCCTTCATGGCTGTTTGGCTGAGAAACTCTTCCTCGTTCCAGTTCCATTCAACTGGCACTTGGGGCAGAAGCAGACCCTTACTGTAGCCTCTTTCGATTATGAGCCCGTCGCGTCCAACCTTGATTTTCGAGGGGTAATCTGTCGGCTTCTCGACGGTGACACGTTCAGGTGGAGTCAAGACGCTGACCTCAAAGACTATGTGGTCAAGTTCTTGTGGGGTGACCGATGGGAAGCGGGGGTCTCGGGTTGCGGCGCTGAGGGCAGCCTCCATCACCGCCTTAGCCAGTGGTGTGGTGGGGTAAGGGAGACCAATGCAGCCCCTCAAGCCCCTTTCTCCGTTGTGATGGCTGCTTAATGTTACGAAGACTCCGGCTTTTTCCATCAGCTTGGGTGAAACGTCCTCGGGAACCTGCACGATTTCACCGTTTTTTAGGTACTCAGTTACTGTTTGTCTAGCTAAGTTGACGAGAAACCTGCCTTCTTCGAGTGTCAGCTGAAACGTCACCTTGTTTCGCTCCTGTTCATGAAACAATTCATTGCTGACGGTATTAAAGTTTCTACGCTATTCTCGTAAATTCTGTTGAGCCTTGCTGATTTTCTTTACAGCTGGATGTTGTGTGCGCATTATTGCTTGCGCCCTCTTCTTGGGCTCCTTCCTCTGTGATGTCGATTTTCAGGTTTGTTTTTTTGGTTTAGCTTTTCATAGATTTGTAAGGAAACGTTGTTTTGAAGATTTTTGGCAAAAAATGTACCTTTGAATTGGTGGGATAGTTTTTATATAGGAGAATAGATAGAAATGGGGGGTCGTTAGGCGATTAAAATGAAGAAAACTATCTTGATAGTGCTGCTTTCAGCGTTCCTTGTATCTGCGATGGCTGTTCCAGCTCTGGCTCAAGACCTCGAAGTA
>Ga0209614_1002334_pt1 | contig 12692 bp, 16 predicted proteins | sample BlaSprsedimmetaG_FD_185484 | JGI IMG/M metagenome (GOLD analysis project Ga0209614, IMG submission 185484) | Hot spring sediment bacterial and archeal communities from California, USA to study Microbial Dark Matter (Phase II) - Blank Spring... ... | reverse complement strand
GTTGTCATCATGCGCAAGCTCATCGAAATGGCAAACGCGCTTGTCAAAGCCGACCGGACTTGGGTTGAAAAAACCGCTTGATCAAGACGGATACTGCAAAGAAGCCCAGCGCGGTCGCGACCAGATGCGCATCGCGAAACCCGATCAGCGCCTCGAACGACAGATGATCGCGCAGCGTGACCGCGCCCAGTACCGCAACCAGCAGGATCGCGATCAGGGGGAGGCGGCGGGCAATCCCGGGCCGCGGGGTCTCGGTCAGATCGGTCATCCTTCGGATCCTTTGCGCTTCACCAGATGCCGTGCGAACATGTGCCATCGCCCGCCCGCCCGACAGGGGCATCACGCAGCCTTGATCGGCGGCGACGAAAGGGACAGGCCTTGGCGTGGATTCGCAACGCGGTCGTGCCGGTCAGGGCAGATGAATCCGCCATCTGTTGCAACAATTCCGTGCCGGGATGAATTGACTTGTCCGGTCCGACCCTCTAAAGAGCGAGCTTCGAACAACACGGGGCCTTCGAATCCGCACGCGGTTTGGGCCTGAGCGAACGGAGCGAAGCGCGATGAAACGCACCTTCCAGCCCTCGAACCTAGTCCGCAAGCGACGCCATGGCTTCCGTGCGCGCATGGCCACCAAGGCCGGCCGCAAGATCCTGAATGCCCGCCGCGCCCGTGGCCGCAAGCGGCTGAGCGCGTAAGACACGCGCCGGCCAGTCCGGAGACAATGATACCGCCGGGGGCGAACTTGGCAGGCGAAACGCCGGGGGCCACGCAAGCGCTCCAGGCGGCTTCATCTTCTCCGCAGGTGCTGCGCAAGCGCGCCGATTTCCTGCGTGCCGCCCGCGCCCTGCGGCAGTCCATGCCCGGCTTCACCCTTCAGGCCCGCGAACGCGCCGAGGGCGAGGCAGACGGGGTCCGCATCGGTTTCACCTGCTCGAAGAAGGTCGGTAACGCCGTGGCCCGCAACCGCGCCAAGCGTCGCTTGCGCGAGATCGCCCGGCTGGTGCTGCCCGTGCATGGACGCGCGGGCTGGGACTACGTCCTGATCGGCCGGCCCGAGATCACCGCCAGTCGCGATTTCGCCGCGATGCAGGCCGACCTGAAACGCGCGCTGGCCAAGGTGCATGGGGGCGCCCGATGACCCCGCTGGCCCGCCTGGTCGCGCTGCCGATCCGGGCCTATCGGTTGTTCCTCAGCCCCTGGATCGGGTCCAACTGCCGGTTCCAGCCGACCTGCTCGGCCTATGCGCTGGAGGCGCTGGAAAAGCACGGCGCGATCAAGGGCGGCGCCATGGCGGCCTGGCGCATCCTGCGCTGCAATCCCTGGGGCGGCTGCGGCTATGATCCGGTGCCCGAACCGAAGGACAAGGCGCAAGGTGACTGAGGCCTAGGGCCGGAGCGCCAGATTGCCCCGGCTGGTGGGTAGCCGGGTCGGGAATTCGTGCCGGTCCATCACGCCCTGAACGGTCAGGAACACGTCCTGCGGGAAATGGGCATCCTCGAAATACCAGCTATGCGCGACATTCGGTTGATCGCCCAGCATGTCCTTGTGACGGTCGAAGTAATCGCCGCAATAGAGGTTCACGGCCTTCTCGGGCCGCCGATCGGGCAGGCCGATCCTCCCCGCTCGTGGCGAGACCCCGATCCGCTTGATGTTCGACAGCGACAGCACGTTGTCAAAGGGGTAGAAGTGGTTCGTCAGCCGGACGCAGTGGCGATAGAGCGACGAGCTTTTCGGATTGCCGTCCACCAGCGACGCGGCCGACACGTCGGCGCCGACCAGCATGACCTGGCCGACAGAACAGCTATGCGCGGCGACCGCTGGCCGGTCGTCGGCATCGTCGAACGCCTCGCGCACGACGTAGCAGCCCATGGAATGGGCCAGAAGATGCAGGTTGATCCGGCAATCGGGCCGCTGCAGCGCCGCGAAGGAGGCGATGCCCTTGTCCACCAAGCGGAGCGCGATCTTCTTGGCATCGGTCCGGTCTTCGAGATAGTTCAGCGCATTGTCCGCGCTGGGCCAGTCGAAGCTGACCACGACGCCCCCGAAGCCATGCGCCTCGAGCTCCTTGCGGATCTTGCGGTGGCGGGCCGGCATCGTGGTCTGGCTGTTGTTGTAGCCATGCACATATATCACGATATCGCCCGACGGGTGGCCCCCGAAGGTGCCGGATTTCGCCTCTTCCTGCACGCTCGCGAACCAGTCGCGCTTGGTGATCCGCTGCGCGGGGTCGGGGGCGGCGACGGTCTGGGGCACCGCGAGGAAATGGCTGGCCCCGGGTTCCGAGCCAAAGGCGCCGCGGCGGATGTTGCGCACACTGAAGACGTAATCCGTGATCTCTGCGCTCCCTTGGCCCGCATCGACGCACCAGGTTTCGCCTCGAAGCTGCGAATCGCAAAGGACTTTACGCGCGGCCCTGCGCTTGCGATATGGCGGCAAGGCCCTTGGGAACCCGCGCCATGCTTGACGATGCCGAAGACGACATCCACCCGCTTTTCGCCGGTGCGCCCTCGACGACCGAGTTCAGGAAGCTGCGCAAGCGGATCGTGCGCCAGACCCGCGAGGCGATCGACCAATATGGCATGATCGAACGCGGCGCGCGCTGGCTGGTCTGCCTCTCGGGCGGCAAGGACAGTTTTACCCTGCTGGCCGCGCTTCACGAGTTGCAGTGGCGCGGGCTGTTGCCGGTGGACCTGCTGGCGTGCAATCTCGATCAGGGCCAGCCGGGCTTTCCGGCGACCGTCCTGCCCGAGTTCCTGACCCGGATGGGGGTGCCGCACCGGATCGACTATCGCGACACCTATTCCATCGTGATGGACAAGGTGCCCGAAGGCCGGACCTATTGTGCGCTGTGTTCGCGGCTGCGGCGCGGTCATCTTTACCGGATCGCGCGCGAGGAGGGCTGTTCGGCCATCGTGCTGGGCCACCACCGCGACGACATCCTGGAAACCTTTTTCATGAACCTTTTCCATGGCTCGCGGCTGGCCACGATGCCACCGAAGCTGGTGAACGAGGAGGGCGACCTGTTCGTCTATCGCCCGCTGGCCCATGTCGCCGAGGCCGATTGTGACCGTTTCGTTCGGGCGATGAACTACCCCGTGATCCCCTGCAATCTGTGCGGCAGCCAGGACGGGTTGCAACGGATGCAGGTGAAGGCGCTGCTGGACCAGTGGGAAAGAAACCATCCTGGCCGTCGGCAGAAGATGTTCCGCGCGCTGATGAACGCGCGGCCCTCACATCTGCTTGACCCGGCACTGTTCGATTTCGCCGGTCTGACGCGCCCCGCGCCCGGCGCTGACGGGGATGCGCCCACGCCCTGACGGCGCGCCCGGACGGACGGGCGGAATCCGGGTATTTTTACCAGGAAGAAGCACCGGCGCGCCGTCTTTCGCCTCCCGCGGCCCGGGCTCTACGCAAGGGCGAAGCAGGCACCATGTGTCGGGAAAACAACTTGACCTTGCCCGGTGCAATCTGTTGAACCACCCACACCTCCAAAGGACAGGGCGGCGGTCTCCCATGGACGAACAAGGCAAGAACCTTCTTCTCGCGACGGCGTTGAGCTTTCTGGTGATCCTGCTGTGGTACACCGTCGGCCCCAAGGTCGTGCCGGACTGGTTCCCCGAACCCGACCCCGTGGCCCAGGACAGCGGCGCGGCCGCCCCGGGCACCCCCTCGGCGGAAAGCGCGGCACCCGGCATGGCGCTGACACCGCCCGCCGCCACCACCGGCGAGGCTCTGCCCTCATCCGCCGCCGAAGCCGCGCCCGCGCCGGGCTCGGACGTGCGGCGCCTGGAGATCGACACGCCGCGGCTGACCGGCTCGATCTCGCTTCTGGGCGGGCGGATCGACGAACTGGCGCTGAAGGATTACAACGAGACAATCGACCCGGGCTCGGAGATTGTCGGGTTGCTGTCGCCGGTGGGCAGCGCACAGCCCTATTACGCGCTGCACGGCTGGGCGCCTGCGGGCCAACTGACCTATGAGCAGGTGCCGGGCGCCAATACCGAGTGGCAGGTCGAGAGCGGCCAGACGCTGGGCGTGGGCCGGCCCGTGACGCTGGTCTGGGACAACGGTGCCGGGCTGGTCTTCCGCCGCACGATCAGCCTGGACGAGGATTACCTGTTCACCGTCACCCAGAGTGTCGAGAACAGCACACCCGAGACCGTGCGCCTTGCCCCTTATGGCATCGTCGCCCGCCATGGTCGGCCGGACACGATCGGTTTCTTCATCCTGCACGAGGGCGTGGTGCGCCAGACCGACAACGAGTTGTCGGAGCTGAAATACAAGAAGCTGGTCGACCTGTCCTTCATGGACCGCGAGGCCGCGCGCGCCGAGATCGTCCCGGTCGAGCAGAACGGCTGGATCGGCTTCACCGACAAGTACTGGATGACGACGCTGATCCCGCAGCCGGGCCAGCCATTCAACTCGGTCGTGAAATATGTCGACGGTGCGGATATCTACCAGGTGGAAACGAGGATGCCTCTGGTCACCCTTGCCCCGGGCGAAAGCGCGACGTCGGAATCGATGCTCTTCGCCGGTGCCAAGGAATGGGAGACGATCCGCCGCTACGAGCGCGAACTGGGCATCTACCGTTTCATCGACTCGATCGACTGGGGCTGGTTCTTCTTCTTCACCAAGCCGATCTTCTGGCTCCTGCACTGGCTGCATGTCAGCCTCGTGCAGGTGAACATTCCCGGCGCGATGGGCTGGGCGATCATCGCGCTGACGGTCATCATCAAGGCGGCGCTGCTGCCGCTCGCCTACAAGTCCTATACCTCGATGGCGAAGATGAAGGAACTTCAGCCGAAGATGGAGGAGATCAAGGAGCGCGTGGGCGACGACCGCCAGAAACTCCAGATGGAGATGATGGCGCTCTACAAGAAGGAGAAGGTGAACCCGGCGGCGGGCTGTCTGCCGCTGCTGGTGCAGATCCCGATCTTCTTCTCGCTCTACAAGGTGATCTTCGTCACGATCGAGTTGCGGCATGCGCCCTGGATCGGCTGGATCAAGGACCTCTCGGCGCCTGACCCGTCCTCGGTCTTCAACCTGTTCGGGCTGTTGCCCTGGGATGCGCCTGTGCCCGGTTCGATCATGGCCCTGGTCTTCGTCGGCATCCTGCCGATCATCTTCGGCATCTCGATGTGGTTGCAGCAGAAGCTGAACCCGACGCCGACCGATGCGACACAGGCCATGGTCTTTGCCTGGTTGCCCTGGATCTTCATGTTCATGCTGGGCGGCTTTGCCTCGGGTCTGATCATCTACTGGATCGCGAACAACCTGATCACCTTCATCCAGCAATACGCGATCATGCGCAGCCACGGCTACAAGCCGGACGTGTTCGGCAATATCCGGGCGAGCTTCCGGAAGAAATCCGCGACAGGCAAGAAATGATCGCCCGCCTCGCGCAGATCTGGCGCCATCCCGTCAAGGGGCACGGGGCCGAGATGCTCGAGGCGGTCAGACTGGAGGCGGGCCGCGCCCTGCCCTGGGACCGGGAATGGGCGGTGGCACATGAGGCGGCCCGGACGGACGGAACGACCTGGGCGCCCTGTGCGAATTTCTCGCGCGGGGCTAAGGCGCCGGAACTGATGGCGATCATGGCGCGGCTGGACGAGGCGGCGGAAATCGTGACGCTGAGCCACCCGGCACGGCCCGATCTGACGTTTTTCCCCGACCGCGAGGAAGCGGCCTTGCTCGACTGGGTCGCGCCGCTGATGCCCGCGGACCGCGCGGCTCCGGCGCGAATCGTGCGGGTGCCGGGGCGGGGGATGACGGATACCGATTTCCCCTCGGTCAGCATCCTCGGCCTGGCCTCGCTGTGCGCCTTGTCGGACGCGGTGGGCCAGCCGCTCGATCCGCGGCGGTTTCGCGGGAATTTCTGGATCGAGGGGCTTGCCCCCTGGGAGGAGTTCGACTGGATCGGCCGGCGGCTGCGTCTGGGTGAGGCAGAGCTTGAGGTTTGCGAGCGGATCGGGCGCTGCATGGCAACCAGCGTGAACCCCGAGACCGGCAAGCGCGACGCCGACACGCTGGGTGCGCTGGAACGCCATTGGGGCCATACCGATCTGGGCGTCTATGCACGGGTCGTCACGGGCGGCCGCGTGGCGCTGGGCGACCAGGTGGAGCAGGTCTGATGGCCCCCGATCCGAACCGGCTGTACCCGATGGCGGCGGCACCCGCCGTCACCTTCCTGCGCCCGCTGGCCGAGCGGCCGGCCAATGTCGCCGTGGGCCGCTATGCCTATTACGACGACCGCCATCGAACCGGCGATTTCTTCGACCGCAACGTGCTGCATCATTTCGATTTCGTCGGTGACCGGCTGGTGATCGGCGAGTTCGTCGCCATTGCCCGTGGCGTGCAGATCCACATGAATGGCGGCACGCATGCGATGTCGGGCTTTTCCACCTATCCGTTCAACATCTTTGGCGGCGGCCGGAAACAGGGCTTCGACCCCACGACATGGGAGGCCGAGAACCGCGGCGACACCGTGATCGGCCCCGATGTCTGGATCGGAACCGAGGCGCGCCTGATGCCGGGCGTGACCATCGGCGCGGGCGCGATCATGGCCGCGGGGGCGGTTGTCGCCGCCGATGTGCGGCCCTATGCCGTGGTCGCGGGGAACCCCGCGCGCGAGGTGCGGCGCCGCTTCGACGACGCCACCATCGCGCGGCTTCTGGCCATCGCGTGGTGGGACTGGCCAACCGACAGGATCGACCGAAACCTGAACGCCATCTGCGGCAGCGACCTCGCCGCGCTGGAGACCGCACAATGACCGCGTTGCCCTTTCCGCTGGCCCCCGAGCCCGATGCCGAAACCGCCGAGCGCGGGCGCAAGTTGTTCGCCGGGCCGGTCGAGTTCCTGAAGGGCGTCGTCGCGATGGACGGCTTGCCGCCTGCCGACCGGACAGAGATCTGTTTCGCGGGCCGCTCGAATGTCGGCAAGTCGAGCCTGATCAACGCGCTGACGGGCCGCAAGGCGCTGGCGCGGGCCTCGAACACGCCCGGCCGCACGCAGGAGATCAACTATTTCACGCTGGGCGAGCGACATTACCTGGTGGACCTGCCCGGCTATGGCTATGCCGAGGCGCCGGTGGCGGTGGTCGAGAAATGGCAGCGGCTGCTGAAAGCCTATCTGGCCGGGCGCCAGACGCTGCGCCGCGCCTTCGTGCTGATCGACACGCGCCACGGGGTCAAGGCGGTGGACGAGGAGATCCTGCGGCTGCTGGACGGGGCGGCGGTGACCTTTCAGGTGGTGATGACCAAGGCCGACAAGGTCCGGGAAGCTGACCGCGCGAAGGTGCTGGACCAGGTGCGCGCCGCGCTGGCCCGCCACCCGGCGGCCTTTCCCGAAATCGTGCTGACCTCGTCGGAAAAGGGCGACGGCATCGCCACGCTGCGCGGGATCATCGCAGGCATCGGCTGAGGCCACCGGCCTCAGACATGCTGCCCGGCATTCACCTCGATCTCGGTTCCGGTGACATAGCTCGACTCGTCGGAGCAGAGGAAATGGATCACGCTTGCGACCTCTTCGGGCTGGCCCAGGCGCCGCAGCGGCAGGGTTTCGACGATCTTCTCGGTGCCGGGGCTCAGGATCGAGGTATCGACCTCGCCCGGCGCGATGGCATTCACCTGAACGCCCAGCGGCCCGAAATCATGCGCCATCTCGCGGGTCAGCGCGGCCAGCGCCGCCTTGGACGTGGCATAGGCCGCGCCTGCGAACGGATGCACCCGGCTGCCCGCGATCGAGGTCACGTTCACCACCGCACCCTTCGCCGCGACAAGTTCATCCTGCAACCCGCGTGCCAGCGCGATCGAGGCGAAGAAGTTCACGTTGAACACATGGCCCCAGATGCGCAGGTCGGTTTCAAGCGTGTTCATCCGCCCGCCACCCTCGGCCTTGGGCGATATGCCGGCATTGTTGACCAGGGCGTGCAGCTTGCCCTCGGGCAGCTTGTCGCGGATCACCTCGATGGCGCGTCTGGTCGCGGCCGCGTCGGCCAGGTCGATCTGGATGTGGTTCTCGGCCCCGCCGGGCCAGGGGCAGCGCGGATCGAAGGGCTGGCGTGAACAGGTCAGAACCCGCCAGCCCTCGGCCGAGAAGCGTTTCACGGTGGCATGCCCGATGCCCCGACTGGCGCCGGTCAGAAGCAGGATTCTCTGGCTCATCGCGCGTTCCTTCCTTGAGGGGCCACCCTACGCAGGCGCGACGAAAAGACAATCGCCCTTGGCGTGCGGGCCCGGGCGGGATAACAGATGCGCCCAGAGGCCCGACCCGAGAGATGAGAAAACAGACCACCATGAATCGCGACTGGATCGCCACCGCCCGGACGCTGTCCGAGGCGCTCCCCTATCTGCAGCGCTATACCGGCGCCATCGTCGTGATCAAGTTCGGCGGCCATGCCATGGGCGACGATGCCGAGATGGAAAGTTTCGCGCGCGACGTTGTGCTGATGCGCCAGGTCGGCGTGAACCCGGTGGTCGTGCATGGCGGCGGGCCGATGATCAACGAGATGCTGGCGAAACTGGGCGTGCAGTCCGAGTTCGTGCGCGGCAAGCGGGTGACCGATGCCGCCACCGTCGAAGTGGTGGAAATGGTGCTGTCGGGCCGCGTGAACAAACGGATCGTGCAGGCGATCAACGATCAGGGCGGCCGTGCGGTGGGCCTGTCGGGCAAGGATGGCGGGCTGATGCTCTGCGATCAGACCGACGTCGCGCTGGGGTTCGTCGGCAGCCCGTCCGAGGTGAACCCCCGCGTGCTGCACAGCCTGTTCGAGGCGGGCATGATCCCGGTCGTCGCGCCGATCGGTGCGGGCCGTGCGGGGGAGACCTTCAACGTCAACGGCGACACCGCGGCGGGGGCCATCGCCGCCGCGCTCAAGGCCGACCGGCTGCTCTTGCTGACCGATGTGGCGGGGGTCAAGGATGCGGGCGACAAGGTGGTGACGGAACTGACGCCCGACCATATCCGCGCGCTGACCGAAGAAGGCGTGATCGCGGGCGGCATGATCCCCAAGACGGAAACCGCGCTGGCGGCCATCGAGGGCGGCGTGCGGGCGGTGGTCATCCTGGACGGGCGGGCCCCCAATGCCTGCCTTCTGGAACTTTTCACCGATCACGGTGCGGGATCGCTGATCCGCGCGCCGCGTCAAACGGGCTAGGCGGGTGGACCAGGCTGTGACAGGATGCCCCCAACCGACGAGCAGCAAGACGGCCCGCCGATGACACTGCGCCTGATCCTGGTCCGCCATGCGAAATCGAGTTGGGATGATCCGGGGCAGGACGACCATGACCGTCCGCTGAACGCCCGTGGCCGGGCGGCTGCACCCCGGATCGCCGAGTGGCTGGCCGCACGCGGGCATGTCCCGGCAGAAGTCGTCGCCTCGACCGCGCGGCGCACGGTCGAAACCTGGGAGCTGATGGCGCCTGCGCTGGGCGAATGTACCGTGATGCGGCGCGATCCCGCGCTGTATCACGCACATGCCCGACGGATGCTGGAGGTTCTGAGGCATTGCGCGGCTTCGCCGGTGCTGATGCTGGGGCACAATCCCGGCATCGGGGAGTTTGCCGGGCGGTTGTTGCGGAAGGCGCCGGAAAGCCAGCGTTTTAAGACCTATCCGACCTGCGCGACACTGGTGGCCGAGTTCGATGCCGGGGATTGGAGCGATGTCGCCTTCGGCACCGGCCGGGTGGTGGACTTCGTGACGCCGCGCGACATCGCGTCCTGACCCGGCTGGGCGGTGCGCCTCAGTCGGCGCCGCCGGGATTGCCGGTGAAGGTGATCGTCGCATCCTCGTCCCGCGCGATGAACTGGCAGGCCAGCCGGTAGCGGGGCGGCATGTCGCGCACCTCGGCGTCCTCGATCTCTTGCGCGATCAGCATGCCGAGCTGGGTGAGCGTCAGTTTTTCCTTGTCCGTCAACGTGATCGCCTTTTTCCGCTCGGGCGCGTCATGGCTGACCTCGATCAGGCAGGAGCCGCAATTGTCGTTGCGGAATTCGAAGGGGATCGGGATCCGGTTTTCCTCGGCGAGGGCGAGGATTGCCATGTCACGTTTTCCTGTCCTTGGCGCCCCGGAAGGGGCGGGAATCTCGGGGTTTATCGCTTGCGCGTTCCTGCCGGAGAGCTAGCAGCAAGCGTGCCAAGGCGGCGGATCCCCGAAATCGGAAAACCGTCGGACTTTCATCGGACTTTCTGTCGGGTTCTGGTCGCAAAGCCGACATCCCCGACGCGGCCTGTCGCCGGGGGGATCGGGGGAGGGGGGCGCGCCCCCCCAGCGGCCGGGCCTAGCGGAAGGGCAGGGCGTAAAGCAGCCCGCCATTGGTCCATTGCGCGTTCAGCCCGCGCGCCAGACCGACCGGGGTCTTCTGTCCGATATATTTCTCGAACAGCTCGCCGTAATTGCCACCGGCCTTGATCGCCTTGACGGCCCAGTCCGCTTGCAGGCCGAGCATCGCGCCCAGATCGCCCTCGGTGCCGAGCAGGCGGTTGATCTCGGGGGTCGAGGTCGGGTTGGCGGCCAGTTCGTCGATATTGGCCGAGGTCACGCCATATTCCTCGGCGGCGATCAGCGCGTTCAGCGTCCAGCGCACGATATCGGCCCAGTCATCGTCGCCATGGCGCACGACGGGCCCCCGCGGTTCCTTGGAGATAAGCTCGGGCAGGATCACATGCGCGGTCGGATCCTCGAAGGTGGCGCGGGTGGCGGCCAGCGCGGAGGCGTCGTTGGTGTAGGCCTCGCATTCGCCCGCGAGATATTTCTGAACTGCAGCCTCGTCGCTGTCGACCGGCACCGGCTGGAAGCCGGTATTGTTCGCGGCGAACAGCCGCGCCATGTTCGCCTGGCTGCCCGCGCCGCCGGGGATGCAGACCGTCGCCTCGCCGAGTTCGCGCGCCGAGGCGATCCCGAGGGATTTCGGCACCATGACCCCCTGGCCGTCGTAATAGCTGACGCCGACGAAGGTGACTTTCTGGCCGACATCGCGCCCGAAGGTCCAGGCGATGTTGCGCGACAGGATGTCGATCGTGCCGTCCGTCAGAAGGTCCATGGCTTCCGCATCGGTGCCGGCGACATGGAACTCCACCGCCGCGGCATCGGACAGCACGGCCGCGGCCACGGCGCGGCAGATCGCCACGTCGAACCCCTGCCAGTTGTCGGTTGAATCGGGGGCCGAGAAGCCCACGAGCCGGGAGTTGATGCCGCAGCTGACCTTGCCCCGCTCCCTGACCGCATCCAGCGTTTCGGCGGGGACGGATCCCGCCCCGAGGCTGGCGGCGGCGAACACGCCGAGCAGGAAGGATCGTATCATTTTCACCTCTTCCCGAGTTTTTCCGTCCTTCGGACGGCCAGTTCTGCCCACCTTGCCCGGGCAATGGCCCGCCCGGATAACGTACCCCCGTCGGCGGTGCAAGGTTGGACAAATTAACCGAGCGAGGTCAAGGCCGCACAGGCCCGCATCCTTCCCCGCCTGTCTTTCTCCGGCCGGTCCGGCGCAGGCGCGCAGACCCCGCACCCGCCGCTTGCCCGGCCGGATCACGGCTTCGGGCGCGCGAGATCGAGGAAGCGGCGGGCCTGAAGGAAGTCGCGCCGCCGGGCGGCCGCGACCTCGGCGGCCTCGTCGTCGATGCCCCATTGATCCTGTTGCCAGGTCTCGTCGATGCGCGAGAGATCCCAGAGCCGTTCAATCGGCGCCACCGCCCGGTCGAGCGCGGCCAGCCCGATCACCAGAGAGCCCGACAGCGCCACCAGGTCATGCAGCGCGGTCAGCGCAAAGGCATCCTGTGCCGCCACCCGGGCCGCCAGACGGGCAAGGCTGTCGGCGGGCTGGGCGCGGGGCAGGAGGCCCGCGGTCGGGATCAGCGGGGCGCGGAGGCTGTCACGCGCCCAGTCGAGCAGCGGGTCCCAGGCCGCCGCCTGGCGGGCGACCAGTTCGGCGGGGCTGTCGGCGCGGTGGCAGATCAGGTCGCTTTCGCCATAGGCCGCGATCAGGGCGGCGACCTCGGCCTGCTGGGGGCGGACCCGGTCGATGGCGGCATTGGCGGCGCGGGTGACGGGCATGGTCAGCGGGCGCAGCTCGCGCTCCTGCGCGTCCCATTCGGCAGCGGCGGCCTCGGCCATGGCGCGAGTCGGCAGCAGGAAGGCGGCCTTGGCCGGGGTGCGGACCGGGCGGCCGTCGAGCAGCACGGCAAAGCCCGCCTCGGTCTCGTCCACGCTGGCCTCTGCCCAGAAGCGTTTCGGCGCCCAGGCGGTCATGCCCGCCCCCACAGCCGGTCGAGCGCGCCCGGCAGCGCGGCGAAATCCTCGATCAGCGCATCCGCGGCGGCCAGTCGCTCGGCCGGGTGATAGCCCCAGCGAACGCCCAGTGTGCGCACGCAAGCCGCGCGCCCCATCGCGATGTCGAATTCCGTGTCACCGATCATCACCGCGTTTTCCGGCGCCACCCCGGTTTCGTCAAGCGCGGCCAGCACCATGGCGGGATGCGGTTTGGACGGGTGCAGGTCGGCATGCTGGCGGGTCACGAAATGGCGGGCCAGACCATGCGCGGCGAGGATCGCGTCGAGCCCGCGGCCCGACTTGCCGGTGGCGATGCCCAGAAGCGTGTTGTCCTGCGCGGCCAGCGCCTCGATCGCGGCGCGCGCGCCGGGATAAAGCGGCGAGGCGGTCTCGGTGCGCCGGGTGAAATACTGGCCGCGATACCGC
>Ga0209614_1002333_pt1 | contig 12695 bp, 8 predicted proteins | sample BlaSprsedimmetaG_FD_185484 | JGI IMG/M metagenome (GOLD analysis project Ga0209614, IMG submission 185484) | Hot spring sediment bacterial and archeal communities from California, USA to study Microbial Dark Matter (Phase II) - Blank Spring... ... | reverse complement strand
GTTCCATGACCCGAACAATATGATTCGCATCGATATGAGCGAGTTTATGGAGCAGCACTCCGTGGCGCGTCTGATTGGCGCCCCGCCCGGATATGTGGGGTATGAAGAAGGCGGACGGCTGACGGAAGCGGTGCGGCGAAAGCCGTATTCAGTGGTCTTGCTGGACGAAATCGAAAAGGCGCATCAGGATGTGTTTAATGTGCTGCTTCAGGTTTTTGATGACGGACGGTTGACCGACGGCAAAGGCCGAACGGTTGATTTCAAAAACACCGTCATTATTATGACCAGCAACTTTGCCAGTCAGCAAATCCAGGAGCTGTCCGCCTCCAACGGGGCCGACTGGGAAATCGAAGCGCATGTCAAAGAGGCGCTGAAATCCTATTTCAAACCGGAGTTTTTGAACCGCATTGATGAAACGATTATTTTCCACGTGTTGAAACCGGAACATCTGGAACAAATCATCGATATCCAACTTCAGTATTTGACACAGCGGCTCAAAGAACGACATCTCAACGTGATCTTTACGGATGCGGCCAAAAAACAATTGATGGATGAAGGATACGATGCCACTTACGGCGCTCGGCCTTTGAAGCGCGTCATCCAGCGGCGTCTTGAAAACCCGCTGGCAACCGAGCTGCTGGCCGGAAAATTCGCCGAGGGCGACACAATCAAAATCGACGCCAACGGACAATCCTTTCAGTTCGAAAAGGCCTAAGGCGCCGGAAAAAATAATTTGTGTGTTTTATGCACGTTGTTCAAATTATAAAATCGTAAGCCGTTGAATAAATGCCCTCAGCGGCGACGTGGCCGTCTTCAGCCATAAAAAAAGGCCTGCCGAAGCAGACCTTCATGGTTAGGCAGAACCTCCGCTGATGCCGTGCAGCAGCCTTTGAAAGTAACCCCGTAATTTCAAGGGGGCGGCCGTTGCGGTCGTCCAAACGTCCTGTCGCGCAGGCATGTTTGATCCGATACCGACCTGGCCTCCCATGGGGACTTCATCGGTTCTTTCAAATAGCGGCTTCTGTCACGCACACCGCAGGGGTCAACCCACGACTCTTACTATACCATATTGTCGGCAAAAAATCAAGTGCCCGTCCAGCCAAATCAGCACCGCTGTCTCAAGTAACACAAAGACAATCAGTTACAGATTTTTTTTACGGCGGCGTCAAGCGGTTCGCAACTCGGCGTTTAACTGTTCGGCAAGAATCCCCACCACGGCCTGCTGAAAGCCATCGACGATTTCGTGTCGGAGCGTGCCCTGCTCGTCGCGAAACCGCAGCGACAGGGTGATGCTTTTCTTGCCGTTAGGTATCGGTTTTCCTCGGTATAGGCCGCTAAAATCGATGTTTTCCAGTTCATCAGGGGCGGCCTGGCGAACGAGGGCGTCAATTTGTTCCCAGCGTACCGCTTCATCAACAATCAGCGACAGATCGCGCACAATCGCCGGGAATCGCGGAATTGGTTGGGCCGTCGGAATACCGCCGGCCATACTGAGCAGCATTTCCACGTCCAGCTCGGCCGCACAGACCGTCAGGCGGTCCAGATCAAAAACCTTGGCCGTCTGTGCAGAGACAACCCCGGCGACGCCCACTTGCTTTTCGCCGATATGCAGTGACGCGCCGGCGCCGGCCCATTTCAAATCCATCGGTTTGACGATCAATTGATCCGTCAGGCAAATGCGATGAATCAGTCCTTCGATCACGCCGCGAAGCTCGCGGAACTGCCCTTGCATCACCAGCCCTAAACGCATCCGTTCACAAGGCAATGAATCGGGATTGTCGGAAGGGATGAAGGTGTCGGCCATTTCAAAAAACCGACAGTCCGTGTTGCCGACGTTGTTGTTAGATCGCAGTACGCAGACAAGCGGGCCGACGAGATTTTGCCGCAGGAAACTGGTGTGCTTTTGGCCGACATCCTGAGCCGATAGATGGGCCTCGGCGGGATTGTCGCTGAACAGCTCGGCGGTCTGCTTATCGACAAACGAAACCGTGACCGTTTCGTAAAACCCGCAGCCGGTTAGATAGGCGGCGATTTTTTCGAGCGTCTTTTCCTGGAGGCCGGGACGAGCCACCTCGATATGAATCTTCGGCTCAACGGGAATCTTGTCATATCCGTAACAGCGCGCGACCTCTTCGATCAGATCGGCTTCGCGATAAATATCATGCCGCCACGAAGGAACCGTACAGACGACCAGGTCATCGGTTCGGGCTTCGGGCAAAAACCCCAGCGCCGAAAATATGTTCATGACGCTGTCCTGGGGAACATCGATACCCAAAAGCTGTCTGGCGCGGGAAATCCGCATTCCGACGGTTTGCGGTTCGAGTTTTCCGGGATAGGCATCCGCCAGACCACGAACGACCTGGCCGCCGGCGACCTGAACAATCAATCGGGCGCATCGGCGCGAGGCCCATTCGATTTGCTCGCGATCCACCTGCCGCTCAAACCGATATGACGCTTCGGAATTCAGCCCCAGCCGGCGGGCGGTCGTGCGGGTGCAGACGGGTTCGAAATGCGCCTCTTCGAGCAGGATTGTCGTGGTGGCGTCGCTGACCTCGGTATCGAGGCCGCCCATCACGCCGGCAACCGCAACGGGATGCCGTTCATCGGCAATCACGAGCATTTGGTCATTCAGATCGCACCGGGTTCCGTCGATGCTGACGATGCGTTCGCCGTTTTTGGCGCGGCGGACGGTAATGGTCTTTCCGTTGAGGGTGTCATAATCAAAGGCGTGCGGCGGCTGGCCGTGCTCCAGCATCGCGTAGTTGGTGGCGTCCACCACGTTGTTGACACTGCGCAGGCCGACCGCCTCCAGACGACGACGCATCCAATCGGGCGACGGACCAACGGTAACGCCGGTAATGACCCGTGCTGTATAGCGGCCGCACAAGGCCGGATCGGCAATCCGAACATCAACAAACTCGCTGATATCTCGGTCGGACTGCTCAATCTCGGCTTCCGGGATCTTCATCTCCCTGCCCAGGGCCGCGGCCAGCTCGCGAGCCAGGCCAATATGCCCCAGACAGTCGCCGCGATTGCTGGTCAGTTCCACATCAAGGACGGTATCATTCCCGATTTTTTCAATGCCTTCTATCGGAAATCCGCGATCACTGAGAATGTCGCCGATTTGTTCGGCTGCCAGGTCAAAGGCTACATACTCCCGAAGCCATTCCAACGAAATCTTCATAGTCAAAGGCTCGTCAATTAGGTTAGCGACTTGCAATACCCATAAAGATGTTAATAATAACCGACCGCGGCACAAATGTCAACGGGCTGATTGAGGAGGTAAAAGACGTCAATTTCTTTCTTGAATCTGTCTTTAACAACAGGGGCATTCAACGCACGTTTTAGCCTTTGACGGCTAAAAATGTAAATTGTTTTCAGACGAAATTATTCGTGGCGCAGGGCGATGATCGGATCGACGCGGGCGGCGTTGGCGGCCGGATACAGGCCAAAGACAATACCCACGGCAATACTGATAATCATCGGCAGCAGAATGCTTAACGGCGTCACGACCGTCGGCATTCCCGAAAAGAACGTAATCAGTACGGGCGTCAATACGCCCAGTGCAATACCGACCAAGCCCCCAATTGTTGAAAGCACGATCGTTTCGATCAAAAACTGGATAATGATCTGTTTGCGCTTGGCGCCAATGGCGCGGCGGATGCCGATTTCGCGCGTGCGTTCAGTCACCGAGGCGAGCATAATGTTCATAATCCCGATGCCGCCGACCAGCAGGCTGATGCCGGCGATGGAACCGAGCACGATATTGAAGGTACGTTTGGTCGCCTCGGCCTGCCGCAGCAGGGCCAGCGGAACGCTGATCTCGTAATCGTTCTTCCGGTGGAATCGCTCCAGCATTCGTTCGATGGCTCCGGCGGTTGACTCGACGTGTTCAATGTCGTCAATCTGGGCAATAATCTGATGCAGTTCCACTCTCTCGCGGATTCGCGAACCGGCGCTGTATTGTGTATAGACATCGCCGAAATACCGCCGGGCCACACGCAGTGGAATATAGACGTCCACATCCTGGTCGGGAATTTGCATATTACCGGCCTGCCCCGATTCGCTCTTGATGATGCCGACAACCTCAAACGTATCGCCGCCGATTCGGATTTTCTGACCGATGGTGCTTTGGGTCGCCAGCAGCCGACGTGCACCGTATTCGGTCAGCACGGCGACGGGATTGAAACGTTCTTCATCTTCGGCCCGCAAAACACGCCCGGCAACAATTTCACGCGGCACCAAATCAAACCACGCATACGTTGTCCCGACAATCCGCAGTTCCATCGCACGCGACCCCAGGCGGGATTCTTTTCTTAATAATTTGACCGGCGCAAGCGACCGAACCGCCGGATAACTCTCACCAAGACGGGCAAAATCATTGTAAGTCAGGCCGTAAATACTCATAACAGCTCGCGTCGTCGAGGTCCCCTCCTCTTCGACCGGTTTGACGGATGTCAGGATGATGTTGTTGCTGCCGAGCTTGCGAATCTGTTCCATCGCCTCTTTACTCGCCCCTTCACCGACCGACAGCATCGCCACGACGCTGCCGACGCCGAAGACCACACCGAGCATCGTCAGAAACGACCGCAGCTTATGCAGCAGCAGATTTTCAATGCCCAGTGCAATATTTCGAAAAAACCGGCTCTGTTTCATCTCAACTCTCTTCGATCCGATCCACTCGACCGTCTTTCATATGCAGCCGGCAGCGGGCATGCGCCGCAATATCCGGCTCATGCGTGACCATAATGATTGTTTTCCCTTCGTCGTACAGTTCTTCCAGCAGTTGCATAATCTGAACACCCGTCGCACTGTCCAGGTTGCCCGTCGGCTCATCGGCCAGCAGCAGATGCGGGTCATTGGCCAGCGCGCGGGCAATCGCCACACGCTGCATCTGGCCGCCCGACAATTCCGTCGGCCGGTGATTGAGCCGATCTTCAAGACCCACACGCCGCGCCAACTCAAGAGCGCGGGCGGCGCTTTCTTCGGCCTCCCAGCCCAGATAATACAACGGCAGTTCGATATTCCGCTGTACCGTCAGTTGCGGAATCAGATTGAAACTCTGGAAGATAAAACCGATATGACGCAATCGGCGTTCGCTGAGATCATCATCGTCAAGCGTGCCCACATCCTGACCTTCGAGCGCATAGTGCCCGTCAGTCAAACGATCCAGACAGCCGATGATATTCATCATCGTACTTTTACCGGAACCGCTGGGTCCCATAATCGCCCAGAAGCTGCCGCGGCTGAAAGACACACTGACCCCGTCCAGAGCGCGGACTTGCTGATTGCCCATTTGATAAATCTTCCGCGCTTGATGAAGGCTGACAATGTCGCCGTTTTGAGTCGTCGTCATGGCGCCGTTGTCTCCGTCGGGCGCTGCCTTCGTTGCCCCTGACCTTGTCCGGTACCGTCCTGGCGCATCGGCTGTCGTGAACGGGGCTGTTCCTGCTGCTCGGACGGCGCCTGTTCCATCCGTCGGAGCATCTGTTCCCGTTGTTCCGACGTCATCTGCTCAAGCTGCCGCCGCATCTGTTCACGCTGTGCAGGCGAAAACTCGCGGTCGGTCGGTTGTCGTCGTTCCTGGGGTTCCGGTTGTCGGCCCTCCTGGCCGATATTCCGAGGCGGATAGCCCGCCTCTTGCAGCATGGATCCATTCGCAGGCATAGAATGGTTGTTCAGACGATCTCGAACGCGATCAGTGATATCCTGTATCTCCGGAGACGACGACCTTTGTTGACGTCCTTCAACCGTGCCAGCCCTAAGAGGAGGCGTCAGCAGCACCTCTTCGCCTTCGGATAATCCGTCGAGGATGTGCACCATCCGGTTATTGTCCAACCCGATCTCTACCTGGCGAGGCTCAATTGCCCGGCTTGTGGCCACAAAAACGGTCGGTTTGCCGTCCACACGAATAACCGACTGAACAGGGACAAACAGGGCGTCGTCGTGCTGCTGAACGATAATCTCCACATTGCAGCTCATCCCGGTGCGCAGCGCCTCGTCATTGTCCTCAAGGAAAACTTCCGTATTATACACTTTCAGATCGGGATTCATCCACATACTCTGTGGGTCCGGCAGCGGAGCAATCGTCGCCACCGTCCCCAGATACTCCCGCCCCGGCAGGGCATCGACTGTCACAATCGCCGGCAGCCCGACGCTTATTTTTTGAAGATTGGCCTCGTGAATACTCACTTCCGCCTTGGCCGAGGCGGTCGTCGGCAGATAAATCAACTCCTCGCGCTCACGGACCTCACGCCCCTCAATCAGCGGCTCCGTATTGAATCGCCGCCCGCCGGTCATCGCACTGGTGGCATAGATCACGGTTCCGTCGTGAGGCGCATAAATGGTTGCATTCTTGATCTGTTCTTCAAGTTTATGCAACCGGTCCAACTGGCGATTGTATTCCAGCTCTCTGGCCGTCAGATCCGCTTCGGCTTGAACAAGCTCCGCCCGCGCCTTTCGCGTCACACGTTCCAGCGTCATTTCCGCCTGTCGGACATCGCTTTCCAGTTGAGCCAAAGTACGCTTATGGGTAAATTCGGTCAACAACCTCAAATTGTTCTTGGCCAGCTCAAGGTCCAACTCCCGCTTCTTGGCGCTCAACTCATCGGCCTGAAGCTCCGTTTGTGAAATAAATTTCTCCTCATACAATTGCCGCGACCACGTCAATTGCTCCCGAACCCGCGTCAACTCTTCCTCAGCGAGGGTAATTTCAGCCTCCGCACGCTTCAGCTCGTTCGGGTATTCGCCTTCTAAATATTTGCTGAGGTCTTCTTTGGCAAACTGCAACTGCAACGTGGCAATATCCACATCACTTTGCGTCTGATTTCGAACGACTTCCAGGTTTTCTTTGGCGCCAATATAGGAAGCTTCAGCATTCTGGACGCGAATTTCCTGATCCAAACGACTGTCGATCAAGGCGCTGGCGTCCAGTTCCATCAGCAAGTCACCCTTTTTCACACGCATTCCTTCGGGAATCAGCCAAATGATGGACGTGCGCCCTTCAACCTGACTTTGAATAGTCGTCATTTCACGCGCCTGAATGGTTCCGGACTGAATCACACTGATCGTCAGCGGTCCGCGTACGACCTGATAGGTCGCCTGGCCCGTCGCGGCATGGGCGGCAGCGGCATTATGCCACACCATCCATCCAATTCCCGCCGCGACAACGGCCAAACCAACCACCAACCATAATTTTTTACTTTTGAGCATATCCTAATTCCTCCGGCAGCATTTCCCGCCAAATTCCGCGTTCGTCCACTTGCAACAATCCCAGATCACGCTGCAACTCCAGCTCGGCGATTCGATAACTCACCGCCGCGGCGGTCAACGCATTCTGGGCCGACAACAGCGCTTCCTGCGCTTCGAGAAAATCACGCATCTGCGCCCGTCCAGCCTCCAGAAACAGATTCACACTTCGGACCCGCTTTTCCGCAATGAGCACCGATTTGATCTGAATATACAAATTCTCACGGGTTTGCCGCATATTCCGAAGCGTATTTCGCAGCGAGAGCTTGATTTGGTCTTCCTGCCGCTGCACATTGCGAACATTGTTTTCCAGCGCAATTAGACTGTTGCGATACGCGACGCGTTCCTGGGTACGTTCAAGCGGCAAATCAAGTGTCAATAGACCTGAAAACACGCCTTCATCCCATCGCAATTGAGCATCATCGCTTGCGGCACTGCCAACCGAGTTGCGTCGAGACCCAAAACCAGCCCCCCCGCCGAGCGTCAATTCCGCTCTGAGCCTGTCAGCGGCAACAATCACTTTACGCTGGGCGTCATAGACTTGTTCCATGGCTTTTCGAAAGTCCAGTCGGTTATTCAAGGCAATCTGTGCCGCACGGTCCATATCCAGTTCCCACGGTCCGGCGTCTTCCTGACTTGGCTCGTCCAGTTCAATCGGCGCATCAGCCGGTTGGACGGGGCGATCCTGCAGGGCCTGATCCTCGGTCAAAAAGTTTTCGCGAAGCTGCTGCGTCGGCTCCACAATATAATCCAAATCATTCGGGTCCAACTCAATGTTTGCATCCGGCGGCAGGCCAAGCAGCGATTTGAATGAATCCAGCGCCCCTTGATACGACTCCATTGAGCCAATCCATTGCTGCCTGGCGCGAAGTTCACTTTGGGCGGCCTGGTCCACCTCGATTTCCTGCAAACGTCCCGCATCGGCCAGCCGTCGGCTTCGTCGGGCTGAGGCAATCACGCTGCGATAATTTTCGCGTTGGTTGCGCACCTCATCCAAACTTCGCAGCACCCTCAAGTAGCTGTCGGCCACATCGACCGCAAACCCCTTTTTATATTGTTCGAACTCCCACATCGCATAAATCACGTCGCGCTCGGCCTGGGTCAGGGATTCGGTCGCAATATGACGTCCCGCTCCCCGCAACAAAGGAACCGAGATTGACGTATCCGCCGCCAATCCCAGCGAGGACGCCCCGCCTCCGGTCAACAAATTCGCCAAATCGACGGCGATCCCCGCGGTAACCTGACCGCCTTCATATAAATTGCGCGTGACGTCAAGCGTGCCGCTTTGCACGGTTCCGCTGACAGTATTGTCGCCGGTGGTATCGGCGGAGATATTGCTTTGAACCTGCCCCTGAAAGATATTTCGAAATGCATTGCGTTCGACATCCAGCGCCAAGGCGGCCCGAAAAACGCCTTCTTTTTGTTCCTGATAGACAAAACTGTTTCGCGCGCCGATTTGCAGGGCGTCGGTCAATGTCAATTTCAGCGGCTCGTCTTTGGTGATTTGAATAAAAGCATCCCCGGAGTCTGTGCGAGGTGAAAGATAGTCGTCATCCGGCCAATGCTCAACGGCCTCCAGACGATCGCTTCCCAGCGAAGCCGGCCCGGAGATCACCAAATCCTGTTCTTCGAGAAGCCGCCGCCTTAAAATGGTACTGGGGCGATCAATGTCGATGACTCCGTCGCGGCCCAGCGCTTCTTGATGTTTTTCAGCGATAATCTCCTCTGCCGTCCGGTCAGCCTTGAGGCGATGTTCAGACGGACTCATACACCCTGCCTGAAATAACAGCGGCACACCGGCAAATCCTATCAATAATATATTTCTCAAGCGATTAATACAGTACCTCAACTTGTTCGTCCTATATCTCTCTTATGCCGACAGTAATCCCTTATCTTTTTTGCTTTCAAGTATGATAATAGTCGATTTTAACCCGGTTTGAGTTACATCTATTTTGTAAAAAGTCGCATTTTATTGTCTTATTGTTATAGTTTTTTTGTCCACATTGTTCAGCGTAACAACTCCGGACGCCGGCGGCGCAGCCAATCGGGTAACTGCTCGCGTTTGACATCCCGCCAAAGCCCCTTTCGTTCGGCGATGGCCGCCTCCATCAATTGAACATACGCATCGAATCGGCTGTGCGAAAAACGAAGGTCGGCATAGCCGTGACCGCTGCGAATGATTTCCTCATTCAGGACATCCCCATCGGGAAATTCAATGTATGCCAAAAGTCGGCCGTAACGGTCGCGTTCATCGGCAACGGTATCAAGCAGTACCGTTACCTGCTGTCCATCAGCCAACCCGGCGGTAAACTCGGTCGCTTCGGGGCCGAAATACATCTGTCCGATCGCAGGATGATGCGTCTCAGGCGTATCCACACCCAGTAAACGGACACGAGTAAAAGGATTCTGTCCATCGGAAACACCTATATCCAATGTATCTCCGTCAACAATATGAACAACTTCAAATACCTGCCCATGGTAGCGTTTCCGGTCTTCGCTGGCCCAGACGGCGATCCGTATCGCCTGACGCATCGGCCGCAAAAACTGACGATCCAGAACAACGACAAAAGGCAGAACAAAAAAGAAAAATGTCGCCCAAAGGGCGTACATCCGTCGTCGGCTCATTACCATACGAAACGATTTTCGGCGTGCCATTATCCTTATTTGCTCCGGCGCCGTTTTTTATAGCATCAGGCCAGACGTTCGGCGGCGGGCTTGTCCAGTTCAAAGGCGTCGCACACCGCGATGAGCGCTTTTTCCCCCTGATCCAGATCGACCAGACAACTGATTCGAATCTCGCTGGTGGTGATCGAATCAATGTTGATTTGTTTTTCAGCCAGCGCCGCAAACATCTTTTCGGCCACGCCGTAATGCGACTGCATCCCAACGCCGACGATGGACACCTCGGCCACATCTTCACGCACAATAACCGATTGACAATGCACCATATTGCGAATATTGGCGATGGCCTGACGAGCCACATCCAAATCGGCGTGCGAGACGGTAAAGGACAGGTTCGCTTTGTCAGGGCTGACTTCCGTCTGGATAATATCGTTGACGCTGACGCGCTTGACCGCCAGTTGGGTGAATATCTTGGCCGCATTGCCGGGCTTGTGGTCCACGCCGATGAGAGTGATTTTGGTCAGGTCTTTTTGGATTGTCGCACCGGAGACCAATATATGTTCCATTTCAGGCACCTCGTGAGTAATTAACGTTCCGGGATTATCATTCAAACTGCTGCGCACATAAATGGGCACATCATATTTCTTGCCGACTTCAATGGAGCGCCCGTGCATGACGCCGGCGCCGAGACTGGCCATCTCAAGAATCTCGTCATAACTGATTTTGTCGATCTTGACGGCCTTGTTGTAAATGCGCGGATCGGACGTGTAAATGCCGTCCACATCCGTATAGATATCGCACCGTTCGGCGCCGAGCACGGCCGCCAGGGCCACGGCGCTGGTATCGGAGCCGCCGCGTCCGAGCGTGGTAATATCCCCCGCCTCATTGACGCCTTGAAATCCGGCTACGGCCACAATATAACCTTCGTTGAGCTTTTCGTGCACACGGTCGGCCTTAATATCGAGGATGCGGGCTTTGGAATACGTATCATCTGTAAAAAAACCGGCCTGCTGACCGGTAAAGCTGATCGCCTTTTGCCCCATCCCCCACAGCGTAATCGCCAACAGCGAAACCGTTTGCTGCTCGCCGGAGGCCATCAACATATCCATTTCCCGGCGCGGCGGTGCAAGATTCAGTTCTTTGGCGTCGGCAATCAGCTCATCGGTCTGCTTGCCCCGCGCGGAAGCCACGATGACCACCTGATAGCCCTGCTGATGTGCCCTCAGGGCGCGTTCGGCGGCGCGACAGATCTTTTCGGCGTTCGCCACCGACGTGCCGCCGAATTTCTGTACCAATATTGCCATTTTTATCCCTTTATGCTGGAAAATCAAGCTGTACGGCCTGACGTTTTCGAATCACGACACGGCCTGAATTTCAGGTTAAATAACAAAAATAAAATGTTCTGTCAAACAGAATCCAGTATAAACCCGCCACACAAACGCAAAAAAACAAACGTCAGCTCATAACAGCGAGCGTCCATAGAAGAGAACCGCCCTTTGTCAGCCTTTTCCTCCGAGTTCGTTATTCAGCAAACCAAAACTTGAACAGAACACGGAATCGTTTTATAGTGTAGTGTATTAGTTAAGGACAAATGACAGCCGAAATAAATCATTTTGTGTGATGAGCATGGACCCGACGCAGCAGACCTATGACCTCGTTGCGGCCCCGCAAGCGATGCCTGTCCTGCTTGAGGCATTAAGCCGGGCGGAGCGCGTCGCTATTGATATAGAAGCAGATAGTTATCATCATTTTCATCACAAAGTCTGCCTGATTCAAGTGGCTATGGGAGATCGTTGTTTTATTGTCGATCCGCTGGCAGAGTTGGATTTGAGCGAGATGCTGAGCCTTCTGTCCGACAAGCTGTTGATTTTTCACGATGCGGGATATGATCTGCGGATGTTGAGGGCGGATTTTGGGTTTCGGCCGAACAATGAGATATTTGACACAATGTTGGCGGCGCGCCTGATCGGGCTGGAAAAATTCAGCCTGTCGGCCCTGCTGGAACAGATTCTGGGTATCGGACTGTCCAAGCACAACCAGCGGGCCAACTGGGCCAAACGTCCGATTGATGCCAAGTTGCTGGTCTATGCCGCCGAAGACATTCGCTATCTGGAGCGGCTGACGGACTATTTGACCGACCGACTGCATCGGCTGGGGCGCACCGAGTGGCATCGTGAATACTGCCAGTGGACAATTGCCCAAAGTCAAGTCGTCAAAATCCCCGAAAATTCTGAAAAAGTCTGGCGTATTCGGGGCGTTTCGGGGTTGTCGCCGCGTCAATTGGCATTCGTGCGGGCGGTCTGGCAATGGCGACAAGAACAATCCGACCGAGCCGACTCGGCGCCGTTTCGCATTCTGCACAATGATCGCCTGGTCGAACTGGCGTTATGGGCCGAACGGCAAAAACAAATCCTCCCCGACAAGCTGCCCCGTTTGCCCCGACACTGCAAGGGCAACCGTCGCCGCGAATTGGTTGAGGCCTTGCAGCAGGCTCAACGACTGAACAGCCGCCAGTGGCCGCAACCCCTGCTGAAGAACGCCGGTCAACGCCCCGCCCCCGAAATACTTGAAAAGGCAGAGCATCTGCACACCCAATGCCGATGTATCGCCAAGTCACTCGATTTGCCGACGTCGTTAATCGCGTCGCGCAAGAGTCTTCTGGCGGCGGTCAACACCCATGCCGACACCGAAGAAAAACTGCTTCGCATCGGCTGGATGCGCTGGCAGGTCCGTTTGGTCTTGCCCGCTCTGCGGGACGTATTGGGTTGACTGTTTAGGCTGTCTATCCGCTTTTTTCACCGGTTTGTTGAAAAACTTTAGACGGG
>Ga0209614_1002327_pt1 | contig 12719 bp, 11 predicted proteins | sample BlaSprsedimmetaG_FD_185484 | JGI IMG/M metagenome (GOLD analysis project Ga0209614, IMG submission 185484) | Hot spring sediment bacterial and archeal communities from California, USA to study Microbial Dark Matter (Phase II) - Blank Spring... ... | reverse complement strand
GGGCTTCACCAGAATGTCCTGCCGAATCCGAAATGAGAACTCAGCCTCAAACTTTTTCACAGATTCTTTCAGAGGCTTTTTTTCGTCGATTCCCCCCCAGAACTGCAGAATGGCGCCAACTCTTCCATCTGGTGTTTCCTGTTTGTTTAGGTATTTTTCGATGCCGCCCTCGATTCTGCCGATGACTACTGATGGTGTGGCTGTGGCGTCTTCTGCTGCTTTCTTTAGCACTTGTTTGTGGTCTGCGGTGACTACTACTCTGGAGACTATTCCGTCGAAAGCTTCTGCGTATGTGTCTTCGATTTCAGCCCTCATGGAATCCCCTGTGTAATGTTTACCCTAACTTTCCTATAGCCTCTCCCCTCACAGTCTTCCTGAAAACGCTGCTCTCCCTCTTCAAACGCTCAAGATTATCATCAGTTACACGCTCAACCCAAGGAAAACCGTCAGGAAACAGCACGGACATCCGCTCCCGTAACTCGTAAGAAACAGAATATTTCTTCAATGCCAATGGACCCCACTCCTCAACCAGACTAACTGCCCCCTCTTTTCCATGTCTGCTGAATGCTTCTGCAAGAACAGACGTTACAGTGGTGTCGCCTGAAAGCACAGCAACATCCGACTCCCGAACCGCATAACCGTTCCCATTGAAAGAGACAGATAATCCTCCACTTTCTTTAACCAGCCGCAGTGGCTGAACATCAGTTATGCTGTCGCCCACATACATCACCCTGTCAAAGCTAGACTTCAGCTTCTCAACTATGTCATGCACAGCCTTTGCCTTCTCTGAGCCGCCAACAGGATTAACCTCCCTCAGCATTCTGCCCGACTCCATCTTTGGAATAGTCTGCCAGAAAATCTCATCTAACCGCCGTATAGTCTCTTGGTCTCTCTGCGAAAAATCGCTTACGGAACTGGCGTTTTCCGGGATTTCAATCATGGGCAGCACAACTAGTTCTCTTTGAAGCTCTCGCAGCCTCTTCGTCTCTTTCTCGCCTATGTCGTATTTGTCTATGTTCAGTCGGGTGCAGTAGCAGTTCTCAAAGGGAAAACCAGTCAGCCTGCACAGGGAGGAGATGTATTGTTCGTAGCTGGTGCTGACAATAAAGGAGTGCATTAGCTGTCTGACGAAAGCGAGCGTGTCCTTGGCTCCGGGAACCAGCAGAATGTTTTTGGAGGAAAAGTCTCTCATCTTTTTGTCTGTGGCGCCGAACGCCTTCAGGAAGGGAAGAATCAGCCGCAGCGTGTCCCCAGCCTTGTAGCCGGGCTTCTTGACAACATCCGCCAGAACATCATCATACTTACTAATCAGGGAGAAGAAGCTGTCGCCGTCTGGAACAAACTTGGTTGTCAGTTCGAAGGCGTTGTCGTTCTTTGAGATGGGGCCCTCACAGTCAGTGACAAAAATTCTCGGATTCTTCTGGGACGCTTCCGCTGACATCAGCGCCTCCTCAATTCTTCCATGTGCTTTATGCTCTTTTCGATATGCTCTCTTGCTGCGATGTCGCTTCGGTTCCACAGCGCTCCGCCCTCAATTGCCCCTAATCCCTTAAGGGACGTTTCTCTTGCCTCCTGAATGTCGTCTCCTATGCCCACAACAGCGACTGTGCGGGAACCGAGCCCAAAGTTTTCGCCGTCTCGCAGCTCCATGGAGCCCGGATAAACCCGTATGTTGCCGTCTTTTTCAGCTAGTTTCTGTGCTTCCGTCAGGTCTATGGCGGTGTCCGCTTTTGTTTTGTCCACTCGGTCAGGAAAAATGCTTGCGTAGCCGCCGTAGTTTGACGGAACCTTGTATGTCACCACGGTTGCTTGTTTCTGGAAGTTGACTTTTCCGAGGGTTCCGTCCCGCATGTTGTAGCATACCTCAACGAAGTCGTCCTTCAGTATGGGCAGCAGATTCATTATCTCCGGGTCTCCTGGTCTGCTGTTAACTTCCAAGATTTTGGGTCCCTTGTCTGTGTGGATGAAGGCGACGTAGAGGGGGATTCCCCGCAGCTCAGGGTTGCTACTTTTTCCCCTCAACTCGAAGAAAACCTTGTTGACAAGCTCTATTTCTTTCGCTCTATCCTTCGCAGTCAGGAACGGCAGTGTATCTCCCGTATTTTTGTATGAGCCCATTCCCCCGGTGTTGGGTCCCTTGTCCTCGTCGAAGGCTCGCTTGTAGTCTCGGCTGTCAGGCAGGGGAACCAAACATTTTCCGTCGCAGAACGCCTGAAAACTGGATTCTTCGCCCTCAACCTTCTCCTCGATTATCACTGGACCATGCTCATAGTTGGATATGAAATGCTCGAAAACCTCTTCAGGGGTGCTGAAGTGGTCGCCCCACACGCCGACACCCTTTCCTGCGGTTGCCTTGTCAGGCTTCACCGCAACCTTGTTGCCGAGCTCTTTCAGCCAAGCATAAACACTCTTTTTGACCTGTGCAGTGCTGCTGTAGTCGTTTGGGTCGAAAACCTTGAATCGTGGGTTAACTTCTGGGGCAACCTTCTGGAACAGTTGTCTTTGGGCTATTTTGCTTGCTTCTATGGCGTATCTTTGGGTTGGGCAGATAAGTTGTATGTCGGTCTTTTTTTCGATGATGTCTCGTACTCCGGATATAATCGGTTTTTCGGGACCGACTATTCCGAAGTCTATTTGGTCTCTGTGTTTTTTGGCGAATCTGAGGATTTCGTTTATGTTGAGGTTGGGGATAACCGTGTGTTTTTCGGCGTGTTTCAGGTTGAAGGGGTTCTTCTGTTTGTCTGCAATGTAAAGTTTCGGGGCGTATTCTTCGCTGCGTACAAAGGCGTCTATCATGGCGGCTGCTCTTGAGCCGTAAGAAACCACTAGGATGCCAACTTTTTCCATCATGCATCACCCTAAATGTGCTAGACACAATCTTGCTTTGTGGTTAGTCGATGGCGGCCTCGTATATTCTCCCCTTTTCGTTGTATCCGTTCTCAAATCTTTCTTTCATTTCGTCTGCCAGTTTTTGGGCCATGGGCGTTGGATACTTGCCGGTGATGCAGCCCAAACACAGGTCTTCTCTGTTCATGCCTGTGGCTTCGATAAGCCCCTCAGCTGACTGGAAATTCACTGCGTCGGCGCCCACCATCTCCGCAATTTCCTCTGCTTCATGCTTTGAGCCTATCAGTTCCCTGTAGGTTGCCATGTCGACTCCGTAGAAGCAGGGGGCGATTATTCTGGGGAAGGTGATGAAGAGATAAACTTTGTTTGCGCCCATTTTGCGCAGCTTTTCAACCACGACTTTGGTGGTGTCGCCTCTGACTATGCTGTCGTCTACGACTGCAACGTTTTTTCCTGCCAGTTTATGGTCGACGATGTTGATTTTTCGGTCTATGGTGCTGAATCGTTCATCTGGGAGCAGAATGAAGGCTCTCTCTGCCACGTATCTGTGTCTTCTGGAGGCTCTTTCCCATCGTATTCCCGTCAACTCGTGGTATCCGTAGGCTGCGTCGTTGCCTGTTTCTGGCATTGATATAATCATGTCCACTTTGGTGGTGGTTTCAGGGTATTCCCATGCGAAGTTTCTTCCGAATTGTTCTCGGACTTCGTAGACGTATTTGTCTCCCAGTCTGGAGTCTGGTCTGGCGAAGTAGGCGAACTCGAAGGCGCATAATGCCCTTTTTTCGTTGTTTACCAGTTGTTGCCGATTGAATCCGTCCTTTGAGGAGACTACAAACTCTCCGGGGTTTACTTCAAAATCGAGTTCGAAGCTGTTGATGTCTAAGCCCACGGTTTCTGAGGAGACTGCGCAGGTTTTTCGGTCTCTGCTGCAGCCGCAGCATAGTGGTCTTATTCCGTGGGGGTCTCTGAAGGCGAAGAGGTCTCCTTTTTCTGTTATTCCTGCCACGGAGAAGGCGCCTTCTATTTCTTTCATGCATGTTTTAACTGAGGAGGCGAGGTCGCCGTCTTTTTCTTTTCTCAGGAGTTTTCTGGAGATTAGTTCTGCGTCGTAGTTGAATTGGAAGGTTGGCTGCTCTTCTCTGATTTTCTTTATTATTTCTGGGGTGTTGACTATGTTGCCGTTGAATGCTAATGCTATTTGTTTTTCTCCCCGTTTTTCTAGGATTGGTTGGGTGCTTTTTACAAGTGATTGGCGGTCGCTTGCGCCTGAAGTTGTGTATCGTACGTGTCCCAGTCCGGTGTGTCCTGGGAGTTTGGTGAGCCACTCTTGGATTTTGTCCTTGTTTATTTTCGGAATCAGGTCCAGCTCTTTGTGGCTGTGGAATGTTCCGTTAAAGGTGATGAAGCCGTGGGATTGGTGGCCGCGGTGATTCTGTGCTCTTAGTCCCCAGTAGACGCATGGGAACACGGGTTTGTTTTCGAAGTTTTTTGCTCCGAAGACTCCGCATGCCTCTTTTAACTGTTCTAGCATATTTTCCACTATTGACGCGTCCTATTTATCAATGTTTAGTACAATTTTGACGCAAAACTGGTGTGGGCTGATTTTGCTGTTCCGTGTTGGGGGAGAATCGTTTGAGTTGTAATGTGTTCGGGGTTGGATAATATTGTGTTTATGGTTGTGCTGCCCGTATTATCGTAAGGTATATATTAATTGTCGCTCTTAGCCTTTCGGCAAGGTGTTTTCATGAGGAACATCATGGTTAACGGTTCGAAGCGGGCGCCTCTTGAGAAGCAGCCGATCGAGATTGTGGAAAGAAAGGGTGTCGGTCATCCCGACTCCATGTGCGACGCTATAATGGATCAGGTTTCGGTGGGGCTGAGCAAAGCCTATCTCCAGAAGTTCGGCACTATTCTGCATCATAACGCTGACAAGTCGTTGCTGGTTGCAGGCAACGTTGAATGCAGGTTTGGGGGAGGCGTTGTCAACGATCCTATGCTTCTTATTTTCGGTGACAGGGCAACCTTCGAGTTTAACGGCGAAAGTATTCCTGTTGAGGAGATTGCCATCCAGACAGCCAAGGACTGGTTGAAGGAAAACTTGCGGTTTGTTGACCCTGATGAGCATATGAGGTATCAGGTGGAGTTGAAGCCGGGTTCTCAGGGGCTCACTGACATATTCAAGAGAGAGACGTGCATGCTGGGGGCTAATGACACTTCGGCGGCTGTGGGTTACGCGCCTATGACCCGTACAGAGACTATGGTTTTGGAGACTGAGCGTTACGTGAACTCTAAGGACTTCAAGAAGCGGTTTCCCGAGGCTGGAGAAGACGTGAAGGTTATGGGCTACAGGAACGGGGACGGACTCGATTTGACTGTTGCCATGGCTTTTGTGGACCGCTTCGTTGACGGCGAGAAGGATTACATGAGTAAGAAGGCGGACATTCAGGCTGACGTGCAGGAGTTTGCGAATGCTAAGGGCGTCTTTGACAGGGTTAACGTTTACGTTAACACGTTGGATGTTGAGGGTCGGGGCGTTGACGGCTTGTTCTTGACTGTGCTGGGCACGTGCGCGGATGGTGCGGATTCTGGTCAGGTGGGCAGAGGCAACAAGGTGAATGGCGTGATTTCACTGAATCGTCCAATAGGCACCGAGGCGGCGGCGGGGAAGAATCCTGTCAGCCACGTTGGAAAAATCTATAATGCTTTGTCTCATCAGATTGCCAGAAGCGTCTGTGAGCTGGTGCCTGAGGTGGAAGAGGCTTACGTGTGGCTGCTGAGTAACATTGGGAAGCCGATTGATCAGCCAGCCATAGCTGCTGCGCAGGTGGTCATGGTTGACGGAGCGTCTCTTGACAAGAAAGTGCAGGGCAGAATAACTGAGGTAATCGACGGCGAACTAGCCCAAATAGAAAACTTCTGCAAACAACTGATCCAAGGAAAAATCTCAGTCTGGTAAAACAGCAAACACCCCACTTTTTCCTATTCTATTACCAGTTCCTGCAGTTGCTTAGAAAAAACAGAAAAAACACTGTTTTCGGTAACGATGTTAGATTATATTGATGAAAGTGTGAACCTTGAACAGGATTCTTTTGCGGTGCTGCTGATTTTCTGAAAAAAGCTATTTTTCAACAATCATCTATTATTAGGAGCCTAATAGGGTCAGCCTGTTTGCTTTGGAGTTAGCAAAAATTTGTGAAAAAACTGTTTTCAACAATAATCTGTTATTAGGCTCCTAATATGATTGGCTGTTGTTGGGTTATCAAGTTAATATAGGGCATCCTTTTGTACAATTATCTAGGGAAGCATCGCCCTAAAGGAGATATGTATGCCTTCATTAGCCAAAAAGAACAAACAAAAAAAGAAGAAACATGAAGAAAAATGGGGAAAATAACACAAAACCAACAACAAAACAGTGTTAACTCCCCCTCTTATTTTCACAAACTAGCTCTACCCGTTAAGTCCTTAGAAGAAGTTTTCCAAAGAACACGAATTAAGTGCACGCTGCTTTCTCTTTCGTTTCATCGACAGTAATTGGTCACCAAATTTTTCATAACATTTTGAGCAGAAACGCTTAGCATGTAGAGACTGAAGCATTTTGTCTTGTTGAGTTTCAGCATAGTAATCCTCTTCTGGTTCTATTGTGCAATTACACTGATTACAGTGATGAACAGTTCTTGCTTTTTTCTTCTTCAAGTATTTGGTTTGATCATATTTCCCCAAATCGACTTCCCCCAATGTTGGATTGCTTCTCAGGTATACAATACGGGACAAAACATATCAAGTTAGTCTTTTTATATAAATGGCAAGGGGTTAATTTATGCTTCCGAAACAGAAAGATATTGAGGTTCCCCTTCTTGAGGTTCTTGTGGAACTTGGCGGACAAGGAAAAACAATGGAAATCTATCCGCTTGTAACGAGGAAATTCCCTAGCATTAGGGACGAAGACTTAAGTGAGGTACTTCCGTCTGGCGGCAATAAATGGACAAATCGTATCCAATGGGTGAGACTAAGCCTTATTGACAAGGGCGAGATGGTTAGCCCAAGCCGAGGAATTTGGGCTATAACAGATAAAGGTAGAAAACGGGTAGAAACAAAAGAAGACACAGAAACTAAAGTGAATTTTATCGAGTTGTATGAAGAATATGAAACAGCATTCCGTTCCCAACTGCTTGATAAACTGCATGAACTTACTCCTCGTCAATTTGAAATTTTCTCACGGAAATTGCTTCAAGCCTACGGTTTTGTTCAGGTTAACGTAACAAATCTGACATCAGACGGAGGCATTGATGGATATGGAAAATTTCGGCTAGGTCTTGCAACAATGAATGTAGCATTTCAGTGCAAGAGATGGCAAGGAAACATAGGGCGCCCAGAAGTGGACAAATTCAGAGGAGCAATACAAGGGGAATTTGAACAGGGGGTCTTCTTTGTAACATCAGACTTTACTCAACAAGCTAAAGATGCATCCTTGAAAAAGGGAGCAGTTCCAATAATTCTACTAAATGGTGAAAGTATAGTTGATATAATGATGCAAAAAGGAATTGGAGTAGAAAGTATTCCGCTATATCTACATTATGAACGACCAGCCGACTTTGCAGAAGAAGAATAGAGTGAGTGCTACATAACAGGTTAGTGTGTTTGGAATTATTTGTTAACGCCCTTTTTCATGCTCTAGTGTTGCTCGTATTCTTCTGACTCCGGCTGCGATGCCTTTCTGTTTTGTTATTTTGAATGTTCCCAGTTCAGAAGTGTTGTTGACGTGGGGTCCGCCGCAGATTTCTGAAGAGAAGTCGCCTACGGTATAAACTGACACTGTATTACCGTATTTTTCGTCAAACACTCCTTGGGCGCCACATGCCTTTGCTGCATCTACAGTCATTTCTTCTCGTTTAACAGGCAAACCTTTCCTTATCTGCTCGTTAACCAGCCCTTCAATAGCCTCCAACTCCTCAGGCGTCAACGGTCGGTCGAGGTTGAAGTCGAAACGCAGCCGCTCCGGAGTAATGTTCGAGCCCCTCTGAACGATATCCCTCTTTTTTAGGACCCGCCGCAGGGCTTCATTCAGCAGATGCGTTGCAGTGTGGAGCTTTATGGTTTCAGTTGATGCGTCGCTTAATCCGCCTTTGAACAGCCTTTTTGCGCTTGCAGACGACACCTTCTGATGCTGCTCATACTCGTCCCTGAACTCCTCCTCGTCGACTTCAACGCCGATTTCCGAGGCAAGCTCCTTCGTCAACTCGAACGGAAAACCGAAGCTCTGAAACAGCAGAAACGCATCCTTCCCGCCAATCTTTGTTCTGCATTCTGCTAGCCGCTGGAACTTCCTTAAACCCTTCTCCAGAGTATTCTTGAACTTGGCTTCCTCTTTGCTCAGCTCCTCAAATATGCTGGCTTCCTTCTCCCTAAGCAGCGGATAATCAGACTCGTTAAGCGCAATGACAACCTCGGCAACATCAGCCAAGAAGTCCCTCTCAATCCCAAGCAATCGCCCAAACCTTATCGCCCGCCGAATCAGCCGACGCAGAACATAGCCACGGTCAGTGTTACTGGGCTTAACTCCCCGCTCGTCGCCCAAAAAGAACGTTGCAGCCCGAACATGATCAGTGACGATTCGGATAGACCTCTCCTGAACAGAAGTCGGCACATCTACCGAGGCAAGCTCCTCAACCTTCGCTGCTATTGGACGAATCGCGGCAATCCCAAAAACTGTTTCCTTCCCCTCCAGCATCGCCGCAGTATGCTCCACGCCCATCCCAGTGTCAACGTTCTTCTGCTTCAGCAGCTCATAACCGCCAGAAACAGTCCTGTTATACTCCATAAAAACGTCGTTCCACAACTCAAAATATTTACCGCACGAACAACCGGGCCTACACTCTGGACCGCACGGCGGCTTCCCAGAATCATAGAACATTTCGGTGCAGGGCCCACAAGGCCCCGTGTCGCCAATCGGACCCCACCAATTCTCCTCCTTCGACAAAAAGAAGATGCGACCGTCAGGAACGCCCAAACCGCTCCACGCCTCACAGCTCTCAACGTCCCTCGGAGCATCCTCATCACCCGCAAACACGGTCACAAACAACCGTTTCTCGTCCAAGTTAAGCCACCTCTTGCCAGTAAGAAACTCGTAGCTCAGGCGGATGGCTTCCTTCTTGAAGTAATCTCCCAGAGACCAGCTGCCCAGCATCTCAAAAAACGTCAGATGGGAACTGTCTCCGACACATTCGATGTCGCCCGTTCTGAAGCAGCGTTGAACGTTCATCAGCCTCTTTCCAAGCGGATGCGGCTGCCCCAAAAAGTGGGGAATAAGCGGATGCATGCCAGCCGGAGTAAAAAGAACTGTCGGGTCATACTCTGGAATAAGAGGAGAATTCGGAATCAAACTATGATTGTTTTCACTAAAAAAGCCCAAAAAGAGTTCTTTCAGCTTTTTCGAATCTATGACCATAGGTAGGATTTGGTCAAAACTGCCTAATATCAATAACGACCACTCCAGCCACTAAACTTGCAGAAGCTAAGAAAACAAAAACACAAAAAGATGAAACAGAGGGGAAAAACCCCAACTGCACACCGAAACGGAACATCCAACGCCTTTAACCGAACAGGGCGCCTAGACCTTCCATTGCTTCCTCTTCTTTTTTGCCCTCGTCTTCCTCTTCCTCTTCTTTAGGCTTCTCTTCCTTCTTCGCTGGTGCCTCAGCTGCAGGCGCTGGTGCTGCCGCCATCATTGCAGGAGCAGATTTGATGGCTTCATCGATGTCAACTTCGGCAACAGACGCCACCAAAGCCTTAACCCGAGCAGAGTCGGCGCTAACGCCGGCTGCAGTCAGCACTTCAGAGACGTTCTTCTCGTTGATTTCTTTTCCAGCCTTATGCAGGAGCATCGCAGCATATACGTATTCCATATTCATTTCCCTCCATCTTTTCCATCATACTTACTTTTCAACTTTTCTGAACCTAACCTGATGGCGCACCCTTTTTCTCTGCCTCATCCAACTTTTCGCTTAAACTCAACATCTCCATGTTAGCCTTTCTGATAAGGTCTTCTATAGTATCCTTGTTGATTATGCCCGCACTCAAAGCCAAACCGGCGGCTTTCTGATGAGCCAAACTAAGAAGGAAACTGATGTTCTCTGGAAACGGAACAGCAGCCTCCAAAGACAGATTGAAGGCATACTGGTGAGCCTCCCCAATGCTTCGGCGAAACTCGTCAATATCCAGCGTCAGTTCTTCCTCGGTTAGAATCGTTCCATCGTCGTAGACAACCTTTAAGCTGAGACCAGCCTCCACAGGCTTTATCCCCAGCTTCGAAAGCAAACTTGCAAGCTGAGCACTTATAGTCTCGCCCTCTTTAACCACCAGAGTGTCTTTGTTCACGTAGACGCTTCCAGACTCTATTCTGGTGCGCAAACCCACAGCAGTAAATTGGCTGATGATTGGACCCGGAGGCAATCCAGTGTTTCCGGCAGGAACCACCACGTCAAAGGCGGCGACGTCTCCTGCCCTAGCCGACGCCTTAACCCGGCTCTTTTCCAGAAGAATAACAAGCTTGAATGGGTTCAGGTTGGTGAAAAGGAAAAGATTAGGTCCCGTCAGGTACTCCTCAAGCTTTTCCAGCCCCGCCTTATCCTCGATTTCGGAAACAGCCCTACTTATGAGGGAGTTCTTGACCACACGAAGATTGGCGTTTTCTTCCAGTTTCTGCCTCAGTTTCTGAAGCTGTGCAGATCTGACCTTCTCTAGACTGGCAATCCCCACCACATCATACTGCGACAGCAACTCCTTAATTTCTTTGACTTTGTCAGCCTTTGCCAGAGTTGATTGACGGACCACCATAACTTTTCCCTACATAGTCACCTTAACTGGGGAACCCATCGAGGTCTTCAAGTAAACTGACCTGAAGTTTTTGATTCCTCTCTTCAGTTTTGCTTCGATTCGCCTAACAACCGCCTGAACGTTTTCAGCTATCTCCTCATCCTTCATATCCTCTGTTCCTACGCGACACTGAATAACAGGCTGCCCCCGCATCCTCACCAACACCATCCTCCTATGCCTCTCAATCTGTTCCGTTATGTCAGCGTTAGGAGGCACAGGCGTAGGCATCTTCCCTCTAGGCCCAAGGGAGGCACCAAGACTCTTGCCCACAAGCGGCATCAGAGGGGCTTCAGCAATGAAAACATCATAGTTGCTGGCAAGGTCTTTCTGTTTTTTCTTGTCACCCACCAAAGCCTCAAGCGCAGCTCTTTCGAGAACCAAGCTGGCCCCTGCCTTTTTGGCTTTCAGCGCCATCTCGCCTGTGGCGATAACGCAGACTTTCAGTTCCTTTCCAACAGAATGCGGCAGCTCGATGCTTTCCTGAATTCTGCCCTCAGGCTTCTTCATGTCAATGTTCTGCAGGTTTATGGCGAGGTCTATAGACTGAGAAAACTTCCGTTCCGTAGCCTTGCTTTTAACCTCTTGAATTGCAGCAAGGAGATTTTTCGTGTTCAATGGCATTCTATGAGCCTCGCGCCAATGACGTACAAGAGCCACTTATAAAAATCTTGTTGCTCTTAAATTTATCCCGCCAGTAAGGCGTCGTGTTTTCCTTCATTGATTTCCTTTTGAACTTCGCGTGGGTCTTTGCCTTCCACTGTTACGCCCATGCTCACACCTGTCCCCAAAACCTCATTAACCGCTGCCTTCAGGTTCCTAGCCAGGATATCATCGCCTTTGAGTTTAGCAATGCGTATTGCCTGCTCCAAGGAGAGGTCGCCAATTTTTTCGGTGTCAGAAGCCCCTGAACCTTTCTCTACTCCCAACTCGCTGATAATCAACGCTGAAGTTGTGGGTGTACCTACAGTGACCTCGAACTCCTTATTGTCGGTGTCAACGCTGATTTTCACGGGCACCTTCATGCCAGAGTAAGCTTTTGTTATTTCATTGATTTTTTCCACAATAGCTAGAACGTTGACTCCCAAGGGTCCAAGCGCAGGTCCAAGGGGAGGCCCAGCTGTGGCTTGTCCGCCGTTAACTAAGGCTTCAATAATCTTCTTTTCTCCCATGTTTCTATTCTTCCTTTTTGGCTTTCTCCACAAGTTTCACGTAGTCTGCGTGAACTGTGATTGGTAGAGTGAATGTGGCTTCCAAAAGCTCAAGGGTTACATCTTCCTTTGCCTTATCGACCCGTGTGATTTTTGCTCTCATTCCCTTGAATGGTCCTCCGACAACTTCCACGAGGTCGTCTTCGTCTAATTCTTCGATAACTGGTTTTATTACTATGTATCGTTCTACTTCCGGAAAAGTCACAATTCCAGGGACTCTGGAGCGTACATGCTTGACCCCTGCTATGGCTTTCTCTACAGAGTGGGGTCCATCAGCCTCGATAAAAACGTAGCCTTTCAGCAGCTCAGGCACGAGCACTGCTTTTATCGGAATCTCGCCCATTTTTGCTTTTGCTTCGATTAGGTTAGCCACATTTTTTTCTTGCCCTGCGGTAGTTCGTACAGCAAAGACTGCTGTTGAAATTTTCTCTTCCTCGCCCATAATTGATCACACCACACCCGGCAATACAAAACCAATGAGTTGGATTATGAAGCCGATTCCTCCGATGACGACTGTGCCTAGAAAGCATATTTTTATCGAGAGCCACAGCTCGGTTCTGCCCGGTTTTGTGGCGAGCTTCAGCAATCTGGATGCTGACTGAAAGAATGATCTTAGTCCCAATGTTCCTCGCATCTTTCAAAACAAATTCTAATATGTAAAGTTATCCCTAAGAACAACCCATTTCTAACATATTTTTGTGCTTTAGCCATATTCAATAAAACCAAATCGTTTTATCAGGCACAACAGATGTTAAAAAGGGGAAAAACAGATACTATCAGATGGTGAGTAAA
>Ga0209614_1002326_pt1 | contig 12725 bp, 7 predicted proteins | sample BlaSprsedimmetaG_FD_185484 | JGI IMG/M metagenome (GOLD analysis project Ga0209614, IMG submission 185484) | Hot spring sediment bacterial and archeal communities from California, USA to study Microbial Dark Matter (Phase II) - Blank Spring... ... | reverse complement strand
TGTCATTATGCACCTCGTAAGTGATTTTAAATATCTTTTTAATATAATGTAATTTAAACACTTACGAGGTGTTTTCATAGTTCTAAATCGGATTTAGGGATCCATTAAAACTTTAGATATTTTATTGCAGCAAACGACACAAGTATTATATGTTCAGGGGATAAATAAATAATATTCAGATTAATTTGTCGACAGTCGGAAAATCATAATCCGGTTATTACCCGTATCGGCGACATAGACCATCTGGTCATCCAGAAATGGGGTTACGGCAATTCCTTTGGGATTTTTGAATTTTTTTGGTTCGCTGCCGAATCCGGTTACCGACTGGAGCAAGGTTCCGGTGGTGGAAAAGCGGTAAAATCCCGGCTGGTATAAGGTTGAATCCTGGGCAATCGTACTATCGCCGGTATCGACGATAAAAATAAAACCCTGCCGATCCAGCGCAATGTCCTCGGGGTTCCATATCTGGTTCGCCGAATATAAATCCGTGCCAATCAGACCGGTATTTGTGATCAATATTTTCCTACTGGTTACGCCGTTCCTACGGCGTAAGCTACTCTGTGTCACGTCGCAGGAGCGACGTGACGAGTAAAGATAGTTCTTCGATTGATGGCTTTAATTCTGAATTTAATTCATCCAGAAACCGATAAATCGAGTAAACACTTACATCCATATTCAAGTGTTGTTTGAAATAATCCACGGTTTTCAATTTGCTGCCAGGATAGACCAAGCGAGATAAAACCAGGTTCCTAAAATAATTGCATGACCCGCCAGTTGGATAACCTATTTTTTGATAAATTTTGCCTAAAATTAGTTCCGGCCCGACTACCTGTAAATTCTGATTGGAGATACTGCCAACAAAGTTTTCAACTACGATATCATCATGCTCAACAAATAGGGACTCCATACCCTGGATCCGCTCTACCTCCGTCTTGGCAACTAATATCAGAAGTTCTTCTTCTCGCTTGGATTTTGATATACCAATTGTTTTTATAATCTTATTTTTACAGTTGATTTTTTGAACAATTTGGATACTTACTGAGCCACTACGGTTTCGGTTTTTTCTAATAAACATACCCTAAAATTCGCTCCGCATGACCCAAAATGCAAATTTTATCGCTGTAACTTATTGATAATCAGTAGTAGCATCGCTGAGCGTTCACGACGCGCACAAAACAGGAATACCAAATCATTTAACTTAGATACTATTAAAGCGGAAACGCTACAAATGGTCAGAATCGGTACTGCTTTCGGGAAAATCATACTGGTGGTCACTTGTGCCGTTCAGTCGTTACTGCGGGTGATATTTTGTTCAGCCAGCACAACATACTGAAAGCGCACAATCCTGGAATTTCCGGTATCCGCAACGTAGAGAATATTGTCCTCAAAGACCAGCGCTTCAGGACGATTTAAAATATACCCGACCTCAACCGAATCAACCAGTTCGGTGCCGATATTGCGGATAAATGTGCCGGCTCCGCTAAAGGAATGAATATAATTCAGTCCGGCATCGGCGATATAAATCACACTTCGGGAATCAATACAGATATCGGTGGGGACTCCAAACCGGCTGGTGTTCATAATTTCATCGGCTTCAGGATCGAAAAGGGTTCGGTAGGAACCACCCGCCAGTCCGTGACAAAGGAAATTGCCGCCGGTTTGCGTGTAGTAAATATTCCCGCTGGCGTCAAGTGAAATACTGTTCGGCTCCATCACATATCCCGCACCGTTGCCCTGTCCGGTAACCACTTCGGTAAAGCGGCAGCCGTAATCAAACACGATAGATTCATTGGAAAGCCAGAGAACATTTTTTATATAGTAGCTGCCCTTAATGATCCGATTATAGCGGTAATCCATCAGGTACACACCTGCATTATAGTCCTGTCCGAAAGCGGCGATATCCACGATTTTCGAATTGCGCGGATCAGCGTATTCATCTTTAAGGATATTTTTGATATCGTAGCCGTCGTAAAAAATGTGCGGACTCAGGATTTCAGCGATTTGATTCTCATCCCTTTCAAAGCGGACCTCCTGTACCTCATATCCGGCATTAGAATAAAACATCAACGAATCAATCTGCGTCAGCAGATGCCGTTTGTTAGTGCTGCTGTTATTTAGCAGGATAGCCGTCGCAATTGAATCAACACCGATATTGTTGAAATACTGATTCCAGGCAAAAACCCGGTTGCTCCCATCTGCAATCAGCAAATTCATTTTTTGATCCTGAGCCAGACGGTGCGGCTGGATTATCCCGACACCAGGAATATCCAGATTTGTCAAACCGGTAAAATCGTTGCCATACTCATCGGTTTGAATCGGATTGCCGGCACGATCGAGCACGAGGATCCGGGCGTTTCCTGAATCGGCAATAAACAGATAACTGTCTTTACCGATTAAAATATCCTTCGGAACAGAAAAACCGTAGTCCTCCTGTTCCCAGTTCGGAATGATCTGGATAAAACTGGTATCGGACTGCTCCGTTTCGTAAAAAGTCGGCAGCGGTTCTTTCGATCCACACCTGATCAAAATCAGTATCAAAAGAAAATTATTTAGCAATATCAGAATATCGGCTTTTTTCATAATGCGAGCCTGATTGTAATCCGCTGAATATCAGTAAGATACAACATTTTAGTAAAGGAATAATCCAAAATAAATCGTTTCTGTCCAAGGGGTAATTGAAGTCCGAAACCGAAATTGAACAGTTCTTCAGGATTATTGATAATTTTCCCGGCTCTCAGAAATAGATATTTGGTAAACGCATCTTCCACGCCCAGAGAAAATGTCTCGACGTTATCAACCGGATGATTCAGTTGCGCTGCCAAAGTCAGGCGATTCCAGTCGGTGTCCATAATCTTCATCGCTGCGCCGAGCCGGAAAATCGTCGGTAGTGGAAAATCTGCATAATCGGCTTCGATAGTGCCACCTTCGATCACCGGTTTATCGTAGCTGCCTTTGAAAGCAACCTCGGGACCGAAATTGGTCAGTGAAACCGCAAAGCGCAGACTTTTATATCCGGTCCAGTAGAAAGTGCCGATATCAATCATTGGCGTGTGGCTGCTGACTTCGGCAATATTTTCTTCAACATACTTCAGGGTCAATCCCCAGGAAAAATGTTCAGTCACCCGCTGGGCCGCCGATAAGCCGATAAAAAAGTCGGAGTAGTAAAATTTTTCACCGGTACCGTGCGGCATATATTCGGTGGTGACATCCATTGCCCCGGTATGCAGAAATCCGCCCGAGAGACCAAAGGCAAAATTTTGGGAATACTTTAATGCAATTCCAAAAAAGTCATATTGAATATCAGCCGGCCATTCGATGCGCGAGGTATAAAATTCCGAGCCGGACATCTGCGCCAGCCCGGCAGGATTCCAGTAAAGACATGAAGCATCATCCGCAACCCCGATAAAAGCGCCCCCCATGGCTGCGCTGCGGCTGCCGATGCCGATTTTTAAAAAAGTCAGTGCGGAAGTTCCGGCGCGCTGGTAGCCGAGGCTTGGAAAAATTTCGATGCCGGAGACCGAGCCCAGCAGAAGCAGAACCAGACCGAGCGTAACCAGGACTTTCATTTTTTGGCGCATTAAAATTTTACCTTCACTCCTATCATTACGTTGCGGGGTTCCTGGTAGCGGGAAGGATCGGTAGGCGGTAAATCGGTTAAGGAGTCATACCAGGAACGGGGAATCGGATCACCGGGCTCATAAGCCTGTCCGGTGACTGGGTTGATCCGGCGGGCGATTTTCGCATCCAGCAGATTCTCAATCTGTACGAATAAATCAAATCCCAGATTCTTTATTGAAAATCCCTTTGTGAATTTCAAATCCCAGCGCTGCCAGTAAGGTGACAGAGCTGAGTATTCCGCATCGGCATACTTTTCCAGCTCCAGATCAATGATCGGCGTATATCGCCTCCCGGAAGAGACCTGCCAGTGAATATAGACGCCAAAGTCGCTCGGTAGCGGGACAAAACCGATTTTTATTTTTCTGTCTTTCGGAATATAAAAATTAAAATCAGCCGACATCCGCAAGGGCACATCCCAGCTCATAAAAGTCTCTGCCAGGGATTTCTCTTTATTGACGGATACCTTATCGAGGGCTTCATTGGGCGAGGAACTTTTCCCCGAAGTGATCGAGTAAGTCCCGTTTAACCGGACGGATAACAGCTCCGAAAAGCGCCGCTGCAGATAGACTTCCAAGCCGCGGGAACGGGCATAGTCCATGTTGAAATACATAAACGGTCTTTTCTGCCCTGATTCGCCCTTTATCGTCAGCTGCTCCGAGGTGGCATAATCAAAGAGGTCCTTATAAAAAGCGGTGATGTTGATGATCTGGTCTTCGCTGAATTTATGCTTGATACCGATTTCGTAGGCGACCGTGGTAGTAGGATTCAAATCCGGATTACCCAGGAGCGGGCTGGCCCCCAGTTTGGTTTTATTCAATCCGGCATAGATATATTCATAGTTCGGTCGCTGTGAAAAATGACCATATGAAAAGAAAAGGACATCATTATCCGTCAGCGGATGGGATATACCCAGCCGGGGACTCAGATGCGCTTTGCCTCTTTTTCCACCGATTTGAAATGTATTCTTTTTAAAATCTTCCCTAAATTTTTCCGAAAGGTGGGGCGCCAGTTCATAATTATCAATCAAATCCGTACAGATTTCGTCCAGTAGCAAATAATCAAAGCGCAGACCGATATTAACAATCATTCCCGAATAGACAATTTTATCCTGAATATAAGCGGCGCCGGCAGCGGGTGATACTTTGTAAATGTCCCATGAACCGCCGAAACTGTTCCGCGCACCGGTCAGCCAGGGATCGTCAATATTGATGACCTGAAGTTCGGTAAACTCGGTTTCAATGCCGGTTTTCAGCCGGTGATTATTGGAGATTTGACTCGTCAGTTCCGATTTTATCGTCCAGGTGTCGGAATAATGATCATGCCAGTTGGAAGCATCGCCCACATCATAGAACCCGTCCCGAATCCAGACGGTTATATCACCATCGGGGAAATCGCTGAAATAGCGGATCGGTTGTATATCGTTTTTAATGTCATACTCCGTAAAATATTTACCCTGAACCGCCGAATGAACGTTAATGAAAACCCGACCGATATCTATCTCAATGAAGGTTCGGTTATTAAAGGAATGCGTCAATTGAGTATTGTACTGAATGCCGTCCCAGGTCATGGTGTTGTAATTATCCAGCCAGTACATGTATTCATAAGGGAAATAGACCTTGCTATTGGCAATTGATTGAAAATATCCCTGGTTTATTTGCAGCGAACGTTTATACGTACCGGAGAGTTTCGAATTGCGGTATTTCCAGGTCAATTTCAGCAACCCCGACCAGTTATTTTCCTCCCGCTGTGCAAAAGGCTGATAGGCTTTATTCGCCGGAATCAGTTCGGAAGCCGCGGGCAGATAAGTATCGGAAATGTACATATAGGCATTGGTAAAAAAGGTCAGTGAACCGGGTAGTTGCAAGCCCAGCGCCGGTAATAATCTGGCTGAGAGCAGTTCGGGTCCACCCATTGAAAATTCAATCACATCAGTGTTAAAATTTTCAATGGATTCCATCAGAATATGATCGGATTTTAATGAAATACTGCCGTGGTATTCCTGCCCGCCTTCTTTTGTTTTGACCTCGATGATGCCCGACATCGCCTGCCCGTATTCGGCGTTAAAACCGCCGGTAATTACCTCCAGTTCCTCAATGGCGTCAGTACTCAGGAAAATGCCGTAATTTTTCCCCGATAGCGGGTCTTTCGTGGATACACCGTCAATGATGTAGAGGTTTTCGTCGGCGCGACCGCCACGGATATGAATCTCATTGTCAACCTTGACTACCCCCACCTGCTGTTCCAAAATATCATCCACACTCTCGATTATTTTGCTGCTGATATCATTGCTGCTGATCCGCTGCAGGGAACTGGTCAAATCCGGCTCCAGGAGCGGCTTCTTACCGACGACCACCACCTCCTGTCCAAAAGCCAGGATGGTTGATTCCATAGCAACCTCTATTCTAACCACCGACGTTTGATCAACGCTAATACCAGTGTAAAGCTGAACTTTATAGCCGATTGTGCTGATTTCAATATCGTAATCACCGGGACTTAAGCCAGTGATGATGAAGTTACCATCCAGATCGGTTGCCGCGCCTTTGTAAGTGCCCTTGACAATCACGTTAGCACCGATAATCGGCGTCTCGTTTTCCTTATCAAAAACTCGTCCTCTGATCGTACCACCTTCGGCAATTACTCCGCATAATAAAAACAGGATCAATATGATAACCGGAAGACTTTGCTTATTATGAGAGAAAGTCATTTTCAATTTATTTTCTCAAAAACTCCCGGATTACCTCTTTTACATTGCCGTCACCATTAGCATTATGCAGAGTAAAGGATAAAAAGATCAGTTTAACCTCTCCCTCAACTGGGTATCTTACCCCGATGACCGGTTCTCCCTGCCATTCGTTCCGCGTGGACGCAGGCAACTGGTAAAGCGTATCGGCGTCGGCACCCACAATGAGCCCATCGGGGTTGGAGATGATTTTCCCGCTTGTAACTTTTAAATCCACATAATTGGGGTCGCGGCTGTAAATAACCTGCCCCGGACCAATCCGGTAGTCCGAGCTTTTAAAACGGTATCGGGATTTCACTATCTCGATACCATCGGAAGATAAAAAGGCAAATAAGGAATCACTATTATCTATCGCCGTAATGGAGCTGATCAGGATATGATGGTTTCTTTCGGGTTGCAGGATATACGCCAGGATTTCCGAAGATAAATTCGGCAGGTGCGACTGTCCGTCGGCATAGTAAATAATATAGTTAAAGAAAGATAATGTTTCCTCGATATCAATTTTCGAATAAGGAATCCGGTCTTCAATATGCCAGGTGGAATAATTATTTGTCCCGAGAATCTCATCCAGCGCTTCCGGATAAAGTATATCACCGTCTGTTTTCAGTTTGTAATCGTCAATAAAGAGAGTGCCGTTTCGTTTCGGCTCTTCCACAATCCAGGTACCTTTTTCCCGGGGAAACCGAATAATTTCACTGAACTGCCCGGCAATATCCTGCACGGTGAGATAAAAAACCCATACTCCGACGGGAATATTCCGTAATGTCAGGGTCCTCTCGGAGCCGCCCAGAACTCCATAAATTTCACAATTCTGAAAATCTTCAGGTGAAGCCGGTGGTTCGGCTGTTTTTCTATTCAGGGCGTAATAAAAATTTACCAATGTTTCATTCCCATCCGGATCGTAGCCGATCCAGTTGAATGTCCGGGTCGTAAAAGTCATTGAAGTGAGCGTATCAGGCGGATTACTGCTGTAAACAAAACTGACGGTTGGCGGAGAATTTTTTATCGGAAAGAGCGCATAAGCCGGTGTCAAATCAACGGCATCCGTCGTGTCCGTGGGCGGTAAATTATAAAATTCATCACCCCGCAGTGTTGTTAATGTTGTTCCCAGAGTCGTCTGGATTCCCGGAGTATCACCACGCGACAGCACGATGTCACTTTCATCATAAATTCTGGACTGACTGCCGACATCCGAAAAATACTCGTTATCAACGCCCGATTTGGTCGGTTCGCGATAATCCCATTTGGCATAATTATCCACGGCTTTGATCTTGATCCAGAAATTATCAGTCAGTTGTCGGATAGGAACATGAAAGGTATCGGATTCCGCGGTCGTCCAGACAAAGGAGTCCGCATTGATCTCAGCAAAGTGATTCCACTGATAAAAGTATCCCATCACCTCCCCGTCTGGATCACTGCCCCACCAATGCAAAACCTGAGTGCTGTAGGTTGTATCAAATCCGGCTTCGGTGGGCTGAATAAATAATTTTGTGTCGGGTCTTTGATTGGGATAAGGATTTGACGTCAAGCCCTTTTCACAAGAGAAATAGCCGATCGTGCTGATAACCGTGAGTATTATTAATGCCAGAAAATATTTCTGCAAAAATTACATCCTGATAGCGGGGTCCATCCCGGCAGACTACCGGGACGGACCCTTCGCAATTGACTATTTCAAAAGTATCATCTTTTTAGATTGTACAAAGTCACCGGCAACAATCTGGTAGATGTAAACACCAGCCGGGACAATCCGGTTATGTTTATCCAGACCGTTCCAGGTAAGGGTATAATTCCCTGCATGCTGATTTTGCTGCACCAGGGTAATGATCTCCTGACCGATAATATTGTACACTTTTAAGGTGACATTGCCGCTTTTCTCAATCCCATAATTAATCGTTGTCGTCGGATTGAAGGGATTCGGATAGTTCTGATCGAGACGGTAACTGACCGGCAGATCGAGTTTATCATTATCAATCCCGACAACCGTTCCGATATCGTTATTATCTCTGACGATAATCTCGTAGTAGTTATAGGAATAGGTCAAATTACCGGTAATAAATTCAATCTGATCACCAACAGCCGGTTCGTAATCGTAATTACAACTCGATTTGTATCCGTTGATTTGAACTACAAAGCCCTGATCATCGGTTACTGTCCAGTCACCGTTGTTATTTTTCGCGGATAAAACGGTTACTGAGGGGATTTTAACTAAAACACCTTCGTACTTTTCGGAGATTGTCGAATCGCAGGGAATATCCGCCGAGCTGACTTCAGCAGATATAACATCGGTCGTACCGCTTAATTTAGTAATTGAAGCAACATCCCCGATTTCTGTCAATCCGTAATATTCCTGGACGGTGCCGACAACCTCTACGTTATCGCCAATTGTCAAGTTCGGATATTTATCGGAGTAAATCATAATTCCGTTCCAGGCTGCGGCAGGATGGCTGGAATTTGAAAAATCCTGAACATGAAAAGACCGGGTGTATGTGGATGAATCAGATGTAACTGTTCCCGTAAATTTGACCAGTTTACCTTTCAGCGGCGAATCTCCACTGGCATCTTCAGTGAACTGAATATCGTAAATCGTGGTCTCTGTCGGTCCAAAAACTACAAATGAATATAAAGAATCCGGAGCCGTTGCCGGATCAAGACTTTCATTGTTATCATTATCGGTCGCATGAATGAAAAACCGAACCGTATCACCGTTATCCAGCGGATCAATTTTAGCTTCATAGGCATATCCGGAGGTTTTTGTCAAAGTTTGCGGAATATAAGTACCACTGTTAACCGAATAATAAAGAGTCGCTTCAGTAACAGTTCCATCGTCGAGAATGGATGTGGATACAGTAATCGTATCTTCCGGTTGAGGATTGACTGGATAATATCGCGTGCCGCTGATAATCGGCGGACCAACCATTACAATGATATCACGATCATAACGGGGCAGTAATTCGTAGACACCCCAATGATGATACAAAACACCGGTAATGGATTCAAACATTGTACCGACAGCCGGTGCGCCAAGCGATACACTGTCCGAGTATCCAAAATTAACCCACAAACCGCGACCACTGGCATCTACAACTAGGGGATCACCCCAGGCATTTACACTATCTACCATAACATTCACGACTTCCATCAGGACATTTTCATACTTTTCCGGTTCATATCCAGGGATTCCGTTATAATACAGACTATCGTTAAAAACACTGGTGTTTACGACCACCGGCTCTGGTAAATCGCAATACATTCCTAATAGTGCAATCTCCTCCGTTGCAAAAAATTCCGTCGTATTGCCGGGATATGTGTTACTCCAATACTCACTGACATAACCGGTGACCGAAATGGAGTCTCCCACAAAAACAGTCGCAACCTCGTCACTGAAATAGTCGAATACCATGATTCCGCTCCAGATGTTGCCACCGGATTGCTGCACATAATATTTTTTTCCGACACCGGCATACATAAGACCGGACTGAACCGTCACGATCCCGGTGATCGTCAGCGTATCACCGGTGAATAACGAACTGTCATTTCCGGCAATTACGTCACATTCCCGAACCTGCTGAAGGGACTGGATCATCGTGGACCCGTTAATCGCACCAAAATCGTAAGCAGCCCGGGGTTGGATTTCATTATGACCATAGGATAAAAAGGCTACGCCGACAATCCAGTCAATGACATCACCTTCTTTTTGTTTATAAAAGTAATTGCTGCTCGCGCGGGTGCCGATCTTGCATTCGCCAGAACCGTCGTTCACCAGCCAGGCATAAGCGCCATCGGTTTCGTTTGTAACAGTCACATTTTTGACTTTTACCAGAACACTTTCGAACTGTTCGGCACTATCAATCCCGGCGGTTGTCCCTTCGACCGGTTCAATCCATTTGCAGGAATCCAATTTAATCAGTTCTGTTACGTCAACTAATTCAGTCAGATTGTAATACTCATCCACTTTACCGGTGACCTGGACACTGTCGCCTTCCATTACGACATAGCTGCTGCTGGCGCCGACATATACCTGGATCCCGTTCCAGGAACCGGGTGCATCCTGCATGAAAAAGTAACTGCTGCTGAAAGCATGACGTCCCACCGTCACGGTACCGGAAATAGTCACTACCTGACCTTTTAACGGAGAATCCCCACTGGGGTCGGTAGTGTATTGAATATCACGAATCGGTGTGATTGTCTGCGCAAAAAGTACACTACCCAATATTAAGATTAACAGTAACGATCTACGCATGTTCTTTCCTCCTATTTTATGATTGCGAACTTGCCTATTGATATTTTATCATTATCCAGATCTTCAACTGCAAACATATAAAGTCCGGCAGCAACCGCCTGATTGTGACGCGTAATCAGGTCCCAGGCATGTTCTCCGCCGGAGAAAACAGGTTCGGTGCCGAAAGTCACTTCCGCCAGTAATTTGATATCCGAGCCGTTATACGTCGCGGCGTCGTGGTGAATCACATCAATTAGTTCACCGGAAAGCGTATAAATCCGGATTTCCGCCCGGGGCGGCAGATTGGTGAACCAGATCATCCGCTCTCTTTCGCCAAATCCATCCCAGTCGGCTGTCGCCCGGTAGGGATTTGGATAGACACCGACTTTTCGTTCAAAACCTGGATTTGTTGTTGTCCCCGGAATAGCATATACTTTATAGGCGGCACTTTCCGAACTTGCAATATTATTGGACGCATCCCCAAAATCAAAAGCGACAACAGAATACCAGTTACGCGCCGGCCAGCCATTTTTCAGATCGTAATCGGTAAATTTATATTGAAATTCCATCGAGTCACCATCAATAAAGAACCATTGCGACGACGGATTACCTTCAGCGTCATAAATCCGAATCTGATCAAGACCGGTATTATAATTAGTAAAACCGATCGGCTGTACCTCAAATTCATTGATGATATCGTACTGTGCTAAAAGGGTGCTCTCCTTTCCAACACCGGTTTTTCGACCACTATATATCCGATACCCTTCAAAATCAATAACTTCAGTGACCGGGTCGTAGGCGTCGGGATTATTCGGGTCTTCGGCGGTATTGTCCCAATAAACAGTTATCTGCTGATCACCCGGGACAACATGCACATTCGGTGAAGGTGGCGGACCCGGGAGTTTATAGCCCAGATCATAGGCTTTCTGTGCCCAAACAGCATTCTCATAGAGTTCACGGCGACGTTCTTCTGTATCTTCCGGCGAATCGGTAGACCACAGACCGCACACAACGGCAAAGGTAACCTCAATATCATCACCCGCCTCCCAAACCGATTCATTAAATTCGTTTTTAGAATTTCCAAATGGTCCGGCAGAAATCAGCACCATCCAGCTGGCGGGTTCCGTAATAAGTTCATAGCTGGAACCGGGATACAGGTGCATACGCTCGTACATCGCTTCGTCACCGATTGGTGTAGAGTGATGATTCACACCCTGAAGCTCGCCACCGTTCCAGGGCCATTGATCATAATAGACATCAAAACCCGTTTCAGCGGCTGTGGGCGAACCTAAATATTTGACACCAAAATAGCTCTGCGCCCAGCCCTGATCACCGTCCAGATCGGTCTGATACGCCAGCGAAAGTGAATCAATGAAATTATTGCGATTGTCATACCAGTTCCAGCCGCCGCCGGGTTCGCAGATACTGGTAAAATTCATATTCCCCACCGAGGCATCAACCCAAAGTCCTACATAGGGATTGATGATTTCGTCGTTGGATATATTTGTCAGGCGATAATTCAGAATCACGAAAGAATTGGCATAAGGATAATTCCAGCAGTAGGTTTCGAGAGTAACTTTTATTCCCAGCGGCGTATGCGGAATCTGAATTTCCGTACCCGGGATTACCTGTGCAGTATCCGTAAACTCCGCAATCATGTCCTGATGCGAAACCGCCGAACTGTCATAATAACTCGCCAGCTGCTGAATGACCGGATCGGTAGTCCGCTTATTAAATGTTGATTTAATCCGTACAATGTCGCTTGAATCGGCAGTGCTGGAAAATTCTCTGCCAGCTGGTCGGGATCCGTATTCGTCGTAAACAAAACCATCGGTAATTGCCGAAGAAACGATGACTTCATTATTCTTGATTCCGCCCACCCATAAACCGGCATAGGAAAAGTGTTCCACTTGCTCCTGCTTATATTCCGAATACAATTTATATCGGCAAGATGGTTGAACACAGGTTTGATAACCCTCGCCCAATATACCGTAATTGGTCACCGTCATGCCAATCTGACCGGCAAAGGTGTAGTGCGTAAAATCGCGGATGCTTGGCTTAGGAAGAATCTGCGAAACGGTCTTGACAGAGATACTCGGCGCTAACACTACCGCTAAGACTATAATAACCAAATAGATATTCCAATTT
>Ga0209614_1002325_pt1 | contig 12730 bp, 2 predicted proteins | sample BlaSprsedimmetaG_FD_185484 | JGI IMG/M metagenome (GOLD analysis project Ga0209614, IMG submission 185484) | Hot spring sediment bacterial and archeal communities from California, USA to study Microbial Dark Matter (Phase II) - Blank Spring... ... | reverse complement strand
ACGACTAGAGCGCCCTTTTCTGGCTCTGAGTGGGGAATTCCCGCTGCGCTTCAATAACACTGCGGCGCGGCGCTTTCTTCGCCGCGCCGCCGCGTCAGTGCGAAGATTTCAGATTCTTCGTTGCTGCTAATGTTTGTGGGAGATTTTTTTGTTAAACTTAAAGTGTTTTAATGGGACAATGCGCATTTGGTCTTACAATAGCGCATGAACATTGGTAAGGCCGTTCCAGGAAAATAAACCAGCCAGACTTTGGCGCTAGCGCAGGAACTTTTCTCTGATGTGGCCTGGTTTAAATCCTGGAACTACCTAAGTCGGCAAAGACTGTACTTTTTTATACTAAAGTATAGTGACAATGCCCCACGTTTATGATAGAATTAGCATGTCACTCGTTTCAGAAAGGTTTTGTACACATTGAGCAGCGTTTTACTTGCCATGCCCACACTTTGTGATGAAGAAGGGAATATATGAACTCGGTTTTTCGTTCCAAAACGATCTTGACTATGGCGTCTCTGGTGCTGTTGTTAAGCCTCTTGAGCTTGACGCAAGCCTTGCCTGTCAACGCCGGTATCACGCCGACGCCTACCTCTACGCCCACACTCACACTCACTCCCACCGGTACCCCGACGCCCTCGCCAACGCCCACAAGTTCGCCTACGCCGACGTCGACGCCGGCTATCCCTACACGGCCGCCGCCAACGCCCACCGGCGTTCCCGCGACCCAAGAACCCGAACCGCAGCCTTCACCGACGCCCGAGTTGCCGGTGGGGACGCCCACGCCTGCTCCACTGCTGCCGGAATCCGGGAGGGTGGCGTCTATAACACCGTTATGGGGATTAGGGTTTCTGCTGGTTCTGGGATTTAGCGGGCTGCTTTTGAGTCGCCGGCGGTCATAGTGAAGCAAGCTGCGCGAGGATACTTATGGGAAACAAAGCCAGACGTTGGCTGACGGCGCTGTTGACCGTGGCGGCGGCGGTGGTGTTGGGGGGCCTGGGGTTGTGGTTGCTCGGCCGGCCCGCGCGCCCTTTGTCGCCGGATGCGGCGCAGGCTGTCTCCACCCCTGTCCGGAAAGCGCCGCCTGTCGCGGTGGAACCTGTTGCGGCGGCAGACGCGGTCGCCTGGATCAACGGCAATCCGCTGCCCGTGGAAGCATTGACACAGCGCCAGGCCATCGACCGGGCGCTCAACGCGCTGCTGGACATCCCTGCCGCGGATGAGGCCGCTGCGCTCGACCGGCTGGTCAATGAAGCGTTGCTGTTGAGCGCCGCCGAGGCCGCCGGATTCCGCATCACGGCGGAGACGGTGACGGCGGAACGCGAGGCGCTCCTGGCGGCTTACGGGAAGTCCACGGCGGACCTGGAAGCGGCGCTGCAAGCGGAGGGCTTCCCGCTGGCGGCCTTCGACGCTTATCTAACCAATTTGATCGTCGCGCGCGACTTCAGCGCGGCGCAGGCGCAGGCGCGCGGCATCACGGCGGAAGCCTTTATTCTGGAGTTGCGAGAGGCGCACGATGTGCGCTTCCACGCCGCCGACGTGGCCGCATTGCCGGAAACCCCGGCGGATACGGCAACGCCGGTAGCCACTGAAGCCCCTGCGACCACCGACACGCCGGAAGCCACGCCCACGGAGGCGGCGCCCACGGAGCCGCCGCCCACGCTCACCGACGACGCGCCGCGCGGAACCGGGATAGGGCAGCGCGCGCCGGCCTTCGCACTCCCGGTGCTCGGCAGCGAGCCGCCCGCCACGCTCGACCTCGACGCGCTGCGCGGGCAGCCGGTGGTCTTGAGCTTCTGGGTGACGTGGTGCAGCCATTGCCGCACGCAGACGCCGTTGTTGGTGGACGCGCACGCGCGATATGGTGCGGAGGTACACTTCGTCGGCGTCAATGTGCGCGAGACGGCGAGTGTGGCGCTCCCTTACGTGACGGGGCAGGGTATCCTGTATCCCGTGGGCATGGACGCCGAGGGCCGGACGGCGCAGCAGTACCAGGTATCCGGCTTTCCGACGACGTATTTTCTCGACGCCGAAGGGCGCGTTGTGGCCCGGCACGTCGGGCGGTTGGATGCGCAGACGTTGGAGCAGTACGTGGCTTCGGCGCGTTGAAAGTTAGGCGCATTTTGAACCACAGAGACACGGAGGACACAGAGGAAAATCAAGAAATTCTCTGTGCTCTCTGTGGTAAATTCGAGCAACCGCCTGAATAGTTACGTCAAATATTAAAATCTTTGCGCCTTTGCGTTAAGTTTCTCCGTGGACGCATTGATGAACGCTTGGATAGTTTTAGTGTGGATTTGTGGTGTGGAGGGGAGGACATTATGAAGGTATTCAACTTCTTGACAGCAGTTTCGCTTTTGTTCAGTTTTATGACGCCGGTGCTGGCGGCGGCCGCACCGCTTCCGGCGACGGCGGCTGCGCCGGCTAAGGCGGATTTGCTCCCGGCGTGGATGTCCCACCCGTCTGCAAGCCAACCTGCCACCTCTTCTGCGTCTGCCGTGTTGCCAGCCTGGATGCAGCAGCCGGCGTCCGCCAGTGTGGCGGCAGCTAACCCGGCGGCGACGTTCCCGGCCTGGTTCGCCAGCGGGCCGCGTAAATCCGGCCAACCGGCGCCGGGCGCGCGCAATCAGATCTTTGCGGAGATTCCCCAATCTCTGTTAACGGTCAACGTCTTTGGCCCGCCTGAGGACGTCAACGTGGGGGCGCCGGCCGGCGAGGGGGAGATCTATACTGCCATCATTCGCAACAACTCTTCGGATACGGCCTACGGCGTCTACTTGACCGCGACGCACCAGTCCTTTATGATTTACGATGGCGCCTCCAAGCTGATCTCCCGCACCGGCGAGATCACGCCGCTCACGTTCATCAGCACAGCGACAACTCTGCAATGGGCGCCTGTGCCCACTTACAACCTGGCCCCGGGCGAGACGATCACGCTCACATTCAGGTTACGCGCGGGGTGCAACGCCCAATCCGGCCAGCGGATGGAGGTGGGCGTCAATTACAATGCGGATCCCCCTCCCGCTTCCCCCATAGAAACCAATACCGGCGGCCTCAACATCACCACCGGGCGCGGCAACCTGGTCATCAACAAATACCCCGCGCTCCAGGAGTTGGGGACGGGCGATTTCGGCAAACCGATCACGTGGACCGTGGAGGTGCAGAATACGGGCCTGGGTAAGATCTACAATGCCGTCATCACCGATACCGGCGGCGAGAATCTGGGCCAGCCGGGCGGCGACCTGACGCCGACGGCTACGATTGACGTGCTGGACATCAATGAGGTGGTGACTTACACCGTCGTCGGGACGGTGGATGCCTGCAATTTTACCAATGTGGCGGAGGCCGCGTGGTCCTGTGGCAACATCGAGGGGGATGGCTATTACACCAACCCGGTCACCTCAACGGTGAGCGTGCTCTTCAACCCGGACGTGCCCCGCGTTGAGTTAGCCGTCTCCGACCCGCTCACCTTCTCGTATTGTGGGGCGGATATTCACACCGTGACCATCACGGCGACCGATCAGGGTGGGGTGGCCGGCGACCTGCGCATCGCTTCCAATCTGGCTAATCACGGCTTCCTGGATATTCTCACCGGGACCATCGGCGGCGATTGGACCTACGATGATGCCAGCGGGCGCTTCAGTTACCAGGGCGGCAGTCCCACCGGCACGCTGATGACGGGCGAGGCGGTCACACTCACCTTCCAGGTGCAGCCGAATGTCGATGTCTGTCGTGCGGGCAGCGGCAGCCTGACCTTCGCGCCGCTCTACCGCGAGATCTGCGCTGATGCGCCGTTCACCGGTACGCCTCAGTCGCTGGCCTATGCGTATGCTCAGGGCGAAGCGCCTACGTTGGGCGTCACCAAGAGCGGCCCTAGCGTCGTTGCCAGTGGCGAGACCTTTACTTACGAAATAACCCTCTCCGGCAGCAATGCCCAGAACATTAGCGGCACGATCTACGTCACCGACACGCTGCCTACCGAGTTCGAACTGCAAGGCGACCCTATCCCATCAGCCGGCGTGGCGTTCACGGTTGCCAATGGCGTCATTCTCTGGACCTTCCCCTCCACCCACACGCCCGGCACGGATTTCAGTGAGACGCTGATCTACCAGGTCAAGGCCATCACCGACACCGGCGGCGTTTGCGGCGCGGGACGGCAGGTCAATAACAGCGTCGAGGCTTTCGCGCAACCCACATGCGACGCCTGTGACGACTTCACCCCCACCACCCAGGTGGAGACGATTATCGTAAACCAGGAGGGCGTCATTCCCGCTCAAAACGCCGCCGGCGCGTTCGAGGTCTGCGGCGAGCAGGGCTTTGTCATCACCAACCGGTACGAGATCACCGGTTCGACCGTGGTTACCTGGGCCGGCGCAGCCTTTACCGAGGCGCTAGGAACCGATATCGGCGGTGCGGGCGCGTTGGGGACTGTGCCGTTGCTTTACGAGGAGGGATCGTTTTCTCTCGCAATTGCGGCAATGGGGAGTGTGACGGACTATACTCATCTGGTCACACCTACAGTTATTACTCCAGACGGCCATCTTTTTGTGGATCTTAACCCGTTGCATGGTGTGGCTCCTACCCAGACCTTTGTGCTTTACATCACCTACACTGTGGGCATCTCCGAGACTTCGCTGAACCAGGCGGTGCGCCAGACTTTCTATAATTGGACGCAGTTGTATCTCCCCAATTCGCTTATGGATGATATCTGCGCCGGCAACGCGGCATATAATCAGGCGCTTGAGTTGACCATCGAGCGGGGTGATCTTTCTGTGGGACTGTCGCCTCAGACTTTGCATCGCTGTGAGACGAACCGCGCCGTCATCCAGGTGACCGATAACATCACCGGCGCGTTGACGAACCGCATCGTCGTGACCTTTACCTCGTCCACGGAAGAGATCGAGACGGCGCGGAATTTCGCTACCAGCGGCAATTTGCCGCCAATCTCGGCCATCACTGTGGTGACCGATCTTGTTAATGGCCTTATCACTTTTACGTTTGCCAGCGACTACGACCCGACTGGCAATGGGACGATTGAGTTCGATATCGACGTGGGCTGCTATGGGGAGCCGCCCTGGCGGGCCGGGATCACGTACCGCAGTCGCTGTGACTTTCCCCATGATGACGCTGCCACTCTGTCGCACGACTATCTCGCGCCTAACTTGCTGCTCTTCGTTACGCCGCTCCGGTACACGCTGCGAGAGCGCGAGGCCACATGGAAGTTCTTTGTCACCAACAACGGCAATCTTACCGCGTACAATGTCGTAGTCACCAATACCGCCTCCGGCTTGAATATCATCGGGTTCGACCCTGACGGCGATGACATTACCGCGACGCTGCCCGCGCAGACGGCTGTCTTTACCATCGACGAGATCGCGCCGGGCCAGCAACGCGCCGTGACCGTGACCGCCGAGGCCTTCAGTTGCACGCCGTTAGGTGTCGTCATTGCGGCTCAACTCGACTGTTTCGATACAGTCTGCGGCTTGTCCGAGAAGAAGATTGACTTCGTTCGTCCTAAACCCTATCTGCGCACCAACAATGGGCAGACGGCCGATTTACCGATGTGCGACCTGGGCCAGGTGGTCTTTACGACCAAGAATGCCTCGCCGGATGTCAACCTCTACTGGATCAACATCACCGAGACGTTACAACAGCTCACCCCGGACCCGGGTGAACCGTTCACCGTGACGATCCTCGACAAGGATAACAAACCCGTGGCGACGACGAACAATTTCGATCCGATCTTCGGCACAGTGTGGGGACCTGGCGCGAACGCTGTCACCACCACGCTGGAATGGTTCGCCCATCTTGCACCCACCGAAGTCGCTACCTGGTTCCAGGAGTTGCCGCCGCTCTACACGGTACGCATCACGGTGCCGGTGCGTATTTCTTGCGTGGCGCCCAACGTGCCGACGGGGCGCGCCGCCGCCAGCGCCGAGGAGACCTGCGGCACGCGCTTCTCCCGCAGCGAAAACGCCGTCACCTTCCAGACGAAGGAGCCGAACCTGGACGTTCTCAAGGATGGGCGCGTGGAGGGTGGCGAGTGGGGCAAGACGGTCTATGCCACGCCTGGGCAGACGGTGACATGGCGCTTGCAGGTGATCAACCCCAGCGGTTCCCGCGCTCACGTGGCGGAGAACGTCGTGCTCTCGGATACGTGGCCGATTTATTTCGATTTCATCACAGCTACCACCAGTTATACGTACCATATCCAACATGCTACACGAACCATCACCTGGGAGGTGGGGAACGTGGCGCTGGATGAGACGTTGACCTTCTACATCACCGGTACCGTGGTCGCCACGGACACAGCCTGTTCGGCGCTGACGACCAACAGAACGCGCCTCGAATTCGGTTGCGATGACGGCTGCACCCATGACGAGACGCCCGTGGATTTCGCCGATATGGATGGCGCGCCCAACCTGAGCGTCGCGCTCGACCCGGATACCTTCTCCATCTGCGAGGGAGACATCGAGTTGACCATCCGCAACGAAGGCGCGCGCGCCTATTCGACGACGCTCACCGTCACTATGCCCAGTGGTTACGAGGTCTACACCTATACCTTGGGTCCCGACGCGCCCACGCCGGTCTCAGTGACCCTCTTGCCAGACACCGCCCCCGAATTCTATTGGGACGAGCTACCCGGACGCATCTCTGCCGATCCCTACTTCTTCACGATGACGCTCCGCGTCCAGAACACCGGCGCCAGCGGCGCATGTCCTGACATCATACCGCGGACCGTGACCGCCACGCTCGGTTACGATGATCACGCCGAGTGCGATGATAAAGGCCCCTATGACCACGAATCCACCGCCTCCTTGATCGTCGGGGAACCTAATCTGGTGGTGAGCAAAGAACCCGCCTACCAGACCGCCGCCGTCGGCGAGCGGGTCACCTGGACGCTGAGGGTGGAGAACGTCGCCTCCGGTAACACTTCCCCGGCGACCAACGTCGTGGTCACCGACGTGGTGGGCACGAACTACATCACCGTCGTCGCCGGCAACGGGACAAACGGTACCGGCCCCTTCACGAGCACCATCGCCGCTGGAACGCTCATCACGTGGGCGCCCAATGACATTGCCGTGGACGGCGTTTGGACCGCCACCGTCTCGGCAGCATTGGACGACACCGGCGACAACCGCAACGTCGTCACCGCCACCGCCTTCTGCGACACCGGCTGCGCCTCGGCGGCCGGCGACGCCTCGGCCCACACCACGCTCTTGCTGGAGGATTTCGCCAAACATCCGGCGGTGCAGACCGGCACCATTGGCAGCCTGACCGTCTTCACCTTCGCCGCGACGTTACAGGATCGCGACGCGCTCTACGAGGACTTGACCATTACCGACACGCTGCCTGACGGGTTGGGGTACGTTTCTTCGACGCTGGTTTATACTTACGCTGGGCCTGCTACTCCTACACCGGCTATCTCTCATACGCCCACTATCACGCCCGGCTACCTCGCCAGCGGCGACGTTGTGTGGCAACTGGGTAACCTGTCCGGCACGGTGGAGATTCGCGGCGTCATCACCGCCGTCGTCCGCGCTATCCCCGAAAATTATGATGGCATGCGCTGGACGAACGTGCTCACGTTGACGTACACCGATGATGTTGGCAATTACGTCTACACCGGCACCGCCGCCGTGGACATCCTGGAACCGCTGCTGCACATCGGCAAGACTTACGTCACGCCAGATGGGTGTGCGGCGACGCTGTTCGAGGATAATTTTAACGATGGGGCTGCTGGGTGGGTGGCCGGTTCGGGAACGTGGAGTGTCGTTGATGGCGAGTATCGCACGTCTACCAACGGCGCTACGCGACTTGCCGGTAGTACAACTTGGACTGATTATAGCGTCAGTGCTATGTTGCGTAGCGACGCTACGGCCACTGGCTACTCGCGTCCTGGTCTCTATCTGCGTTATCGTGATACCGGTAACTTTTTGCGTTTGCGTTGGATTAACGCTTCCACCCTGCAATTGCAACAGAATGTGGAAGGCGTCGGTGTTACTCCGGTGCAGAACTATGCTGTTCCGTTTGTCGCCAATCGCTGGTATCACTTCGAAGTGCAGGTGGTGGGCAACGTGGCTTCGATTTGGGTCGATGGCGCGCCGCTCACGCCGCTGGCGGTGTTCGATGCGCGCCTGGCCTCTGGGCAGGTAGGGTTATACAATGTCAATGTAAGCTCTGGCGGCGTGCGCGTGGCGCGTTTCGACGACGTCCTCGTCACCCGCCTGGACGATATGGCCTGCACCGTCGGCGCCAACGACCTCGTCACCTACACGCTCACCATCTCCAACCAGGCGCAGCTTCCGGCCTACGATCTGGTCATCACCGACGTGATCCCCGCCGGTACCTCGTTGTTGAGTTACGACATTATCAGCAACTCCGCCGGTACCTTGACGACCACGCAACCCGCGCCCATCCCCGGCGCGACGGGCGCGCTCGTGTGGGGGTTCAATTACCTCACACCCACCGCGCCCTTCAATCCGCTCAATCACACTTATATCAACTTGCAGGTGGTCTTGCAGGTCTCCGACCAGATTACCGCCAACATCGTCCTGGCGAATCAGGCCTTCCTGGTCTACGACGCCTGGCAAGGCGACGACAGCGCGCCGGTCCCCGAAGAGACCCGCGACTACAGCGGCGGCAGCCATTCGACGGCGATCCGCACCGTTAACGGCGATATCGCCAAGACGGTGGACTTCAGCCCGCCGCCCACAGCTACGCTCGGCACGCTGGTGACGTACACGCTCATCGTCCCGGCGACGCCCATCAGCGCGACGTTGTACGACGTGGTGGTGACGGATACGCTCGACGCGCGCCTGCGGGTGCAAAGCGTTATCTCCTCAGCGGATGCCCCGGGTGTGGTCATCACCAACACCAGCGGCCTGACCAACAACTTGCGCTTCGAGCTTTCCTACGTCCCGCACAGCACGCAAGCCTACATCACCGTGACGGCGCGCATCTCCCACGAGTGGCCGAGCGCGGCTGGCGACGCCAACGCGGGCAACATTATCTATAACACCGCCGAGATGACGCACAGCACGGCGACGGAGATCACGACAACGAACGAGGTCAGCACGACGGTAGGGGAGCCGAGGCTGGCTTTGGTCAAAGCCAGTGATCCGCCCACGAGCAACACGGTGGGCGCGAGGGATGCGATCACGTATCAGGTGACGATCACCAATACAGGGCATCCGAGCGGCCCATCTCCCGCCTACGACATCGTCTTCACCGACACGCTGCCCGGCTACGCCAATGATGTTACGCCGACGTTGAGCAGCATTACGCTCAACAGCGTTGCCGTAGATGCCAGCCTCTACATCACAAGCTATGTTGCCGGCGTTTACACAATCGTTTTTTCACCCACCTTCGCTTTCAGCATTCCGGTGGGGGGTGTGCTGGTCATCCGGTATGTGGCGACGGTGGACGATGACGTGGGCGCGGGATTGCATCTGACCAACACGGCGCAGGTCACATGGTCGAGCCTGCCCGGCGCGACGCCCGGCGACCGGGATTACGGGCCGGAGGAGGACGACACCACGCTGCACACCGTGCTGCCGGGCATTGGCAAAGCGGTTGCGCCGCCGACGGCGACGTTGGGCAGTGTGATTACCTACACCCTCCGTGTGCCCGATCCGGCGATCACCGCCACGCTCTACAACGTCACCGTGACCGACCGGTTGAGCGATGTGTTGCAACTGCACGCCGTCATCACCGATGGGGTGGTGGGCGACGTGAGCATCAGCGGCAACGCCTTCACCGTGACTTATGCCAGCATTCCGCACGGCCAACAGCGCCTGATTACCGTGACGGCGGTGCTTTCGGACCCGTTGGACGCTCACGCGGGCGATAGCATCACCAACGTCGCGACGCTGCGCCACGATACCGGCGTCACGATCACCGAAGAGGTGACGGTGGCGGTGGTCGAGCCGGCGCTGGAAATCGTCAAAGCCAGCGATCCGCCCACAAGCAACACGGTGGGCGCGGGGGAAACTGTCACCTACACCGTGCGCATCACCAACGCCTCTGGTATCACTGCCAGCGCGGCCTACGACATCGTCTTCACCGACACGCTGCCTGTGGGGATGCGGGCGGCAACCCCGGTGCTTACGGTCTCCTTGAACGCTGCGCCGGTTTCGTCGAGCGAGTATGTGACCGGCTACACGTCAACAACCGGCGTCTTTACCGTTACCTTCACCCCGGCCTTCTCCATCCCTGTCGGCGGCGTGCTGGTGTTGGAATACATCGCCGCTGTGGATAACGATGTCCAGGCCAATATCGATCTGACGAACCTGGCGGAAGTGAGCTGGTCGAGCTTGCCTGGCGACACGCCCGGCGACCGGGACTACGATCCCATCACCGACACGACCACGCTCCACACGCCGATCCCCGCCATCGACAAGGGCGTCGTTCCGCCGACCGTGACTATCGGCTCTCAGGTGGTCTACACCATCACCGTGCCGGAACCGCTCATCCCCGCGATGCTGTACAACGTCATCGTGACCGACGTGGTGGATAGCCGCCTGCGGGTGGATGCCGTGAGCAGCAATGCCACGTTCAGCGGGCAAGTGGTAACGGCGACCTTTGCCAGTATTTTTACCAACACGCAGCGGACTATCGTGATCACCGCCACTGTGCGCGATTTGCTTACCGTGACGGATGGAACACAGATCCCCAACGTCGCCGTCTTCGACTATGACGGCAATCCCGGCGGGCCGGTCCCCACCGACCCCGTCACCGTGACCGTGGCCGAACCGGACGTCAGCCTACGCAAAACCGTGCAGACGCCACGCGATCCGAACGACCCGCTCGGCGCGGGCGACCTCGTCACGTACACGCTGACGCTCTCCAACACCGGCAACTGGCCGGCCTACGATCTGGTCGTCACCGATAGCCTGCCGCTGGGGTTGGACTTCGTCGGCGACCTGGGCGCAACCGTCACCGACCCTGTCACTGCTACCACGGGGGGCGAGTATCCGGTCTACACCGCCACACAGTTGAACGTGGGCGGATACTGGTACATCACCTTCACTGCAAGGGTGCGCGATGACATCACCGCGGGCGTCACGCTGACCAACGCTGCCTGGGGCGTCTACGACGGCCAGCCCGGCGAGAACGACGATGAGCGCGAGTACGACATCCCCACGGACACCGTCCCGGTGAACGTGGGCTACCCGGCGCTCGATTTGGTGAAGTTTGCCGACCCCAGTCCGGTGGAAGCGGGCGGTTTGCTTACCTACACGCTTACCGTCACCAACACCGGCATCGTCTCGGCGACGGGCGTGCTCATCACCGATACGATTCCGGAGAACACCACGTTCGTCACCGCGACGTTGCCGCACACCGGCCCCACGCCGAACACCGGTCCGGGCAGCGTCCTCACCTGGACGTTGGCCACGCTCGATATCGGCGCGCCGCGCACAGTGACGATGACGGTGCAGGTCGATGATCCGCTGCCCGATGGCACGATCCTCACCAACACCGCCTGGGTCACATCGACCGAGGGCATCACCGACACGGACACCATAACAACTGAGGTGGATAGCTCACACACGTTAGCCATCACCAAGACTGCGTCGCCATCGCCGGTGCAGGCGGGTGGGGTGTTGACCTACACGCTGGCCTGGTCGGTCAGCGGCAACCAGACCGCGCTAGGTGTGATGATTTCCGACACCGTACCGGTATCCACGACCTATCAGGATTGTGGCGGTGGCGACGCCTGTGGTGAAGCGAGCGGCTTGATCACCTGGACGTTGGGCAACCAAGACCCAGGCGCGAATGGTACCGTTACCTTCACGGTGCTGGTGGACAGTCCGCTCATCAGCGGGACCGTGATCCACAACGCGGCCCTCATCAGCGACACGCAGGGCGTCACCGATACCGACGAGATCACGACGCCGGTCGAGAGTGCGCATACGCTGAGCGTCCGCAAGACAGTCACGCCGAGCGTCGTCTCACCGGACGGCCTGATCACCTACACCCTCGCCTACACCATCGCGGGCAATGAGCCGGTTTACAATGTCACGCTCTCCGATACCACGCCGGCCCATACCACCTTCTACACGGCGACGCCCATCCCGGATAGCGATCCCGACGTGGGCAACGCAGGCCTGGTGACCTGGGCGTTGGGCGACTTCTTGCCACCGGGTTCTGGGGAGACGCAGGCCACGGGTGTGGTAACGCTGGTCGTGCGCGCAAATACGCCGCTGCCCGATGGTCTGGCGATTGTCAATACCGTTGTTATCACCGACGCCTCCGGGCAATCCGATGAAGATACGGTTACCAATACTGTCGAAAGCTGGCACACGCTGGCGCTTACCAAGACGGCGGATCCGGCGGTGGTACAAGCGGGCGACCTGCTGACGTACACGCTCGAATGGGCGGTGAGCGGCAACGAACCGGCGCTCGGCGTGACGATCTCCGATACCGTCCCGCTGAACACGGCCTTCGATAGCTGTGACGGCGGCCTGACGTGCGGTGAATCCGGCGGCCTGGTGACGTGGGAGTTGGGCGACCAGAATCCGCCTGCTTCCGGGGTGGTGACGCTGGTCGTGCAAGTAGACACGCCGCTGCTCACCGGCACGGTACTTTCTAACGCGGCACTGATCACCGACACGCAGGGTCTCACGGATACCGACACCGTCGATACGCCCGTCGAAAGCGCGCACACGTTGGCGTTGACCAAGACGGCGGAACCGGCAGTCGTGCAAGCGGGCGATCTGCTGACGTACACGCTGGC
>Ga0209614_1002324_pt1 | contig 12735 bp, 11 predicted proteins | sample BlaSprsedimmetaG_FD_185484 | JGI IMG/M metagenome (GOLD analysis project Ga0209614, IMG submission 185484) | Hot spring sediment bacterial and archeal communities from California, USA to study Microbial Dark Matter (Phase II) - Blank Spring... ... | reverse complement strand
ACACAGAGTAGCACGGAGTATTGACGCTACGTTCCGGTGCAGTCCCAAAGAACACGATTGTATGGATAACAAAACGGCTCGGACGGAAGAAAAGTCTCACCCTTATCTGTCATCTCGAATGACGGCGCATGCCGGCAGAGAGATCGGAAAAGACCAGTGCGATTTTGTCTCACCCGATCCCTCCATTTCAGTCGGGATGACAGCTATGGGGGCGATCCCTCCCCGATACAAATGCGTTACAGCATCACTGTCAAGGGTCGCGAGGAAGTGTACCAAAAGTGGTCGTGAAAAGTGTACCACTTTAGCTCTCTGATTTTTTCATATTAACAAGTTCCTTTTCTGATTTTTCTTTCAATCTATAGCTGTTTCCCCGGATATTAATCACAACGCTGTGATGTAACAGACGATCCAATATTGCCGTCACGATGACGGGGTCATGGAACATTTCGGTCCAATCGCTGAAGGCCTTATTCGATGTAATAATGGTGCTGGCTTTCTCATAACGGTTCGCAATAAACCGGAAGAACAGATTACATTCTTCCCTCGTGATCGGTGTATAGCCGACTTCATCGACAATGACAAGGGCTGATTTATAGTAACTGCGCCCTCTTCCGCGATGATTGGATTCATAATCCTTTCTGAGTTTTCTGATCAGGTCTTCCATGGTTGTCGAATAGATGCTGAGTCCCGACTGACAGGCTTTCACGGCTAGTGCAACCGCAAGGTGAGTTTTGCCCACCCCGGGCGGACCAAGAAAAATGACATTTTGTTGAGACTGGATAAATGTCAGATCAAACAATGACATTACAGTTTGTTTGTTAAGTTTAGGCTGGAAGGTAAAATCAAATTCGTCAATAGTTTTTACGTATGGCAAGCCCGATATTCTCAGATTGGTTTCGATTCGTCGTTGCTCTTTCTGGGCAACCTCTTCTTCCAGGAGTTCATCCAGGAATGTCAGGTAACTTTTCCCTTTCTCCTCAGCCGTTTTGATCATCGCTTGAAGAATCTGGCCGATGCGCGGCAGACGCAGACGCGTTAGATTGGCTTCTACCCGTTCCAGGATCAAACTATCACTCATAAGCCACTCCCGCGCAGACTTGGTCATAGACATCAACAGGACGAACTTCAACATCCATTTCGTACAAAGGCTTTAAGGGACTAATTGTCCGTTTGGCTTGCCCTTTTGGACGATGTCCACTATGATGATATTTGCGAACATTCATGGCTTTATCACGGCGCAAGGCTTCATAAAAGCGTTTATCCTGTACCAAATGCCCTTTGCCTTCAGGAAGGATATATGCCACGACCAATTGATTATCATTAAACACTTTCAATGTCTGATCTTTGACTCGAAGAATGACCTGTTTTCCGACTAAGGTATGAGGAACAACAAAACTGTTTCCCTCAAATCGAACCGTACAGTCTTTATACACTTTACGGTAAATCCGATAAGAGGTATCAAAAGCCCGGATGGGTAAGGATTGAAGGTAGGGCTGCTCCCGATTAAATCGCCTGGATACCACTTCATGGGTTGTCCCGTGAACGCGCTCATCTTTTTGCTTTAACCAGTTCTGCAAATCTCGATTAGCGCTTTCCAGATTAACAAAGTCATAACCGCGCCAGAAGCCTTCCCGGATGAAAGAGTATGGACGTTCCACTTTCCCTTTAACCCAGGCGGCATAGGCCGGCGCCACTTTCGGTGTAAATCCATAGTGCAAGGCAAAACTGACCATGCTTGAGTTGAAGGTCTGCTTCCCGGCGATTTTACCAATATAAACGTTCTTCATCCGATCGTATAAAACCTCTTGAGGAACGCCGCCCAGCCTGCTCCCGGAGGGCTGGCAGGCAAAATATTCAAACGCCCGGATATGACAGTCCAGAAAGGTCGGCAGATCACATGTCCGAATCAATTCGGCATACATCTTCCGGGAGTAGCCCAAAATCATCGAAAACAGATAATATTTGTCTATCGTTCCGTCCGCATTGTCTACCTGAAACTCACCAAAATCTACCTGCGCCTGATAACCCGGCTCCGTCTCAAAGCGGATATAGGCCAGCCGTTGATACTCCTCTTTAAGTTCCCTGACCTTACGCTTGACGATCTCATAACTGCCATCAAAGCCTAAGGGCACCAGGTGATCGTAAATCCAGGCTGCTGTGTAAAAGGGATCCAATTCCAGCCAGGCTTTTATATTCCCATAAAAGGGTTCCAGTTTACTGGGACGACAATACTTGATATGCTGTAGCATGCTAGCCGGATTCTCCAGATATTTCTTAACCGTGGTACGGTGAATACCAAGTTCTCTGGCTATCTTACGCTGCGAATAACCCAGTCGTTTAAGAGTATGTATGTCCAAAATCTCCTCCAGTGTCAACATGTGTGCCCCTTTCTATTGATACTATCTTCTTCTTATCACAAGCAAAGATTACCAATATTTGAGACACTTTGTTCATTTTTTTCTGATCACTCCTCATCTGAAATTTTGGTACACTTTCTCAAGACCATTATTGGTACAATTTAATACGACCAACTACAAGCGCTGACCCAGTAATAATGCAACTCAGAGTAAATCCGCATATTTGCAGTGAAAAAGATTCATGGCGAAAGGCAAAAGGGTACCGGGCAATGGTTATCCGGAGATTATTACTGATACTATCCCTTTTGATTCCCCGCAACATTTTCTAAATTTCGGCAAGACTCAGGGGGATTCAGATGGCAAAGAAAATCAATCGTAGAGAATTTATCAAAGCTGGTACGCTGGCGGGGCTCGGTGTCATCGCCGGTTGTTCAATTAGAAACCGTTTCGATCTGATCATCCGCAACGGGCTTGTCATTGACGGCAGTTCGCCGGCGATCTATCCCGCTGATGTGGGTATCAGACGAGATAAAATCGTCGCCATCGGCGATCTGTCAGGCGCCGGTGCTGATCATCTCATTGACGCCGCCAACCAGATCGTCTGCCCGGGCTTTATTGACATCCACACCCACACCGACACTGAACTGTTGGCCAATCCACGGGGCGAAAGCAAGATTCACCAGGGCGTCACCTCGGAAATCAGCGGCAACTGCGGTTCCTCACCCTTCCCGCTGAATGAAGACGACAGCCGGGCTCTTCACGAGAGATTAAAAGAGCGCTACGGCATCTCCATCAAATGGCAAACCGCCGCCGAATTTCTCACCGCCATCGAAATGGCACAGCCCGCCCTCAACTACGCCACCTTCACCGGTCACGGCGACCTGCGCGCCTTCGTAGTCGGCAAAAACGATGTCCAGCCCACACCCGCACAACTGGAGGAGATGAAGCGGGTACTGGCGGCAACCATGGCAGAGGGCAGCCTGGGACTTTCCACCGGTCTCGAATACGCTCCCGGCAGCTATGCCAAAACAGCCGAATTGATCGAGCTCTGCAAGGTAGTTGCAGCTAATGACGGCGTTTACGCCACCCACATGCGCAATGAGGACGATACCGTGGAAGAAGCCATTGAGGAGGCGCTGGAAATTTCCCGCCAATCCGGCGTCACACTGGAAATCTCCCACCTGAAAGCCTGCAACCAGTCCAACTGGCACAAAGTAGACCATATGCTGGCAATGATCGAAAACGCCCACGCCCAGGGTCTGCCGGTACACGCCGACCGCTATCCCTACAATGCCTGGGGCACCGGTCTGTCATCCTTCCTGCCGCTCTGGTCAAGACAAGGCGAAACCGATGATATCCTGGAAAGGCTCCGGAATAAGGACGATCTGAAAAAGATTAAATCCTATACCGAAAGCCGCGGACGGCGCATTGGCGGCTGGGAGCGAGTGGTCATCAGTAACTGCCACAATGAAGAAAACATAATTTACGAGGGAAAATCAATCCGGGAATGTACCGAGATGACCGGAAAAGAACCCTTTGAGTTCATCCGTGATTTATTGATTGACGAACGTAACCGGGTCAGCGTGATCGGCTTTGCCATGGATGAGAGTAACTTGAAAAAAGTACTCGCCTCACCCCTGGTCATGATCGGCTCCGACGGTTCTGCCGTAGCACCCTACGGTAAACTTGGTGAAGGCAAACCGCATCCCCGCTTTTACGGTACCTTTCCCAGAGTTCTGGGAAAATATGCCCGTGATGAAAAGGTCTTTGATCTGATCACTGCCGTTAAAAAAATGACCACAATGCCAGCTGATAAATTGAACCTGAAGCAGCGCGGCTATTTACAGAAAAATTACTTCGCCGATATTGTCGTTTTCAATCCCGGGACCGTAATAGACAACGCCACCTTTAGCGACCCACATCAGTATCCCACCGGCATCGAATATGTCATCGTCAATGGCGAAATCAGTATCAATAAAGGCGAGCATATCGGCGCCAGTCGGGGAAAAGTCATCCGGCATCACTGCTGATTCATGCCGCTTATGAAAATTATTAAAATCGCTTTCATTCTGGGAAACCTGAATTTCATCGGCTGGCTGGGCATTGCGATTCTGGCTATCCGGGAAAAAGAAAAAACAGCCGCCAGACGGTCGCTTCTGTTAGCCTGTCTTAGTGCGTTACCCTTCTGGATGACCCCGATATTACCCGATACCATTCAATCCGTATGGTCAGCCGGACTACTTGCCCTGACAGGAATATTTATTGGTATACTGTTTTTCCCGGTCCGGGCAAAATCCAATTTCGTCCAAAACATTCCGGACAGTCACCGTTTTGATGAGCGCGAGACCATGTTCTCGCGAGCCGAGTTAAGACCCGGCAGTGCTGAATATGATCATTACTACAGGAATTATCCTGGACATAAAGCACCGGATGATCGCTTTCGCCAAAAACCGGGATTACTATCACCAGATGCCCGGTTTTTTCACCTTGAATATTTTTCAGAAGCCAGATACCTGTTCGATCAGATCGCCGCACAACGGGATGGGGTTGACGGTCCGGTGACCCCACAAAAGAGATCTATATCACCTGAAAATGCCACCCAGACCCTGAAAATAAAAATTCTGCAATCGGGTGCTCATTCTGTCGGAATTACGCGATTAAAGCCCTATCACCTTTATTCCGTGTCCGGACAGGGAGATCGCTATGGACTGCCGATAGACCTCTCACATCGTTTCGCGATCACATTTACGGTTGAAATGGATTTTGATGCAGTGGCTCATGCTCCCAAAGCTCCGGCAGTTACCGAATCCGCCCGGCAATACCTGAACTCCGGTCAGATCGCTCTTGAAATCGCTCGTGAGATCCGCTCCTGGGGTTATGCCGCCCGGGCTCATATCGATGGTAATTACCTGCTTATCTGCCCGCTGGTAGCCCGCGATGCCGGTCTCGGCGAAATCGGCCGGATGGGACTGCTGTTGACACCAAAACTGGGTCCGCGGGTTCGTATCGCCGTGGTAACCACTGATTTACCACTGATAAAAGACACCTATACGCCAGACCCAAGCGTTGAAGATTTTTGCCGAAAATGTAAAAAATGCGCCGATAACTGCCCCGCCAATGCAATCCCAAAAGGAAAACGCGAAACTCTGCACGGACTTCAGCGCTGGAAAATCAATGATGTCCACTGCTATACATACTGGTGTGCCGTGGGTACCGATTGTGCCCGGTGCATGCGGGTCTGTCCTTATTCACACCCTAATACATTTTTTCATAATGTGATTCGTTTCGGCATTCGTCATTTTCCGGTCTTCCGCAGGTTCGCTCTTCAAATGGATAACCTATTATACGGAAAATACCCAAAACCCCGGTCTTTTTGAATGCCTTAATTTGTCTATTTGGTTTCTCCGATATACCTGCTAAATTTGATCCATCAGAGGAGTCTTAATGCGGAAATATTGGATATACGCTTTTCAGATTGTCAGCATCCTGCTGCTTGTTTTCCTGGTGGTTAGCACCTTCATCCCGCAAGTCAGCGAATTTCCGCCCGGTGAGTATCCCGGTGCCGCCAACCGCCTGATCCGCACCCTGCATCTCGATCGGTTTTATGATTCCCCCGTCAATGTGCTGCTCTGGGGAATTTTAGCCCTGAGCATGATTGCGGGCATCGTTCTAAAAGGAATTCGTTCACCGATTCAGAAAATCCTGCACCTACTGCTGGCGCTCTGCTTTATTATCATTGCCGTTGAAAAAAGCAGCAACCGGCGCTTTTTCATGACCATCCGGGAAGACGAAACGGTACGTCTCTCGGACTTTACGAAGTCGGCATCGGCAACACATGACTGCGAACTACGGCTGTTACAGTTTGAAATTCAATATCACGACAACCAGCGCACTCCCAGAGCTTTCCTAAGTCAACTGCTGATCAATGAGCGGGACACCGTGCAGCTGGCGGTCAATAAGCCGCTGGCGATCGGTCATTACCGGCTGTACCAGAACGCCTACGACCGGAAGATTCTGTTTTATCTGAATATCAATAATCAGGACTATGCCGCAGCCCTGGGCGACACAGTTATTTGCGGAGCGGTTGAATGCATCCTGGCGGACTTCGACCACGCCAAACGGGTTTTTAATATAAAAGTCGCTGACAACGACTATTCCATTGGTATGCTGCAGCCGCTCCGGATCGGCGATTTGGAGCTGGTCATCAAACCGGGTAAAACCGTTTACAGCAGCATCATCGAGGTGGCGGAGGTGCGCTGGACCAAACTGCTGCTGGTGCTTGCCCTTCTGTATATCATTGTGCTGGCGGTCGCTTTCTGGCGGCGGAAGTAATCCCCTTCAACGACCGAATTTTTCCCGAAATTCTGCCAATGTCAGAATTTGCAAACGGTTTTTCCGGGCGGTCTCTACCTGCTCGGCATTATTATATCCCCAGCCTGCCAGATAGAGATTGACGCCGGTAGACTGTGCCCGGATCAGCGTATCCACCTGATCGTCAATAAAGTGAAAATGTGCCGGTTTCAGCTGCTTTTCTGCCAGCAGCTGCCCGATAATCTGCGACTTGCTGATTTTCTGATCGGCAGAGTAAATGTTATCCGGGTAAAATTCCACCCCGTTGCCCTGGAGAATCGCTTCCACATTTTCTCTGAGTTTCGTTGTAATGATAAACAACCTCTCCGGCGGCTGATAATTTTCAACGAATTCCTGCATGTCCGGGTAAAAGGGATTCAGCGCCAGCCAGTTCTGCGGTTCTTCCTGCAAAAACCGGGCACGCTCGTCATAGAATATGCGCCGAAATTCATTTTCCAGCGACTGGTTTTTTTCCAGAAAACCATCAAAATCCACCTGGTTGGCGATTGCCACACTCTGCTGAAGTGCAAAATGAATGAAGACATAGTCCTGTCCGTGCCGGATGAAATTGCGAATCCGGCGCGCCTCCCAGACGGTTGCCGGTGGCAGCTCGTCCAGGCGCTGAATCCGTTCATCCCGCCCCTGTTGAATCGCCAGCGCATTGTAACCCACTACCAGGCATTCTGCGATGCTGTCCACCACCACGCCATCAAAGTCCAGGGCGAGAAGGTCGGTTTGAGGATCGAATTTCTTTAATAATTGATGCATAGGTGCCGTATTTTACACGTCTGTTATTAAAAATTCAACAACTTCCCCATTCTCTCAGATATTTCTTAAAAAAACTTGATTTATTGACCTACTATCAGATAGATTTTCCGTAGTGGTTCAAAATATCGAGAGGCGTTTTTTAACAATTCAGGAGAAAGGTTTTGAAAATATCTGCAATCGGTTTGATTGGGTTATGTGCGACTATAGTTTTTCCGGCAGTCGCTTTTTCAGCGACTGTAGCGAAAGCCAGCGGCGGTATAAGCTATCAGCATTCGATAGACACAAGTCCACTGTCTCCGTTATTACAGATTGCCGGAGCAGGTATTTGGAGAATTCATTATAACTATCATTTCACACCGGTGGATGAGGCGATTATCGGACTTGGCTATATGAACATTCATTTCGATTTTGGTCATACCAATTCGCCGGCTCTGATTCTCGGATACAGAAGGTACTTATGGAAAAATTTGCATATTGAATATCAAATCTGGCCCTGCTACGATGAATTCTATGAGAAAAATGAACAAAAATACTACAAAAGCTTCGACCTGTGGAATGAATTTCGTTTGGGTTATAAGTTCAATTTTGAGGTCAAAAATATCCCACTCTATATCTCTTTTCAATGGCCTTTCGGATTCGGGCTCTACGCCAGTAACAAACCCGCCAGTTTCAAGGAACACGAAAATGAAAAATTCGAGAACAGGTACTTTTATCAATTCCCGCTGCTGTTTATCGGGATAAAATTTTAAATAGGGGGAAATTTGAACCAGAAAACGACAGTCACAACCCTTGTCACACTGATCATCCTGATAGGAGCGCTTGCCAGCTCTTGCGGAATCTTTTCAAAAAGCGGTCCAGGTCCGTTCCAGCATCAATCAATCCGCGATCAGACGGTGGATATTTACGGACGAGGAATCTACCGGCACTTGCCGGCGGATGTGGCGATCCAGGGCATTGCCCAGGATTTTATCACCCTTTTTGTCGGCGTTCCGCTTTTGATAATATCCTTACTGGGATATCGCAAAAATTCCGTCAGGGCTCATTTTGTATTGAGCGGAACGGCGGGATATTTTCTGGTCACCTATCTCTTCTATACCGCAATGGCAATGTATAATATCCTGTTTTTAGCCTATACCGGACTACTGGGATTATCCTTTTTCGCTCTGTTCCTGACGCTAAAGGAATTCGACCCTGCCTCTGTTTCCCAGTATTTCTCTCATCAGGCGCCTACTAAATTTACCGGCGGTTTTTATCATACCGATAATCAATCTGGTCACGATAGTATGTGCATTTTTAATAGTCAGAGAAATCCGGTCCCCGCAAGAAAACACCATGCCTGCGTAATCAGAGCCGCACCGGTTTGCAGGTGATTTGACTCTTTGGTTTTTATAATTTCCTTTTAATCCCGGTACGCTTTAATTGGATGTTCAGCTGATCTTCGGCTAACGTCACCAGCCGGTCGGAGACCTCCTGATGCCGGCGGATCAGCGCCGGTTCATCCAGATGGCGAATCCGACCATTGTCCACAACGATTTTACCGTTCACAATTACCCAATCTACCGGACTCAGGGCGGCACAAAAAACAATCGCCGCCGCAGGATCGTGCTGTGCGCCGGCGTATTCAAGGCGATCCATTGAGATCATCGTTAAATCTGCACATTTGCCCGGCGCTATCTGCCCGATATCGTCGCGCCCCAGAGCCAGCGCTCCACCGACAGTCGCCATCCAGAGCACCTCCTCAGCACCCAGCCAATATTGCGGTTCCCGCAGGCGGCTGATCAGCAGGGCATTGCGCAGCTCCAGGAGCATATTTGACGAGTCGTTGGAGGCGGAGCCGTCCACACCGAGCCCGACCTTTATACCGACATCTAGCATTTCCTTGATCCGGGCGATACCGGAACCCAGGCGCATATTCGACGACGGACAGTGCGCCACGCCGATCCGGGCAGTGCCCGCCTGACGGATTTCTTCGTCGTTCAGGTAAATGCAGTGGGCGAACCAGGCATTCTCCCGAATCCAGTCCAGATCCTGCATGAACTGAAAGGGGCGGCTGTTGAATTTCCCAAGGCAGTAATTTTCCTCATCGAGAGTTTCCGCCAGATGGGTGTGAATTTGCAGTCCGTATTTCTTAGCCAGCCGCACAGTCTCACGCATGGACTTTTGGGTCACCGAAAAGGGTGAGCAGGGCGCCAAAGCAATTCGCGTCATGGCACCAAAAGACGGATCGTGGTATTCATCTACAAGCCGCTCAATATCGGCGTAGATTGCCTCTTCCGACTGAATAATATCGTCAGGCGGCAAGCCGCCCTCCTTTTTGCCGAGCGACATGGACCCACGAGTAGGCTGAAAACGCATGCCCAACTCCCTGGCAGCTTCAATTTCACGATCAATCAGAGTGGGTTCGGCTTTTTGCGGAAAAAGATAGAGATGATCGCTGGTAGTGGTGCAGCCGGATTTCAGCAACTCCGCAAGCGCCGTCTTGGCGCTGATATAAAACGCCTCGCCGCTGATGCCGCGCCAGATTTCGTAATTGACGGTCAGCCATTCAAAAAGCCCGGATTTTTGTGTTGCACAAATATTCCGCGTCAGCGCCTGGAAAAAGTGGTGATGGGTATTCACCAGACCGGGCAGAACCACCATGCGGGAGGCATCAATGAGCTCATCGGCAGTGCCGTGAAATGTTTCCGGTCCGACAGAGACAATTTTATTATCCTCAATGTAAATATGCCCGTCGGAAAAAGCGTCCAGCAAATTGTCGTCGTGAACATCTGTTTTCATGCGGCAACAGAGCAGGGGATTTTTTATCAAAATTGACATAAAAAGACCTTATTTGTCAGGATTTTGCAAAGTCATCACAGCTGCGCGAGTCGGGGGTGATTATCAACGGCTACCTTCTTTCATAACGGTCAAATATTCACTGAATTTCCGTAAATGTCAAGCAATCCTGAGCGCTTTCAAACACAAAATCCGGCTTGTACCCGAACCGGCTTTTTCATATATTCCTTTAGCGAATACTCTGAAAGGAGCCCGAACTTTGGAAACACCTTTACTGATCAGCGCTCTGATTGTTTACGGAATCTCCCTGCTACTGTATCACCGGCAGAACTCCCGTTCGGCTTATCTGGTACTGCTGGCGGCGCTGGTTCTTCATTTCGGCGGGCTGGTGGCGCGCTCGGTAATCGCCCGGCATCCGCCCTTTACCAATATGTACGAAACCTTTGTCCTGCTCCCGTTTCTGGTGGCACTGCGGACAGCGTTTTGGAAAGGGTCCTTCAGCGACCGCTTTCGCAAAATCCTCATCGGGACCATAATGGTCATTCTCATCATCGCCCTCTTATTGCCCCAGTCAATGAAAATTCCCAAGCCGCTGATGCCGGCGCTGAACAGCATCTGGATGTATATTCATGTTCCGGCTTACTTCTTTGGCTATATGGCGATGATCATCGCCGCCGGATATGCAATGCTGATTCTATTGAAAAAGGAGGCTGTGGTACCGGAAAACATTGTCCGGCGGATGGACAATGAGGTCAAGATCGCATTTTTCTTTCTGACCGTCGGCTTGATTACCGGCGGCATTTGGGCGTATGCCAGCTGGGGAAATTACTGGGCTTGGGACCCCAAGGAGACCTGGGCGCTGATTAATATTCTGGTGCTGGCTTTCTATTTTCACCTGAATGTCGCCACCAAACAAAAAAAAGCGGTGGTTGTCATAATTGCACTACTCTCCATCGCCTTTACCTACTGGGGGGTCAGTTTCATCCTGTCTGGGTTACATAGCTATGCGTAAAATCCATATCACAGATCCGTTTTTACTAACACAATCTGTTTGAGTTGGAAATAAATAATTTTGGCTATGTTCTACTAATGACCTGATTTAACGCAATGTTTTTAAACTCAAACCAGGCCTGATTACAGCTCAGAGCCAGTGTTAGAAACTTAACACTCTTATTCGTGCTGGTCTTTAACCGTTCCAAGATCAAAAACCAGTCCGATAGTTTTGCAAGTATTTGGTCGATACACCGTTGAAATGATCCATCCATTGTCGTAATCGTTTGACATCATTATTCACGTGCTGGACATGATAGACCTTATTTTTCACATATTGCCCTTTACTGACGTTGATTTTATGATGCTCAATCTTCTTGGATTTAGCGAAGGCACTGTAACTGCGATGACTGTCTGTGCATAGAACTGTCTTTTGGTCGACCTTACTGCCCACGACCCGATCAAGATCCTTTTTACTGATCCGTCCGGTTCCCGCTATCTGCATATCTTTGTGTTGGGCTCTATCAGAGGTAACAATGACCGCCACATGTTCGTCATTGATTCCTGCTTTCTTCGCTTTACTGCCCCGCTTATGGGCTTTTCTTTGAAGGTGCTTGTTGCCTTTCTCTGAATGCAGAAAGAAAATATCATCCGACTCACTGATCCCTTCAAACTTTTCCGGGGACAAAGATTTAAAGCCACTCAATATCTTATGACGCCAGTCAAAAGATGTCTGAAGACAAATATCGGTTTCCTGAGCGCATCTTCTCAATGAATACCCGGAGAGCATACACCGCAGATAGGTACGCCATTTATCTTTCTTCTTCAACCAGGCTATCGGTGTACCAGTCGTTTCACTGAAATACTTTGTACACTCCTTACAGTAATAGGTCCTGAGCCCTTTATGTTTGCCGTTGGCTCTTATGGAAGATGAAGAACAATGAGGACAGTGAATTCCATGCTTATGAACCTCTTCATAATGAATATCTGAATAATCCTGGCCTGTACTTTGATCCAACAGGTCCATTAATCTGGAAATAATCTGTTCCCGCTCCTGCTCATTGCACGACAGAAAATATTCTGTAAAGGCTTGAAATTTGTTCATGGTCTTCCTTTAAATTATCATGTCCCGAAGTTAACCAATAATACAGTATCTTCATAGAACATAGCCATAATTTTTAATGTTAAATTGAAATTAGGATATGAAATAAAATCTTGAATATGGAAGAAAAACCTTGTTGAAAAATGTAAAATCTCTAATGATCAAAAATGAAAAAAAGATACGGACCAGTTAATACTTTTGTCTTGGTTCAGCGGAAACATGACAAAATGCAATTTTAGTTAAGGTGTAATTTTGCATAGTTTCTTCGGTTTTCAACAGCCTGATTTAGTTTAAGATTTCTTTCATTCAAACGTGACTCAACTCTGCCCAGGAGGTAATCTTCCGGGGTAAGGTAATTTAGGGCGCTATGAAGTCTTTTAGTATTGTATTTTT
>Ga0209614_1002322_pt1 | contig 12738 bp, 10 predicted proteins | sample BlaSprsedimmetaG_FD_185484 | JGI IMG/M metagenome (GOLD analysis project Ga0209614, IMG submission 185484) | Hot spring sediment bacterial and archeal communities from California, USA to study Microbial Dark Matter (Phase II) - Blank Spring... ... | reverse complement strand
ATAAAAACCCTGCGTGGAGAATTACCGCTGGAAGTACAGGATTTAGAAGACGAAATAGCGGGGTTGAGAACCCGGCTGGTTAACCTGGAAGATGAGATAAAAACGCTGGAAACAGCCATTAACAACAAAAAAATTGCCATTAAAGATGCGCAGGCGCTGATTGCCAAATATACAGAGCAACAGAACAATGTGCGCAACAACCGTGAATTCGATTCTTTATCGAAAGAGATTGAATTTCAAACCCTCGAAATTGAACTGGCCGAGAAAAGAATCAAGGAATTTACTTCCGAAATGGTTGAAAAGAAAGAGACCATTGACGCTTCAAAAGCGTTACTGAAAGATCGTGTGGAAGATTTGGACAGGAAGAAAAATGAGCTGGATGAAATTACCGAAGAAACCAAAATTGAAGAGGAAAAACTGAAAGCCAAATCGGAAAAGATCGAATCGTTTATTGAACCACGATTGGTGACAGCATTTAAACGAATTCGGAAAAACGCACGCAATGGCCTGGCTGTTGTTACTATTCAGCGTGATGCCTGTGGTGGCTGTTTCAATAAAATTCCGCCACAACGACAACTCGACATTGCAAGCCGCAAAAAAATTATTGTTTGTGAATATTGCGGACGAATTCTGGTTGATAAAGACATAAGCGTTGTGGAAGTGGAATAGTACATTCGTTCAAAAAATATTGATGTAAGCGCGGCAATTTTTCCGCGCTTTTTTTGTTCCTGAAACTTTAAACTACGTGTTCCGGTCACCAGCTACCGCCGGCGCCTCCGCCGCCAAAGCTGCCGCCGCCAAATCCGCCAAAACCTCCTCCGCCGAAGCTGCCACTGCCTGAAGAAAAGTTGCCAAACGAGCTTCCGTGCGATCGGTTTCCTGACATCATTCCCAGGGCTATCCACAACGGCAGGTCTTTCCCTGGCGAATAAAACCTTCGGCTTCTGCCGCGAAGGATTGGGATAATTACGAAAAACAGGATAAAAAAGATGGCCAGAACAGGCAACCCGCCGCTTTTCCGGGCATAATTTTCCCTGTAATACTCAGCGGTATATTCTCCCCGTGTGATGTCCATAATTACATTGATTCCATTTTCGAGGCCCTTGTAATAATTGTTCCTCTCGAATTGGGGAATCATTTCTGTATCGATGATGGCTCCGTTCACAATGGCGTCGGGCAAAACACCTTCGAGCCCGTAACCGGTGGCAATAAAAATCCGGCCCCTGTCATTGCCTGTTTTTGGCTTTAACAGAATCACCAGCCCATTGTCTTTTCCCTGTTGTCCAACGCCCCATTTTTCTCCCAGCCTGAAAGCATAATCACCCGGGTCGTATCCTTCCAAATCGTTTACGGCAACCAAAACAATTTGTGTAGAGGTTTCCCTGTCGAATTGCACCAGTTTGGATTCAAGTGCACTGGCCTCGGCCGGCGACAAAACTCCGGCAAAGTCGTTAACCAGCCTTGGTGGTACAGGGCGTTCGGGAATTTCAGCATGTAAAGCGGTAATTCCTGAAAGTAAAATCAGTATGGAAAGTAATTTTTTCATGGTTTCTCCTCTTTGTCTGTGCCAAACGAAATTTCGTCTGAAAGTTCGTTTACATCGTCTTCCTGCCACGGAAAATGTTTTTTCAGCTGTTCTCCTGCCATTTTTATTCCTGTTGACAACCCTTCTGTGAATTTTCCCTCACGATACAGGCCTGCCATGGTTTCCTTAATGTTTTCCCAAAAATTGTCGGGTACCTTTTGATTGATTCCGGCATCTCCCAGAATGGCAAATTTGTGGTCTTCTATGGCCAGGTAAAAAAGTACGCCGTTACGCAATTTGGTTTTGTGCATTTTTAGTTTTTCAAAAATGTAGGCAGCCCTGTCGAGAACATTGTCTTTGCAATGTTTCTCTATGTGCACCCGTATTTCTCCCGAAGTGTTTGTTTCAGCAACGCGAATGGCATTAATTATTTGTAGTTTATTTTCTTCTGAAAAATATTTTCTGACACTCATTTTTTTTGGTTAAAATTCCACAACCGGTGCCTGGTCTGCACCCTGGCGTGCTTCAAAGTAATTTTTCTTGTCGAAGCCAAGCATCCCGGCATATATGAGCTGCGGGAATTTCCGGATGTAGGAATTGTACGACTGCGTGGCTTCATTAAATTTCCTGCGTTCAACAGCAATGCGGTTTTCTGTCCCCTCGAGTTGCGCCTGTAAGTCGAGAAAATTCTGGTTGGCTTTAAGATCGGGATAGCGTTCCACCACAACCATCAGCCGGCTCAATGCCGACGAAAGTCCTTGCTGTGCCTGGTTAAATTGTTCGATGGCTTCAGGCGTTAGGTTGTTGGGATCAATATTTACCGAAGTAGCCTTTGAACGGGCTTCAATAACTCCGGTAAGCGTTTCCTGCTCGTGTTCGGCATACCCTTTAACTGTATTTACCAAGTTTGGAATCAGGTCGGCACGCCGCTGATACACATTTTCAACCTGAGACCATTGCGAAGAAACCTGTTCTTCAAGATTAACCATTTTATTGTAACCGCAACTCGACAGAAACATTCCTGCCACGGCGACCAAAAGAATCAATGTACCTCTTTTCATAATTAAATTCATTTGTTTAACTTTCAAATATCTTCAAAATGTGTGAAATATCATCCCAATTATCGGGGAAAGGCATTAATTTGCCGCTGTATTTCATCTTTCAAAAGATAAACCAAAGAAAAAATCATGACAAAAGTACAATTCAGGAAAGCAATTCAAGAAGGTATCCCGGCAGAACTACCGGAAAAAAAACCTTTTGATTTATTGGTTAGCCACGCACCTAAAAGAAAAGATGTTTTGAACCTGGAAGAAAAGAAACTTGCGTTGAAAAATGCACTGCGTTATTTCCCGAAAAAATTTCACGACATTTTGGCACCCGAGTTTTTGGAAGAACTAAAAAACTACGGCCGGATTTATATGTACCGTTTCCGGCCTGAATATGAAATGTATGCGCGACCCATCGATGAATATCCCTGTCGGTCGAAGCAGGCAGCATCCATCATGCTGATGATACAGAACAACCTCGATCCGGCAGTGGCGCAACATCCGCACGAACTGATAACTTATGGTGGAAACGGAGCGGTTTTTCAAAACTGGGCACAGTACCTGCTTGCCATGAAATACCTGGCCGAAATGACAGACAATCAGACGCTGGTGATGTATTCAGGCCATCCGCTGGGATTGTTCCCTTCCCATCCTGATGCGCCGCGCGTCGTGGTCACCAATGGAATGATGATTCCCAACTATTCATCGAAGGAGGAATACGAAAAATTTAATGCACTTGGAGTTACGCAATATGGCCAGATGACAGCCGGTTCGTACATGTACATCGGTCCGCAGGGCATTGTGCACGGAACTACCATTACATTGTTAAATGCTGCCCGTTTTCATTCCAAAGGTTCAGCTTCCGGTAAAATATTTGTTTCCAGCGGACTGGGTGGAATGTCGGGCGCTCAGCCAAAAGCAGCAGTCATTGCCGGCATGGTGGCCGTGGTAGCAGAAATAAATCCGAAGGCGATTCAGAAACGTTTTGAGCAGGGCTGGGTTGATGAAGTTTTTTCTGAATTGGATGAATTGATTTCACGAATGCTGGTTGCCCAAAAAGGCAAAGAGGCAGTTTCGCTGGCCTACCAGGGAAATGTGGTGGATTTGTGGGAGAAACTGGCGAAGGAAAATATAAAAATTGATTTGGGTTCCGACCAGACTTCGTTGCACAATCCGTTTGCCGGCGGGTATTATCCGGTTGGTTTATCGTTTGAGGAGTCGAATAAAATGATGGCTGAAAACCCTGCGAAATTCAAGAAAAAGGTTTACGAGTCGCTCCGGCGGCAGGTGAATGCCATCAATAAATTAACGCAAAACGGAATGTATTTTTTTGATTACGGCAATGCGTTTTTGCTGGAAGCCAGCAGAGCAGGTGCTGAAATTTATGATGATCGGGGAGAATTTCGTTATCTGTCTTATGTTCAGGATATTATGGGGCCGTTGTTTTTCGATTACGGTTTTGGACCATTTCGATGGGTTTGTACTTCAGGAAAGCCCGAAGATTTAGAAAAGACAGACCAGATTGCAGCGGATATTTTAACCGAACTGGCAGAAAAAGCGCCGGCTGAAATTAAACTTCAAATGGAAGACAATCTGCACTGGATAAAACAAGCCGGTACAAATAAACTGGTGGTGGGGTCGCAGGCTAGAATTTTATATGCCGATTGTGCCGGAAGAATTCAAATTGCCCGTGCTTTCAATGAAGCCATTCAAAAAGGAGAAATTTCTGCGCCAATTGTCTTGGGGCGCGACCACCACGATGTTTCGGGTACCGATTCGCCATACCGTGAAACTTCCAATATTTACGACGGCTCGGCACTGACCGCCGACATGGCGGTGCACAATTTTGTGGGCGACAGTTTCCGCGGCGCCACCTGGGTTTCGCTGCACAATGGTGGCGGAGTAGGGTGGGGCGAAGTTATTAACGGCGGTTTTGGTCTTACTATCGATGGTTCAGATGATGCTGAAAAACGCCTGAAAATGATGCTGCACTGGGATGTAAACAACGGCATTGCCCGTAGAAGCTGGGCACGAAACAAACCAGCGCGGTTTGCCATCAAACGGGCCATGCAGAAAAATTCGGAGTTAAAAGTAACATTGCCTAACGAGGCAGATGAGGAGTTGCTGGAAAGTTTATTCTGAAAAAATCATGGAATAGGGGCGTTCAATATCTCTTCGGAGTTCATCAATTCCGATATTCCGGCTTTTACGGATGGTTTCGCGTCCATCGAAAAATACGAGGATGGTAGGCGCCGCAAAAATCTGGTGCTGACCGGCTACATCGGGCAAAACATCCGATTTTACATAGGCCAGTTTTACCTCTGGAAATTCTTCCACAATTAATTCTGCTACTTTGGGTTTCAAAACTTTGCACACGTTGCAGGCTTCAGTAGAAAAATATCCCAGCAAGGCAGTTTCTTTCTGTTTCAACTTGTTGAATTCTTCCAGAGATTGAATTTCGATAAACATTTTCTGAACATTAAAATTGATTGGTACGGAGCATAACAAGCGTGCAGCCTTCAACCGTTTCAATACCTTCTGATTCAAGTATTTTCCTTAATTCGTTATTTTCTGCTCCGGGATTAAAAATCACGCGCTTTGGTTTCAGATTAATAATCTGATGATAATATTCAGGCTGTCGTTTTGCTCCTAAATACATGGTAACAGTGTGAATATTGACATCTTCAGGAAATTCGGTTTGAATAGTGACACCATCAACCTGCCCGGCACTTTTTGCCAGGGCAACCACATCATGATCATATTCCCGCAACATTCGAATGGCTTTATTGGAATAACGCTCAGGTTTGGGGCTTGCACCGATTACCAGGGTTTTTTTATTTGAATTTTCCATTGCTTTTACTTTTTCTGAACCAGAGCAACCGCATGTGCTGAAATGCCTTCTTCCCGACCTTCAAAACCCAGTTTTTCGGTGGTGGTTGCTTTTACCGATATTTGTCCGGTTTCAATGCCAAGAACTTCAGCCATTACTTTTTTCATTTCGGTGATGAACGGCTTCAGTTTTGGTTGCTGGGCACTCACTGTAGAGTCGATGTTCACAATTTCAAAACCTGCGTTTTTTACTAATGCATCCGTTTTTTTTAGCAGTATTTTGCTGTCGATGTTTTTAAATTGTTCCGAATTATCGGGGAAATGCGTGCCAATATCGCCCAGGTTTACTGCGCCGAGTAGTGCATCGCAAATAGCGTGAATCAACACATCGCCATCGGAATGCGCCATGGTTCCCTTGTGGTGTGGAATTAAAATACCGCCCAGCCATAAGGTTTCTCCTTCAGCAAGGCGGTGCACATCGTATCCTTGTCCTATTCTGAACATCTCTACCGCTGGTTTCCAAAAGCCTCTACATCGAACGAAAGGGTGAACCGCAGCGTGTTTTCCAGCGGATGGTTTCGTTGGGTAGGCAGGAGGTAAGAAAAGTCGAGGGCAAAAACATTCATTCTGAACCCCGCGCCGGCAGTGATGAATTTCCGGTTACCCTTGTTTTCGTGTTCCCAGAAATAGCCTGCCCTGAGTGCAAACTGGTTGTTGTACCAGTATTCCACACCGGCTGAAAGATTGATTTCCTGCATTTCTTCCTTAAAACCGCCCGGAGCATCGCTAAACGATGAAAAAATACCGGCAATTACCGACTTGTCCGAATTGATTCCGCCCGGGTAAATCACTGCACCTTCTTCAAACAGCGTAGTGTCTCTTGGCGGGGTTGGCACCAGCAGTTTGTTGGCCTCAATGGCAAAGGTGAATTTATTGTACTGGTCTGCTTCGGTGGTGTAGGCAGCTCCCAGCTTCAGCATGGTTGGAATAAAATCTTTGACTTCCCCCTCGGTGTAAGAAATTTTTGCCCCGATGTTCTGGATGTTTATACCTGCTGAAAAAATATTGTCTTTCCGGTTTGCCCTGAATTCGTTGTGGTAATAAAAAGCAACATCGGCTGCATACGAATTTCCGGGTCGTGATTCAACGCCGTTGATTAACTGTCCTCCGGTGAGGTCGGAACGGATATACCGAATAGCAACCGAACCTGAAAACACTTCGGAAAGCAACCGTGAATAACCAATATCGAGGGCAAATTCGTTGGGGCTTTGCTGCCCTTCGTACGTTCCGTATTCGCTTGTGAAAACAATGTCGCCAAGCGAAAAGTACCGAAGTGACCCACTGACGGTTTGCACGTCGTCGATTTTTTTGTAACCTACCAGGTAAGCCAGGTTAATATCATCTACCAGGGCACGTAACCAGGGTGAATAACTTAGGCTGACCCCCATGTCGCTTTCCATAAAGGCATATTTGGCCGGGTTCCAGTGCTGTGAACTCAGGTCGGGAGTGGTGCCAACTCCTGCATCGCCCATCCCTCCGGCTCTCGAATCGGGCGTAATGGAAAGAAACGGAACTGCTGTGGTAATGGTATTGGCGCCCGAAGTGGTTGCCTGCCCACTTGCATAACCTACAGTTGTAATTATAAGTGCAATAACAAAAAATAAGCGAACTAATTTTATCATAACCATTTTAAAATTGAGCGTTGCAAATATATAAATTGTAGCCGAGGCAGCAATTTATCTAAAACCAGAGAACGCATGTTTTTGTGAAAAAGTACATTTGTTGTCATAATTTAACGGGCAACCATCATTTTTCCCGATGTAGAAGTGATGATCCCATCTGTGTTTTGTGCAGTAATCCGGAATATATAAATCCCGCTACGCAACTGAATTTTTGCTTCGGAAAGGTCCCAGCGCACCGGATTGCTGATGTTGCCATTCGACCCCACGAGTGTTGTAAAATAGTCCACCCGCTGGCCCCGCTGGTCGAACACCTCAAAAATAGCTTCGAGTGTGGCATCGGACTGGTTGTGTTCAAAGGTAAAAAAAGTATAGTCTGAAACCGGATTTGGGTAGTTTACTGCCTGCGATATGAAGAACTCACCGGTTACCTCAAACTCAATTTCTGTTTCCGAAGAATTGTTGGCCACATCCCAGGCTTTCAGTTTCAGTTTGTGCATACCCTCCGGAAGGTTTCTCAGCGGGTACCTGATGGTACCGCTGGTAAAATCGCCGATATCGGCCTGGTAATAATTATTCAGAACAATCACGTTGGAATAATCGTCGTTTAATACAGCGGTAATGTCGTGGCCAATCCCCGACCCCACAGTGTTTATGCCGTTTTCGTCCGAAAGAAAGGCCAGCAGCATTGGATTCTTGCTTACTTTGTCGCCTGAAACAAAATCGGGAGAGTCAAGGTACAGCTCAATATTTGGCCCCTGGTTGTCTGTAATCTGTGTGCCGGCCCCCCCAATCACAAAATTATCGAAAGCTCCATGGGCATCTGTTTCGCCATTATCGGCGTAATAAATAATTTTGCCTTTACCCAGGCTGTAGGTAATATCTTTTGGAATGACAAAACTGAATGTAAATTCCCCATTTTTTACCTCGGCAAGTCCTTTGTAAATGATGTTTTCCTGCACTTTAAATTCCATGGGTGTTTCGCCGGCATTTCCCCGTGTTTGCATCATCACCGCTTTGTCGTAAACCGTGGGAATAATTTTGCCTGAAAAATTGTTCAGTTTGCTTTCTGATTCATCAGCAACAAAACCCGAAACTGTTACCCGTTGCAAAGCCCCCAGGGTATCGGGCGCCAAAGCTGCATCATGTCCGTTAATGGCAGAGGTAATAACCCGGTGTTTCGGATAAGAGAGTTTCAGTGCCGGATTGGCCAGCAGGCTGAAGTTTCTTTTGTTGGTTGTATTTATGGTATTGATTTTGGCCATCCGCATGATGTCACCCATGCGGTAGTGTTCACCGTTTTGGTCTTTTTCAAAAACAACGTTATAAAAACTGCGGCTGAGCAAATAGTTTGAATAGGCAAATACCAGCCGGGTGGTTGAAAAAAGACCGATTCCGCCGCCATTGGGATTGAAAAGGATGTATTCTCCTGCCGAGGTATCATCTGCATCAAAGCGACTGAATTCGCAGGTAGCTGTTACAAATATCGGAAGGTTGTTGGTGTTCGACCAGGAGTTGATGTGGCTGATGTCGAGTACTCTTTCGTCGGCCAGATAACGGTCATTGGCATGCCCTACATAGTTCAAAACCAGCACCCCGTTTTTTACCCGCTGGTTTATGGCATCGGTAACTTCCGGGTAGCTTTGTCCGCCGGGGCCGGTAATTTGCTGGTAAGCATCAAAATAAATTTTATCGGTAATAAACTCTGCATGTTTCTCGTTTACCTGGTTGGCCAGCCTTTCCGAATCGTTCATGTGCAGGTTTCCGTCTTCGTCGTCGGCAATAAAACAAACAATGTTTCTCCAGTTTCCAAGAGCTTCGGGTGAGTGGTAGTTTTTAATTTTTTCGACAACCAAATCGGCCTGGAATGTTGTATGAGCAGGAATCCGTCCTATTCCCAAATCAACAGCTCCGTTATATACGCTTTCTCCGGCATCGAGAATTACAAAGTAATCGTCGGTAACAAACGAACCAACAGGGTTTAGCGAGTTGTCGGACTGAAAAGTAGGTATAAAAGCGTTGCTGCCGGGGTTAATGCTTTTATTGTCGTAGCTTCCGTCGCCAAAAAGCAACACATATTTTAATCCCTGGTTGCGGTCGTAAAACATTTTAATAAAATTACGGATTCCGGTGGCGTCTTTATTTCCCGAGCTAAATTCGTTATAAACCTGCTCGGTAGAAACAACTTCTACCTGCATTCCGTCGTAGGTGCGGTGAAAATTGGCCAGCTCTTCGGACTGGCTTAAAAAATTCGAGTGCGAAATAATGAGAAACTCGGGTGTGGCCAATGCATGCAAATTCTGGTTTTTTACATCGCCAACCAACTCGGGTTCAGGAAGGTTTCCGTTTGGGCTGAAAGCAACGTACTCTCTGAGTTCTGACGCCGGGCGTCTGCCTTTGGCCAGGTTGCCGTTTTTTTGTAAAGGAATTTCCTTCACCTGAAATGCATCAGTAACATCCCAGACCTTTAGGTCGGAGGAACTCGTTTCAACCGAAAACTCTACGGTATTTCCCTGGCCCACTGAGTTCAGATCGCGAAAGAACAACGGTTCGTTGTTGTTCGTTTTCAACTTTTGGCGGTAATTTAACTCTACGAAATCGACCCATGCTTCGGGACTTGTACCACTGCCAAAATATTTTATAATTACATCGAGATTGCCGGATTGAGCAGGAAACGAAAACCTTCCATTGCGTTCGTTGGCATATATGCTTGAATTATCTGAAGTAAATACTTTGTCAAAATTTAATGTTCCCAGGTTAGCCTGATTTGCCGAAATGATCATTTCTGAAACCGAAGAAGACCTTGCTGCGGCGTTTATACGGATAGAAATGTTTGATGAATTATCAATGTCAGTTATCTGAAAAGTGTAATTTCGTGTTGAACCGTGAATGAATTTGTCTCCAAACCATTGTTTTCCCGACTGAATCAAATTAAACCTCTCTGTTTCATTTAAGGCATAAGCGTTGAATGAGGTTACCTGATGAGTTGCCGCATGGCTTATTTCAGCCTGCTTTTCAATGGTTTTTTGTGTGCTTCCCTGTTCGCTCAAAAAGAAATGTCCTGTGTTGGTGTATGGATTTAGCCGGCGTTCAAAAAAACGGCCGGTACCATCGGGTTTCCATTCCACCGTACCCGGAGCATAAAAGAAAAGGCAGTCGGTTCCGTTGTTGGTTCCATGCCACACGGCAACCTGGGGTAAATCGTCATAAAGAATATTGCCCGGGTCTTCGGGAAGAATCATACCACCGGCGCCAAAAACTTTTACCTGTGCCGGATTAGAAAATCCCCACTCGGTGAGTTTTGGATATGGAATTTTATAAATTCCTTTTTCTGATGTGCTGATTTTTACCCATTTCCCTTCGCGCAAAACCGATTCTGATTTCCATGAATGGGCTGAGGCTGAAGCAGCTTTTTTTATGGGTTCGGGGAACCGTTTCAGATCAAATTGCTTTAAGATTTTAAGTTTTCCATCCTGAAAAATTAAGGCAGGAATCTGAATTTCAGTTTTTTGCGTCTGGTTCGAGCGAAGGACCGTTGTTTTAATTTCTGGTTTTTCAGGAATGTTTTCCTTGAAAAGGTACGGGTCAGGGTTTTCAATTTCTTCAAATAGCGGGTTTTCAACAACAAACCGAAACCCGGTGTGGTTGTCCTGCGTTTCAAAAAAGGTAAAATAAATGGGTATTTGTGATCCCGGATGCGCGTAACCTGCCCCCCGAAAAGTATATCCCAGCCTGTTTCCAGGTTCGTACGAAACCTGCCAGTCAAGGGTAATAATTTCCCGTCGGACATCGTTGGCGGAAAAACCGGTTATAACAATTAAAAGCAGGATGATGTATTTATTCATTCCGGTATATACAATTAAACATCGTTAAAACGCCTGCTGAAAATAATTATTGCAGGCGTTAGCGGTTACAATAAAACAATTATTTTTGTCAAACCACAGGCAAAGATAATGACCTGGTTCAAAAAACGTGAAAAATTATATACAGGCAAAACAATAAGAATTCAACAAATCAGTTATATTTGTGACAATCGGAAAAGAAATGAAAAACACTAATTTAATGAAGCTAAGGACGTTATTGTTGCTGTTTTTAGCCGCATTCGTTTCAGGATGTGGATTGTTTGGCCGCGGTGGCGGCGGAACCTCCCGTACTACAGGCTGGGAATACAATTCGGAAGAAACAGGTAATATTCCTTATCTTTCTGGTTATGAACAGGAAGCCGGACCGGGTCTTGTTTTTATACAGGGGGGAACCTTTACCATGGGGCGTGTGGAAGAAGATGTAATGTACCAGTGGGATAATCATCCGCGTCGGGTTACGGTGGCATCGTTCTACATGGATGAAACAGAAATCTCAAATCAGGATTACCGCGAATACGTGCACTGGTTAAACCGGGCTTATCCCGGCGACCGGGCCAAGTTGAACTCAGCCCTGCCCGACACTAACCTGTGGCGGAGCGAGCTGGCCTACAACGAGCCTTATGTGAACAATTATTTCAGGCACCCGGCCTATAGCGATTATCCCGTTGTGGGTGTAAGCTGGGAGCAGGCCAATGCTTACGCTGCATGGCGTACTGATCGGGTAAATGAGAAAATTCTGGTGGAAAGGGGAATTTTGCAACACGACAACACCCAGACCGGGGAAAATGTATTTACAACTGAAACATACCTGAACGGCCTTTTTGATGGTACTGCCGGAAACCGTCCACAGGAGAATCCCGATGGTTCTACCCGTCGTGTAAGATGGGAAGACGGTTTGATGTTGCCGAATTACAGGCTGCCAACCGAAGCCGAATGGGAATATGCTGCCTACGGGTTAATTGGAAACACCGACGGAGAATTGCTTACCGACCGCAGAATTTACCCGTGGAATGGCGCTTACTTAAGAAAAGATACCCGGCGTGATAAGGGGCAGTTTAGAGCAAACTTTGTGCGGGGACGAGGCGACCTGATGGGGATGGCCGGAGCTTTGAACGATAATGCTGACATTACCGCTCCTGTTTACTCCTACGAGCCAAATGATTACGGACTTTATTGTATGGCCGGGAATGTGAACGAATGGGTGGCCGATGTTTATCGCCCGCTTTCCTTTCTCGATGTGGAAGAATTTCAACCATTCAGAGGAACCGTAGTTACCGAATACCGGCGCGGACCGGATGGGAACCTGATGCGTGACCAGTATGGCCGTTTGATTCAGGATACCATCGCCGATTACCGAAATTATAGGGATGGCAGTGTAGATTCGCAAATGATTGAAACCGGCGACTGGAATGCCGAAGAAAACCGAACTACACAAGACATGTATATACAGGACGATCGCCCGGGATTTTTCTCATCACTCATTAGCGATGAGGTGAGGGTTTACAAAGGCGGATCGTGGAAAGACAGGCCCTACTGGCTTGTTCCCGGAACCAGAAGATATCTGGAACAGACACAAGCCCAAAATGACCTGGGATTCCGTTGTGCTATGACACGCGTTGGAAGCCCTGAGGGATTTTAAAACAAACAAACGAATAATATTATAAAACCTCATTTGTTGTAAAATGAGGTTTTATTGTTTTTAGGATATGACCATCAAAGAAATTTACAAGCTTTTCCTGTTGCATCCAAATGTGATTACCGACAGCAGAAAAATTGAAAAAGATTGCCTTTTTTTT
>Ga0209614_1002317_pt1 | contig 12750 bp, 9 predicted proteins | sample BlaSprsedimmetaG_FD_185484 | JGI IMG/M metagenome (GOLD analysis project Ga0209614, IMG submission 185484) | Hot spring sediment bacterial and archeal communities from California, USA to study Microbial Dark Matter (Phase II) - Blank Spring... ... | reverse complement strand
GTTTCGCTCCGTAAGACCCAAGACCCAAGACCCAAGACCCAAGACCCAAGACCCAAGACCCAAGACCGCTGACGCCCGTTGGATGTGCCGGACAGGCACTGCGGTCGGTCTAGTCACATTCCTTTGCCACGGCGCCTATCAGTCCGGCGAGCGTTCGCGCAAGTTCCACACACGAAGCGTCCAGAGAATCGTATACCTGGCAAGCGAGATAGCCAATCCGATTCGCGAAGTGAAGGAGGTATTGAACCTCCGCCAAGGAACCTCGCGCGGTGTACAGGAAGTTGAGGTATTGCCGTTTGTGTTCTCTGGCCGCGCCCTCGGCTATGTTCGCCGCCACGGATACGACAGCCCGTCGAACCTGTGACGTCAAGCCGTACAGTTCGTCCCTGGGGAACGACTTCGTGGCCGCATATACAGCTACTGCGAAATCATCCGCAAGTTGCCATGCCTTCACTTTCCTGAAATCCCTACCCATTGCATCCTTGTATAAGGTCTACGGTCTATGGTCTATGGTCTATGGTCTACGGTCTACGGTCTATGGTCTACGGTCTATGGTCTATGGTCTATGGTCTACGGTCTACGGTCTATGGTCTATGGTCTTTCACAGCCTCGCCAGTCTCTGCTGCTTGTCGTACTGCTTCAGCGCCTCGACCAGTTCGCCCATAGCGCCCGTGATGATCTTGTCCAGGTTGTACAGCGACAGGCCGATCCGGTGGTCGGTTACGCGGTTCTGGGGAAAATTATACGTCCGCACCTTCTGGGAGCGGTCGCCGGAGCCGATCATGGTCTTGCGCTGCGAGTCACGCTCGGCGCGCTTTTGGCTCTCGAAGTGCTCGTACACCCGCGAACGCAGAATCCGCCAGGCCTTCGCCCGGTTCTTGTGCTGGGATTTCTCATCCTGCATCGACACGGTAATGCCCGTCGGAATATGCTCCAGCCGAATGGCGGAGCTGAGTTTATTGACGCTCTGGCCGCCGGGCCCGCCCGATCGGCATACCTGCTCAATCACATCGTCCGGGCGGATCTCGATCTCCAGTTCCTCCGGCTCCGGCAGGACCGCCACCGTCGCCGCCGAGGTGTGGATCCGCCCCTGGGCCTCCGTCTCCGGGACCCGCTGCACCCGATGGCCTCCGCCTTCGTAGCCCAGTTCGGCCCAGACGCCGGGGCCCTTGACGGCGAAGATCACCTCCCGGAACCCGCCCTTCTCGCTGACACTGAAACTGAGTTGTTCGACCTTCCACCGCCGATGCTCGGCATAGCGCGTGTACATCTCGTACAGGTCGCGGGCGAACAGCGCCGCCTCCTCCCCGCCGGTCCCGGCGCGAATCTCCATGATGATGGCGTCCACGTGCATATCGTCGGCCATCACCAGCGTGTCCTGTATCTCCTTGAGCAGCGTCTGGCTCTTATCTTCGAGTTCGGCAATCTCCGCCTCAGCCAGGCCGCGAAACTCCTCATCCGTCTGGGGATCGGCCACTATCTGCCTGGCATCCGCGATGCCCGCCAGCGCCTCCTTATAACGGCGGTACTTGCCGACAGTCGACTTGAGCTTACCCTGCTCCTTGACCAGCGCCACCAGCTTGTGCGAGTTGGACGCCACCGCCGGATCGGCCAATGCCTGCTCGATCTCCAGGTATCGGGCCTCTATCTCGCCGAGCTTGCGAATCAGACTGTCGATTTTTGCGACCATGAGGGGTTCTCAGACGGGTCTTGTGTGCGGGCCGCGACGGCCGGGGCCCTCTCGCGGCCGCCCCTGCGCTGCGATAGAGCAAAAAAAGCCCCTATCCCGGCCATCGCGGGATAGGAGCCTTTATGTTGCGCGTCGGGGCAGCTATTGCTGCTTGGCTTGTGCCTTCTTGCCGTAACTGGTGCCGTACTTCTTCTGGAAACGCTCAATGCGGCCGGCCGTATCGACGAACTTCTGCTTGCCCGTATAGAACGGGTGGCACATGGAGCAGATTTCCGCATGGATTTCCTTCGATGTGCTGCGGGTCTCAAACGTGCCGCCACAGCCGCAACGCACCGTAACGGTATGGTATTCGGGATGTATGTCTTTCTTCATGGCTGATACTCCGAAAATTCAAGAATTCTGGAGTATAGCCTCTGTGCCGAGGATTTCAACAGAAATTTCACCCATCCGGGCGGTTTTTCCCCGTCGCCGAGCCCCTAATGGCCGTAAAACGGCCGCAATTGCGATTCCGTAGGCAATTCGCTGTAGTTCTCCCCCCGCGGGCCGACGTAGGACGACCCCCGTTTTCGCAGCTTCACGGTGCTGACCGACCCATCGGTGTTGCTGATGCGCACCTCGACGACCTCGGCATCCTCGACCGGGGGCGTTTCACTTTGAAATCCGCTTGGCGGGCGAACGCCCATATCCGAGGACGGGCCGCTGCCCAGGCGCAGGACCCCGGATGTATCGCTCTCACAGCCGGCCAGCGTCAGCAAACCCGCACCGGCCGCGACGGACATCATAATACCCAGTACGTTTCGGGCCATCTGTGGTCTCCATACCTACTCACCAGCCGGCTCAACTTTGCCAGCCCACGTCGGCTGGGGCAATCCTATCCCGTACCCCGGCCTCTGTCAACCCCGGTTCGGGCCACTGGTGCAGGGTCTCAGACAATCCGGCACAGAGATTTTTCACTGGACAGAGGCCGTGACGGGGCCAAGAATGGGCCCGGATAAAAGAAACGGATTTCTGGAGCGTCTGGTGCTCCTGGCACTGTCTGAAAGGGGGCGATATGATACTACCGATGCCGAAGTTCATCCGCCGGTGGCTGGCGATCCTGCGCGGGGGTGTCTCGCCCGTCATCATCTTCATCTCCACGTTGCTGGGGTTCACCTTCGGGCTGGTTCCGGGTTTCTCCGGCCTGCACGTCGCCATCATCGTCCTGGTGCTCATCCTGAACGTGCACATCGGTCTGTTTCTGATGACCTTTGCCGCGGGCAAGGGCCTGTGTTTCGCCGCGGCGCCCGTTCTCTACCATATCGGCGTCGGCGTACACGACTACCTGGCCCCGCTGCTGAGGCTGCTGGCGGCCGTGCCCGTCATCGGAATCACGGACCTCAGCCGGTACGCCGTGGCCGGCGGAATCGTGGCCGGGCCCATCGTTGGCGGTCTGGCGGGGTTCCTGCTGGCCCTGCTGGTGATCCAGTTTCGTAAACAACTGCTTAGACTCGAAGAGAACTCCGAACGCTTCCGGCAGTGGTACTCCAAGACTTGGGTGCGGATACTCGACCGAATCCTCATCGGCAGGCGGACGAAGGACGCCAAATCGCTTTTCACCAGTAAGGCGACGATCCTTCGCAAGGCGGGAATCGTCCTGGCCATCATTGTCCTGGGCCTGTGCGTTCTGCTGGTGACGGCCATCAAGGACGACAAGGCCAGGGACTACGCGGTGGCAAAACTGACATGGGTCAATGGGGCCGAAGTGAACCTCGATGCGCTCAGCCTGGGCATCCTCAGCGGCAGTGCCTCGGCCAAGGGAATCCAGGTCACCGACGCCCGCCAACCGGCCAACAACCAGGTGGCGATTGACGAGATCTCCGCCGACGCCAGCGTCTACAATCTGCTGCTCGGCCGCGTGGTCGTGGACAAGATGGTCGTCTCGAATATGCAGTTCAACCAGCCCAGGCCGTCGCCGGGCCAGGTTGTGCGGCCGCCGGATGCCAATGAAGGCAGGTTCGACCCGTGCGATTACAGGGTGACCGTCGAGGATGTCGCGCAGATCGACAAGTACCTCCAGAACGCCCGCAAGCTTAAGGACTGGCTGGCCAAGGTGCGGAAGTGGCTGCCCGAGCCCCGGCAAGCCGAAAAACCGGCCATCATCAAGTACCTGGACTACCTGCTGGCCCGCACCGACGCGCCGCCGGCCCCCCGGTTCATGGCCCGCGATGTGCTTCTGGACAAGGTGGCGATCCCGGCGCTTGTGCTGGGCAACAGCACCATCCAGGCAGCGAACTTGAACGATTCGCCGGCCGCGGCGCGGCTGCCCATCCGCTTCGACATCAAGAGCAACGAGACGCCCATGCAGGCCAACCTCGTGCTGGACTACACCTCCGGCGAGCCGGTGCCCAAAATCCGCGGCTCCTTCAGCGGCGTGGAGTTGAGCAAACTGGGCGTCAGCGACTCGGCGGGGATTGCATTCGCCTCCGGGGCGGCCTCGGGGTCGTTCGCGGGGACCTTGACGCGGGATGCGATTGACATCTCCATCGATGTCGATGTCAATGATATGCAGGCGTCGTCGGTGGGCGACGGGGTGCTGGGTCTGGGCGGCGAGGCCACCACCGAGGCGCTCAAGGTGCTCAAGAACCTCCAAACGAACATCCGCATCGTCGGCCCGACCAGCGACCCGCGGATCGTCCTGGATGTCAAGGGACTGACCGACAGCTTCCTCAAGGCCCTGCCGGATGCGATGCGGGCCCGGGCGATGGAGGAACTGGATAAAGCCCTGGGCGACAAACTCGGTGACAAACTCCCGGCCGGCGTCGGCGACGGCATCAAAGACGCCGTCAAGGACCCCAACGGCATCCTCAAAGGGTTGGGCGGGTTGTTTGAGAAGAAGTAGAAAGCAGAAAGGCAGGAAAGTGGCAAGTCCCGGCCGTGGTGCATTCGGAGAACCCGATCTGTTGGCCCGATGCATACGAACGTCGTCCTACAATGGGGTGGGTGCACTGCCTCGGCTGTTGATTGTCTTTCTGACGGCGGTTGCCTCCACCGGAGCGGACGTTGTGCCGCACGTTCAGGCTGTGAGACAGACGATACACGTCCACGGGCCGGTGGTGGATTTGAGGGGCGATTGTGGAGCGAAGGGGGATGGGGTCTCGAATGACACGGGGGCGTTTCAGAAGGCGGCGCGGATGCTCCAGGAGGCCGGCGGGGGAACGCTGCGGATAGAAGCTGGGATTTACATTGTCGGGCGGCAGGGGCATGAGGAGGGGGCGTATCCGTACTATCGGCGGGAGCCCATCTTTGTCGTGCGGGATGTCAACGGGCTGCTGATAGAGGGGGCTGAGGGGGCGGTGATACGGCTGGCCGACGGGCTGCGCTACGGTTCGTTCGATAAGGACACAGGGGAGCCTATCGAGCCGAACATGCCTTTTCTCGACCGCGACTGCCATGTATCGGCGTCCGTGATGTTCGATATTGCCCGCTCGCGGAATGTGATTCTGCGGAATCTGGAATTGGACGGCAACCGCGGGCGGCTGATCCTGGGCGGGCAGTGGGGCGATACCGGTTGGCAGCTTGCGGCCGGGGGGATTCACCTGTTCGGCTGCCGCGACGTGCTCGTGGAGAACGTCCGCACGCACCACCACGGGCAGGATGGCATCATGATCGGTTTCGCCGGGCTTAGGGAATCCGACCCGCCCACCCCGCACGTACTACTCAACGTCATCAGCGAATACAACGGCAGGCAGGGTCTGTCGTGGGTCGGCGGGCGGGGCCTGACGGCCGTGCGATGCCGCTTCAACCACACGCAACGGGGTGGGTTCGGCTCGGCGCCGGGGGCGGGCGTCGATATCGAGGCGGAGGACTCGATCTGCCGTGATGGGCTTTTTGTCGGGTGCGAATTTGTCAACAACGGCGGTTGCGGGCTGGCGGCCGACACCGGCGACGGCGGCTACAGCCGCTTCGAGGACTGCCTGTTCTGGGGCACGACGAACTGGGCCATGTGGAACACGCGCCCCGGCATGGTCTTCGAGAATTGCCGGTTCTACGGGTCGGTGGTGCACAGCTACGGCTCAGCGGAGCGGCCGGAGCTGGCCACGCGATACAAGGGCTGCCATTTCGAAGATGTCGAGCACCCGCGGTACGGCGTCTATCGCAGCTACCTGCTGATCAACCACGACAACGCCCGGCCGAATGTCCTGTTCGAGGATTGCGATATTGTCGCCAACAGGCTCAAGGCCCTCTGGTTTGCCTGCGGCGAGGCGCCCGGCATCATCCTGCGCCACTGCCGCATCACCCACAGGCATGCCGGCCTCGAAAATGGCGACTTCCAGTCCCTCCTGCGAGGCGTCGTCCTTGACAACGTCCGCTTCAAGGAAGACCTGCCCGATACGGCCAGGGACTATTACATCATCGCCCAGGACGTCTCAGTGGAAGGCGATACACATATCGACGGCCCGCGTGTACGATGGCAACGGGCCAGGAGCGGTCCGACGGGCCCGTTGCCCGATCGTCGCTACTGAACGGCGCCGGACCGCAGGGTATGGATTCAACGTGACAACAGAGGTTATGCAATGAACAGGATTCCATCGTTTTGCTCATGTGTTGTCTTGTGTCTGCCGCTCTGCGGTCTGGGTGTCGCCATGTCGGCCGGTCAAGGGGTGCTGCAACACGACTCGTTTCGGTACTATGTCGAGCGGTTCAACGCCGACGACGAGGAATTGTACGCTCAGCATGTTCTGAACGAGCAGGCGTGGGCGTTCCTGCGTGACAACATCCCCCTGTTCGAGTGCCCCGACAAGGACATCGAGCGAACCTACTACTTCCGCTGGTGGACGTATCGCAAGCACATCAAGCAGACGCCGGAGGGTTTTGTCGTCACGGAATTCCTGCCGCCGGTGGGCTGGTCCGGCAAACACAATACCATCAATTGCGCCGCGGGGCACCACTTCTACGAAGGCCGCTGGCTGCACAATCCGATGGTCCTGGACGACTACGCACGGTTCTGGTTTCGCGGGGGTGGCGCCGTGCGAAGCTACAGTTTCTGGGTGGCCGATGCCCTCTGGGCCCGGTACCTGGCGACCGGCAACAAGGAAATCCTGCTCGATCTGCTGCCGGACCTGATCGCCAACTACGAGCAATGGGAGAAGGAACGTCTGGAGCCGGACGGCCTCTTCTGGCAGATCGACGACCGCGATGGGATGGAGGTCTCCGTCGGCGGCAGCGGCAAGCGGGCGACCATCAATTCCTATATGTACGGCGATGCGGCGGCGATTGCGAAGATCGCGTCTTTGGCCGGCCGCCAGGATATCGCCGACCGTTTCCAGCAGAAGGCCGAGCGGATCAAGGCACTGGTGCAGACCCGACTGTGGGACCGCGAGGCCCGATTCTTCAAGACCCTGCCGAGGGACAAGGACCGCCTGGCGGATGTCCGCGAACTGCACGGCTACAGCCCCTGGTACTTCAATCTCCCGGATCGGGGGCATGAAGACGCCTGGAAGCAACTGATGGACCGGCAAGGCTTCTACGCCCCTTACGGCCCGACCACGACCGAGCAGAGGCATCCCGGATTCCGTGTGTCCTACGAGGGGCATGAATGCCAATGGAACGGCCCCAGTTGGCCTTATGCCACATCGGTCACTCTCACGGCCCTGGCCAATCTGCTCAATAACTACAATCCGCATGTCGTCAGCGAGGCCGACTATTTCGATGCCCTCAGAATATACACCGCAAGCCATCGGCTCGCGCATGAGGACGGGCGGCTCGTACCCTGGATTGACGAGAACCTCAACCCCTATACGGGCGACTGGATCGCCCGGACGCGGCTCAAGAGATGGAAGGACGGCACGTGGTCCCAGAGCAAGGGCGGCAAGGAGCGCGGCAAGGACTACAATCACTCAACCTACTGCGATTTGATCATCACGGGCCTGGCGGGCCTGCGTCCACGGCCGGATAACCGAGTTGAAGTGCGTCCGCTGGTTCCCCCGAATACGTGGGATTGGTTCTGCCTCGATCGCGTCCTCTACCACGGGCGGATGCTGACCGTGCTTTGGGACAGAACAGGACAACGATACGGACGGGGCCAGGGGCTGCGCGTGCTCATCGACGGCGTCGAGATTGCACACAGAGACTCCCTCGGCCGCATCACGGGCGAGTTGCCGAGGTAGAGACGACAGCCGTCTTTGTCAGGTTGTCGCCACGACCGGCACCTTGCGGGCCCGGGCCGTGAAGTCGTCGATGTGCTCGACCTTCTCGAAGCCGATGGTGATGGCGTCGATGAAGCCGCCTTGCAGGACGTACTGGATGGACTGGTCTTTCTTCTGGCCGTCGTTGCCGAAGGTTCCTTCGCCGATCACCTTCATGGCGATCAGGCCCTTGCCCGCCTCATGCAGCTTTCGCAAGACCGGCTCGACCTTCTCGGTCGGACCGTCCATCTTGGCCCCGAACGGGTTGATTCGCGCGTGTACTGTGTCCACCCACGGCTCCGTGATGGCCGTCTCCAGCGATTCGAGGCTGTGGCACGAGATGCCGTGCGCCCGGATCAGGCCCTTCTGCTTGCACTTGTCCAGCCCCGTCATGTACTCCGACAACTCCGTGGGCCAGTCCTTGTTGGCCAGGCAGTGCAACTGCACGATGTCGATGTAGTCCGTGCCCAGTTCCTTGAGGAATCGCTCGACGACCCCCTGGGCCCCGGGGCGTTCATGTTCCGGCAGGCTGCCGGACCGCCACCAGATCTTGGTGGCGATGACGTAGTCCTTGCGAGGCATCTGGGCCAGCGAGCGGGCAAGAAACGGATGCGTACCGTAGAGGTCCGCAACATCAAACCATCGCATCCCCTGATCCCAGCAGGTCTTGATGAGCGTGTTGAAGCTTTCGAAGCCCATGCGTGTATGGTTGGACTGGCGGCCGCCGCCGCGCATCCCCGTACCCATGCCCAGCCGCGTCATCTTGATCTTCGTCTTGCCGAGCTTGACGACCTCGACGGGGTCGTAATACGTGGCGGGCTTCTCGGCCGCATGGGTCAGACGGCCGGCGATCAGGGCCGCGCCGAGGCCGGCCATGGAGGTTCTCAGGAATTGGCGACGGTTGATGGGTTGCATCAGATTGCTCCTTAGTTGGGCTGCAAGTTGCGTATGTGTGCTGCTAAACCGTTCATAAGTCGTCAGTCATACGTCGTGAGTCCTATCCTAACCGTCCGTACGACGCACTTCAAGGCCCCCGATTGGCCGCGAACCGCCTGTATGCCGCAAAGGGCCGGGGCTTGTACGTCCGGCAAGCCCTTGAGTTCGATATGCAGGTTTCGCGGCTTCTCATAAGGCAGACTCCAAAAAATGTCCGCGTGGGGGATAGGCCATCCTGTGCGGCTGAACGTCCGAAAACGCTCCAGTAGCCGTATCGACTGGGCTATTCTATGGCAAAACGCCATGACGGACAACCCAACCGCCACGATACGAACCATCGCAAACCGCCCTGGCCGTATCACCAGGGGCGACCCGGACCCAGCAGGCCCCAAGAACGCCCTGTGGACCGGCCGTTGCCCCATCTGGCCCATTGACAGCCGCCATGTTGTGGCGTATCATATAGTATATACCCTGACGGACAGGCGGTCCTTTGACGTGAGGTCGCTTATGAACCTGCAAGACGACAGCTTTATCTGGCGGCACAAGACCCGTGTCGGCATCGTGATCGGGGTCGTAGTCGTTCTGCTGGTGGTGTTGGTCTTCACCGGCCGGCTCGAAAATGTCGGAACGGGCACCGTCCTGACGATGGGCCTGATCCTGGTCTCGCTCGTCCTGGCCATCATGGCCGTCTATGTGACGATGGAACTGAGGAATATCGGCGAGATGATGCAACAGAACAGCCTCAAGCTCGACAAGATCGTCAACACCCTCGAAAAGAGCCGAGCCGGACTGGCCCAGATCAACCACAGCACCCACCTTAGCGAGGCCGCCAAGGCTATCGCCTTTCGAGACGCCAATCGGCAGGCGCTGCGCGAAGCGGTCTTCGACAGGCTGCAGAACCATGACTTCGACGCCGCCCTGGAGATCATCGACGAGATCGGGGCCCACGGCGACTACCGTGACCTGGCGGCCCAGCTGCGGACCCAGTGCGAAAGCTACCGCACCGCCACCGACCAGGAGCGAATCAGCCACGTCATCGCGCACATCGAGAAGCTTATTGACGATTGCCAGTGGCCCAAAGCCTCGGCCCAGATTGAAACGCTGATCCGCGGCCATCCCAACTCCGACAAGGCCCTGGCCATGCGCCAGAAACTCCTCGAAAAGAAGCAGGAACGCAAGCGCGTGCTCCTGGCCGCCTGGGACGACGCGATCAAGCGGCAGGACACCGACCGCAGCATCGAGATTCTGCGGGAGCTGGATGTGTATCTGACGCCCAACGAGGGGCTGGCCCTGCAGGAGGCGGCCAGCGACGTCTTCCGGACGAAGCTGCACAACATGGGCGTGCAGTTTTCGCTGGCTATTTCGAGCCGCCAGTGGAACCAGGCGCTGGAGGTCGGCCAGCAGATCATCCGGTCGTTCCCGAACAGTCGAATGTCCCAGGAGATACGGGGCAAGATCGGCGTGCTCAAACACAATGCCGAACAAGGAGTAACGGCCTGAAACAGCGTTGCATAATAATGATACGGGCAGTTGGGTGCCCGGCCGGCGTCTATGGAGACGGTGGTGGATTCGCAGGGATGGCTGATCTCAATGGAGCGAAGGTGGTCCACGATGAAAATTCTACCGGTGGCATCAGTAATCGTATTAACGGCAGGCACATGGGCGGCCGCCTACAGCGGCGGCAACGGTACCCAGGCCGATCCCTGGCACATCGGCTCAACCGCCGACTGGGAGCAGTTGATGGATACCCCCGCCGACTGGGGCAAACACTTCGTCCTGACGGCTGACCTCGATATGACGGACATTCCCATGACGCCGGTGGGCGATCTGTCCGTCAAGTTCACCGGCCGATTCGATGGCGCCGGCCATACCATCTCCAACGCCGTTATCGGCTGGCTCGGGGCCGATTACCTGGGTCTGTTCGGATATGTCGGCCCCACCGGACGTGTCGCGAATCTCAGCCTCATCAACGCCGATGTACGCGGCCGCAACGCCGTCGGCGCCCTGGCCGGGCTTAACGCCGGCACGATAACCTCCTGCCGTGTAACCGGCTATGTCAGTGGCAACTCCCACGTCGGCGGACTGACCGGCAGCAACAATCGTGGGACCATCACCACCTGCTCAACGGCCGTCGCCGTCGGCGGCGACTCCCACGTCGGCGGACTGGCCGGCCGAAACGACTACTCCAGCACGATTGCCGCCTGCTACGCCACCGGCGACGTGAACGCCACGGGCAGTTACGCCGGCGGTCTGGTCGGCTATGACTACTACGGCTCCATCGACACATGCTATGCGACCGGCCGGGTCAGCGGCGGCTCCGAGGTTGGCGGCCTGGTCGGACGGGTCCATTACGGGACGGTTGTCGACTCTTATGCCACCGGAGCTGTCAACGGTGGCGGCTCGCTCGGCGGGCTCGCCGGGGGCAGCTACTTTGGCTCGGTCTGGTACTGCTTCTGGGATATGGATACGAGCGGCAGGCTGTACAGCGCCGCCGGCACGGGCAAGACGACCCCACAGATGCAGACGCTCTCGACCTTCGCCAATGCCGGGTGGGATTTTGCGGACACCTGGGCGATTTGTGGGGGCACGAATTACCCGCGTCTGCGCTGGGCTATCCCCGCCGCCGATTTCCGCTGCCCCGACGGCGTCGACTGGCTCGACCTCGACTACCTCCTGCAACGCTGGCTGGCGGACGACTGTGCGGCGGCTCAGGATTGCCAAGGCGCCGATCTGACGGGCGACGGTCGTGTGGACTTCGCCGACTTCGCCGCCCTCGCCGCCGACTGGCTCAAGTGATCCGCACCGGGGGTTGTCACCGCCCCGCGCCCCATGGCGCAGCCCACCTGACCGGCATGGGCCCGTCAGGGGCATGCCATCGGAAAATAGGCCCTGGCGTTGTTGAAGCAGATATCCTCCACCATCCGGCCCAGCAGGTCCCTATCGTCGGGCAACAGTCCCGCCTCGACGTCGCCGCCCAGCAGGTTGCAGAGGATCCGCCGAAAGTACTCATGCCGCGGATAGGATAGAAAACTCCGCGAGTCCGTCAGCATCCCCACGAACCGGCTCAGCAGGCCCATATTCGCCAGCATCCGCATCTGGGCCTCCATCCCGTCCTTCTGGTCCAGGAACCACCAGGCCGAGCCCCACTGCACCTTGCCGGGCGTCGAGCCATCCTGGAAATTGCCGATCATGGTTGCCATGACGGCGTTGTCGGCCGGGTTGAGGTTGTACAGGATGGTCCTGGGCAACTCGTTTCTGGAATCCAGACGGTCCAGGAACCGCGACAGACTCCGCGCCACCGGCAGATCGCCGATGCTGTCGCAGCCGATGTCCGGGCCGAGCCGCTTGAACAGCCGCGTGTTGTTGTTCCGCAGGGCCCCGATGTGCAGTTGCTGGACCCACCCGGCCTCGTAATCCATCAGGGCCAGCTCCACCATCATGGCGGACTTGAACTTGCTCTTTTCGTCCGGGTCGAGCGGGCCACCCCGCAGAATCTTCTCAAATATCTTCTCGATGTCCTTCTCGGTATAGGCATCGGCATACGCGGTCTCGATCCCGTGGTCGCTCAGGCGGCATCCGTGCTCATGGAAATAGGCGTGCCGTTTTCGCAGGGCCTCCAGATAGCCGTGATAGTTGGTGATTTCGATATCCGTCAGCATCCCAAGGCGGTCGATGAACGCATCGAGCGACGCCACATCGTCCACCTGCATGGCCGCGTCGGGCCGCCATGCGGCATGCACCGCAATGCCGAACCCCTCGCGGCGCAGGGCCTCGTGGTGCACCAGCGAATCGAGCGGCCCTTCGGTGGTGCATAGCAGCTTCACGTTCATCCGACGCAGAAGCCCCCGGGCGCTGAACTCGGGCGATGCGAGCAGGTCGCTGCACCGGTCGTAGATACGGTCGGCGCTGTCCGGGCCCAGGGGCTCGGTGATCCCGAAGGGATTTCGCAGCTCCAGCGCC
>Ga0209614_1002315_pt1 | contig 12757 bp, 15 predicted proteins | sample BlaSprsedimmetaG_FD_185484 | JGI IMG/M metagenome (GOLD analysis project Ga0209614, IMG submission 185484) | Hot spring sediment bacterial and archeal communities from California, USA to study Microbial Dark Matter (Phase II) - Blank Spring... ... | reverse complement strand
CTTGGCCCTACGCAAGCAGGTAGGCAAACTTACCCACCCAGTTGCTCCAGGCATCCGAGCCTTCCACATCTAGTCCGTGAAACTGCATATCTTTGGCCAGCATGATGGCAAACTCACCGGGAAGTCTCATCGAAAAGTCAAGGACATTGGCGATCGCCTCATCACTTTCGTTCTCTCTTAGCGCATTGACCAGGCCTATAGAGAGCGCCATCAGGACCTTGTGATCCTCCTCCGCTATCTCTGTTAATGAACCATCCAGTATCGCAGAGAGATCTGGTAGCTCCTGCATTACCTTTTTGAACGAGAGATACCCGATCGCTGCTTCGCGCCCTACAGCACCGATGATACTATCTAATATCAAATCATCTTCGATACCTGATTTGACGATGCTGTCCACATACTCCCAGGAGCGTGGCGTCGCAAAGCTCTTTTCGTTGGTCTGAGGATCGAAGGTAAAGAGCATAGACTTGTCATACGCTAGGTAGGCGATGATCGAGGTTTCAACCCCAGCTTTATAGGCCCAGGCTTTCCAATCATCAAAGTCCACCTCCATCTCAAAGTGCACAAAACGGTTTGCAAGGGGAGCTGGCATCTTATAGACAACTCCCCTGTCATTCTCACGATTGCCCGCTGCGACAATGCTCCACCCCTCAGGTAGCTCATACTCCCCTACCCGTCTATCAAGAATCAGCTGATAGGCTGAGGCCTGTACTGCGGGTGGTGCGGTATTGATCTCGTCAAGAAACAGGATCCCTCTAGAGTCTTTCTCTTTGGGAAGGAAGCTCGGCTTTGCCCAGATACCCTCCTGGTTTTCGGCATCAAAGAAGGGTATCCCCTTTAGATCAGTCGGGTCTAGTAGGCTCAGGCGCAGATCCAGAAACTTCAGATCTTTCGCTTCAGAGATCTGTTTGACGATGGAGGATTTGCCAATGCCTGGTGCTCCCCAGATAAAGACAGGGAGTTTGCGCTCGATCAGGCGGCTGACGACCTTTGAGATATTGGATGATTTCATATTTTTTCTCCTTCAAAAAGAGCCCGGCTTTTTTCTTCCGTGACTTCACGTTTATTGCGACCACTTTAGTTTCGTCTTCAAATCGAACCTATCATATCACTACCTTAGTTGTATGGTGATGTTCGATAAAGACCTCATTTTGGGTCAATGCGTTACGAAGCCTGGTATCGATCTTGAGTACGTCAAGTATCTCGATAGGGGTTGCAGGGTTGGCAGCAAGCCCTTTGTTGATCTCTAGTTCGTCACGCTCGTAGAGTTCGCGTAGTAGTACCTCTGGCGTATTGGGGTTGGAAGCGACTTGGTGCATCATATTTTGATCGTTTTGATCATGTGCATAGAACCCCTCAATGATCTCTACAGGTAAGTTTGGATTTCCTGCCAGAGGATAAAAAATAGTGTTGAGCTGTTTGGCGTAGAGTGCCTGGAGGGCAGTTGCAGGCATGCTTCTGTTTCCTGCAAGTTTTTCAAGCAGTCTGATATTTCCGCTCTCCAAAAGCTCCTCTATGACCACTGTATCGATCTGCAGGTTTTTCCCCAGTTCAGCAAAGAGCTCTGGGTCTGTGATCTTTGCAGCAACCATTCTGTAACGCTCCGCACTGATCGGCTGATACCAGAGCAGAAGTTTCACGACATCCTTCTCTTTGTCTAACAGCATTTCAAAGAGCGCATCATCGATCGTTTCATTCGCTGCCAATGCTTCATGGATCGATTTTTCCTCTCTGAGTGAAAACTTTTTGAGCTGCTTTAACGGTACAACCGGATTAGCAGCCAGATACATATCGACCTTCGGTTTTCTCAGACTCAGCAGACGCGTGATCACTTCACTATCGATATGCATGCTGGTTGCGATCACCTCATAAAGTGATGTGGTTTTATGCGCTTTTTGCTTGAACGCATAGTTTGGAAAACCGATCAGCGCATGCAAGAGCCTGGGATCGGTTGCTTCACGCACCAGGCGTTTGAGCGTCAGTGTGGAGTAGAGCTGGTCACGCTCTGTGGGTGTGATCTCGATATATCTGGTCAACACAGCGATCACGACAGTGCGGTCATCATTGTTATCCTCCTCCTCTTCATGCCACTGATACATCTCAAGGAGTTTAACAAAAAGGGTATCGCTGATATCGGGGTTTTGTATCATCCGCAGTACTCGTGCCTGATCATTGGAAAGCTTGAGGGCCATCAACAGTTCATCGTCGTTGATCCCATCAGAGAGGCGCTGCTCAAACTCATCGAGTCTGTATGTGGGTATCTTGCGTGCATAGGCATCCTCCGAGAGCATCTCCTCCAATGGGTTGAGGCTGTGATGCTCTACCACAGCGACGACATCCTCTTCTATGTCTTTCACTCTTGTCACTTTATATTGTTTTAAAAATCTCTCTACCTCTTGTGTCGTAAATATCCCCTCTTTGCCCAAAAAGAGTATCTTCTTGCCTTCAGCTTCTTTGAGTAGTGCTTTTAAATCCTGCTTTTTCATAGGTTTACTATAGCATACCGCTGTTTAGTGGGAGTTAATAGGTCCTATTTATCTTCAAGCACTACGGGTAAATGGCTACAGATATCCCTGCCAAATCCAATATCATGACCATCACCATCATCTGGTAAGGCACGGCCATGAGGGGATCTACGCACAAGAGTATCTGCCACGTTATCATCTACAAGAGCTCAAGCAGCGACATTTCACAGAGGAAGGCACAATATATACATCACTCCTTAGCATCAGCCAGTGTAAGAGCAAAGAGCACATTGACACCATGCTGCAACAGTACATTTTGCGCTTCTTGTAGTGTGATACCCGTCGTCACCGTATCATCGACAAGTATCACATCAATACCACTTTTGCCCCTATACCTGAAATCTCTAGGGTGGTTGAGCCGAAACTGCAGGTCTTTACCCGAATAACTCACCCTGTTTTTGGCCAGAAGTTTCCCGTGCAGCACTTTCGTCTTTTGGGTTCGCATCGCATGTACAAGCAGTGCCGTATGAGAGTAGCCACTACCGACATACTCATCGACACCCACGATATAGACATCGCTCTCCAGCGACTCTGAAAACTCCTTGATAAAAGGCTGCATCGTCATCGTAGCAAGCTTTTTGTAGATACGGTACCCCTCAGGCTTGTGTTTGGTATGCAGTAATGACGCTATCGCAGCGTAAGGATAAAAACTGATCACATCAAGCGTACCGATTTTACGGGTGTGCATCTGTGGCGTAAAGAGTCGCTTGCTGCACTCGTTGCAGATGATCTGAAAACTCAGTTTTGCACAAGCATAACAACGCATTAGGGTATCGCCTTCTTTAGTGCCTCCATTGTACCCAACCCTGCACCTACGGTGATAGAAAGTGCATCGGTATCCCTTACTAGTGCTCTGGCTTCCCGGATATTTTCCTCTATAATCATAAGAGTGAGTATAGCACACTTCCACACAAGGGATTGTGCTTCAAAAGTACAGCCGTTCTATAAAAAAATGAAAAGATATTTACCAATATCAAACTATTTCGCCTACTTTTTGATGTATTTATTTCAATCTTCGGGAGAACAAAAAGCCAAAGAAAAAATACTCCAATAACTCAGCTATCATTTTTTCTGATCACCACCATGTTCTTTCTGTTGTCCGCCACCAGCGTACACCCGTACATCTCGCACATGACGCGGAAGGTATGGGGAGTAAAAAAAATGATATGGGTGGGATCGAGGTGGTAGTACCATTGCTTAAATGCCTCGATATTGTCAGGGTGAAACTGTGTCTGTAGTGCCAAGTGCCCACCCTCTTTTAATAGCTCTGTAAGCTGAGCAAAGATGGCCTTTGGGTCGTGAAGATGTTCAAAAACCTCTGTCGAGACTATCAATTCATATTTTTTACTATCATAAAGATTGTTAGGGTGGTAAATCGGATCGTAATAATCAGCTAAGATCCCCTTTTCTTTGAGCATTTGGGCCAGAAGTGAACTGCTACCACAGCCAAAATCAAGGGCGCTTTTAGGAGTCTCCACTAGCGGCAACACGAAATCAAGAAAACGTTGGAAGTAGGCCTGATACCTCACATCTTCTGGATCATTTTCATGCAAGTCGTAGCGCGCTTTTTGCTCCATCATAGGCTTGAAGTGTTCTGGTGACTTACTGATACATCGACAATGAGGGCAATAGTAGTACGCTATCGTACCCTTTATGTCAAAAAATTTTTTTGTATCCTGATTACAGATAAGGCAGCTCATTTTCATCCTTTTTAAACGTATGCTATGTTACTATTAACCCAGTTAAATTAAGGATAAAGTCAAGATGAAAAGACGGGATTTTCTCACCGCTACAGCTGTTGGTGCCACGGCGATCGTGCTGCAAGGATGCCACCGGGCAGAAGAAGAGACGCCAAAGGAGAAGGCAGTCAATGTCAACAAAGGCAAAAAGGTTACGCTCAAGCTGGCAACCTCCTGGCCTGCACACTTTCCTATCATGGGTACAGGAGTTGAACAGTTTGCAACACGATGTAGTAAGATGAGCGGGGGAACACTAGACATCAAGATCTTTGCAAAAAATATCCTGGTCCCTGCCCTACAGGTGTTTGATGCGACCAGTGCCGCTCAGATCGATCTATTCCATTCGGGTGTCTACTACTGGAAAGGCAAAAACCCCGCTTTCTCCATCTTCGGGGGCATGCCGCTGGGGCTCACCAGTGAAGAGATGATCACATGGCTGAAATTCGGCGGGGGGTATGAGCTGTGGCGCGAACTCTATGGTAGGTTCAATCTCTATCCACTAGTAGGAGGAACGACCGGCCCTCAGATGGGAGGATGGTTCAAAAAAGAGATCACGTCGCTTGAAGACCTCAAGGGCCTCAAGATGCGTATCCCTGGTCTAGGAGGGGAGATCATGCAGCGTCTAGGTGTCAACCCTGTACTGCTCCCTGCTGGAGAGATATTTACCTCGCTGGAGCGCGGTACGATCGATGCGACCGAATGGGTGGGACCAGCACTTGATAGCATGATGGGATTTGACAAGGCCGCCTCCTACTACTATACAGGATGGCATGAGCCTGGCTCGATCCTGGAGGTGACTTTCAACAAAGCAAGATGGGAAAAGCTCAGTTTAGAACATCAAGCGATTATCACTGCTGCTGCCGAGGAGATGACAGGCCATATGCTACAGGAGTTCAGATATGAAAACGCCAAAGCGTTCCAAAATCTTCCAAAGCATGTAAAAGTCAAAACATTCCCCACAGAGGTGATAGAGGCAGCCGAAAAAGCACTTCAGGAGGTCCTGACAGAGCAGAGTGCAAAAAGCGAAGACTTCAAACGTGTCCTGGAGAGCTATGAAGCCTTCTACAAGCTCAATCAGCCCTGGGATGAGATCAGTACGAAAAACTTCCTCAATATCAGGAGATAACCCTGTCTACAAAAAAGCCAGCAGTGAAGCTGTCACTGCGACATTGAGTGACTCCACCCCTCTTTGCATCGGGATCATGATGCGTGCATCACTGAGCTTCTCAACAGCCGGGCTTACCCCTTCGCTCTCGTTACCCAAAACAAACACCGTTTTATCGGTATAGTGCATCGCTTTATAGCTCTCTTTGGCATGCGAAGAGAGTGTATAGACCTTCGCTTCATGCCTCTGAAAATTTTTCAGCGTTTCTGCTAGATTGCCTGTCTTGATGAGAGGCATCTTAAAGAGTGTACCGACACTTGCTTTGATCACCAGTGGAGAGATCTGCGCAGTACCTTTGGTCGGAAGCAGTATCGCATCGATATTTCCCGCAGCACAGGAGCGGATGATCATCCCGAGGTTTTGCGGGTTGGTGACACCATCTAGGGCAATGATACGGTAACTTTGATGGGTGCGCAAAAAGTACTCTTCATCACCGAAGTGTTCTAAAACAATATCGAGTGCTACTCCCTGATCCTGCTTCGCATTCTTTGAGATACGCGAGAGCGAGACTTTGTCATGGTATACAGTCTCGATCTCTCTTGCCTCTGCGATCCTCTTCATCTTTTCGAGCTGTTGATTGGGTTTGTTGGATAAAGAGAGGTGTAGTTTGTGGATTGTGATAGTATCATCTTCAAGTGCTTCCATCACGGCATTGCGTCCGTAGATGGTCAGCACTTTCTCAAAAAAAGCTTTCTTGGCCAAATACTCCTGAGAGTCTTTGGGGTGTTGAGCGTTGAGTGCTGAGTCTTTAGTGCTTTGTGGCATATTTTTTTCAATCCTCTGAGCATTTTGAGATTTTATTGATCTTGTTTACCCAAGAAAAACCGATTGCTTTTTTGATCTATTCGATCCATTTCTCCAAACACTAACTAAACGATGTTTAGCTATTGCCGTCCCAGGCGATCTTTGGTCTTCCATGCTCATTAAACTCAACAGCAGGCATCCCCATGATGTTAAATCCAGCGTCCACATAGTGGATCTCCCCTGTCACGCCTGAACTCAGGTCTGAGAGCAGATACATACCAGAATTTCCTACTTGTTCGATCGTTACGTTCTGCTTGAGCGGTGAGTGAGCCTGGTTCCATTTGAGCATGAAACTAAAATCACCAATCCCTGCCGCTGCCAATGTCTTGATGGGACCTGCAGAGATCGCATTGACTCTGATACCGTCTTTCCCTAGGTCTTCTGCAAGGTATTTTGTCGTCATCTCAAGTGCAGCTTTTGCTACGCCCATAAGATTGTAGTTTGGGATATACTTCACGCCGCCATAGTAGCTAAGCGTCAATACTGATGAGTTTTCTGAAAGGATTGGTCTAAGCTCTCTTGCGATCTCGATGAGCGAATAGACCGAGATGTCCATCGCGATTTCAAATGCCTCTTTTGAAATATCACTAAAGCGTCCGCTCAATCCTTCCTTTGGAGCAAATGCGATAGAGTGTACGATAAAGTCGATCTTTCCGAAATCTTTTTCAAGTGATTCTCTAAGCGCAACGATCTCTTCGGGTCTGCTGACATCACACGGATAAAATCTTCCGTTACATCCAAGCTCCTCTGCTACGGGTGCTAGCTTCTGCTCAAATCTCTCATTCAGGAAGGTGATTGCCATCTTCGCACCCTGATCCTGGCACGCTTTGGCGATACCATACGCGATCGACTTCTTGTTTGCGATGCCAAGAATGACACCTTTTTTACCTTGCATTACCATATAAAATCTCCGGATTAAAAAATTATTGTATTTTATCATATTTGGAGTAAAATGCCAGATAAATAGTCTGATGAAAGTTGTAAAGAGATGAAAAAACTATTGATCATCAACACCGGCGGCACCTTTAACAAAAGATATGACCCTATCAAAGGAACACTGGAGGTAGTTCAGGACAATACCATCACAGATGAGCTATTGAAAAAATGGCTGTGTGAGTTCGAGGTACTCAGTATCATCGGGAAAGACAGTCTTGATATGACCACCCAGGACAGGATGGAGCTGTTGGCTACGATCAATATGAGCAACTATGAAGACTTTATCATCATACACGGTACAGATACGATGGATATCACCGCTGAGTACCTTGCTGATGCAGAGACAAAAAAGCGTATCGTCCTTACAGGTGCCATGGTCCCTTACACGATAGACCCTACCGAAGCGACGGCAAACCTCGCCTCGGCGATCGGATACCTACAAAGAGAGGACAATGAGGGTGTTTATATTGCAATGAACGGGGTGTTTGGAAGTTATGCCAAGGTGAAAAAAGAGAGAGCAAAGGGGAAATTTATCTTCCGTTCTTGATGCTATATATTCTGTAATAGCCCAACGCTTGAACACCATGCCGATATAGGTATCGATCGCACGCTCCACTATCAAAAAAAAAGGGGGGGTGAGATCGGTTCTGTTCGGGAGTATAACCGATACCATGTTATACTTGAAAAATTCAATAGGTAAAAACATTAGGAGTTGAGAGATGAAACAGTACCTACTCTTTGCCATCTTGTCCGGATATCTTCTGACAGGATGCAGCATCGCGACAAAAGATCCAGCGCCGCAACAGCCACTCTATAAAGTCGCTGAGTCCCAAAAAACCCAAATTTACCAAACGACCATGGGCAAACTAGCACTTAGTACCAAAGAGGATCCAAGATACCAAAGAATCGCACTGGAAACAGCAGAAAATAAAACATGGTTCAAAGCATGGACCTACAGGCTTTGGAACAGGGAGATCACCAAAGGGGAGTTCATCGCAGAAGGACTCAAGCAATATCCCGAACGTCAATATGAATTTGAATTTATCGCTGAGGGTCTAAATCTTCAGCAGTAGCCTCATCGGCATAGGCAATAGGGTCTTTGATCCCCGCCTGCGCAAATCCCCGCAACCTTAACCTACAGCTATCACATACCCCGCATGCTACCTCTTCGTTTTGGTAGCAGCTCCATGTAAATTCTAATGGTACATTGCGTTTAAGCGCCTCTGCGACGATCTGGGCCTTGCGCATTGCCACCAGCGGCATCCTGATCTGAAGAGTGGTTTCATCTTTTGTGCCCAAATTGATCGCACGTTCCATCTGTGTGATATAGCTTTCACGACAATCAGGATACCCTGAGCTATCTGCTTCGACCACACCAATAAAGAGTGCCTCGGCAGCATGTTTTTCCGCAACCGCTGCAGCAATGGAGAGAAAAATACCGTTCCTGAACGGGACATAGGTCACAGGTACTCCCTCTTCCAGCCCTCCTGTGGGTACCTCTATACGCTTATCAGTAAGCGCCGAAGCACCGATGCGTTCAAAAAAATCCAGATCAAGCTCGTAAGACTCCACTGCCTCCAGAATCTCTGCGATCTTTCGGAAAGACTCCAGTTCCTTTTTCTGGGTACGTTGTCCGTAGTTAAAGTGCAATGCGATGATCTCATACCCTTCGTCTTTGGCGATCTTTGCACTCAGTGCACTGTCCATGCCGCCGGAGATAATACATACTGCTATAGGGGTTGTCCTCATCTCTTTCCTTCTGGCCAAACATACGAGTATTTTACCAATATTTGGGTAAACTTCGGGCATGATAGACCTAGATAATCAAACTCAACTCGATGTCGATATAGAGGCGCTGGAGAAGATCGCTACACTGCTTACCGATGCCCCCATCGAACTCATCATTACAGACAATGAAATGATCCAGGAACTCAATGCTCGCTACAGAGAAAAAGACAGGCCAACAGATGTCCTAAGTTTTCCTCTTAAGCAGGCGATACCAGGTATGCCATTGGGGTCGATCGTGATCTCTGAAGCTTTTGTCAAAGAGAAGGCAGAGGAGTTTGGTCATACACTAGATGATGAGCTTACACTGCTCTTTATCCACGGTTTACTTCATCTCTTGGGCTATGACCATGAGGTCGATAATGGTCAGATGCGCGTAAAAGAAGAGGAGCTCATCGAGCAGTTTCATCTGCCCAAAAGTTTGATCGTAAGAACGACACAATAAAGGAGAGGTAGCGTGGAATTTTTGATATTTATTATCGCTATGGGTGCACTGATATGGGGTGCTGACAAGATCGTGCAAGAGAGCGAAAAGATCGCGATCCGCCTCAATATCTCTGAATTTATGATCGGGGCAACACTGGTTGCCTTAGGTACAAGCCTTCCTGAGATGGCAGCCAGTATGGCAGCCAGTGCCAACCACCATCCCGAAATTGCCATCTCCAATGTCATCGGTAGCAATATCATCAATATCACCCTTGTTTTAGGGATCATCTTCTTGATCGTCAAGGAGCTCAACCCCGACCGTGACTTCTTTGCCAAAGACAGTATCTGGGCCCTGCTGCCTATCATGATCTTCCTGCTTATGTCCATGGACGGTGTCATCTCACGTTTTGATGCAGCTCTGCTTCTACTTCTCATGGTCTCTTATGTGATGTTTCTCCTCAAAGACGCCAAAGGCATCGGAAGTGAAGAGGTAGGTGAACTAGTAAAAGAAAAGTTCAGATGGCGCTCTACAACTGCATGGCTGATAGCGGGTTTTGTACTTGTTGTCATAGGCGCGCACTTTGCCATAGACAGCGCTTCAAGTATCGCAGAAGGGTTTGGTGTGAGCGAATGGGTGATTGGGATCGTGATGATTGCGTTTGGTACGTCTCTTCCTGAACTTGTTGTTTCTGTCTCTGCAGCAATGAAAAACAAAGTGGAGATGGCGATCGGTAACATTATCGGATCCAATCTTGCCAATACCAGCATAGTACTCGGTGCAGCAGCAATGGTTCGACCTATGGATTTTGCGATGGGCAACTATCTCTTTGATATCTCGACGATGGTGGTAGCCACACTGATGCTAGTCTTTATCGCAGCCAACAGGCTCTACAGTAAACCTGCGGGTATCAGCCTCGTGATCGTTCTGGGACTCTTTCTCAACAATACTCTCCAAAGCATCACCTGATACTTCTGCTTGTTTAGCCTTTAAAAAGCCAAAATAGCTCACTATTCTCTTTGTTAATGGTTGGTTAAATATTATCTGGTATCATTTTCATAGAGTTTGAGCTTAAGGTTATTTCCTCCCCATTTTTCCCCTTTTTATAGCCTTGGCTCAGACTCAAACATCTTACAACTTTTATTCTGCCAAGCAAAACTTTTACACCAGATCACACACTATCACACCAATTGATTGCGTTTATCTCTTCAGTATACTGACGACATTGTGATATTCATCATTAAAGCGACATCTGTCGTAGAGAAAAGTAGATCTCCTTTCCCCCGAGTCAAGGGGGTTTTGGGAGACTTATACCTACTCTCATTTGACTTAACTGTTTATCAAAGAAGGTAGGATAAGCTCATTGACACGGCTGCTAGCAAGTTCATTTTCGATCACAATCTTGTCGATGCCAAGCTGCCTGATCGCCTCTTTTTCTGCACTCGAATGGATTTTGACAATGATCTTATGTGTATCTACATACCGTTTCAGTATCTCGCAGACACGGTAAAGCTTTTTGGGATTATCGATAGCGACGATGATATTTTTGGCATGGGCAATGTTGATGCTTTTGAGTATCGCTTTGCTTGTGGCATTTCCAAATACGATCGGTTCCTTATCTGTTATGGCATGCTGATAGGTCTCGATATTGTTATCTACCGCAACATAGATCTGACCGTTATCCCGCAAGGACTTAGCGATATTCCGTCCAAACTCCCCAAAACCCAAAATCACAGTATGGTCTTTGACGCTCACAGACTCCACAGAAAACTCTCCCTCCTGATCTTTTTGCAAGATAAAATCGGTCATCCAAGAGAGATTTTTCAAAATGATCGGCGTAAGAATCATCGACAACACGATCGTCACTATCATCACCTGTCCGTAGGGCGGTTCTATCAGTCCATTGGAGCGGGCTAGTTCCAGCAGGGCCAGAGAGAACTCCCCTACCTGTACTAGGCTCAATGCTGTTTTGATGCTCACCCTTTTGCTTTCACTCAAAGCGGTCACCGCAAAGACGATAAGAAACTTCAATACCATAATGGCTGCCAAGAGCATCAGTACGATATGAATGTATTGGAAAATGATATCAAACTGTATTTGCATTCCCACAGTGACAAAAAAGACCCCAAGCAGCAAATCTCTAAAGGGGATCAGGTCAGCTTCAGCCTGATGCTTGTATTTGGTCTCGGCGATCAGTGTCCCAGCGATAAATGCACCAAGTGAATAGGAGAATCCTAAAGCATGCGCAAAATAGGAGGCGCCTATCGCAAGAAAAAGTATCGTTCCCACAAAAAGCTCATCGGAGTTTGTCTTAATGATCTGATCAAAAAAGGGTTCAAGAAGATATTTCCCAATCAGCCACAACAACGCAAGCAAGACCACAGCACTAAAGAGCATACGGATTATAAGAGAGCTGATATCGCTGTCGTTGTTGCTCAAAAAGCCTATCACAAGAAGGATAGGGATCACCGCAATATCCTGCATGATCAATATCCCCAGACTTCTCTGTCCATACCGCTTGTTGATCTCTCCTGTTTCATTGAAGGTTTTCAACACAATGGCGGTAGAGGAGAGTGCAATGGCAAGAGAGATAATGAAAGCGACCTGCTGATCGACCCCAAACAGATAATACCCCAGCAGATAGACAGTCAGTGCGGTCAGGACTATCTGCAGACTTCCGGCGAGAAATACCTCATTTTTCATCTTTTTGAGATGACTGATAGAAAACTCCAATCCTATCGTAAACATCAAAAAAACCACTCCAAACTCTGCAACCTCTTGCAGGTCATGATTGTTTACCGCACTATGAATACCAAATGCATAGGCAAGCACTGTACCGGTGATAATATAGCCTATGATCGTGGGTAGATGAAACCTCTTTAAAATGATATTGAACACCAGGGAGGTAAATAGCGCAAAGACGATAAACGTAAGCATACCTGCACTTCCTTTTCTTAGATAAAATCACACTATTAAAAGACTTGAAAGCGGCAAAGCCTTGTTTCTTCTGATAGTGTAGGCGTATTATACTCAGATTGGTTTGACTTTCTCTGTCCCATTGAGGACAAGTATCCCCTCCGCTGTAAGGTGACGGTACATCTCTCCCAAAGAGGCATTTTGCTTCAACAAGCTCCACATCATCCCTCCCCAGTTTATTGAACCACTTGATAACTCTAGACATCATCTATCCTTTCAGCTTTTAACTATTGTACTAAGAAAAAAATAAAAACAACTCTTCTTTGACATCCACGCTTAAATTGGGCTAAAATAGGCAAAGAAGAAAAAGGAGTTCTCATGGCACAGGTACGATCTTTTGGAGCAGCAGAAACAGTCACGGGATCTTGCCACCTTCTGGAGTTGCAAAACGGTATCACGCTTC
>Ga0209614_1002314_pt1 | contig 12761 bp, 12 predicted proteins | sample BlaSprsedimmetaG_FD_185484 | JGI IMG/M metagenome (GOLD analysis project Ga0209614, IMG submission 185484) | Hot spring sediment bacterial and archeal communities from California, USA to study Microbial Dark Matter (Phase II) - Blank Spring... ... | reverse complement strand
ACCGAGCCGCTGCTGCGGCTCAATATCGAGGCCCAGACCGCCGACTTGCTCGCCGAGAAGCTGGCCGAGCTGGAAAAGCACCTGGGCAAGCCCGTCCAGCACTGACCCCATCCGGGCAGGATTGCGAAAGGACGCTCATGGAGATTCATACCAGGACATTCGAGACGCCCAACGGCCCGGTCGAGGGCGTCCAGACGAAATGGGCCGGGTTCAACATCCTGCTGGTGGCCGGGTCGAAGGGGTTTCTGGCCTGTCCGGCGCTGGATGTGGAGGCCTGCGAGGGCTATGGAGCGGCCTGTGCCATTGTCGAAAGCTCGCCGCAGAACCCCATCGGCACGCTGGACCGCTTCCCCAACCGCACCATCCGCAAGGCCAACAAGAAGGCCAAAGCCCTCGGCATCAAGGACGGCATGGACGTAACTGAGGCCATGGCCCTGATTGCTTGAAAATGGACATAGGTTACGAGGTTGAAATGGACAAAGCACATCTTTCAAGACGACACATACTGGGTGCATCGGCGGCGGCTCTGTTCGGGGGCATGTTGCCCAAGTCGGTTCGGGCCGCAGTCGCTTCTACTGGCCAGGGGGCCGACCCGTTCCGATACTGCCTCAATACGAGCACGATCCGCGGGCAGAATCTCCCACTGGACAAGGAGATCGAGGTCGCCGCACAGACCGGCTACAATGCCATCGAGCCCTGGGTCGGCAAGGTGCAGGACTACGAGAAAGGCGGCGGCAACCTGCGAGATATCAAGAAGCTGCTGGACGACAACGGCCTGACCGTCGAATCGGCCATTACCTTCCCCTCATGGATCGTCGATGACGACGCCCAGCGGGCCAGGGGCGTCGAGCAGATCAAGCAGGAGATGGACCTGCTCGCCCGCATCGGCGGCAAGCGTATCGCCGCCCCACCGGCCGGGATTAATCGCGGCCAGATCGTGGATCTGGCTGCGGCGGCGCATCGCTATCGTGCGATCCTGGAGATTGGCGATGCCTCGGGTGTGACGCCGGAACTGGAGATATGGGGCGGCTCGACGACACTGCATCTGCTGGGCCAGGCGATGTACGTGGTGATCGAATCGGGGCATCCCAAGGGGTGCCTGCTGCCGGACGTCTACCATATCTACAAAGGTGGCGGCAGCCACACAGGCCTGCGGCATATCAGCGCCGGCTGCATCCAGGTCCTGCACATGAACGACTACCCGGCGGACCCGCCGCGGGAGCGTATCGGCGACGGCGACCGCGTCATGCCGGGCGACGGGATCGCGCCTACGACCCAGATCCTGCGGGATATGCTGGACAACCACAGCCGGGCCGTGCTGTCGCTGGAGCTGTTCAGCCGCACCTACTGGGAGCGGCCGGCACTGGACGTCGCCAAGGAAGGCCTTGCCAAGATGAAAGCCGAAGTCGCCAAGGCCATCGCGGCCGGGTGATCGGCAACACTTATTTCCCCTCCGCGGAAGGAGAACAAAGTGAAGCGTACACAATGGATGGCGGTTCTGGGGGCGGTGGTGGTCTGCGCGTATGTCTACTACGGCGGCGGGATTCGAGCGGCCGCGGTCTTCGACCCCTTACAGAGGCACCCCTTGCCGGGGTTCGCGGACCTCAACGAAATCACGGTGCGGGTCGTTCGGACCCAGTCGGACGCCCGGGCCGTCGATACCGCTACGTTGTCGGCGGACGTATCCCGCAAGCTCGCGGCCATCGGGCTGAGTGTGGTCAAACCCGGTTCCGGGGCGGTCCTGCCCGAACTGCTGGTTCAAATCCGGACGCTGGAGGTTCCCGACTCGAACCACGCCGCGTACCACGTGCAGACGGACCTGGTGCGGCCTGTCGTCACGCTCCAGCGGCCCGGCGAGCGGTTCATGGCGTCGGTCCCGGTTGACTCGCAGACGCTGTTGGCCGCCAGGGGTGATCTGGAGCAGCGCATCGAGGCCACCGTCGGCGCTCAAGTGCAGAAGTTCATCAATACCCTCAAGGTAGCCCGTGAAACGGCCGGCCAACCCGCCACAGCGCCAACGGTCGAGCCATCGCCCGCAACGGCGGGGCCCACGGCCGCGACCGCGGCCTTTGTCGCATCGAAGAACTCCGACCTGTTCCACAAGCCCACATGCCGCTCGGCCAGGCGGATTTCGCCGGAGAACGTCGTCCACTACGCCACCCGCGATCAGGCCATCGCCGCGGGCAAGCGCCCCTGCACTATCTGCAAGCCGTAGCTGTACGCGGCCTGGGGCTTTACCGACGTCGGGCCGCGTGGTAGGATGTGTCTGCCTGAAATTCTCAATCCTTCTCGAAAGGGGCAAGTGATAGACCCCTCGACCGAACGCCGGGCGCCCCTTCGCCATAGAAAGGCCATGACCGCGAATCCACTCAAGAGACTCCAACTGATCGCCTGCAAGGTCATGCAGAAAGAGGCGTACTTATGCGCTGCCCGCTCGCCCAATATCATCGATATGGTGTTCATGAAGCAGGGGCTGCATGATACGCCGGACCTGTTGCGGGAAGAGGTCCGCGCGGCGCTTGCAAGGACACAGGATGTGCAGGGCAACACCTACGACGCGACACTCCTGGGTTACGGCCTGTGCTCGAATGGCATCGTGGGCCTGACGGCCGGGATCCCGATTGTGGTGCCAAGGGCGCACGACTGCATCACCCTGCTGCTGGGCTCCAAGGAACGCTACAAGGAGTATTTCGAGACGCATCGCGGCATCTACTGGTACAGCCCGGGCTGGATCGAGTTCGGCAAGACACCTTCGCGGCAATACTACGAGGCCAAGCTGCGCGACTACGAGGCCAGGTATGGGCCGGACAACGCCCGGTATCTGCTCGACGCCGAGCAAGGCTGGCTGAGCGAGTACGCCTGGGCCACATACATTGACTGGGGCCTGCCCGCGACAGAGGACTACCGGCGATACACCCGCGAGGCCGCCGAGCACCTGGGACTCAACTACGACGAAGTCCCCGGCGATGCGTCGCTGATGCAGCGATTCCTGGACGGCGACTGGTCCGATGCGGATTTCCTGGTGGTCCCGCCCGGCCAACGCATCGCGGATGACTTGACGAGCGACTCGATTATCCGAGCCGACTGACCACACATGGAACTGATTACGATATTCACGATGGCGGTTGGGCTGGCGATGGATGCCTTTGCCGTGTCCGTTGTCAGCGGGGCGGCATATCGCCGGTTGCATATCGGTCATGCACTGCGGATGGCGGCCTTCTTCGGCGGTTTTCAGGCGTTCATGCCGTTGGTCGGCTCCCTGGCCGGCCTGACACTCAAGGGCCATCTCGACACGTGCGGGCCGTGCATCGCATTCGTGCTCCTGGCCGCGGTCGGCGCCAAAATGATCTACGAGTCTTTCAAGATCAAGCAGGCCGAGGAGCGCGGCTTCGACCCGACGAGCCTTGCCGTCGTCCTTTCCCTGGCCGTCGCCACCAGCATCGATGCGCTTGTCGTCGGTATTACCCTGTCGCTGGTGGTCCAATCGGTCATCCTGGCGGTCACCGTCATAGGCGCCGTCACATTTGTGTTGTCGTTCCTTGGAGCCGGTATCGGCAAGCGGTTCGGGCATTTCTTCGAGATCAAGCTGGAGGCCATTGGCGGCTGCATCCTGATCGCCATCGGGATCAAGATACTGGTCCGGGGCCTGCTGGCGGGCTGATTGCCAACGGGTTTGAGCCTTGGCCGGCAGAGAAACGGCATCCTCATCCTCCCGGCCTTGCCGACGGGCTGCGTGTCTGTTAAACTCCCGGCTCTGCGGTCGACCGCGACCCGGACGGCGTGGCCGGCCGCCGGGCAATGGCATTGAACATGAGGACCCCCTCCGCGGGGTGATTGAATATGGACCATGACTTTATTACCGTCGTATCGGGTCTGCCCAGGAGCGGCACCTCGATGATGATGCAGATGCTCGACGCCGGGGGTCTGCCCGCGGTCACGGACAACATCCGCACCCGCGACGAGGACAACCCCAAGGGCTACTACGAATTCGAACCGGTCAAGAAGACCAGGGAAGACCCTTCCTGGGTACCGACCGCCTGTGGCAAGGTCGTGAAGATGGTCTACCGCCTCCTGTACGATCTGCCCGGAGGTTTCGAGTACCGCGTCGTGTTCATGCGGCGCCACATGGACGAGGTCCTGGCCTCGCAGGACAAAATGCTCCAGCGAGCCGGCCGTCAGGGCGGCAACGCAACACCTGAACAAATGGCGGCCCTGTTCCGCCGCGAGCTGGACAAGGTGGACGACTGGCTTCAGTCGCAGCCGCACTTCTCTGTCATGGACGTTCAATATCACGAGATGATCGCCGACCCGGTGCCGTTGTGTGAGGCGTTGAACACCTTTCTGGGCGGCCGGCTGGATGTCCGGCGCATGGCCGGCGTGGTGGACCCCAGCCTCTACCGCAATCGAAGCTGAGGTGGATCGGCGCGTACGACGCCCGATAACCTTTTGGGCAGACGCGGCGCGCCCCTCTGCACCGGTCTAATTCCACCCGAAATCAGCCTTCGGCTGGTTGCCCTGCGACTTGTGCTCAATACGCCTTCATGAAGAGGGGGGTATTCGTCGATATACCCTCCTGTCGGAGAGCCGTCCGAGCGATACCCAACGCGGCAAGCCCTTCGTCATGGGATGCCCGCGGCCGGGTCCTGTTATCGGCCTGGATAGACTATGAGCAAGCGAAAGGAAAAACGCAACACCGGCGGGCGCCCGCCTTTGCCGGGTGAGTCTCTTCCCGGATCACCGCTGCCGATGCGAGCATTCGCCGGGGCCATTGCCCTGACCGTCTTCATATTCGCACTCCTGGCAGCCAACCATTTCGTCGGGCGCAACGCCGCCGCCGGCACGGCGATGGAACAAGCGTCTCACGCTGTACGGTACCGGGACGAAATCATGACGGCTTTTGCGGCCATTGCGCTGCTGGCCGCCTGGTCGCAAGTCTATCGCCGCCTCAGTGCCCGCGTGGTCGAACTTCAGACCACCGAGGCAGCGCTCATCCAATCAAAACAACAGACCGACACAGCCAACGGTCGGCTGACGCAGGCGCTGGCCCGCGCGGAATCCCTGGCAAAAGAGACTGCGGCCGCCAACGAGGCCAAAAGCCAGTTCCTTGCGAACATGAGCCATGAGATACGAACGCCCATGAGCGCGATTCTCGGCTTCTCGGATATCCTGGCCGACGAGGACCTGACACCCAGCCAGCGGCAACACGTCGCCATCATCCACGATGCGGCCGCTCACCTGCTGTCCATCATCAATGACATCCTCGATTTCTCCAAGATCGAGGCCGGCAAGCTCCAGGTGGAGCGGCTGGATTGCAGCTTGGGCGAGATACTCACAGCTATCGAGTCCATCATCCGACGGACCGCCGCGGACAAGGGCCTGGAGTTCCGGATCACGACCGGGCCCCGGGTGCCGGCGCGCATCGTCACGGATCCGGGGCGACTGCGCCAGTGCCTGATCAACCTGCTCAACAACGCCATCAAGTTCACCGACGCCGGGCACGTCCACCTGAGGATAACGGCCGCAAACACCCCCTCGGGACCGGGCATCCGCTTCGACGTTGAGGATACGGGCATTGGCATCCCGAAGGAGAAGATCCAGCAGGTCTTCACGGCATTCACCCAGGCGGACTGCTCCACCTCGCGTAAATACGGCGGCACGGGCCTCGGCCTGACCATCACGCGGAGCCTGGTCGAATTGCTGGGCGGGTCCGTCCAGATCGACAGCGCCCTGGGCAAAGGCACGGTGGTGTCCGTGCTGTTACCCACGAGCCCAACGGACACCCGCCAGGGGTTTCTCGACATGTACAACCTCCAGGAGAACCTCGCCGCCGACGACGACCGTGCCTCCGGAACCCGCTTCTCCGGGCATGTGCTTGTGGCTGAAGACACGCTCACCAACCAGATACTCATCAAGGCTCTGCTCAAGAGGCTGGGCTTTGATGTTACCATCGCCGAGGATGGGCAGCAGGCCCTCGACAAGGCCCGCCACCGCGTGTTCGACCTGATCTTCATGGATATCCAGATGCCCAATCTTGATGGGTATGAGGCCACCCGTATACTCAAGGCCGAAGGCGTCCGCGCGCCCATCATTGCGCTTACGGCCTACGCCATGAAAGGCGATGAAGATAAGTGCCGCCGGGCCGGCTGCGATGACTACGTAACCAAACCGATAGACCACAAGCGTCTGTTGGAGGTCATCGAAAAGTACCTTCCCGCCACAAACGCCGTCCTGGCCTGAGCGATCTTGCATCCCGAGCAAAAGGGAGTGAACACGCCATTATCCAGGACGTAATTGGTCTTAGTAAGGGCCTTGTGCGAGTCAGAGATGGCGTGGTTGGGCCCCGGTGTCTCTGGCTCGCGTTATTTTGGGGGCTCTCGTCTCGCATCAATCAAGGGCATCATTCTACCTTCTACCTTAGAGGGTCCCAGAGCCGTTGGTTGCCCGTCACATCTTCCTGACTGAGGTGTCCGGTGTGGCCGTCCCAGAAGACAACGTTGGCTCCGCCATCGTGCCGAAAGGCCGTTGCCCCATAGGTGGCGATGCCAAGCCATTGCTCTCCGTATTCCGGGTAGACCTTGCAGAAGTAGTAACTGATCCACCAGTCCATGGCATCGGCGAGAAACAGCTTCTGGGCGTGTTGCCGCACCCAGGACTCCTTGTCCGAGTAGTTGGAGGCGGGGTTCTTGTAGGCGGCCTCGTAATCGCCGTCGATGTTCACGCCATAGCTGCGGTCAATGGGGTAGAAGCCGTCTTCCGGATGGTCCAACGCCCATTTCGCCGACGGGCATATCATCTTCCTGGGCACATTGGGGGTCCATTCCTGGAGTTCACCGAGTCGGCGGGTCTTCTGCTCGGTGGTCAGCCGGTCCAGCCCCATCCCGGTGCGGAAACCATCATGGTTGTACCACGGGGTGTAGGGGTTTCGGCTGAAGTTCGCCAGATACTTGCCGGTCTCCGTCTGATAGGTCTTATGGGCCATGTACATGTTGCGAAGGTTGAATCCGCACAGGACGCGGCGCCCCTGCCGGCGGACCTTCTGAAGCGCCGGCATCAGAATGGCCATCAGAACGGCGATGATCGAAATGACAACGAGCAACTCGACGAGCGTAAAAGCCCATCGGTTGGGGCTTTTTGCCCGAACCATAGACCGGCTCCTTATGTCCGTTGCTTTGCGCACCTGACCAGGGCCTCCGGCGGCTGACACGTCCTTTCTCACACCCATAGCGCCGGACGGACTCGATTATACCCTGCGGCAGGCGCCTTGCTAAGACTATTTACTGCCCTGTCGACACACTGTTCACGACCCGACCCCGCGCACAGTCCCGGCAACGGCCTATTGCAGACCCGCCAGGAACCTCTATAATGCCCCTGTTCCCGGCCGACTGAAACCGAGCCGGTGGAATGCGGATGCGACAACCCGGAGTACACCACGTTATGGCGTCGAGAGTATACCTTGCCCGAATCACCCTGCAGCAAGGTCCGCAAGCCGTCTCGGAAAAGGCTCGGACGCTCTTTCGGACGGCGGGGATGGCCCGGTGCTTCAAGCCCAACGATTTCACCGCCGTCAAGATCCACGTCGGCGAGCACGGAAACACGACTCACATCAAAGCCGATTGCCTGCGCGGGCTCATTGAGGAGCTGCGGGCGCTCAAGACCAAGCCCTTCCTCACGGATACGAGCACGCTCTACAGCGGGCGGCGGCACAATGCCGTGGACCACACGATTCTAGCGGCCGAGCACGGGTTCTCATTGGAGAACCTGGGAATCCCCTTCATCGCGCCGGATGGCCTGTTCGGGACCTCGGAGACGGCTGTAAGGATTGATTGCCCCTTGAACAAGGAGGTTCTCGTCGCCTACGACATCGTCCGCTGCCAGTCCATTCTCTCGTGCGCCCATTTTACCGGTCATGTCGCCGCCTGCGCCGGAGCGACGCTCAAGACCATCGGCATGGGTTGCACCAGTCGCAAGGCCAAGATGCGCCAACACGCCTCACTCAAGCCGCAGGTCGGCGACAACTGCACCCTGTGCGGGCAATGCCGGCGATACTGTCCCGCCGACGCCATCACGCTGGACGAAGTGAAGGCCCATATCGACCGCGACAAGTGCATCGGCTGCGCCGAGTGCGTGGCCGTCTGCCGCTTCGATGCCGTCAAGTACGACTGGGGCGCCGAGAACCCCGTTCTGCAGAAGAACGTGGCCGAGCACGCCCTTGGAGTGCTCAAGGACAAGGCCGGGCGGGCATGTTTCTTCAACTTCCTGCTGTCGATCACAAAGGACTGCGACTGCTTCGACAACCCCGATATGCCCGGTATCGTGCCGGATATCGGCATTGCCGCCTCGACCGACCCTGTGGCCCTGGACAAGGCGTCTATCGACCTTGTCGAGCAGGCCGGCGGCGACAGACTGGGGGTCTTGATCGGCAACAAGAAACTGGACTACGACGCCCAGATCGGCCACGCCGAGGCGATTGGTCTGGGCACGGCAAGTTATGAGCTGGTCGACGTGTAGCTGAGCGACCCGGCGGGAGGTCCGACGATGCCTCTTGGACAGATTATCCGGCAGCGAAGAGAACAACTGCACCTGACACTGGATCAGGTGGCCGCCAAGTGTTCGTGCTCCAAGCCGTACCTGTCGACCATCGAGACGGGCAAGGTGAAGAACCCGCCCAGCGATGACTTACTGACACGGCTGGAGCGGGCGCTCGAGTTCGGGCCGGGCGAGTTGCTGTATATCGCCCACATGCAGAAGGTGCCCTCGGACGTCCGCAGCCGCTACGAGCGCACGGAGGCCGAGAACCAGCGATGGCGGCATATCGTTCGTCATGTCATGGAAAAGGCCGCCGATGGGGCCGACATCCGCGAAGCCCTGGCGCGGACGAACCTCGATGCCGCCGCCGAGGCGCCTCCCTTGGCGGCCGGGCGGCTGGTGCCCGTGATCAACAAGGTCGCCGCCGGCTACCCCACCGATTTCGACGACCTGGAGTATCCGGTCGGCGTCGCGGATGACTACGTCCGCGCCCCCGATATCCACGACCCGAATGCCTTCGCCGTGCGGGTGGTCGGTGATTCCATGATGCCCAAATTCAGCGAGGGAGACATCATCATCTTCAGCCCGGCCGCCGAGGTCCGCTCCGGCGACGACTGCTTTGTCCGATTCGCCGATCCTCACGAAACCACCTTCAAGCGGGTCTTCTTTGAGACCGACAACCGCCTGCGCCTCCAGCCGCTGAACGACCGATACGCCCCGACCCTCATCGACGGCCGCCGCATCACCGGTATATATCGAGCCGTGGCGAAGTACCAGAATCTGTGATTACACGCGGTTTGCGCAATGCGGGGTATTTACCCGGACCATTGCTGTGGGTACAATCACGGTATGAGCATGGTTGATTCCGCAAGAATGGACAAGACGGCGTTTTCGGTCGGTTCGCTTCTGGAGCCGTCGGATGATAAGGCCTATTGGCTTTCCAAGACGCCTGAGGAACGGCTGGAGGCGTGCGAACTGATGCGGCAGATGATCTATGGCTACGATCCGGCTACCACCAGACTTCAAAGAGTTCTTGAAATTGCTCAACGCCCACCACGTTGAGTACCTCGTCATTGGCGGCTACGCGGTCAACTACCACGGCTATGCGCGTGCGACGGGGGACATAGATATCTGGGTTGCGGTCCATCCATCTAATGCGGAACGTGTAGTCGCCGCCCTCACGGAGTTCGGATTCAATGTGCCGGACCTGTCGGTCGAGCTGTTCCTCAAACCGTGGCAAATTATCCGTTTGGGCATGCCCCCTGTCCGGATTGAGGTCGCCACGACAATCTCGGGAGTGGATTTCGCGGAATGCTACAGCCAGCGCGTGGAGGCGACCCTGGATGGGGTGCCGGTAAAGCTCATCAGCCTCAAACATCTCAAATTGAACAAGAGAGCTTCCGCCCGCAACCAAGATTTGGCGGACCTCGAACGCCTACCGTAGGACTTCGTCTGTCTCATTCCACCGCAAGCCATGTGACTGAAGCCGGCGCTATTCGCAGGGGTACGCGGATTCGGTATTGGCGGTCGAGGGTGTAGGTGCGGGGCTTGCCGTTCTGCTCTCTGGCCCTGGCGGTTTTTGTCAGACCCGCGTAGTAGAGGGGCAACTCCAGTTCCCGCTCGACGGTCTCGTTGAGTGGATTGAAGACCATCGCCAGGGCCCTGGTCTTCAGCCGCGGGTTGACGTGCATCATGCAGTCGATGTCGCGGCCGTCGGCGCGGCGGACGTGGATGAGGTCGGAGTCCAGGATATCGCGGTGCTGCTTGTAGAAATCCACCCATTTCTTGACGACCGTCTTCGTCTCGTCCGTGTCGTAGAGCCGGGGGCCGCGATAGCAGGCCTGGACGCCGCAGCCGAAGTTCTGAGCCAAGTGGGCCTCATAAGCGTCGAGGTGCTCTGAAAGCGGTTCGAGCGTCGCGGCCGGACCACCGCCGTGATACTCCACCAGCGGCACGAACATCCAGCCCATGCTCGGCGTCTTGGTCCATGTGCCGTCGTAGATGTTCTGTCGCCCGTGGATGATCTGCTGGGCCCGCGGCAGCGACCAGTTCGTCTCGCGGTAGCCCATCGCACATTTCGTCGAGCCGGTCAGATAGTAGAAATCCGGCACGTTCAGGTAGACCCCCCTGCCGCGGCACCATTTGTAGAAATCGCTGATAACCTTCCACTGGGCGTACTGCGAATCGGCGTGGTTGCGGTGGCCCGGATGGCTTGTCGAGGCGCAGGTATCGCCCGGATACGAGCCATCGTGTTCGAGCAGGTCGAATCCCGTCTTCTCGAAGAAGGCGTAAAGCTTGCGGAAGTAGTCGATGCCCCACTGGCTGCCGATACACGGGGCCGTGCCGAACACCGCTCCGCCGGGCCGGCCGGTCTTGATATCAATGACATCATGTTCGTCGCTGATGCGCCGGCTCGACAGCAACGAGTAGCCCCCCAGCTCGATCCCCTTGCCATGGGCGTATCCCACCAGTTCGCGGATCCTCGCCAGATACATCGGGTCCTCGTTTTCGATGTTGAAGCCACTTCCGAATGTCATAATCACCATCTCAAAGCCCACCTCGGCACACTGGTCGATGGCGAGCTTGACGGCCGCCGGGTCCGCCTGGCGGACGTGCATCATGATGGGGTTCTCCGTTACCCACGGGGCGATGGTCCGGTACATCCGCCGCACGGCCAGGCCTTTTCGCTCGCGATCGGTGCTGTCGAACGGCATCTCGAACGTGCGGAAGCTCTCGAATGTGCCGCCGGGCTCGATATCCACGTCCGGGCCGACCGGCGGACGCGATACCAGCAGGCACGGGTTTTCCCGCAGGTAATCGACCTGTGTCAGATACTCCGGGTCGGTCTGCCAGTGCGTCGTCTGGTTGGCGACATAGGCATTCATGCCGGCAAAACTGTAGTCGCTCTCGACGTGGATATTCGGCAGGTTCCAGTGATTGTGGGCCTCCGGGTGCGATTCGAACTCCACCATCGCCAGCATCTCGCTGGTGAATGAATTGAGCCGAACCGCATGTTGTGAGCCGTTGTGAATCGTCAGCCACTTACAAAGGACCGGCACGCCCTCGTACATCTCGTAGTGCACGCGAACGGTTAACTGCTCGGCGCCAATCGACTCAATAGCTGTCTCCAGCAGTTTATATCGCATCGTCAGCCGTTTGCCGGGCGGCGGCCAGGGCAGATCGGCACTGTAGCGAACCCGTTTCCATGCCAAGCGTGGCTGTGTCGGGCCGACCTCGTAATCGACCAGATAAAATGTCCGGGGGTCGGCCTGCATAGCATCGACCCACTCATCCAGCAGGTACGCGAGGTTCGGCTGGCCTTTGAGCCCCCCGACAGCGAATGTCATGCCGTCAATATCGACGGTGGCCTCCGGCTTGACCGCCCGGAGCATGGATTGTCCGGTCATCAGGTTGTCGAAGGCGACGGTGGCTCCATTTGGGCGCAGACGAAACACGCGGCGAATGAGGCCGTTATCCATGACCAGTTTCTCGCCGCCGGGAGGGGCTTCTACCCGCACCGGCGTCTTGACCTGTTCCACCAGCCAGTCTGGCCCCGCCAGAGCCTGGCCGGCCGTCAACCCGTAACATCCCAGAAGCACAATATACGCACTGAACGTATTTCGCATCGACACACCTTTCCTATAGGATTTTCGGTCAATTGCCCTGCCCCGCCACAGCCAGAACCACCGCGTAGACCTGGATGGCTCCAGCCTCCTTCAATACGCGGGCACACTCGTTGAGCGTCGCGCCCGTCGTCTTGACATCATCCACGAGGCAGACCCTCCGCCCGGCGAACCGGTGGCCCTTGCGCACGGCAAAGGCTCCAGCGACGTTCCTGCGGCGACTGGCCGGGCTGGCCATTGCTGGTTGTTGCTTCGTGTGGCGAATCCGCACCAGGTCCGCCGACAGGCTCAGCCCACCCGCCCGCAGGGATTTCGCCAGAATCGCCGACTGGTTGTAGCCGCGGGCCAGCCTCCGCCGCCAGTGCAGCGGAACCGCAACGACCCTGTCGATATCGCGGGCAAACCCACTGCCGTCGAAGGTCGCCCTGATGAGCGTAGCCATCACGCCGTCCAGGTCGGTACAGCCGTTCTTGAATCGCAGGATCAATTCTTGAATGACCCCGCCGTAGACACCCGCCCGGGCAATTCCATCGAAGTGCAGCCCTTCGTCGCGGCACGCACCACAGGCCCCCTGGAGCATGCCGTAGGCACTGGCGTCTCGCCCGCATCGGC
>Ga0209614_1002312_pt1 | contig 12774 bp, 24 predicted proteins | sample BlaSprsedimmetaG_FD_185484 | JGI IMG/M metagenome (GOLD analysis project Ga0209614, IMG submission 185484) | Hot spring sediment bacterial and archeal communities from California, USA to study Microbial Dark Matter (Phase II) - Blank Spring... ... | reverse complement strand
GGCGACAACGTCGAGATCAAAGGCGAGCTCATCGGCCCCATCGCGATGGAGGAAGGTCTGCGCTTCGCTATCCGCGAGGGCGGCCGGACCGTCGGCTCGGGCCGTGTGACGAAGATCATCAAGTAGGCTTCTTGAAGGCCGTACAAGACGGAGGTAAGTGAGTTGGCGAACCAGAAGATCCGCATCCGGCTCAAGGCGTACGATCATGAGATCGTGGACAAGTCCACGAAGCTGATCGTCGAGACGGCGCAGAAGACCGGCGCCAAGGTGGCGGGACCGATCCCGCTTCCCACTGAGCGCAACCTGTACTGCGTCATCCGCTCGCCGCACGTGAACAAGGACAGCCGCGAGCACTTCGAGATGCGGACGCACAAGCGCCTCATCGACATACTCGAGCCCACCGCCAAGACGGTCGATTCACTGATGCGTCTCGATCTGCCGGCTGGCGTGGACATCGAGATCAAGCTCTAGGGTACCCCCGGCGCTCGCGGGCGCCGGTCACGATGCGCGGTCCTCTGGGAGGCGTCATGCGGTGTGGCGCACAGGGTCCCATAGACCGCACGGAAGAAAGGCACTGAGATGGCAACAGCGATACTCGGAAGGAAGCTGGGGATGACCCAGGTCTGGTCCGATGACGATCGGTTGATCCCGGTCACGGTCATCGAAGCCGGCCCCTGTGTCGTGTCCCAGGTCCGGACGGAAGACAGGGACGGCTACCGCGCTGTCCAGCTCGCGTTCGGTGACGTCAAGGAGTCGCGCTCCAACAAGCCGATGACCGGCCACTTCGCGAAGGCGGGAACCACCCCCAAGCGGTTCGTCGCTGAGGTTCCCGTTGGGGATGGCGATGACGTGAGACTCGGCCAGGTCGTGACGGTCGAGGGCTTCGAGGCGGGCCAGCAGGTACACATCACGGGGACCAGCAAGGGCAAAGGGTTCCAGGGTGTCATGAAGCGGCACAACTTCCGTGGCGGCCCTGGCGGCCACGGTTCGCACGCGCACCGTGAACCCGGTTCCGTGGGACAGGCCTCCACGCCGTCCCGCGTGTTCAAGGGTGTTCGGCTTCCGGGCCAGATGGGTGGCGACACCGTCACGGTCCGCAACGTCGAGGTCGTGCGCGTCGACGCCGAGCAGAACCTCATGCTCGTCAAGGGCGCGGTGCCCGGTGGCAAGGACAGCCTGCTGACGATCCGCCTCGCATAAGCGGCGCGTCGGTTCGCACTAAGGAGCAGATGAGATGGCAACTGTGGAAGTGAAAGACAGCACGGGCAAGAAGGTGGGGCAGGCCGACGTGGCGGATGCCGTGTTCGCGATCGAGCCCAACCCCTTCGCCGTGCATCAGGTCGTCCGTAGCCAGATGGCTGCGCGGCGTCAGGGCACGCACAGCGTGAAGGGTCGGAGCGACGTCTCCGGCGGTGGCGCGAAGCCGTGGCGCCAGAAGGGTACCGGACGTGCCCGCCAGGGCTCCATCCGGGCCGGACAGTGGAAGGGCGGCGGCGTCATCTTCGGCCCCACCCCCAGAAGCTACGCGTTCAAGGTGCCGAACAAGGTCGTCAAGCTCGCCATGCGCAGCGTGCTCTCTGCGAAGCGTGCCGACGGCGATCTCTTCGTCATCGACTCCTTCGGTCTCGAGGAGCCGTCTACCAAGCAGGCCGCCACCGTGCTTTCGGCGCTCGGCATCGACCGCAAGGTCACCGTCGTGGTGGACAACGACGACATCAACGCGCTGCTCTCGCTGCGCAACATCGAGCGGGCGCGCGTGATCACCGCCGCCGAGGCGAACACGTACGACCTCGTGGACAACACATGCCTGCTGTTCACGAAGCCGGCACTCGAGTGGCTCGAGGGGGTGCTGAGCTGATGCAGGCGCATGACATCATCATCCGGCCGATCGTGTCGGAGAAGAGCTACGACCTGATGGAGCAGAACCGCTACACGTTCGAGGTCCACAAGACCGCGAAGAAGGAGCAGATCGCAGCCGCGATCTCCGAGATCTTCGGCGTGACGGTCACCAAGGTGAACACCATGAACGTTGCTGGTAAACCGCGCAGACTCCGGTACAATAAAGGGCTGTCGCGCTCGTGGAAGAAAGCGATAGTCACCCTCAAAGAGGGCGACACGATAGATTTGTTCGCCGGCAGGTGATCCCGAGGTACTCCCGTTGACACGGGAGTACGACAGGGAATGGAGCCACCCGGCACCGTGGTAGAAGGAACATCCGGCGTCTGGCCGTTCGGGGCGTGAGTGGCTCCGAGTCCCAAGCGGCCCGGCAATCGGAGTGAAGGAGAGATGATGGGACTTAAGAAGTACAAGCCGACCTCACCGGGTCGTCGATTCCAGACGGTCGCCGATTTCTCGGAGATCACATCGACGACGCCGGAGAAGTCGCTGCTCGAGCCGCTGCCCCAAAAGGGTGGCCGCAACAACAACGGGCGGATCACCACCCGGCATCAGGGTGGTGGCCACAAGCGCCAGTACCGGAAGATCGACTTCAAGCGGAACAAGGACGGGATCCCGGCGAAGGTCGCGACGATCGAGTACGACCCCAACCGGTCCGCTCGCATCGCGCTCCTGCACTATGCGGACGGCGAGAAGCGTTACATCATCGCCCCCGAGAAGCTGCGGGTCGGTGACGCGATCATGTCCGGCCCCGGCGCCGACATCAAACCTGGTAACGCGCTGCCGCTGGAGAACATCCCCACCGGTACCGTGGTGCACGCGATCGAGCTGCAGCCGGGCAAGGGCGCGGCTATAGCGCGTTCGGCAGGCGCTTCCGCGCAGCTGATCGGCAAGGAGGGCCCTAACGCCATCCTGCGCATGCCGTCCTCCGAGATGCGCATGGTGCCGCTCACCTGCCGTGCGACCGTTGGCGAGGTCGGCAACAGCGAGCACGCCAACATCTCCATCGGAAAGGCCGGCCGCAATCGTCACCTTGGCAAGCGGCCGACCGTTCGTGGTACCGCGATGAACCCGGTCGACCACCCGCATGGCGGTGGCGAAGGCAAGAACAAGACCGCGGGTCGTCACCCGGTCACGCCGTGGGGTGTTCCTACCAAGGGCCACCGCACACGTGCGAAGCACAAGGCGTCCGACCGCATGATCATCCGCCGCCGCAAGAAGTAGCGGGAGAGGAAGTTATCGATGAGCAGAAGCCTTAAGAAGGGACCCTACGTCGAGCCGCGTCTCCTGAAGCGTATCCAGGACATGAACGAAGCCGGCGAGAAGAAGGTCATCAAGACCTGGTCACGTGCGTCGACCATCTTCCCGGAGATGGTGGGTCACACGGTTGCGGTGCACGACGGACGCAAGCACGTTCCCGTGTACGTGACCGAGTCCATGGTCGGCCACAAGTTCGGGGAGTTCTCCCCGACGCGGACGTTCCGCGGACATGCGGACGATCGCAAGAAGGGCAAGCGCTAGGACGCAGTCGTGTATCACTGACGCCGGGACGCCGCAGGGGCGCTCCGGATGACGGTCGGAGGTTTTCTCGAAATGGAAGCAAGAGCTACGGTGAAGTACTTGAGGGTGAGCCCGCGCAAGGCGCGCGAGGTCGTGGATCTCGTCCGCGGCAAGTCGGTGCCCGACGCCGAGGCGATCCTGAAGTTCACCCCGCGCGCTGCCGCAGAGGTGGTAGGCAAGGTGGTACACAGCGCCGCCGCCAACGCTGAGAAGCAGCACAGGATCAAGCCGGAGACGTTGTTCGTCTCCGAGGCCTTCGTCAACGAAGGGCCGACGATCAAGCGCATCCGCCCGCGCGCCATGGGCCGTGCGTTCCGTATCAACAAGCGCACGAGCCACATCACCGTGGTCGTGAAGCAGCGAGAGGAGGCGTAAAGGCATGGGCCAGAAAGTCTATCCCATCGGGTTCCGTCTCGGCATCACCGAGGAGTGGAGGAGCCGCTGGTATCAGGACAAGGGCTACAGCCAGACCCTGGCCGAGGACCTCGCGCTCAGGAAGTATCTGAAGGCGAAGCTGCGCCGCGCTGCCGTCTCGCGGATCGATATAGAGCGCAAGGGCGACAAGGTGTTCCTCGAGATCTGGACCGCGCGCCCGGGCATCGTCATCGGCAAGAAGGGCGCCGAGGTCGATGCGCTTCGCAAGGAACTGGAGCAGTTGGCCGGGCACCCCGTGGCCGTGAACATCGTGGAGGTGAAGCGTCCCGAGCTGGACGCGACCCTCGTTGCGCAGAGCGTTGCCGAGCAGCTCGTGGCTCGCGTCTCGTTCCGGCGTGCGATGAAGAAGGCGGTGACGAGCGCCATGAAGGGCGGCGCCCTGGGCATCCGTATCCAGTGCTCCGGCCGTCTGGGCGGCGCGGAGATGGGTCGCCGTGAGTGGTATCGCGAAGGCCGGGTACCGCTCCATACGCTCCGTGCCAAGATTGACTATGGCACCACCGACGCTGTCACCACTTTCGGTGTCATCGGCGTGAAGGTCTGGATCTACCGCGGCGACAAGCTGCCCGGCCAGACGATGACCGCTGCCGAAGAGGCCGCTCTCGTGGAGCGTCCGCGCCCCGACCGTTCGCGCGGTCGTCGCGGCGCCGGTAACGGAAGGAGGGGCTAGATGCTGCTCCCTAAGCGTGTCAAGCACCGCAAGGTGATGCGCGGCTCCCGTAAGGGTATCGCCAAGGGCGGTACCGAGATCGCAGTCGGCGAATACGGGCTGAAGGCTCTCGAGGCCGCATGGATCACCAACCGGCAGATCGAGGCGGCGCGTATCGCGATGACCCGCCACATGAAGCGTGGCGGCAAGGTATGGATCAACATCTTCCCGGACAAGCCCGTGACCCAGAAGCCGGCAGAGACCCGGATGGGATCCGGCAAGGGCAACCCCGAGAAGTGGGTGGCGGTCGTGAAGCCCGGCCGCGTGATGTTCGAGGTGGCCGGCGTGAGCGAAGAGGTCGCCAAGGAAGCCATGCGCCTCGCGGCGCAGAAGCTGCCGATCAAGTGCAAGTTCGTGACCCGTGCTGACAGTGGCGGTGAATCATAAGTGAAGAAGACAGACATCAAGGGTCTTGCTGAGAGCGAGATCGCAGAGAAGCTGAAGGAGAGCAGGACGGAATTGTTCAACCTCCGGTTCCAGCTCGCTACCGGTCAGCTCGACAATCCGCACCGCATCACGATGGTGAAGAGGGACATTGCGCGCCTGCACACAGAGTTGCGCAGCCGTGAGATCGCGGCGTCCAAGTCCCAGGCGCAGTAGGAGGACGGTAGATGAGTACTGAGCGTAACAGCCGCAAGGAGCGCCAGGGTGTCGTGGTCTCGGCCGCAGGAGAGAAGACCTGCGTAGTCCAGGTCCAGGACCGCAAGCGTCATCCGCTGTACGGCAAGATGATCACGCGTTCGGCCAAGTTCCACGCCCACGATGAGAACAACGAGTGCGGTGTTGGCGACGTCGTCCGCATCATGGAGACCAGGCCCATCTCGAAGATGAAGAGATGGCGTCTGGTGGAGATCGTAGAGAAGGCCAAGTAGAGCCTGACCGGCAACACGTGGAACGACGGTCCTCTCGGGTACGGATGAACGCCCGACGACCGGCGAGTGACGGAGGAAGAGCATGATCCAGGCGGAGACCCGGCTCAAGGTAGCCGACAACTCCGGAGCGCGACGGGTGGCCTGCATCAAGGTCCTCGGCGGCTCCAAGAGGCGCTATGCCCATGTCGGCGACACCATCGTGTGCGCCGTGAAGGAGGCCACCCCGAACGGGGCGGTCAAGAAGGGCGATGTCGTGAAGGCGGTCGTCGTCCGTACAAAGAAGGAGATGCACCGGCCTGACGGCAGCTACATCAAGTTCGATGAGAATGCTGCCGTGATCATCGACGCCCAGGGCAACCCGCGAGGCACGCGTATCTTCGGTCCTGTGGCGCGTGAGTTGCGCGATCGCAAGTACATGAAGATCGTGTCGCTCGCCCCGGAAGTCCTGTAGGGAGGGCCTGAAGAGATATGGCGAATTCAATGACGATCCGCAAGGGCGATCGCGTGCGCGTCATCGCTGGCAAGGACAAGGGCAAAGAGGGCAAGGTCCTCCGCTCGGTGCCGGAGAAGCAGCGCGTCGTCGTGGAGAACGTCCACATGATCAATAAGCACACCCGCCCGAGCCAGAAGAACCAGCAGGGCGGCATCATCGAGATGGAGGGGACGATCCATGTCTCCAACGTGATGCTGGTGTGCCCCAACTGCAGTCAGCCCACCCGGGTAGGCCGACGCCGCGAGGATGGCGTCCGCACCCGCGTGTGCAAGTCGTGCGGTAAGGACATCGACAAGTAGAGCCGACGTCGCGATGCGACGTGGGCCAGAAGTCCCGCCGGGTCGGAAATCCGTCGGGCGAGAGAACACATCGGAGGTATGACGAGTGGCACCCAGACTGAAGGAGAAGTACCGCACGGAGGTCGTGCCGGCGCTCATGGAGCAGTTCGAGTACGGCAACGTGCATCAGGTCCCGCGTCTGGAGAAGATCGTCGTCAACATGGGCGTCGGTGCGGCGACCCAGGACGCGAAGCTTCTCGAGAACGCGATCAACGACCTGACGATCATCACTGGCCAGAAGCCAGCGATTACGCGTGCCAAGAAGTCCATAGCGAGCTTCAAGCTCCGCCAGGGCATGCCGATCGGCTGCAAGGTCACGCTTCGCGGTGATCGTATGTGGGAGTTCTTCGACCGGCTGCTTTCGACGGCGCTGCCGCGCATCCGCGACTTCCGCGGTGTGAGCGGGAAGGCGTTCGACGGTCGCGGCAACTACTCGCTCGGTGTCAACGAGCAGTTGATCTTCCCGGAGATCGACTACGACAAAGTGGACAAGATCCGTGGCATGGACATCACCTTCGTCACGAGTGCGGATACAGATGAAGAGTGTCGAGCGCTGTTCGACCAGTTCGGATTCCCGTTCAAGCGGTAGAGAAGACGCGGGTCGCCCGGGGATCCGGGTCACCCACTTCGAGGAGGTTCGTCAAGTGGCAAAGAAGTCGATGATCGCCAAGGCAAAGCGGGCGCCGAAGTTCGCCGTGCGCACCGTGAACCGCTGCAACCGTTGCGGCAGGCCGCGCGCGTACTACAGGCAGTTCGGCCTCTGTCGCGTGTGTCTGCGCGAGCTGGCGAGCCGCGGTGAGCTGCCCGGTGTCCGTAAGGCCAGCTGGTAGGCCGTATCCAGACCCGGGTAACGGGTCCACAAGGCGCACCGGTCAAGGGCCGATGCGAACCGGTGGACACGGGCAGTCCCGAATCATAGGAGGTAGTCGAGAACATGAGCATGACTGATCCCATCGCTGACATGCTGACGCGTGTCAGGAACGCGAACAATGCGTTCCAGGCTTCGACGACGATGCCGTCGTCGAACAAGCTCGTCGCGATCGCCAAAATCATGAAGAGTGAGGGCTACATCGAGGACTACGAGGTAGTCCCCGGTGAGCCTCAGGCCACGCTGAGTATCACGCTCAAGTACGGGCCGAAGAAGCAGCGGACCATCACCGGTCTGCGCCGTATCAGCAAGCCCGGTCTTCGTGTGTACGCCAAGAAGGACGAACTCCCCCGCGTGCTCGGTGGTCTCGGCATAGCCGTGATCTCCACTTCGCAGGGTGTCATGACCGAGAAGCAGGCCCGTGCCGCCGGTGTCGGCGGCGAGGTGCTTGCCTACATCTGGTAGTCGGACCGGAGCGAAAGGAGCCGAGCTGTGTCACGTATCGGCAAGCAGCCCATCCCGGTCCCGGCCGGGGTGGAAGTCACCATCGAGGGAACGGATGTCACCGTCAAGGGGCCGAAGGGCGTCCTGTCGCAGTCGTTCGACCCGGATATGCAGATCACGCTTGAGGACGGTGCTGTCCTCGTTCGCCGTCCCACCGACGGGCGTCGTCACCGCAGTCTTCATGGACTGACCCGTACGCTGATCTCCAACATGGTCGTCGGCGCGTCGGAGGGTTTCCGGAAGGACATGGAGATCGTGGGAGTCGGTTACCGGGCCGTGCTGAAGGGATCGGACCTCGATCTGTCACTCGGTCTAAGCCATCCCATGGTCGTACCGGCACCCGAGGGCATCACGTTCGAGGTGCCTACGCCCACCAAGATCTCGGTCATCGGCATCGATAAGCAGCGTGTCGGTCAGGTGGCGGCCGAGATCCGTGCGATCCGCCCGCCGGAGCCCTACAAGGGCAAGGGTGTACGTTACGCGGGCGAATACGTCCGCCGTAAGGTCGGCAAGGCCGCCAAGTAGTAACCGACCGCGTCTGTCGCCGGGCGCGAGGAGAAGGAGTCAAGACGGGTCATGGATAAGTCGAAAGCGAAGACAGCGGCACTCACCCGCCGTCAGCGCCGGGTACGCGGGAAGGTCGCCGGTACGGCCGAACGACCCCGCCTGCGTGTCAGCCGCAGCAACCAGCACATCTATGCGCAGCTCATCGATGATGTCGCCGGGGCCACGCTGGTCTCAGCGTCCTCGATCGACCCCGAGCTGAGAACGGCGCTCTCATCGGGCGCAAACGCCGACGCCGCGAAGGCGGTAGGCGGCGCACTTGGGCGCCGGGCTCTCGAGGCCGGCATCACCGAGGTCGTGTTCGACCGCGGCGGACGTCTCTATCACGGACGGGTGGCCGCTCTCGCAGAGGGTGCTCGCGACGCCGGCCTGAAGTTCTAAGACAGGAGGATCTGTAATGGCGTATGACACCAACGCTCCGGTCTCCGAGATCCAGGAGCGCGTCGTCTACATTAATCGAGTGGCGAAGGTCGTCAAGGGCGGCCGTCGTTTCTCGCTGACCGCTCTCGTGGTCGTGGGAGACGGTAACGGCCGTGTCGGCGTGGGCATGGGCAAGGCCGCCGAGGTCCCGGTCGCCATCAAGAAGGGCATCGAGGACGCCAAGAAGAACATGTTCACGTTCCCGATGTCGGGCACGACCATCCCGCATACCGTCACCGGCGAGTATGGTGCCGGCAAGGTGCTCCTGAAGCCCGCTGCACCGGGTACCGGCGTTATCGCCGGCGGTCCGGTGCGTGCCCTGTTGGAGCTGGGCGGGGTCCAGGACGTGCTGTCCAAGTCCCTCGGCACCAGCAACGCCCTGAACATCGTGAAGGCAGCGGCGGCGGGTCTGCAGGAACTCAAGAGCCCGGCCGAGGTCGCGCGCAGCCGCGGCAAGACGGTCGCGGAGATCTACGGCAAAGAGGGGTAGTCAGATATGGCATCCGAGAAGACACTCAGGATCACTCAGGTGAGAAGCGCGATCGGGCTGCCCAAGGACCAGAAGGCCACGGTCCGGGCGCTCGGTCTCAAGCGCATGCACGATACCGTTGAGCAGGCCGACACGCCTGTCATCCGCGGCATGATCTTCAAGGTCAAGCACCTCGTCGAGGTCGAAGAGGCCTAGGCGGGGACACGTCCACAGCACAGTCAGCCGGCGGCGAGCGGTCGGCATCCCCGTGGCGGTGTGCCCGGGGCGGAGCGATAAGGAGACACCATGCAGTTGCACGATCTGAGTCCGGCGCCGGGCTCGCGTAAGGACCGCAAGCGCATAGGTCGCGGGAACGCCAGCGGACATGGCACCACTGTCGGCCGCGGCGACAAAGGTCAGAACTCGCGGTCCGGTGGCGGTAAGGGCCCCGGCTTCGAGGGTGGACAGAACCCGCTTCACATGCGGATGCCGAAGCTCGGCGGGTTCAAGAACCGCAGCCGCGTGGAATACGCGGTCGTGAATGTCGGACGGCTCGAGGACCTCTATGCCGCGGGTGACACCGTGAGCGTGGACAGCCTGTTCGAGAAGGGCGTCATCAAGAGCAAGACCACTCCGGTCAAGGTGCTCGGCGACGGTGAGCTCACGAAAGCTCTGACCGTGAAGACCGACAGGGTCTCCGCCCCGGCCCGCACCAAGATCGAGGCGGCTGGAGGGACGGTCGATCTCTCGTGATCGATGCCATTCGCAACGCTCTTCGCATCCCGGATCTTCGCAGGAAAATCATCTTCACGCTGAGCATCATCGCGTTGTACCGGGTGGGTGCGCACGTTCCCGTCCCCGGTGTCGATCCGGCATCGATGAAGGACCTGGTCAGCGGCGCGGGTAGTGCGCTCGGCCTGCTGAATCTCTTCGCTGGCGGCGCGCTGGAGAACTTCGCGATCTTCGCACTCGGAATCATGCCGTACATCACGGCAACGATCATCATGCAGTTGCTGCAGGCGGTCATCCCGACGTTCGAGCGGTGGTCCAAGGAAGGGGAGGCCGGTCAGCGCAAGATAACGCAGACCGCGCGCTACATGACCCTGGGTATCGCGCTCATGGAGTCCCTAGGCCTCCTGACGGTCTTCCAGGCGCCTGCCACGAGCGGCGGCCTTGGAGTGCAGTTCAATCTGCTCACCGAGATCGTGATCGTCATCAGCCTCATCTCCGGGACCGCCGCCATCATGTGGATGGGCGAGCTGATCACCCAGCGAGGGATTGGCAACGGGATGTCGCTGTTGATATTCGCGAGCATCGTGTCGCGCTTCCCGCAGACAATCGTCTCTTCGTTCCGGGTGAACCCCTGGTTCATGTTGCTCGTGCTCGCCATCTCCTTGCTCGTGGTCGCGGCAGTGGTGTTCATGGAGGGCGGTCAGCGTCGTATCCCGATCCAGTACGCCAAGCGTGTGGTGGGCCGCCGTGTGTATGGCGGCATGGGGACGTACATTCCGCTGAAGGTCAACGGGGCCAACGTCATCCCGATCATCTTCGCATCGTCGGTGCTGCTGTTCCCCTCGACGATCGCCCGGTTCTTCACCAGTGTCGAGTGGCTGCAGCAGGTAGCCGCCTGGCTTTCGGGCGGTTGGACGTACATCGCATTGTTCGCCGTGATGATCGTCTTCTTCTCGTACTTCTACACGGCCCTCGTGTTCAACCCGATCGAGACGGCGGACAATCTGCGCAAGAACGGCGGGTTCATCCCGGGCGTCCGTCCGGGCAACCCCACCGCGCAGTACATCACCAACGTGCTGAACCGCATCACGCTGCCGGGCGCGGTGTTCCTGGCGGCCATAGCTGTCGTTCCACAGATCATTTTCCAGCAGACCGGCGACCATCTGGTCCAGGCATTCGGCGGCACATCGATTCTGATCATGGTCGGCGTCGCGCTCGAGACGATGCGGCAGCTGGAGAGTCAGTTGCAGATGCGTCACTACGACGGCTTCTTCAAGTGAGGTCCGGGCGCTAGCGCTCGATGTCGGTTGATTGCGAGCGCTCCGGTGCGCGCCCGGTTCGGGCGGCATCGGGGCACTGGCGATGGATGGGAGGGGAATCATGAACGTCATGCTGCTCGGTGCCCCCGGCGCGGGGAAGGGGACACAGGCCACGAGGATCGTGGACGATTACGGCCTGGTGCATCTGTCCACCGGAGACATCCTGCGGAAAGCCGTTGCAGACGGCACCCCTCTCGGCATGGAGGCCAAGCGGTACATGGATTCCGGCGCCCTCGTACCCGATGAGGTCGTGATCGGCCTGGTCAAGGAGCGTATCAGTCAGCCTGACGCCCGCGAGAAGGGCGTGCTGTTCGACGGCTTCCCGCGCACCATCCCTCAGGCCGAAGCCCTGGGGGCCGCACTCGCCGATATCGGCGTGGCGCTCGACGCCGTAGTGAGCATCGAGGTGGACCCCGAGGCGATCGTCACCCGCATCACGTCGCGGCGGCAGTGCCGTGGATGCGGCAAGATTTTCAACGTCGCCACCGACGGCGAACTCGAAGCCTGCACGGAGTGCGGCGGTGAGGTCTATCAGCGTGACGACGACACGGAGCAGACCGTGAGGGCGCGGCTCGAGGCGTACGAGGAGCAGACAAGCAAGCTGATTCCCCACTACAGTGAGCACGGCACCCTGCACACGGTCGATGGGAACCAGTCACCGGATGCGGTCTATGTCGCTGTCCGCGACATCCTGAACGGTGTCGGCTGAGCTGTGATCATCACGAAATCCCCCTCGGAGATCGCCGTCATGCGTGAAGCGGGACGGATCACGTCTCGGGCGCTCGATGCGGTGGCGGCCGCCGTACGCCCTGGCGTGACGACCGCCGAGCTGGACGCCGTTGCCGAGGAGACGATCCTGGCTGCGGGAGCACTGCCGGCCTTCAAGGGGTACCATGGCTTTCCCGCTACGTTGTGCACCTCGGTGAACGAGCAGGTGGTGCACGGTATTCCCGGCAAGCGTGCGCTTCGTGAGGGTGAGATCGTCTCCGTCGACTGCGGGGCGATCGTTGACGGATACTACGGCGACTCGGCCCGCACCTTCCCGGTCGGGGCGGTGTCCTCAGAGGTCGTCCGCCTGATGGATGTCACGCGAGCATCGCTCGAGGCGGGCATAGCGAGATGCATGCCCGGGATGCGCTTGTATGACGTGTCCGCGGCCGTCCAGTCTGTGGCGGAGGCGGCAGGCTTCTCGGTGGTCCGTGAGTACGTGGGCCACGGTATCGGCCGCGCCATGCATGAGGACCCCCAGATCCCGAACTACGGCAAGGCGGGGACGGGTCCCACGCTGAAGGCAGGCATGGTTCTTGCGATCGAGCCGATGATCAACGCCGGTGCCGCGGATGTGCGATCCCTCGATGACGGGTGGACGGTGGTGACCGCCGACGGCGCGGTGTCGGCCCACTTCGAGCACACCGTGGCGATCACCGATGAAGGTCCGCTCATCCTCACGGTGTCGGAGTGAGAACGAGGAAGCATCTCAAACTGAGACATCAGGCTGCTTCGGCGAACCGTGATCCCCAGTGGTCGTTCCACTTACTGTTGTAGCGCAGTACCTTCAGCTTGACCATCCCTTGAGCGCCTGGCTTGAGCCAACT
>Ga0209614_1002311_pt1 | contig 12775 bp, 13 predicted proteins | sample BlaSprsedimmetaG_FD_185484 | JGI IMG/M metagenome (GOLD analysis project Ga0209614, IMG submission 185484) | Hot spring sediment bacterial and archeal communities from California, USA to study Microbial Dark Matter (Phase II) - Blank Spring... ... | reverse complement strand
GCCCGGACCCCCCATCACAAGATAGGGCCGTCCCCCGACCAAACCGCCCTCGAGCATCTCGTCCAACCCTTCAATACCTGTAGGAACTTTTTCCATAATCCGAATGAACCTCTAGCAAACAAAGAAATTATTTGATTAAAAGAGTTAAAAAGCACGATAAAAATAACGCCTGAACTAGTCGAGTATTTAATTTACGAATCCTATTTTTTTGGGTGGCTGAAGTAAGGCCTTTCAAGGGAGTGTTCTACAACCAGGACAAGGTGGAGTTGGGGGATGTGGTGACCCTCCCGTACGACGTCATAACGGATGAGAAAATGCGGGAGTACGCCAGGCTTTCTGAAAAAAGCTTCATCCACCTGATACTGCCGGACGGGGCGGGCGATGAAAAATATAGGAATTCTGCAAGACTCCTCGGCAGATGGCTTGAGGAGAAAACGCTTTTGGAAGACGAAGAAGAATGCATGTACGCGTATGAGGAAGAGTATGAGATTGGCGGGGAAAAGAAGGTTCAGCGGGGAATCGTCTGCCTTGTAAAAGTCGAACCCTTCGAAAAGCAGGTGATACTGCCACACGAGGAAATCTACGGAGGCCCTCTTGAAGACCGGTACAAGCTTTTGAAGGCCACTGAAACCGATCTTGAAATGATTATGGGAATCTACTCCGACCCCGCGAAAGTAACATCCCGCATTCTAAAAGACTTGGGCGAACCAGTCATCGACTTGAAGCATGCGGACAACATCCGCCACCGCATCTGGAGGATTCGCGACGGCGACGCCATCAACGAGTTCATGAACTACATGAACTGCGAAAAAATAATCATCGCCGACGGCCACCACAGGTATACGACCGCATTAAAATATCATGTGACGGACAACGGCCATGGAAAACCATACATGCTCATCTGGCTTTTGAACATGGACGGCGACCTCAATGTGATGCCCACGCACAGGCTGATATCCCATGTGGAAAGACCGCTTGAAAATATCGAAGACGATTTGAAAAGATACTTTGAGATGGAGAAGCCCGGCTCGAGGGAAGAATTGATGCAACGGCTCAGGGAGACCGAACCCCAACACACGTTTGGATTCTACATGAAAGACAGGTTCATGTTCCTAAAGCTTAAAGACAATGATGAAACGAGAAAGTTCCTCGACATGAACGGGAAACGCCATTGGAAGGACCTGGACGTAAACATACTCCACACGATAGTAATAAACAAGGTCCTCGGCCTTCCGGAAGACACGAAACACATACAATTCATCAAAGACGCCGACAAACTGTTCGAACAAGTCGATGAAGGAAAATACAGGATAGGACTACTCCTGAACGCCACGAAACTCGAGCAAGTGAAAAAGATTGCGGGCTCGGGACACAGGATGCCCCAGAAAAGCACCTACTTCTACCCCAAACCATTAAGCGGACTTATACTAAGACGGCACTAAGCATGCAAGCATCCTAAAAAGACGGCAACACGGAAAATCCGGTGAAATCCTGCCGGAATCCCAGTGCAAGAACTTGAACCTTACTCGACTTCTTGCGCGATTATTTCAAGGGTGTCGTTGTAGTCGTTAAACCGCGTGTTGCCGACAACCGTAATTTTTTGACCCACCCTGTTTTCACGGGCGGCCTGTATCGGAGCCCGGTCATCCTGGGTTTCGCCAACCAGATTAAGCGCCGCATCCGAAGTGGTGCCTAAAAGAGCCTCGCCAACCTCCCTGAATCCGACCACGCGAATATTGCTCGACTCGTCCTCGACTATTACTGACGCGACCATGTTGTATTCAGGCTCTATCATCCCGCAGTTGTCACACATCCAAGAGCCGCCGATCTCCTGTACTTTAACACCGCACTCTCCGCAGGTGGTGTAGAATAGGGGGCGGTCTTCGACCGCGACAATCTTGCCGGATATCCTGACATTCCTCGCCCCATCCTCCAAGTCTATTATCTTCTTGTCCTCGACTGCAGGGCCGGTTTTCGGAATGCTGACAGACTCTATGTTCAAAGACGTGTCCACCTCGATCTCACCGTACTTGCCAAGATGAAGCTCCGGCTCATCATCAAGGTTGGCTTTGGAATAGGCGTTTTTCACCCGGACATTATCTCCCTCGCCTATCTTTTCCGCATTGTGGGACTGCTCGCTCCATAATACCAGCCTGATGCTACCGCTTGAATCACCAAGAACCATAGAGGCCATCTGGCCGCCACTGTATTCACGCGGGGGATAGACTTTCAAGACTTTCGCCTCGACCGTCACACCCTGCATGTTAGAGTCGACGTCGGATATTTGAACCAGGCCGGGACGCTTTGGCAGTTCAGGCAATTTCATCTTGGCCTTCGACTTTGATATGACACTGCGCCCGCCAGCCTGCAGTTCAAGCTCGCCGTTCAAGCCCTTCCGGGTGTATCCTCCGGCGATCTTTATGATATCGCCTTCCTTCAAATCTTTTTCGGCTGCGGAATCCCAAAGCACAGTCCGGATTTTTCCGGACTCGTCTTCGGCTATGAAGCTCGCGCGCTTCCCAACGCCACCGTCTTTCCGCTCGAACTCTTTCGCCGGGAAATATCGGGATACTCTCGCAACTATTGTGACGTCCGGCATTGAATCAGTCAGGTCGGAGATTTTTGAAAATTCTTCGATGATTTCAGGAATCTGGTCTCCCATGTCCTTGGGGTTAACAGAAAGACTAGTCAAGCCGCCTGCATGGACTTCCACGAATCCGCGGTTTTCCTTGGCATAACCGTTTTTCACAAGTATTATGTCGCCGATATTGACTTTTTTCACAAGATCCGTGTTCTGGTCCCAGAGGACAAGCCTTGCCTCGCCAGTCGAATCCTTAAGGACGAGTGACGCGAACTTTCCGATACCACCGTCTTTCCGCTCGAACTCGCGGGTATTGAATATGGTTTTTACCCGGCCAGCCATACTCACGCTTTGTAAAACCGTTAGGTCCCCGAGTTTAGTCAGCTCAACAGTCTTGTCAGACAAGTCCATCCCGTTGGCTTTTGCAACAGCGTACAGTGCGCCGTAGTCGCTCAACAGTCCGTGAGTCTTCTCCTTGCGCTCGCTCATCTGAGCTTTTATCTCTTCAACGCTTTTGCCTGTCTCGCCCGAAACCTTTTTTAATAACTGTTCAAAATCTTCGCTCATCCTATCACACCCTGTAAAATTAATTTAACTGCCTACTGCCCCCACTCCAGTTTAATATAGTATTAGATTCTGGGTCTTTCCCCATGATCCTATATTCTAAAAGAGCTTCTTCGCCGGGCGCGAGTTTTCCTATAATCCATTCAAGCCGGTCTCTGCGTCTTGTCACCCCGAGTGTTTCAACGTCGATTTCCGCGCCCTCCGGTATCGCCTCGACCACCGTACAGTCTTTCAGAGTCTTTCGAGTCTTGTTCACCACCTGTATCATAATCTTGTCTCCTTCGGCAAAACGCTGTAGTACGATGTTGCCACGGTATATTATCGAGGCTGCTATGAGGATGATTGCGCCGAATATTATTAGGATTATGAGGATTACGAGTATTGGTATCAGCCTCATCCAGTTGAACGGTTCTTTCGGAGGCTTTGGCGGAACGCACTTTGAGATTCTGACGGAAGCTATCTTGCCTTGGGATAGCGTGTCGGCTTGCGCGCCAGTATCGTTTTGAAGCGTCGCCTTGAATGTGAATTCCAAGTCTTCTTTCGTCTCCGGCACCGTCATTTTAAATTGGGTTGAACTAACCACACCCCCATCAAAGACTTGCAACTTGGTTTCGGAGTGTATTTCCTTTCCGTTCGCATAAACATTCAAAAGGATTTTGCCGGTGTTCCTTATCCTGCTTGAAAGCCCGTCGACTGTTATTGTCATCACGTCGTCCGGACAGTAGTCGCCCATGCCCTTGTCGACAAGTATTTCTGTCAAACCCCACTCTCCTTTTTCAACGGGCAGGACTGGCTTTTCACTGCCGTATCCGGATTTTATCCGAAAGCTCCCGCCGGCCGGAACTCTCTCGGGAGTGTAGTAGAGTATTACCGCCGAATCTCCTGTGACAGGCATTGAAGCGTTTACATTATAATCCCATGCAGTGTTCTTGCTCTGCTTCCAGTTTGCGATAATCATTTTCGAGGGGAGCGTGTATTCCTCGAAAGGGTTTATGAAGCTTGTAGCGACTATCGTCGGGTCCCACGGCTTGTTGTAGGCCTTCCAGTACTTGAAGTTTATTTCGTTGCCGGCGTACTGGACTTCACTGGTCTGGAGCCCTTTTCCGGGAACGTAGATTGGCGCCCCGTCGTTTGTCCCGAGCATCGTGTCGACGTGTATTCTGACTCCAATCAAGTGTGTCTGTCCGTCCTTGTTTTCAGCCTTCACGTCGACAATAGACTGGTTTTCCAATAGCGTGATGGTTTGGGTGACGTCAATTCCTTCTGGAAGGCTCCAGGAGGTGATGATGGAGTTTCCGGACGCGTATGGTTTTTTGTCGGAGTATCCGTCGAGGAGTATCGAGTTTTGAGGGTGGGTGCTTGTGGAATAATACTTGCCGTCGACGTGTACTGTTATGAACGTTCCGGCCCAAGGTTTCGGATAGTGGTATGTGAGTCGCTCCCACTTGTTTTCGTAGAGTCCGCCGAGGCTGAACGAGCCTATGCTCTCGCATGTTTCCACTGTAAGTTGGACCGTTCCCTTTTCGTCTTTCAGGTCGACTGAGCATTGCTGTGCGGGCGCGAGCGTGGAGAGGAGTAGTATGAAAAAGACTGTAGAAACGCTTTTTCGCATTAAATCAACCCCCATGGTAAATATAATGTAGATTGGATATAAATCATAATAGAGTGTGCGGGAAAAATGAACGGTTTAGGCTTTGTTGAGTTAATCCTTTTGGCGGTCTTGGGGATTTGCGTAATCGCCATCATAGCCTTGATTTTGAGGATACTGCAGGCCATCCTTCTGAAAAGAAGCAGATTTTTTGAAGATGATTTGGAGGTTGAGGAGGGTGTTTCGGAGAGTCCCAAAACCCCGCCGGAAAGCCCGGAGCCTGCGAAAAACCTTTCCCCAAAGGATGAGATGACGCAGAGGGAGAAGAAGCTTCGGGAACGGGAGGAGAAGATGAAGGCTGAAAAAATCGCGGTCTTGAAGGAGCGTGAGGCGAAAATTCTTGGCAAAACCAAAAAGTCAGATGCAGGCAAGAAGGAGATGGAAGGCGTTTCAGACGGCGGCTGGTTCATGAAGACCGCCCCGAAAAATCCGAAGGAGAGGGAGGCGGAGCAGATAAGGGATTTGCTTCAACGGCTTGAAAAACAGCATGAGGAGGGGATTATCACGACAGAACATTACGAGACCATCAAGAGGGATTATGAACGACAGCTCATTGAACTGGAGGATGAAAAATAATCCAGACGAACCGCTGAAAAAATTTTCATACACCATCATATTTTCAGCCCGTATTTATTCGCAGGTTTTAATTTTTTGTCATGAATTGGATCTATCTTTCTCTTTCGGCAAGTATGATAGCATTGCTTTATGCCTGGATTCTTTCCAGGAAAATTTTGGGTGAAGACGCCGGCGACGAAAAAATGCGGGAACTCTCAAGACGCATCAAGGAGGGCGCGCTAACATTCCTCAAAAGCGAATACAAGATTCTCATAATCTTCATACTCATAGTTTCAGTGGTAGTCTCATTTGGGCTTGGCGTTGAGAGCGCCGCAACATTCGTTGTAGGAGCCTTATTCTCCGCTCTTGCCGGAAACATTGGAATGCGGATTGCCACATCCAGCAACTCAAGGACCACGCAAGCCTGCAAAAAAAACATTGGAAGCGGACTGACCATCGCATTCTCAAGCGGGCTTACAATGGGTTTGAGCGTCGTCGGCCTTGGAGTGCTCGGACTGACAATACTCTACAAGATTTTCGGGGACCCGGTAGTCCTCTACGGATTCGGGTTCGGAGCGTCCTCGATAGCATTGTTCGCAAGAGTCGGCGGCGGAATCTACACTAAAGGCGCCGACGTCGGAGCCGACCTTGTCGGGAAACTCGAGGCGGGAATACCCGAAGACGACCCGAGAAACCCGGCGGTAATCGCCGACAATGTGGGCGACAACGTCGGAGACGTCGCGGGCATGGGCGCCGACTTGTTTGAAAGCTACGTCGACTCTATTATCGCGGCAATGGCGATAGCCGCCACAGGACTTGTGGTAGGCCAGATGAACACGATTGCAGTAATACTCCCATTAATCATCGCGAGCATCGGCATATTCTCAAGCATACTAGGCTCGTTTTTCGTGCGCGTCAAGGATTCAGAAAACATTCACGGGATAATGGACAGGGGAATAATCGCAGCATCAGTGATTGTGGCAGTCGCAATGTACCTCCTCCTAACCCAATACATAGGGGAAGTCGAGGTTGCCGGCGTGAAATACTCCGGGCTTGACTTGTTCATCTCAATCATTTCAGGACTTGCCGCGGGACTCGTCATAGGATTCGCGACGGAATACTATACTTCAGACTCTCACAAGCCCGCGCAGGAGATAGCCAAATCATCCGAGCAGGGGGCGGCAATCAACATTATCACCGGACTTTCAACAGGGATGAAGAGCACGATAATCCCGGTATTGGCGGTGTGCGCCGCAATAGTCGTGGCGTACAAGTTCGGCGGAATCTACGGAATCGGGCTTGCAGCAGTCGGAATGCTTTCAACACTCGGCATAACACTCGCCTCTGACTCCTACGGGCCGGTTGCAGATAATGCTGCGGGAATCGCTGAGATGGCCCACCTGGAAGGCGAGGTCAGAAAGAGGGCTGAAGCCTTGGACGCTGTCGGAAACACGACGGCGGCAATAGGGAAAGGATTTGCCATAGGCTCTGCGGCATTGACTGCTCTTGCGCTTTTCACGGCATACGTTCAGGCGACCGGACTTTCCGCAATCAACGTGGTGCAGGCGCCAGTCATGGTCGGAGTATTCATCGGCGGACTACTCCCCTTCGTTTTTTCAAGCTACACGATGAGCGCAGTCGGAAACGCGGCGGGCGACATGGTAGAGGAAGTTCGAAGACAGTTCAAGGAGATTGCGGGATTGATGGAGGGGAAGGCTGAGGCAGACTACAAGAAATGCATTGACATAAGCACGAAAGCCGCAATACGCGAGATGATACTGCCGGCGCTTCTGGCGGTATTCACGCCGATTGTCGTAGGACTGCTTTTGGGCGCTGAAGCATTAGGCGGACTTTTGGCGGGAAGCATCGTGACAGGATTCCTCCTGGCAGTCATGATGGCGAACGCGGGAGGCGCGTGGGACAACGCCAAAAAATACATTGAGGCGGGAAATCTCGGAGGAAAAGGAAGCAAAACCCACGTTGCGGCAGTAGTCGGAGACACGGTCGGCGACCCATTCAAGGACACTAGCGGACCAAGCCTCAATATCCTAATCAAACTAGTCTCAATCGTGGCGCTAGTATTCGCGCCACTGATTCTGTAAAAAAACCGACTTTTCTTTTTTTCTTTTCATTATTTTTTAGAAATCCTGCACTCTACTCAATCTTGAACCGGAGTAATGCAACCTTTCCCTTGAAGGTTTTCCATAACTGCATCCCCTCCTCAAACTCGTCGTTCATTATCTCGATTTTCCCGCCCTGCGCCTTGACTTTCTCGTAGAGTTGATCTATCTCTTCTTCAGGAAGATTTTCGGAGAGGATGAGGGTGTCGATTGCTCCAGCGTCAAGCGCCTTTTGAAGAGACGGCCCGTAGGCGACATTCCCCTCCCCCACCAATGCTTTCAAGACTTTCTGCATGACTTCCCGGTGGCGGATGATTTCAACGTCGCTCAAATCGTCTTTGGCAGCATCAATCAGCTCGCGGATGCCGGACTCGTCGGTGTAGGTCGTGTCTTTGACGACGAGAATCTTCTTCTTCAACTCGTGGTTGATGAAGTCGCCGTCAATAAAATCGTTTTTGGTTCCGGCGGGACCGCCGATGACAATCCCCCGAAGGTCCGTTATCACAGGCAGGAAAATCTCGGTCATGTATTCCCCAACACGTTTTTTGAAGTTGTGGGATTGTTCTTTCATAAGGCGCTGGAAGCGTGCGGCGCTCTGTCCACCCGCCCTGTGCTTTCCGGAATATCCGGAGGCTGTCGACTTGAGTATGTTGTAGCGGTTGCCCTTGAGTGTCGCGAGAGTAGCGTTCTTGTTGTCCATTGTGACGAGGCCGTAAACGTCCTTGTGGGATATCATGTCTTCCAGCGGGCCGAGTATGAATTCCTTGTCACACCGGTAGAGCTTGATTGCCAAAGGCTCAGGAGGCTCGATAGTCCAAACCTTCAGGTCCTGCACGCCCTCTTGCTCTGAAACATTACCGCAAAAAAGCGCGAGGCCGTTGGCCGGCGTCCTCCCGACAATCCGAAGGCTTTGTATCGCCTTCTCCAGCGCGTCTACAACGTTTTTTTTCGTGGTCTTGCTCTTGATGTTTGACGCCGTCCCCTGCTCTTCGCTAAGCTGGCCGATAATGTTGTCCATGTTGTAGCCGGCGGGCACGTATACTGTCACAAGCTCTGTGTGCCGGCCAGTCCTCTTGCCGAGGTTTCTGACGAGCTGCTTGAGCTTGTATTCCTCATGGGAGTCGAGAACCATAGCCTCCAAATATTGGATGGAAAACATAATAAATCACTTTTCCACCACTCTTGGGAGTTTTTTAAATCAAGGTTTCAGCAAAAACTTTGACCCAAATGAACAGCAATACGCTCCAAAAAGTCTGGATGACCCTGGTGGCCGCGATAATCACGGCACCATTCCTCGTGATATAAGGACAAACCTCTTTTCACCTCAAAAAGAGACGGCCGCCAGGTCACTCCAAACTTAGTGAAAGACTTTTAAAACCTCGCTTACTATCAGTAAAGCAACAGGGGGTTTGAGTTATGGATAAGAGTGTTTTAATGGTTGTTGCGCCAACGGATTTCCGAGATGAGGAACTGTTCGTCCCAAAAGAAGCGTTAGAGGAGGCGGACATAGAGGTAGTTATAGCAAGCAGGGATGTTGACACTGCAAGCGGAGTGAAAGGGGGAGGCATAGATGTTGACGTGGACTTGAGCGACGCCGACGCGGAAGACTATGATGCTGTGATATTCGTCGGGGGGCCCGGCTCAAACATCTACTTCAATGATGGTGACGCTATAAATCTGGCCAAAAATGCTGTCGAAGCCGGTAAAATTCTCGCCGCAATCTGCATTGCACCCACAATCCTCGCCAACGCAGGCCTTTTGGACGGACGGGAGGCGACAGTATTCCCATCCAATGAGCTAGTGGAGAATCTTGAGGACAAGGGTTGCGAGTATATGAACGAGGATGTCGTGGTCGACGGCGACATAATCACGGCGACCGGGCCGAACGCCGCCAAAGAGTTCGCGAAAGCCATAATCAAAAAACTCGGTTGAACAGTATTCCGAATGATGCCTTTTTTGGATGATATTTCCCAAAACACCTTTTAACCGCTGAAGACCATTATTAAAGAGTAAAAATGGTTGCTAAAAAGAAGCCTTCAAAAAAGAAACCAGTAAAGAAAAAGGCTGCTAAAAAGAACCTAGTGAAAACGAAGGCCGCGAAAAAGCCTTCCAAAGTTAAGCCTGTGAAAAAGAAGGCGGTGAAGATAAAGCCTGTGAAAAAAAAGCCTGCTAAACCATTGAAGAAGCCTGTTGAAAAGAAACAGCCTGAAAAACCACCAGAACCGGCGCCTGAACCATTGACTATCAAGCTTCACAAAGAACCGCGCGAGGCCATACGTGTCTACGGCCACAAAGTCAGCCCCGCTAAAATCCAAAAGGCGGCCCAAAAAGCAGTTTATGGGAGGGGGATAAGCGTTAACGACATTTCGGTTTCAGAGTTCATACGCGACGATAAATACGACAACCTCATGATTAAGATAGCCTTGCTCGATAGGATTGAGGAGGAGCTTTTGCGCACAATCGACGAGCAACACATCCAGCGCGTGAACACAATCGAAATCAGGATAGTATGAAGGCAATACCGCTTAGTCTGGCTTTACTAGTCTTTTTCGCAGGATGCACTGCAGAGGATTTTGAGAATAACAATAAGGCGTTCAACGACGCCCTTTCTCAGAATGACCCGTCAAAATGCTTGGGGATGACTGAAAATACTATGTACCTGTGTTATCAGGCATTGGCACTGCAAATGCAAGACCCGGACATTTGCGATATGATAGGCACTTACGAGCAGTCTGACGCGTGCTTTCAGACGATTGCGCTTTCAACAAACAACGCGGACGTATGCAGAAGGATAAGCAATGATTTGAAGCGGAAGCAGTGCCTTCAGACGACGGGGATGGAGGTCGAAACCGGTGATTTCGGGGAGTACGCGGGTCCGGAAGACGGGGATGGGTGGATGGCGTCCGGCGACATAGACTTCAGTGGAGAGCTTGCAGGCGCTTTTCAACAGTAGAATACAGTTCCTCGAGCGTCGACTCGTTTCTTATTTTCACGTCAGCTTTAGACCCGAGCGTTTGAATGTTTCTCTCAGTCTCATTCATCTCGTTTTTCATGAACTCGTCGAAACTCAAGTCTTTCTCGCCGCGAGTGCCCCTCTTCACAGCACGCTCGTATCGTATTTCGGGCGAGGCGTCTACAAACCAGATCTGCCCGCCCAAAGATTTCACCATGTCAAACTCGTCTTGGTATCTTATGCCGTCTACAACCGCGAAAGCCGGATTCTCAGACTCCAAATCCGTTTTTAACGCTTCGGCGAGGAACCCGTCGCCGAAGGATTTGCGGAGTGCTATTCCGAGCACCTGCAGGTTTTCCCTCACGACAGGCTGGTTCATCCGCTCCAAAACGTCTCGGAGTATGTCTGAAAACCTGAAGTAGCGGGCGCCGTGTTTTTCAACAAGATATTCCGCGACAGCGGTCTTCCCGCACCCTATCGCCCCTATCAAGCCGACAACCCTCATTTTCCGAGCATGACATGAACTACTTCAACGCCCGCGTTTTCAAGTATCACCAGGCCGTCCTTGTCCGTGTATTCGCCTGAAATCACGACTTTTTTTATCCCTGAGTTGACTATCATGCGGGCGCAAATCTTGCAGGGAAACGCGTTCAGGTATAGCGTGCAGCCGCGGGCGCTTTTTCCAGCTTGAATCAAGGCGTTCTGTTCGGCGTGGACTGCCACACACCATTCATGGCCTTCACCGGACTTGTAGCCCATCTCGTCTTTCACGCATCCGACGTCCCAGCAGTGGGGTGCCCCCCGGACGGGCCCGTTGTAGCCTGTCGCCACAATCTCGCGGGACGGGTTGACTATCAAAGCCCCAATCTGGCGTTTAAAACAAGTCGACCTCTTTGAAACGTCTTCAACAATCTTTGCGAAATACTCGTCCCAGGAAGGCCTCGTGTATTCAACCATCAGAGAAGAAATAAAGCGGGGTAAGATAAATATGAGTTTAAGTCGCGTTTATTAGGTTTTCCTATGATAATTTAAGCCAGGGTGGATTTTCATGTCTGAAGTCAGGGTTGGCGTGGTCTTCAAGTTTTTCGCAAAGCCGATGGTCGCGGCCTTGGAGTTGGAGGATTCTTTGCGGGTTGGCGACAGGATTCATTTTTTGGGTCAGACCACCGATTTCGCACAATCCGTAGAGTCCATGCAGGTTGAGATGAATAGCGTGGAGGAAGCTGGGGGAGGGGATAATGTCGGCGTGAAGGTTAATGCGCGAGTCCGCCCTGGCGACAGAGTGTATAAGGTGGTGTCAGAGTGATTCTGCAAAAAGCCTATGACTTTTTCTACAAGTATTATGTCGTGCCGGGCTATGACTGGGTCGACACTTTGACGTACGGCCTGATTTTGGCTTTCACGGTATTTTATCTTCTGCCGAAGTTGAAGAACCTTGGTTTCGAAATCGACAAGAAATTCTGCATCTCAATCCTGCCGTACATCCTGTTTGGCGCGACGCTTCGTGAGCTTGTCGACCGGGGTTTCGGATGGTATGCAGGCCACAGCACTTACCCTCAAAACTTCTATTTCGTCTCCCCGACAATCTACCTCACAATGTTTCTGATAACGCTTGCGGCGCTTCTCGCCTCTTTCGTACTTGCGAAAGTTTTGAAGAGGCAGTACCAGTATTTTTTCGCGGGAATAGGCTCGGCGCTCGCATTTTATAATATCGCGCTTGCCGCGGGGAATATAAGCCGGCCGGAAACTATTTTTCTTGTCGCCGGCTCGATGGCGGTTTCACTCATCCTGACGTATGGGCTGGTCCGGCGGTGTAAGTTCGATTTCGTCTATCGTGAATGGAATTACACCATCCTTCTCGCCCACTTGTTCGACGCTTCGACGACTTTCGTGGGGCTTGACTTTCGGGGTCTTGTCGAACAGCATGTAGTCCCGAACCTTTTCATAAACTGGCTTGGGACCGCGGCAGTAATGTATCCACTCAAGCTTTTGGTGATTTTACCGGCGTTGTATTACGTGGACTTGGAGTTGCCGGGGGAGGAGGAGAAGTTTAAGAGAAGGCTTTTGAAGATTGTTCTAGTGGTCTTGGGGGCTGGCCCCGGAATCCGGAACATGACGCTTTTGGTCTTGGGCTGAAAAAATGCTTTTTATTTCATGAAGGCCATATGTAAGAAAAATCACGGTTTTACAATGGAGCCTCATGAGGTTGGAGTGCGGGTGCTTGCGGCAATACTGGTTTTTTTCATACTAACCACATTGTTTTCAGGGGCGGGCGGAGCATTCCTTTATCTCGTCAAGAATCCGCCAAGCCTTTTTCTGACGGGAACCGAAAACCCGCTGACAGCCTCAACGCC
>Ga0209614_1002310_pt1 | contig 12778 bp, 11 predicted proteins | sample BlaSprsedimmetaG_FD_185484 | JGI IMG/M metagenome (GOLD analysis project Ga0209614, IMG submission 185484) | Hot spring sediment bacterial and archeal communities from California, USA to study Microbial Dark Matter (Phase II) - Blank Spring... ... | reverse complement strand
TTATGCTCCTTGTGTATCATGAGTAATGGGAAACGAGTAATGAGTAATGAGTGATGGGAAACGAGTCTTGTCACTCTTTACTCTTTACTCTTTACTCTTTACTCTTTACTCTTTACTCTTTACTCTTTACTCTTTACTCTTTACTCTTTACTCTATCACCGGTTATCAGTCCCCAACCGTGTGCGTGGCGAAGACGAAGGGGTAGCGCGGTTTGAGCGCCTCGGCGATGGCGCGGGCCTGCGCTGCGCTCTTGGCGATGCCGAAAACGCTCGCACCCGATCCTGACAACAGTGCGGCCTCCGCGCCGGCCTCCACCAGATCGCGTTTGGCCGCAGCGATGACCGGGTATTCATCCAAAACCGTGCTCTCGAAATCGTTGTGCAGGCTGGCGACGATGTCGTCGAAATCCTGGCGCCGGATGGCGTCGATCATCTGCGCGCTCTTATCGGCGAACGTGAGCTGATCCACTTTCAGGCCTTCGTAGGCCGCGCGCGTCGAAACGAAGACGCCGGGATTGACAATAACGAGGTGTAGCCTGGGCGACGAGGGTAGTGGCTCGACGATTTCGCCGCGTCCCGTGGCCAGCGCTGTACCGCTCAAGATGCAGAAAGCCACATCCATGCCAATCTCCTGGCTGATCTCGAATAGCTCCGTTTGCGATAATCCCAACTGCCAGAATTTGTTCAGCCCCACCAGCGTCGCGGCGGCGTCGGCGCTGCCGCCCCCCATTCCTCCGCCGATGGGAATGCGTTTGGTGAGCCTGAATTTTACACCTTTGTCGACTGCGTACTGCTCTTTGAGCAAGGCGGCAGCTTTCCAGATCGAGTTCCGTGCGTTGCGCGGCACGATGCGATTCGCGCAGGTGATGGTGATGCCTGCTTGCGCGTCGTTGATGGAGACGGTGTCGTATAGCCCCGTTTGCTGCATCACCGACTTGATCTCGTGATAGCCGGATGGCAGCCGCCGGAGAATTTCCAGCGTCAGGTTGATTTTGGCGTAAGCCTTGACAGTCAGTTCAGTCATTTAGTCCGCAGTCCAAAGTCGAAAGCCCAAAGTCGAAAGTCAACATCCGTTTGAATCCGTTCAATCCGTTGACTGTATGAGGCTGACGATGGCGAATGCCTGAATGCCCTCACCGCGCCCGAAGGCGGTCAGTTTCTCGCCGCTGGTGGCGTTGATGCCGATCTGTGCCACATCGATACCGAGCAACTGCGCGAGGCTTTGCTTGATCGCCTCGGACCACGGCTCGATGCGCGGGCGATGACCTTCAACGCTGACGCCGAGGTTGTTGATAACGCAGCGCTTCTCCGCCAGCATTTGTAACGGGATTTTCAGATACTCACGGCTGTCGGTGATGCCATCTTCCAGGCAGAGCTTGTCGCAGTAGTAGCCGATGGAGCGCCCGCCGACGGCCTGCGTGAGCGCGTTGAAGACCGCGTGCAGGATCACGTCCGCGTCGGAGTTGCCCTTCAACCCCCGCTCGCCGGGAATCACTATACCGCCCAAGACCAGCGGCTTGTCATCCCCCTCATCCACAAAATGATGGCTATCCTGTCCAAATCCAACGTAAAACATTCTCCCTCCTAAAAACCGTTAGAACGTTAGCACGTTGAAACGTTCGAACGTTCAAACGTGCTAACGTTCCAACGTTTCTCGCAGTAGTGCTTGGGCCATAGCCAGGTCTTCCGGCGTGGTGATTTTGATGTTGGCGTAGCTGCCCGGCGTGATTTTGACCGCGCCGCCCAAGCGTGTGACCAATCCGGTGTCATCGGTGCTCTGCACGCCGTCGCGCGCAGCGGCCTCGTAGGCTTCTCGTATGACGGTTGCTTTGAAGCCTTGCGGCGTCTGTACCTGCCACAGCATGCTGCGCTCCAGTTGCGTCTCGATGAAGCCCTCCCGCGCGCGGACAGTGGTGTCCTTTGCCGGAACCGCGACGACCGCGCCGCCGAATTCTGCCGCGTCGCGGATGACAGCCTCGATCTCCCGTTGCCCGATGAGGGGCCGTGCGCCGTCGTGAAGGAGCACGATGTCGCAGTCGCCGGTCGCGCGCAAGCCGTTGTGGGCCGAAGCCTGGCGTGTCTCCCCTCCCCGCACAATGCGCTCAACTTTGGTGAGGCCGTGTTCCGCGATGAGTGCCTGGTACGCGGCTTGGTTCTCCGCACTCGTCACCAGCACGATGCTGTTGATGGCAGCGCACCGCTGGAATGCTTCCAGCGTGCGAACGATCACCGGCTTACCCATCAGCGGCAGCAGGTGCTTGTTGACCTCGGATTTCATTCGAGTGCCGCTACCGGCGGCGACGATAATCACTACAACGCGCACGGGGTCTCCTTACAATTATCTCAACGGATTCATCTGCTAAATCCGTTGAGCCAATCAATGACTCTGCCAATGGCTGAGTCCGGCGTCGAAGCGCCCGCCGTGATACCAACTTTTGCCGCGCCCGTGAACCACGCCGCCTCCAACTCATCCGCCGTGGCGATGCGATAGGTGCGCGGGTTGACCTGCGCGCAGACTTCCGCCAGGCGGCGGCTGTTGGAGCTGTGTGCCTCGCCGATGACGAGCATCACGTCCACCTGCCGCGCCGTCTCGATGGCGGCGGCCTGGCGCTGGGCGGTGGCGTTGCAGATGGTGTTGTGCGCGCGCAATTCCTGGCATTTGCCCATCAGCGCGCCGACGATGGCTTGGTAATCGGCGGGAATCTTGGTCGTTTGCGAAACCACGCCGATCTTCTTGCTGCGCGGCAACGCGGCGACGTCGTCGAGGTTCTGCACGACGACCGCGCCCCCTCCCGCCGAGCCCGCGATGCCGATGACTTCCGCGTGCTCCGGCGTGCCGTAGATGACGACCTGGTAGCCCTCGTCGTGGAGCGCGCGCGCAAGCTGGTGTACTTTGATGACGAGCGGGCACGTGCCGTCCACGACGCGCAAGCCTTTGTCGCGCGCCGCTTCCACCGTCTCCGGCGGGACGCCATGCGCGCGGATGATGACCGTCCCGGCGTCGATCTCGTCGATGGCGTCTTTTGCCCACACGCCGAGAGCTTGCATCTGCGCCACCACTGCGTCGTTGTGAACGATGGGGCCGAGCGTGTAGACCGGCCCATCGGCAGCCGCCGCGACCTCTTCCACCGTTTTCACAGCGCGTTTGACACCGAAGCAGAAACCGAGTTCTTTAGCGAGGAGGATTTCCACTAGCGCCTCCAAAAGCAAACCACGAATCTTCACCAATTTTCACGAATGGAAAACCGCAAATTCGTGTGAATTCGTGAAGATTCGTGGTGGAAATTACCCCTGTGTGACTTGTGTTTGGACATACTCTCTGGCCCAGGCATCCACCGCGAGTATAGCCTCGAAGTCGGGATTGTCCACGCCGGTATGGGCGTTGAGGGCTTGCTCCACCAGCCGGGGAATGTCGGAAAACTTGATGCGCTCCGCCAGATACAGATCGACGGCTTCCTCATCCGCTGCGCAGAGGACGGTGGGGTAGGTCCCGCCCGCCATTCCGGCCTCGCGAGCCAGTCGTAGACAGGGGAAGCGCGTCGTATCGGGCGCTTCGAAGGTCAGCGCGTGCGTGGCGATCAAATCCAGGGGATGGCAGAGTTGCGCCGTGCGCGCGGGGTAATTTAGCGCGTACTGGATGGCAAGGCGCATATCCGGTGCGGAAAGCTGCGCCTTGAGCGCGCCGTCCACGTACTGCACCATCGAGTGGATGATGCTCTGCGGGTGAACGATCACGTCGATCTGCTCATAAGGCTTCCCAAAGAGCCAGTGCGCCTCGATAATCTCGAAGCCCTTGTTCATCAGCGTGGCCGAGTCGATGGTGATTTTCCGGCCCATCGACCACGTGGGGTGTTTCAGCGCGGCGGCGGGACTGAGGTCGTGTAATTGCTCCGCGTTGTAGGTGCGGAATGGCCCGCCGGACGAGGTGAGGATGAGCTTTTCCACTTCGTCGCCGCCCTCGCCGCGCAGACATTGCCACAGGGCGCTGTGCTCGCTATCGATGGGGCGCAGTTCCACGCCATGTTTCTGCGCGGCCGCCATCACCAACTGCCCCGCCATCACCAGCACCTCTTTGTTGGCGATGGCAATGGCTTTGCGCGCCTCGATGGCCGCAAGCGTGGGCACGAACCCCGCTTTCCCCGACGTAGCGACGACGACCAGATCGACGTCCGGGCGGGTGACGATCTCCGCCAAACCCGCTTCGCCCGTGAGGACATTGTGATGTGCGACGCGCGCGGCGTCCGCGTCTTCACTCACGGCGACGAGGGCCGGCTGAATTTCGCGGATTTGTTCGTTGAGCAGCGTGACGTTGCGCCCGGCAGCCAATGCGACGACGGTGAAGCGGTCGGGCAGCGCCCGGATCACGTCCAGGGTTTGCCGTCCGATGGAGCCTGTACTGCCGAGAATGGCGATGCGTTGAGGCCAACTCTCCGTGGCGCCACCTGTGGCACCACCTGGGGTCGTCGTCATCCAATCATCCTGCGGCCGAGGGTATGGCGTTTCACGTCGGTCCCAAACCCACCCACACCGGCCAGCGTGCGCTGGCCCTGTGCATTTACGTGATAGTACCAGGGCACAGAGAACAGCTCGGGGAACGTCCGCTGAATCACGCTGACGATCCCGGCGGCGTCGAGGTTGTACTGCTTCAGGAAGAGGTTGCGGTCGCCATGCTCGACGAATTCGTCGGGCAGCCCCAGGCGTTTGAGCGTGACGTAGTTCAAGTTGCGCGCTTCTAGCAACTCCATCACGGCGGAACCAAATCCGCCTGCCAGCACACCTTCTTCGACTGTTACCAGGCGGTTGAAGTTCAGCGCCAGGTTCTTGAGCAGATCGCCGTCCAGCGGTTTGATAAAGCGCGCGTTGACGACAGCGGCCTCTACGCCCAGGCTCGAAAGGGCGTGTGCTGCCGCCATCGCGGGATAGACCGTCGCGCCCACCGCAAGGATGGCGATGTCGGAGCCGGCGCGCAGCATTTCCGCCTGACCAACGCCGAGTGTGCGTGGTTGTGCGGGAAGCGTCACGCCTTCGCCTTTGCCTCTAGGGTAGCGGATGGCGACCGGGCCGTAGATGGTCCGTGCCGTCCACAGCATCTCGACCAATTCAGCTTCGTCTTTGGGTGCCATCACAGTGAAGTTGGGGATGCTGCGCAGGTAGGCCAGATCGAACGCGCCTTGATGCGTGCGCCCGTCGTCGCCGACGATGCCGCCTCGGTCGATGGCGAAGATGACCGGCAAGTTTTGCAGCGCCACGTCATGAATCAGTTGATCGTAGGCACGTTGCAGAAAGGTAGAGTAAATCGCCACGACAGGTCGCATGCCCTGCGCAGCCAATCCCGCCGCGAACGTAACGGCGTGCTGTTCGGCGATGCCCACGTCAAAGAAGCGCTCCGGAAACTTTTGCGCAAAGCCCACCAATCCGGTGCCAGATGGCATGGCCGCAGTGATGGCGACCACGCGTTTGTCAGCCTGCGCCATCGCCGTCACCGTGTCGCCAAACACCTGGCTGTAGGTGGGCACGGTTTTGGGCGCTGGCTTGGGATGGTCGCTGTGTGGCGCAACGCCGTGCCATTTCTCCGGGTTTTCTTCGGCGGGACGGTAGCCTTTGCCCTTCTGCGTGCGCACGTGGATGACCACGGGCTTGGCAGTGATCGCCTTGGCAGCGCGCAGAGCATCTTGCAGCGCCGCAAGGTCGTGCCCGTCAATTGGGCCAATGTAATGGAAACCCAATGTTTCCCAGAGGGTAGGGGATGTGGAGGATGGTGTGTTGAGATGATTGGCGACCGCGCCGACACTCGGCGAGATCGACATTTTGTTATCGTTCAGAACAACGATGAAGCGTTTCTGTAAGTATCCGGCGTGGTTGAAGCCTTCCAGCGCCATCCCCGCTGTGACAGAGCCATCGCCGATGATGGCAATCACGTGAAAATCCTCGCCTTGTAGGTCGCGCGCGGCGGCGATACCCAACGCTGACGAAATCGACGTCCCCACGTGCCCTGCGCCGAAAATATCGTGGGCGCTCTCGCGGCGGTCGGTGTAGCCCGACATTCCCCCATACTTGCGTAGCGTGCCGAAATCGTGAAGACGCCCGGTGAGCAGCTTGTGGGGATAGCACTGGTGACTCACGTCCCAGACCAGCTTGTCGCGCGGGCTATCGAAGATGGTATGCAGTGCCAGGGTCAACTCCACGACGCCCAGGTTGGGCGCCATGTGACCGCCGTTTTCGAGGACGGTCTCGATAATGTGTTGCCGTATTTCCGATGCTATTTGTTGGAGCTCCGGTAGTTCCAGGGACTTCAGATCTTCGGGTTCCTTGATTTGCTCCAATAATCGGATCATTGTATCCCCTCCAGATGGTTTGTTTGTCTGATCATAAGAAACTAACGTCCGGATCAGATATAACGCTTCTAACCTTTGAAAATTACAGAACATAGGCGCATGAAATCTGCTAAGTACGTCCATCATAGCATAAATGCGCTACCAAAACCTATCAGGATAGTGCATTTTAGGGTTGTTGGTTGTCTTTGATAGCTAAAATACGAAGGACGTGCATTTTACATTGTCTTCGGCATTCCAAAATACACGAGAAAAAAATAGCGCTAACTCACTTGTTTCTTCAGCGAATTGGTATATCCTCTAAGTAGCTTTCTGGCAGGACTGTGTTGGAAAAATTCTTTTACTTTAATGGTGAACCGTGTTACGCGAACTGCACATCAAGGATTTTGCGATTATCGATGATCTCCATTTGACCTTGGAATCCGGCTTTAACGTCCTGACCGGTGAAACTGGCGCGGGCAAATCTATCCTCATCGATGCAGTGGCGCTATTGCTGGGTGGGCGTGGTGATACAACAGTCGTGCGTGCTGGTGCCGACCATGCTCGTGTCGAGGGTTTGTTCATACTGATGCCTTCGCAGCAGGACAGCCTTGCCACGTTGTTGCAGGATGAGGCGCTGGAGGGCGATACGCCGGATGTATTGTGGCTGAGCCGCGAGGTGCGTAACAGTGGACGGACGGTGGCACGGGTCAACGGGCGTGCGGTATCGGTGTCGCTGCTGCGCGAGGTCGCTGAGAATCTCGTCGATATCCACGGGCAGAGCGAGCACCTGAGCCTGCTGCGCGTGCGTGAGCACCTTAACCTGCTGGATCGCTTTGCTGGATTGGAGCCACAGCGTGCGCAGGTTGCCGAGCTTGTACAGCAGATTCAGGTTGTCCGTCGTGACCTGCACGCGTTGCGCCAAAGCGAGCGCGACCGGATGCAGCGCATCGACCTATTGCGCTTTCAGGTGGATGAGATTCGTGCGGCCATGCTCACGCCGGGCGAACAGGAGGCCTTGGAATCCGAACTGGTGCGCCTTTCCAATGCCGAGCAGTTGACGGCGCTATCCGCTAATCTCGTAGCCGTGCTCGAAGAAGGGCGTGGACAGTCACCCGCCATCCTGGATCTGATCGGACGGGCGCAGCGCGACATGGCGGTACTCGCGCGCATCGACGTAACCCTGGCGCCCCAGGTGCAGACGCTTGAGGAAGTGGGATATCAGGTCGAGGATTTGGCACGCACGTTGCGCGATTACCTGGGTGATGTCGAATTCAACCCGCGCCGTCTGACGTGGGTTGAGGAGCGGTTGTCACTGCTGCGGCAGTTAGCGCGCAAGTATGGCGGCACAGTTGAAGAGGTGCTGGCGTATGCAGAGAAGGCGGCGGCTGAGCTTGAGGCGCTGGAACACAGCGATGAGCGCATCGCCGAGCTAGCTGAGCAGGAGGCGGCGCTGCTCGCGCAGTGCGCTACGCTATGCCAGGCGCTTTCTCAAGAGCGTCGCGCGGCTGCAGTTCGACTCTCGGCGGGTGTCGAGGCTGAATTACAGGATTTACGCATGGAGGGGGCGCGTCTGGGCGTCGCTTTCCAGCGGCGTGAGGCGACCGAGGGTATCCCTCTGGAGTCGCCGTTGCCGGCTGAGTCAACTGTGACCAGTTTGGGGATGGAGGTGTGTTCAGATGACACCGTCGCGCGGGCGGATTTCGACGTCACGGGGATGGATCGGGTGGAGTTTCTCGTCGCGCCCAATCCCGGCGAAGGGCTGAAACCAATGGCGCGTATCGCTTCAGGCGGTGAAACCTCTCGATTGATGCTGGCGCTCAAAACCGTACTTTCTCGCGCCGACCGCACACCAACGCTTATCTTTGACGAAATCGATCAGGGTATTGGCGGGCGGGTGGCCGCCATCGTGGGGCTAAAGTTGTGGCAGCTCACATCGCTGGGTGGCAATGGCGGCGTGCAGCATCAAGTCCTCTGCATCACGCACCTGCCGCAGTTGGCGGGTTTTGGCGACGTACATTTTGGCGTGCAGAAGCAGATCGCCAATGGGCGAACCGTAACGCAGGTGGTGCGTCTGTTAGATGAAACGCGACTTGCTGAATTGTCTATGATGTTGGGCACGCAGGGGGAAGCTGCGCACCAGGGCGCTGTTGAAATCCTGGCACAGGCTGCCGATCTCAAACAACGCGTTGCTGCATCTCTCGAGAAGTGAGAGGATGGTTAAAAAGCGAATCGTATTTGCTCAATGGCAGAACGCGTTTATAATGATTATAATTGTGTACAGCACAAGCTTAGACCCTGTCCGAAAAATTTGCCGTTGACGCATCAGAAATGCACGCAAGCACAATTTTTGGACAGAGTCGTAATCGCATTTCAAGTCTGGTGTTAAGTTGTTAGTGTCCGGTTCCCCAAATTTTTGCTCAATGGGCAATGGGAGGACTTCAAAGAATTTCTGGTCCCGGTTTGTCCGGTTGAGGGGGAAACGTTGCTGTGATCCTATGTGTGCAAGGGGAGTCCTAAATGGGTAGTCGTGCTTACCCCCTTTTGATTATCACCTTAAGGATGGTTGGAAATGGCGCTTAAAGGCAGGCTAGAAGATTTCGGCATCACGCAATTACTGAATCTTATCAATTTGGCCCGGAAGACAGGAACGCTTTACCTTGAAGGAGCGCAGAAAAACTCATATCTTTGTTTCCGCGAAGGGAAGCTGATCTATGCGGCCCTCGAAGGGGTAGAGGATAGTCTTCCTGCTATTCTACAGCGCGCAAACGTTTTCACGGCTGAGCAGGTGCAGATGATTCAAGTGAATATGGCTGGGAGAACGGATCGCGACATCGCACAGGTCCTCATTACAAGCGGACGGTTGCAGCAACAAGTCGTGGTGAAGAGCGTGCGTGATTCTATCCTCGACCTGGTCTATCAAGTTTTTTCCTGGCATGAGGGACAGTTCCGTTTTGAGCCATCTAAATTGCCAGTCCAGGGCAAAATCACGACCTCCATTGCGCTGGAAAACGTCATCATGGAAGGCAGCCGCCGGGTAAAAGAGTGGGAGCGCTTGCAAGACGAGCTTCCCGACCTGGACATCCCCCTGAAATTTGCCGAACGGCCAACGACACCGTTGCGCGATGTCAACCTCAACGTCGAAGAATGGCGCGTTATCTCTTTTGTTAGCCCTAGCAACACCATCCGGCAGATTGCGCAGTTTAACAACATGAGCGAGCTGCAAATCCGCAGAATTGTCTATAGCCTGCTCCAGGCAGGACTCGTGGAGATCATTCGCCCACCACGCCCCAGGGCCGCACCAACGACTGTGCGACAGGCCGCTGAAGGCGCACCCCAACCGAGTGCTGCGCAGATGCAGCGGCCTGCTGTTAAGCGTGGTATCATCCAGAAGCTGATTAGCCGGATCCGGGAGTTATAGTGATGCAGACGTTAAAGATTGTTGTGACAGGCCCTTTCTCATCCGGAAAGACAGAGCTGATTCAAAGTGTCAGCGAGATTGATGTGGTTTCCACCGAGCGGAAAATCTCCCAAGAGGCTGAGCGCATCAAACAACAGACTACAGTGGCGATGGACTTTGGGCGAATCACCATCGACGATGAGTTGATTCTCTATCTCTTCGGAACGCCCGGTCAACGCCGGTTTGACTTCATGTGGGAAATTCTTTCCGAAGGCATGCTCGGTTTTGTTGTGCTGGTGGACAGCACACGACCTGAGACTTTCCGTGAAGCGCGCCGGATCCTCGATACGTTCCGTAGCTATTCCCCTGTCCCCTACATTGTGGCTGCCAACAAACAGGACCTTCCGGATGCATGGCCGCCGGAGGATTTGCGCATTGTGCTCCATGTTGAGCCGGGCGTCAAGGTGGTCCCGTGCGTCGCTACAGATAGAGAGAGCGTCAAAGAAGTGCTGCTGGAGCTGCTATACTCCATTTTAGAGTTAGTGGACGAAGAGTAGTAACTGTTTTTTAACTGAATTGCAACGGCCTCTTTTCGTGGAGCAATAAAGTTTGTGGTATGATGAAGAAAAAGGGGTGCAGGATTAAGAATAATGAGTTCAATAGTGACGGATCGGGGTATAGTCCATTACGAGACCTTTGGCCGAGGAAAGCCGGTGGTCTTGCTGCACTGTTGGCTTGGTTCATGGAATTATTGGTATTCGACGATGGAGTACCTGTCCGCGCACAAGTATAAGACGTACGCGCTGGACTTCTGGGGGTTTGGAGATTCGGCTAAGCAAGGCTCTTTTTCTGTAACTGAATACGTGCGCATGGTCGATCAGTTTATGGAGCGCATGGGCCTGGAACGTGCGCGGGTGATGGGCCATTCGATGGGGGGCACAGTCTCGCTTAGCCTGGCGCTGTCATACCCGCAGCGCGTATCCAAGGTTGCCGTGGTTGGTTCCCCGATTTCCGGCTCGGGCTTGGCTTTCCTGCTCAAATTGTCAGGATATCGTAAGTTTGCTCGTATGCTCTATGCTGTGCCGGGTCTTTTGTCCGTATCTATGAAGTTGCTCTCGCTCTCGTATGCCAAAGACTGGCGCACTTTGTACGACATGTTGAAGAAGGACCTGTCGCGCACGACGATGGAATCCTTCTCTGCCAGTATCCGCGATTTACGCTTCACTGATTTGCGTCCCCGACTTGGCGAATTGCATATTCCCACGATGGGCATTTACGGACGTAAGGACAACATCGTTGATCCCAAGCAGGGAGAATTGATGCGCGAAGGCGTCAAGCATCATATCGTTCATTATTTTGAACACTCGGGGCATTTTCCGATGTTAGATGAAACCGACCATTTCCACGAGATAATTCTGAACTTCCTGATGAACTCGTGAGCGCAGGCGTACTCGTGAGTGACGATGTGGAACGACGTGATTACTGTTTCCCCAATCGCGTTTCGCGTATCTTTTTACTGGCGCTGCGGGATGTGATGGGCGAGAATGGGATTCACGCGGTGTTGAATATTGCACGACTTCAGTACTTTATCGAGGAGTGCCCACCGCCCAACTTCGAACCGGGCATGACCTTCGATGAGGCAGGACGCTTATTCGATGCTATAGAGGGAATCTATGGCGTTCGGGGTGGACGGCGGTTGGTGCGTCGCTCCGGGGAAGCATGCTTCAAGTATGGTATCGAAGGGTTTGGCGGGGTCATCGGTTTTGCCGATTTTGCGTTGCGGTTGTTGCCGATTTCGTTGCGCGTGCGGATAGGCCTTGAGGTACTGGCCGAAATCTTTAACCGCTATACAGATCAACAAGTAGCGCTCGGCGAGAGCGAAGACAGTTTTTTTTTCATCATCGAGCGTTGTGGGTTTTGTTGGCGTAGGCATTCCGACACCCCCGCCTGTGCGTTACTTGAAGGATTGCTTGAAGAGTCGCTTTACTGGGTTAGCCGGGGAAAGCGTTTTTTTATCGAAGAGGTCAGTTGTATAGCCTGCGGCGATCCAGTGGGAACGTTGCGTGTGGATAAGACGCCGTTGAATTGACGATTGCAAGGTATATGCTGAATGCGTAAAATCATCCTGCGTGATAGACGAAAGATACCGCCCTTCAACGAGCCGGCGCGCGAGTTGAGCGTGCTGACGAAACCACTGTGGCTGCATCAGCGGGATGTGTTGGCGCGCTATACCACCGAAGAGCGCGAGGTTGAGTCGGTTCACGACGTCGGCAATGACCGTGAGGAGACCCTGGTCTACCGCGACAATCTCTATTTCGATCAGGCCTTTATCGACGAATTCATCCAGCGCGCGCAAAAATCCGGCAAATCCTGCCAGGTCGCCTTCAAACTCGACGATCCGGCCATTAGCGGGCAGGCCCTCTACTTGCAACGTGGCATTCGCCGGCAGGGAAATTATTACGTCGCTGACCTGTGGTACTATCCCTACGGTATCGAACCTGTGGTACGCCCCCTGGTGATGGATACCGAGGCGCGTGAAGTGGGCTTCTACCACGTACCCACACACATGTCCGACTTTCAGGGTGATCTAATCTACAATCTGCCGACAAAACCCTTTCTTTCCATAGAACACTGGATCCACATTCTCCATGCCAACATCGACTTTGGCATTTTTGCGATTGGCGTACGTTTCGAAAAACGCCTGGAGCGTGATCTTGGATTGCTCATGAAAATGCTCTGGCGCGGTATCCTCGAACGCAAACAGGTCTTGACCTCGTCGGAGATCGTGGTGACGGGCAAGAATTGTACGATTGACCCCACGGCAATCATCCAGGGACCGACCTTCATCGGTGACAACGTCGACATCGGCCCCGGCGTGGTGGTGCGCAACTGCGTCATCGGCGACGACGTCACCATCGACCAGGGGTGCGAGTTGATGCTCAGCGTGGTGGGCAACGGCGCCTTTTTGCCCTTCCGCGCCGCGCTCTACCGCACCGTGTTGATGGATCGCTGTATGGTGGCACAGAATTCGTGTTTGCAGATGTGTGTCGTAGGGCGCGACTCCTTTG
>Ga0209614_1002308_pt1 | contig 12795 bp, 10 predicted proteins | sample BlaSprsedimmetaG_FD_185484 | JGI IMG/M metagenome (GOLD analysis project Ga0209614, IMG submission 185484) | Hot spring sediment bacterial and archeal communities from California, USA to study Microbial Dark Matter (Phase II) - Blank Spring... ... | reverse complement strand
CCAATGAATGGAGTCCGAGGTAATGACGGCGGCGGATGAGCGTGTCCCACAGTTCACGTTCGTGCGGGTAAATAAGGCGGACCCGCACTCCGCCAACGACCGCGCGCTGGTGAAAGGCTACGGCATGAAGTTCTTCTCCCATGCCTCATTATATAAAATCGCACGAAGAAAAACCAGCTTTTTCAGAAAAAGTTGTAAACTCGATAAGATTAGCTCATAAGTGACGCGGCCCTGCACCCCGCGCCATAAACAGGTTGACCGGTGTCGGCAGGGTGAATATATTCAAAATGCTTAATATGAAAATTATTCTTATTCTTCGGAGTGTATATGAAATTTGAGCCGAAATGGATTGCCTGGGAAATCACCCGGCGCTGCAATCTCAAGTGCGTACATTGCCGGTCCGCTTCCGAACTGGAGGTCAAGGGTCATCCCGACTTTTCCCTGGCCGAGGCCAAGCGGGTCCTCGACGATATCCACAGCTATGCCGATCCGGTCATGGTCCTTTCTGGGGGTGAGCCGCTGCTGCGGCCCGACGTGTTTGACATCGCCGCGTACGGGACCGGGCTCGGAATGCGGATGTGCCTCGCCACCAACGGCACCCTGGTCAATGAGGAAATATGCGGCAAGATCAAGGAAGCCGGCATCAAGATGGTTTCTCTCAGCCTCGACGGGTCAACCCCCGAGGTGCATGACAACTTCCGCAACCAGAAGGGCGCCTTCGAGGGAACCATGAACGCCATCCGCCTGTTCAACGAACACGGTATTCCCTTTCTCATCAACTCCTCCTTCACCCAGCGGAACAAGGACGAGGCCCCGAAGATTTACCGGCTGGTCAAACGTCTGAACGCCAGCGCCTGGTATCTGTTCATGATCGTCCCGACCGGCCGCGGGGAAGAGATCATGGCCGAGCTGATCCCGGAAAGCGAATATGAGGACATGCTGAACTGGCACTATGACATGGAAAAGGAAGAGGACGAACTGCTGGTGCGGCCCACGTGCGCGCCGCAGTATTACCGCCTTGTTCTGCAGCGTTCCAAAAAGGAGGGCGAACGGTTCAAGCGCCGCTCCCTCAAGTTTTCCACCGGCGGTTCCAAGGGATGCCTTGCCGGACAGCTTATCTGCCTGATCGACGTCGACGGCAATGTCCTGCCCTGCAGCTATTTTCCGAAATCGGCGGGCAACATACGGGAGCAGTCTTTCAAGGACATCTGGGAAAACTCGAAACTTTTTCTGGAATTGCGGGACTTCAAAGGCTATAAAGATAACTGCGGCCGCTGTGAGTATGTCAATGTCTGCGGCGGCTGCAGGGCCCGGGCGTACGCCATGACCGGCGATTACCTTGCCCAGGAGCCGTTCTGCAGTTATCAGCCGGGAACCTGACTCGCCGGTTAAACCAGATACCAAAGGATATATCGATGAACGACACTTTCTTACGTGCCTGCCGGGGGGAGAAGACGGAATACACTCCGGTCTGGTTCATGCGCCAGGCCGGGCGCTATCTGCCTGAATATCAGCAGGTTCGCGGCAAGGTGACCTTTCTTGAACTCTGCCACAGTCCCGAACTCTGCACCGAAGTAACCCTTCAGCCCATTGACATATTCGGTTTTGACGCGGCCATCCTCTTTTCGGACATCCTGATTCCCATGGAAGCCATGAACCTGGAGCTTGATTTCCATGAGGGAAAGGGGTTTGTCTTCGCCCGCCCGGTCCGGGACCGGAAAGCGGTGGATGACCTGGTGGTGCCGGATCCGGAAGAAACGATGCCGTTTGTCATGGAGACCATCCGCCTGCTGAGGCGGGAGCTCAAGGTGCCGCTCATCGGTTTTTCCGGCGCCCCCTTCACCCTGGCCACCTATCTCATCGAGGGCGGATCGTCCAGGGTCTTCCTGGAAACCAAGAAGATGATGTTCCAGGCTCCGGAGATGTATGACGCCCTGCTGCGGAAGATCACCGCCTGCACCAGTCTCTATCTGCAGGCTCAGGCCAGGGCAGGCGCCCAGGCCCTGCAGATTTTCGATTCCTGGGCCGGAGTCCTGGCCCCCTGCGACTTTGAGCGATTCGCCCTGCCGTATGTCCAGTCGATTATCCGTGATCTGCGCAAGGTTACCGATGTGCCGATCATCTATTTTGCCAACAACGGGGCCTCATTGATTGAACTGAGCCGGACTGCCGGGGCGGATGTCCTGGGGCTTGACTGGCGGATCAACATCAAGGATGGCGTGCGGCGGGTCGGCGACCATGCCGTCCAGGGCAACCTTGATCCCGTTGCCCTGTTTCTGCCGAAAACCGAGCTGGAAGCCCGGATCAAAAAACTGCTCGATGACGCGGTCGACGCCCGGGGCCATATTTTCAATCTCGGTCACGGGATTCTGCCCCAGACGCCGCCCGAACAGGCCAGAATAGCGGTGGATGCCGTACACCGTCTGAGCCGCAGATAAGCATGGGGCAATAATGCAGGTCCCGGATATAGCCGAATGTTTCCGGCTGATGGAGGAACACGGGATGCTGCCCAATATCAGGCGGCATTCGGTGATTGTGGCCAGGGTTGCCCGGCACATCGTCCAGGGACTGCTTGAGGGGGACAGGTTGCCGCCGGTGGTGCCGGATCGGAATCTGGTCACGGCCGGGGCTCTGCTCCACGATATTGCCAAGACGCCCTGCCTGAGGAACAGATGCGACCACGCCAGGGAAGGCGGGGAAATCTGCCGCCGCCTGGGCTATCCGGAAGTAGCCGAGATTGTTGAAGAACACGTCCTGCTCCGGGATCACGACGCAGTCCGCCGCGGGAAGGGGATCTTCATGGCCCCGGAGATCATCTATTACGCCGACAAGCGGGTTCGGCACGAAGAGATCGTCAGCCTGGATGACCGTCTGGAATACATTTTGCATCATTATGGTCTGGGTGATCCGGAGATGCACCGGCGGATCAGGGAGAATTTTATCAGCTGTATCGAACTGGAACGGCTTCTGTTTGCATTTCTGCCTTTTTCACCCGACCAGTTGCGGGAACGGGTGGAGGTGAGGGCAGCGGGGGCGCCGGCGGATCTTTTGCCCCTGGCGGTTGGGGGCTGAGGAAAAAACGGTATGGAGATATTATTTTTAGGGGTCGGTGAGGCCTGCGACCCGGAACACGGCAACACATCCATTCAGGTCGTCACGTCCGGCGGCGTTCACGTGCTGTGCGATTGCGGTTTTTCCGTGCCCCATCGATACTTCGCCTCCTGTACCGATCCCGAAGAACTTGATTTTGTGTGGATTTCACATTTTCACGGCGATCATTTCTTCGGCATGCCGCTTCTGCTGCTGCGGCTCTGGGAAATGGGGCGGACCAAACCGTTGACCATCTGCGGTCAGCGCGGGGTGGGGGACAAGATAACCCGGACCCTGGACCTGGCGTTTCCCGGATTCGGAGCCAAACTTGCCTACCCCGTGGTGTACGAGGACATTGAACCGGACACTCCCCGCCGGATTGGCGGACTCTCGTTCCAGGCGGTGCAGACCGTCCACTCGGAGCGAAATCTCGGCCTGATGCTCGATGACGGTACCGGGAGGCTCTATTACAGCGGTGACGGCAGACCCTCCCAGGGTGTTGCCGAGCTTATCCGGCAATGTGATATTGCCGTCCATGAAGCGTTCATGCTGAATGATGAATTTCCCTCCCACGGCTCAATCACCGGCTGCCTCGAGCTGGTCAGGGACTGCAGGCTCTGCAAGCTGGCCCTGGTTCACCTGGAGCGAAAATTCAGGCGGGAACAGGCGGACGTCATCGAAGGAATCATCCAGGCGAATCCACATCTTGTTCTGCCCGTCCAGGGCACCCGGCTCATCGCCTGACGCCGGCTTTTTCAAGGCGGCCGCAGGAGAGGCCGGCCGCCTTCCGGCCGCCCGCATCGCCTTCCGTCATAATCCGGCAATGTCGATCTGACCGGCCGCCTCCAGGCTTGACATGAATGCCGCGGCAACAAGGGGATTGACCGCAAACGGCGGCAGTCCCAGGTCGGCGGCGACCCGGCGGCACAACGCCATTCCGGTTTCCCGCTGCTGATCATGACCGCGCAGCACCGCAGCATGAATTTTCTTCAGATACGCACCGCCGGCCTCAATGCGCCGGTTGATCCTTTCCCGTCCGTAAACAGGCGCTTCCCAGGAGGACAGGAGGGTGTCAACGTCCCGGGCAAGTTCGCTGATCCTGTCGATGGAGCGCAGGGAAACGGCGATGTCCTCATAGATCGGCAGGTCGCCGGGACAGGGTAGAGCGTCGCCGGTAAAGAGGAGTTGACGACCGGCAAAGAGCAGGGAGACGGATCCCCTGGAATGGCCGGGGGTAGCGAGCACCCGGCAGCGGGTTTCCCCACCGAGTTCAATGAGCTGATTGTCTTCGAGAAGGCCGTCAACCTTGACCGGCCCCTCAACCAGGGTGTTAAAACCGGGGACCGGCCGCGCCCGTTTCTGTTTCTCCGTATCTTCGATCCATTCCTTCTCCAGGGGAGTGGCCAGCACCGTACACCCGGTCAGGGCCCTGATCGTCCCGGCGCTGCCGATATGATCCGGATGAGAATGGGAGAGGATGAGGGTGGAAATTTCTTCCGGATCCCGGCCGGCGTCCCTGATGTATTGAAAAATGGGGAGATGGGCGCCGGCGATCCCGGAGTCTACCAGGGTCAGGTCTCTGTCGAAAATCAGGGTGACGAAAACAGACCTGGGCAGCAGCTGGTCCGGCCCGAGAGGGACCTGAAAGGGAACCTCGATGGTATGGATGTTCCTGGCGACGAGCATGTTTCCTTCCCGGGCATCGATGGATACTTCCCGCCCCCTCCGGCGTTTTTTCCACTGTACCCGCGGGACGGGACAAGAGCAATTTTTTTTTTCACCGGTGCGGCCACCGCGGCGCAATGGCGGATTTCGCCTGCATGGCCAGCAGCATTGTTGCGCGGGCCAATTTGTTATGGATTTTCTTTGCCTTTTCTGGTCAAATGGGCCGGAAAAATGAGCAATGAGTGGAGCAGGATTGCCTGTTCCGCCAAAGACCCGGACAAGGAGGCGTATGCAGATAGAGTTTCACGGGGCCAATAAAAACGTGACCGGTTCCTGCCACCTGGTCAAATGCAACTCCAAACAGATCCTTGTCGACTGCGGCATGTATCAGGGCGGCCGGGAACTGGAAGAGGAAAACAGCGACGATTTCGGGTTTGACCCGGCCGCCATTGATTTTTTTATCCTCACCCACGCCCATCTGGATCATTGCGGCCGCATTCCCCTTCTGGTCAAGAGAGGCTTCAGGGGAAAGATCGTTTCGACCCCGGCCACCCGCGAACTCGCCCGTCTGGTCATGCTTGACTCGGCGAGACTGCAGGAGGAGGAGGCGGAGTACAGGCTGAAAAAGGCGAAAAGGCACAACAACCGGACCGAAGATATCGCGCCGCTCTACGACACTCTCGACGCCCTCAACAGCCTGGATTATTTCACCGATATAACCGGTTTCCAGAAACGACACCGCCTGGCGGAGGGAATCAGCATTACGTTCTACGACGCTGGCCACATCCTCGGTTCCGCGGCCGTGGCCATGGACCTGGAGGAGGGGGGGCGGAAGCGGAGGGTGCTTTTTTCCGGGGACCTCGGCTACAGCAACCGGGTTATCCTGCGCGACCCGGCCGCTCCACCGCAGGCGGATGTCGTGGTCATGGAGACGACCTACGGCGACCGGCTCCACAAGCAGCTCGGACCGTCCATCGATGAACTGTACGATGTCATAAACACAACCCTGGGGCGGGGCGGCAATGTCCTGATCCCGAGTTTTGCCCTGGAGCGGGCCCAGGAAGTCCTCTACCATCTCCGGGAAGGGGTCGAAAACGGCGCCATCCCTGAAACCATCCGGGTGTTCCTGGATTCGCCGATGGCCATTTCAGCCACCCAGATATTCCGCCGCCATCCCGAATGCTATGACGAGGAGGCCCTGCGGATTTTCCGGTCCGGGGCGGACCCGTTTGCCCTGCCCGGACTGCATTTCACCAGGGAGACGGCCGAATCGATAGCGATCAACCGATTTGAAGGCGGAGCGGTCATCATCGCCGGCTCCGGCATGTGCACCGGCGGCAGGATCCGCCACCATCTCAAGCACAATATCTGGCGCCGGGAGGCCAGCATCGTCTTTGTCGGCTTTGCGGCGAAGGGCACCCTGGGCCGGAGGATCATTGACGGCGAGAAAATGGTCAGGATTTTCGGGGAGGAAATCAAGGTCAGGGCGGATGTCTACACGATCGGCGGCTTTTCCGCCCATGCTGATCAGAAGGAACTGCTGGCCTGGCATCGGCAGACCGGCGGCCCGGAAACAACCTTCCTGGTCCATGGCGAGGAAAGCAGCATGGAAGCGTTCAAAGGGCTGCTCGGCGACACCACGGTGGAAGTGCCGGAGCCCCATCAGGCCTATCCCTTATAGCATTTTACCGGCCGTGGCAGACTGCCCCCAGCCGTCCGGCCCTGCCGCGCCTCAGAACGGCCGCATGCTCCAGATCCCGCAGGGGCACGTGTCGGCACAGAAGCCGCAGGCAATGCATTTGGTGTCATCGGAAACATACTCGTAGTCCCCGTCCCTGCCGGGGGCGATCTCCCGGCGGAAAACAGCATTGGTGGGGCAGATGGTCTCGCACAGGTGGCAGTCGCGGCAGGAACCGCAGCTCAGGCAGCGGGTCGCCTGGTCCTCCTGGGTCAGGCCCCTTGAAGGGGAGGGATCGTAGTGTTCCGTGGTCAGCGACTCGTACCTGATGACCTTCATGGTAAACGGCACTCACTGCTCGCCCTTGAGTGAGGCGACGACATATTCGGCCGTCCGCTTGCCCGCTCCCAGGGCGTTGGTGGCAAGACCGGGTCGTTCGACGTCGCCCACGGCGAGAATTTTGTCATCGCTGGTGCGGCCTGCTTCGTCGGTCTTGATCCAGGCGGTCCCGCCGACGGTCACTGTCTCCGCCGAGTCGGGCAGAAAACCGAGGCTGGGAACGTCGCCGATGGAGATGATGACGGTGTCCGCCGGGTAGAGCGTGCCGTCATCGCCGACCAGTCCTTCATTATTCACTTCCCTGGTCAGGACCGGCCACCTGAAGGTGGCGCCGAGGGCTTCGGCGGCCTCCTTTTCCTTGCCGAAGGCGAGCGGCTTCTGAATGTCAAGCAGGGTGACCTGGTCGGCGCCCAGCCGATATGCCTCGGCGGCGACATCACAACCGACGTTGCCGGCGCCGATGATGACCACCCTTTTGCCGGTTTTCATCGGCTTGTCGCTCTTGGCCGCTTTCAGATATTCCAGGGCCGGGATCACCCTGTCGTGCCCGGGGAAAGGAATTATCCGCGGCTGATGGGTGCCGACGGCGATGACCACGAAGTCATATTCCTTTTTCAGCTGTTCAACCCGGTCCTTGCTCATCGATTCGCCGGTGTGGACATGGATGTTCGTCGTGGCCTTGAACCGGTCGATTTCCCGCTCCCAGATGGCCCGCGGCAGGCGCTCCCAGGGGATTGTCTGGGCAAGCTTGCCGCCGATGTCCTGCGACTTTTCAAATATATGCGCTTCTACCCCGTTGAGGGCAAGGTGCCAGGCGACCGCCATGCCGCCGGGGCCACCCCCGATTATGGCCACCTTTCTGCCGGTGGGGGGGAGTGTTTTCAATGGCTCCGCGGTATTGATCGCCCGGCCGAGCACTGAAACGTCGATGCTGAAATCGACCGCCTTCCTGGAGCAGTTCTCCATGCACAGGTTGGGACAGATGGTCCCGCAAACCGAGGCGGGCAGGGGAGTGTAGCGAAGCAGCATTTCATAGGCCTCCTCCAGCCTGCCTTCCCGGATCAGCCGCAGCCTGTCCACCGTCGGGATATGAATGGGACAGTAAAACGTGCAGGGAGCAGCCGAGTCGCGGTTGACCCAGTGCGGCTTGCGCCGTCGCAGGTCGCCGGTTTCGATGACGCCGATGACACTGCGGTCGAGGCCCGGGGCCAGGTCGCGGAGCGGATCGCCGCCGCCGAAACCCTGGTTCCAGATTCTTTTGCGGAATTCCGCCATGGGCATCGGACCGGAAAACATCAGGGCCCGTTCCTGCGGGGAGACGACCATGAGCAGTTTCCATTCCTCGCGGACGCTCAGGGTGTCAAGCAGTTCCTCCCGCCCGACGGCCTTGAGAAAATCGGGCATTCGGTCCATGAGCCATTGCCACTGCTCGTCGTCGGGATCGATCAGCTTGGCATTGGTCCGGGAATAGGAGTCATCTGTTGCGCCGCGATAGTAAATCCAGCCGCCGACCATGCCCACGCACGGGCGGTAGCCGAGGACATTTTTCGGATTTTTCGGCTCAATCCCGCAGACGACCCCGACACCGCCGCAGTTGAATTCCGCGAAGGTGTCCCCCACCGAGCCGAGCACCCAGAGTTCGGGCCGTGAGTACTCGGGATTCCATTTGCTCATGGTCAGGCCGCGGGCGCCTATGGAACCGGCGATCATGACCCGGCCCGCCGCCATGGCGTTGCAGACGCCGTTGGTGGCATTGCCCTTGACGATGATGTCGGCGCCGATGTTGAGATAGCCCACATCATCGGATGCCGGCCCCTCACAGATGATGGTCGCGCCCGGCTGTCCCATGCAGCCGAGCCGTTGCCCGACCGGTCCCCTGACCTGGATGCGCAGGGGATGGAGCTCGCTGCCCAGCCGCATGCCGATGTTATGCTGGCCGTAGGATTCAAGTATCAGCTCTTCGGACAAGGCGGCGGCGACCCGCACTTTTTCCTCGAAAATTTTCGAGGTGAGACGGATGCCGTTTTTGTCCCGGCCGGCGACTTTTTTCGTTCTTTTTCTTGCTTTAGCCATGGTGTACCGTCAAATATGGATTCGACACGGGTGGTTTTTCCCGGGGTTCGTTTTTATTGTCTGCTCTGCAGCAGACGATTGACAGTCTGCTCTGCAGCAGACACCGGACAGGGCGGCAATCCGCCCAAAAGCAACAGATACATTCTCACCGCAACGCCGGGCATCAGCAGACATACCTGACCCGCAGGCGTTCGGCCGCCGCGGCATCGTCTATGCCCAGGGCGTCGGACATGCCGATGGGCAGGCTCTGCGAACGGCCGAGCGGGGCCATGATCTTTTTCATTTCGGTCCGGATCGCCATGAAGGTGTCGGCCACCCGCTGGGCGACGTCATCGGGATCGAGACGGCGGTACAGCTTTTCATTCTGGCTGGTAATGCCCTTGGGGCAGAGGCCGACATTGCAGATATTGCAGCGGCCCATCTCGTTGCCCAGGCAGCCGGCCGCGGCCTGCATCATGTATTTGCCGATATGCACCCCGGAGGCGCCGAGCATGATCAGGGCCATGCCGTTCTGGGTGATATTGCCGTTTTTGCCGATACCCCCGGCGGCAAAAAGCGGTATTTCGTTCTGCCGGCCCTGGGCAACCAGGTCGAGATAGCATTCCCGCAGGTTCGAGGCGATGGGGTGGCCGGTGGCGTCCATGCTGACGTTGTAGGCCGCCCCGGTTCCGCCGTCCACCCCGTCGATGAGCAGGCCGGAGGCATAGGGATTGCGCACCAGATTGTTCAGCACCGCCTTGGCCGACGTGGTGCCTGATATCTTGGGATAGATGGGAACCCGGAAGCCGAAGACCATGGACATGGTCTGAATCATCTTCATGACGCTTTCCTCGATGGAATACAGCGTCTGGTGCACGGGCGGCGAAGGCAGATCGACGCCTTCGGGCACGCCGCGGAGGCGGGCGATCAGCCGGGAGACCTTGAACCACATCAGCAGGCCCCCGTCACCGGGTTTGGCGCCCTGGCCGTATTTGATCTCGATGGCTGCGGGATCGCACTGCATTTCCGGAATGGCGCGGATGATCTCGTCCCAGCCGAAATAGCCGGAGGCGATCTGGAGGATGACGTATTTCAGGAACGGACTTTTCAGCACCCATGGGGGCACGCCGCCCTCTCCAGTGGCCATGACCACGGGGATGCCCAGAACCTCGTTGCAGTAGGCCACCCCTTGCAGGAGCCCCAGCCACATGTTGGGGGAAAGGGCGCCGAAGGACATGGAGCCGATGATAAAGGGAAAAATTTCCCTGGTCGGGGGAATCCACTCGCCGGCGGCCTGGCGCCTGAGAAACTCCTCCGGCGGCAGGACCCGGCCGAGGATGGTGTTCAGGTTGAATTCGTGCCGGCCCGCATCCAGGGCGGGGTCGGTAAGCATGGAGATTCTGTTGAAAACTATCCTGTCGAGGAATGTTCTGCCGGGGACATTGCGGCGGCCGCCCCGCTTCCAGGCCTCACCCTTCTGATGGATATGGAACAGGGAGCGGTTTTCGTTGGTGTTCGGCACCGGGCCGATGGCCTCGTTGGGACAGACCATGGAGCACATGCCGCAGCCGACGCATTTGTGTTCAATGGTGGTGCGCTGCCGAATGCCGACGAAAGTGCGGTAGTCGTTGCCGCGTTTCTTTTTCAGAATATCAAGCTTGGGTATCCGCTGCCGCCGGTAGGTCAGGTAAACGGCCTGGACCGGACAGACGGAAGTGCAGCGGCCGCACAGGGTGCAGCGGTCCTCACGGTGCTGAATTATCCAGGGCAGGTCGCTGTAGGTTAAGCTGCCTGGGGAAGTGTAAACGGATCGAACTGAGACCATATGACCATCTCCTTCCGGTGGGGTGGAATGATGACTGTGTGTTCCCGCATGGGCTGAAAATCGAGGGACCGGTCGCGATCCGGGACCATGGCGTCGACGCCGCAGATCTCGGAAGCGATGGCCCATACCCCGGGTCGGCCGCCGACCGTGGCCGGGCGCATTTTTTTGTGGTCCATGACCAGCAGGCAGGTTTCATCGGGCAGGGTGCCGATGACGGCATTGGGTCCGTCGATGATGAGCCGGCGGCAGACCGCCCGCAGCCCCCTGAGAAACTCGCCCTGGGGATGGACATCCAGTTCCTCTGTTTTCAGAGGGGTGATGACATGCTTGTAGGTCTCAAGGGGCAGCTTCAGTTTTTTGATGACGTAGTGGAGGATGTGGGTGAACACCTCCGAGTCGCTCTGGTAGCCGGTATAGCCGGGAAATCCCTTGCCGGTCAGCCATTCCTTGATGGGCACGAAGGCGGTGTTTTCCCCGTTGGTCATGGTTGCTATCCCCTGGATGAAGAAGGGATGGCAGGCGTAGAGGTTGATGCCGTAGTTGGTGTTCTGACGGCCCTGCGCCATGACCACATTGGCCTTGAGACGGCCGTCGTGGAGCCCGAGGGCATTGCCGACCTGGAGGGGCCAGCCCACCTCCTTGATCATCACGACATTGGGCCAGAAGGAGAAAGCCGTGAGGTCGCCGCCGTGCTCTTCTCCATTTTTGCGCAGCTCCAGGCGGATCCGCATGTTTCTCTCTTCACCCGCTTCGTGGGACGGATCGACGTTGGAGGGCTCCCTGTACACCCTGACGATATATTTTTCTCGGTCCTGTGCTTCGATCAGGCCCGGGGTCATGGCAAAATTATGATCATAGATCAATTCGTAGCCGCGCTCGGACATGAAGACGTTCAAGCGCTGGAGGGCCTCTTCAGTGTGGGCGATGCCCGAGAAAATCGGCCAGCGGCCCTTGTAATTGAAATCCTCGAACTCAATGCCGCGCAGCAGCAGCCCGAGTCCGCTGCCGTCGTATCCCTCCTGCATGGCCTCCATGGCGGTCAGAACTTCATAGGGCGAAAAAGGAAGGTCCGCGGTTTTCAGCGCTAAACGACACATGACAATCTCCACGCAGAACAGATTTGGCTTGCTTTGTAACTACATGTCATAATTTGGAAAACCCAAGAGACAACTGCTGCTTCATTTCCCGGCGCACCGGCCTGGAAAAACGGCAAGGGAATAAGGATTACCTGGATAGAAAACCTCTGTCAAGTGCAAAGACATCATTCTTGTAATTTTTCCGGAATTTCGACGGGCCGGAGAGATGTCTAAAAAAATAAATATTACATAAATGTTATTTTAATTGAAAAAAAAGGCACGGGGAGCGGGATGGAGGCTGGCAGGGGAGGAAGATTGTACGCATGTAGAACACATGGAAAGATCAAGCAGGGAGGATACCAGAAATAGAACGCGCCAACATTTCCCTTAAGAAGTTAAAATCAGGATTCGATCCCGATTTCGATTTCGATTTGGATTGGATTTGGTTTCACGGGGAAAAGGACTGGAGGAATCGAAAGAGTTCAGCGGGCAGTGACGATCAGCCGCGCAGGTTGGGCTGAGTTGGCGAAGCCAAACGTAACCGATCGAAATTGTTGGGGTTTGTTGTTTCCAGCAGTAATTCACCGGCAAATCTCAGGATTATTTCGCAGTTGCGCCAGGCATAATTCCGGGATTATTTTCTCTGAGTGGAATAATTCGAAGAAGTGGGACAAAGCGAGACAAGAGGTTGCATAAAGGTTGGAGGGGTGGTTGCTGAATTCATGCTCGCACGCTTTGTCGGTCGAGAAGAGGCGCAGGATCAAGGAGCCGCAAAAGGCAAGATGAGTTGCTTGAGGTCTGGATGATGCTTCTGTTTCCTGCTCGTATCCATGATTCGAGCAGGTTTTGCTTTTTGCGTCGTCGAGACGGATCTCTTGTAACGTAGAATCCGCTGAGCCAGGTGATCGAGGCTTTCGAGCAGCATCATTGCCGCCTTGGTGTCCGGGGGCAGACTTTCGGCCCGGAGTTGTTCAGCGTTGAGCAGGTCCGGGTGTACGGCGATAATACTGCGGCTGGTCACTTCCAGAGACTCGAAGAGCAGATAGAGCGCGGCGAGTTCCGGATTTTTG
>Ga0209614_1002306_pt1 | contig 12802 bp, 7 predicted proteins | sample BlaSprsedimmetaG_FD_185484 | JGI IMG/M metagenome (GOLD analysis project Ga0209614, IMG submission 185484) | Hot spring sediment bacterial and archeal communities from California, USA to study Microbial Dark Matter (Phase II) - Blank Spring... ... | reverse complement strand
GCGCAGATTCTTGGCCTTGCCGATGTAGAGAACACGGTCGGCGGCGTCCTTCATGAAGTACAGACCCGGCGTCGCCGGAAAGCTCTGTATCCGGTCGCGGATGGCGGCCAGACGGTCTTGTTCGGTTTTGTCGGTCATGGTAGGGACCCGCAGAGCCCACAGGGATTCGAAATCCCAAGGACTGAGGGAATATCAAATATCCAAAAGTAAATATCAAATATCGAAAATCGCAGATATGACATCCAAAATCCAAGATACAGGATGTCAGATACTGGGTCTGAGAATTCACGCAAAGACCCGTTCCAGCCCCCTTGGTGGCCCGGAGAATCGGCCGAGTCCACCGGCACCTGTCCGGGGCGGAAACGGCACGCCCCGGGCCGCGTCGCCTCATTCGACTGCATTCTAGCGGCGTGGGCCGGGGGCTGCAAGGTCCGGGACCGCCGGCGAAGCCGCACGGGCGGGCGGCATGGCCGTAGAGATGGGAGGGCCAAGTTTCGGCGGGGATGTGCGTGCGGGATGCAAAAGTGGATATTTTTTTCGTCGGTAGGCCCATGTTTTTCAGGGACTTAGGTGGTTCGAGGGGGCGGGGCCTGCGTTTTTTTGTTGCCGGGTCCGGGGGGCGTGAAATATGATGGATTTTGGCTCATCCCAACAAGATGTTGGTTTGGCCGGCCGCAGTTTACTACATATAGTGGTATGGCATTTTTGCATTTTTTACAGGGAGGTAGAGAATGGCCACTGAAGAAAGCCCGAAAACGACCGTGAGTCCGTCCTCGACGACATTCGAGCCGTGGAAGAGCCAGCCGCCGCCCCGGCGTGGTGGGGTGAAGGTGTCGCGCCATTTCTCCGACCCGGCGGTCCACCCGTTCGATCAGCTTCAGTGGGAGCGTCGGCAGGCCCGGATCACGGACGAGAACGGGCAGGTGATCTTCGAGCAGAACGACGCGGAGGTGCCGGCCGGGTGGAGCCAGTTGGCCGCGAAGGTGGTGGTCAGCAAGTACTTCTACGGGGACGCGGACCTGGGCGAGCGGGAGTACTCGGTCAAGCAGTTGGTGCACCGGGTGGCGCGGACGATCGCGGACCGGGGGCGCCGGGACGGGTATTTTGCCAGCGATGAGGACGCGGAGAACTTCTATCACGAGCTGGTCTGGCTGTGCGTGAACCAGTACGGGGCGTTCAACTCGCCGGTGTGGTTCAACGTGGGGCTGTTCGACGTGTACGGGGTGAGGGGCAGCGAGCACAACTTCCGCTGGAGCCCGACGGAGCAACGGGCGGTGGCGTGCACGAACGGCTACGAGTATCCGCAGGCGTCGGCGTGCTTCATTCAGTCGGTAGACGACACGATGGAGGACATCATGCGCCTGGCGCGGAGCGAGGCGATGCTGTTCAAGCACGGCTCGGGCACGGGGACGGACCTGTCGACGCTGCGGAGCAGCCGGGAGAAGCTCAGCGGCGGGGGCAAACCCTCCGGGCCGCTGAGCTTCATGCGGGTGTTCGACCAGATCGCCGCGGTGGTCAAGTCGGGCGGCAAGACGCGTCGCGCGGCGAAGATGCAGTCGTTGAAGATGGAGCACCCGGACATCCGGGAGTTCATCACCTGCAAGACGGAGGAGGAGAAGAAGGCCTGGGCCCTGATCGAACGGGGCTATGGCGGCGACATGAACAACATCGCCTACGAGAGCGTGATGTTCCAGAACAGTAACCTGTCGGTGCGGGCGACGGATGCGTTCATGGAGGCGGTGGAGAAGGACGGGACCTGGACGACGCGTTCGGTGACGACCGGCGAGCCGGTCGACGAATACTCGGCGCGGGAGCTGATGCGGCTGATCGCGGAAGGCACGCGGGTGTGCGGCGATCCGGGGATGCAGTTTCACACGACGATCAACCGGTGGCACACGTGTCCCGAGAGCGGGCCGATCAACGCGTCGAACCCGTGCAGCGAGTACATGTTCGTGGACAACTCGGCGTGCAACCTGGCGTCGCTGAACCTGATGAAGTTCCGCCAGGAGGACGGCACGTTCGACCTGGAGGCGTTTTGCCGGGCGGTTCGCATTTTTGTCATCGCGCAGGATATTCTGGTGGACAACGGCAGCTATCCGGAGGCCCGGATCGCGGAGAACAGCCACCGGTTCCGGCCGCTGGGGCTGGGGTATGCGAACCTGGGGGCCCTGATGATGAGCCTGGCGTTGCCGTATGACTCGGATGAGGCACGGGCCTGGGCGGGGGCGATCACGGCGGTGATGACGGGGACGGCGTACGCGACCAGCGCCGAGCTGTCCGAGAAGCTGGGGCCGTTCGAGGCGTTCGAGCTGAACCGCGAGCCGATGTTGAACGTGATCCGCATGCACCGCGAGCACGCGTACCACATCCCGGAGGTGCACTGCCCAGCGTATCTGCTGAACGCGGCGAAGAACGCGTGGGATCAGGCGTACGAGATGGGGGTGCAGCACGGGTATCGCAACGCCCAGGCGACGGTGCTGGCGCCGACGGGCACGATCGGGTTCATGATGGACTGCGACACCACGGGTGTCGAGCCGGACATCGCGCTGGTCAAGTACAAGCTGCTGGCCGGGGGCGGCATGCTGAAGATCGTCAACCGCACGGTGCCCATGGCGTTGGAGCGGCTCGGCTACAGTCCGGAGGAGATCAAACGGATTTGCGACCACATCGACCAGGAGGACACGATCGAGGGGGCGCCGGGCCTGCGGGAGGAGCACCTGGCGGTGTTTGACTGTGCGTTCAAGCCGGTGAAGGGCAAGCGGCACATCCATTACATGGCGCATCTGAGGATGATGGCGGCGGTGCAGCCGTTTTTGTCCGGGGCGATCAGCAAGACGATCAACATGCCGCGGGAGAGCACGACCGAGGAGATCGCGGGGGCCTACATCGAAGGCTGGAAGCTGGGGCTCAAGGCGATTGCGATCTATCGGGATGGGTCGAAGCGGATCCAGCCGGTGAACGTGGAGAAACAGGGCAAGAACGAGGCCAAGAAGGAAGAAAGCGCACGGCCGTTCCGTCGGCGGCTGCCCGAGACACGCCACAGCATCACGCACAAGTTCAGCGTGGCCGGGCACGAGGGCTACCTGACGGTGGGGTTGTACGACGACGGCCAGCCGGGCGAGCTGTTCATCACGATGGCCAAGGAAGGCAGCACGGTGGGCGGCCTGATGGACGTGGTCGGCACGTGCGTGTCGATGGCGCTGCAATACGGGGTGCCGCTGATCACGCTGGTGGACAAGTTCCGCCATGCCCGGTTCGAGCCGTCGGGGATGACGAGCAACAAGAACATTCCCTTCGCCAAGAGCCTGATCGATTACATCTTCTGCTGGATGGGGTGCCAGTTCATCCCGGGCTACGCGGAGAAGAACATGCCGAATCGCGGCGCGGCCGCCCCAGCCACGGGCCCCGGCGGCACGGCCAAGGTGCTCGTGGAGAAGACCAAGGACCTGGCGCGGAAGATCGACGAGGCCAAGGCCGCTCGCAAGAAGGCGCCGGAAGACGCGGCGCGCCCCGCGCCGCGACCGATTGCCGGTCGGCCCGACCGATTCGACCGGATGGCCGAGCAGACCGTAGCGACCGTGGAGTCGGCCGTCGGGGCTCCGAACCGGATGGCCACGGATGCCGCGCTGATGCACCAGTTCAGCGCCCAGTTCGAACACTTCCAAGACGATGCGCCGGCGTGCGACGTGTGCGGGGCGATCACGGTGCGCAACGGCACGTGTTACCGATGCTTCAACTGCGGCAATTCCATGGGGTGCTCGTAGCGGCGGGCTGATCCCGGCGGTGGCCGTGGGGACGTGCGCCGAGGCTGCGTGCGGAGAATCCGATGGCGACTCCGTGGATTGCTGTGCGGGCCAAGGGAGGATGGCATGTTCCGGTTTCTGTACGTGACGGACCTGCACGGCTGGACGTGGGGATACGATCGGACGCTGGAGGCCGCACGCGAGGAGGGGATTGGCGTCATTGTGAACGGCGGGGACCTGTTTCCACATGCCCGGGACCTGATCGCGGCGCAGCGATTGTTTATCGACGAGTACCTGGAAGCCTACGTGGACATGGCGCAGGAATACGGGATCGCGTACTACGCCATGCCGGCCAACGATGACTGCAAGGCGGTGTTGCCGGCGTGGAGGACCCTCGTGGATCGCACCCCGTGTCTGCACGACCCGACGGATGGGTGGGCGATTGTCGAAGACGGGCTGCGGATTCGGGGGTGCAATTATATTCCGGATCCGCCCTTTCGCCTGAAGGACTGGTGCGTGCTGGACACGCGTGACTTCGTGCGTCCGCCACAGCCGCCACAGCCGCTGATCTCGGAGGGTGGCGATTTCGAACCGATCGAGGATGTCGAGTCGTTCTTCCGTGATCGACCGACGCTGGAGGAGATTCTGGACGGCCTGTCGGAGGGGATCGACGCGATGGATCGGGCGATTCTGGTCTGCCATGCCCCGCCGGCCGGAATGGGATTGGCGGCGGTGCCGGAGGGGATGGACGTGGGGTCCCAGGCGGTCAGAAGCTGGATTCTATCGCGGCACCCCTTGTGCACCCTGCACGGGCACATCCACGAAAGCCATTTGATTACACGCCGGCACACGGTGCGGATCGGGCGCACGGTGTGTCATCAGCCGGGGCAGGAACGGTTCATGGGCCGGCTGGTGTATTCGATCGTGTCGGTGGATGGACAGGAGGTGACCATCGAGCGACGGTACGAAGCCGCCGGCTCTCCGTAGACAGGCTGAGTCGATTACCCCATCGCCCGTTCGGCCCGCCCTATGTCCGCGCAAAGAAGCGAAGAGCCCCGAATCTTCTTGACAGGCGAAGGCGAGCGGCTAGAGTGTGGAAAACGTTTTTTCCCCGCCCGCCTTTTGGACGGAGAGTGACGTCATCATCAGGATGGCCGTTCAGGATCACAGAAACCGGAGGCACGGTTATGCAGCAGACCCTTACACGCCGCAGTCTCCTGAAATCCGTTAGCGCGTTCCCCCTGCTGACGGTGATTCCCGGCTCAGCGCTCGGCCGCGATGGAGCGATGCCCGCGTCGGACCGGGTCACCCTCGCGACGATCGGTCACGGCAACCGCTGCCGCGAGGTGACACCGTTCTTCCTCTCACGTCCGGACGTCCAATTGATCGCCGTGGCCGATCCGCGCGAGCAGCGCCGCGCGATGGGCAAGGCCCAAGTGGATCAGTACTACAAGAACGGCGACTGCGTCACGTACCGTGACTTTCGCGAGATGCTCGCGCGGGAGGACCTGGACGCCGTGTACATCGCCACGGGCGACCGCTGGCATGCGTTGGCCTCGATCCTCGCGGCCAAGGCCGGCAAGGACGTCTACAGCGAAAAGCCGATGACCATGACCATCGAGGAGGGCCGCGAGCTGGTGCGGACGATGGAGCGGCTGGGCACGGTCTACCAGTGCGGGCATCAGCGGCGCAGCGTGGACTCGTACCGATTCCAGGTGGAGATCGCGCAGAGCGGCTTGATCGGCCGCGTCCACACCGTGGAGATGCAGATGTGGGAGAACCCGGTCTTGCAGCCCCAGGCGCCGCAGCCGGTGCCCACCGGGCTGGACTACGACATGTGGCTGGGGCCGACGCCGTGGTGCCCCTATATCCCCGCGCGATTCAACGGGTGGAACTACTTCTGGGACACCGGCGGCGGCACGCTCATCGCGATGGGCTGCCATTACACCGATATCGCCCAGTGGGGACTGGATGCCGATGACACCGGACCGGTGCACTACGAGGGGCTCGCCGAGTTCATACCGGGCAACTTCGCCGACACGCCCGTGCGATGCCGCGTGGACTGCACGTATGCCGACGGACGCAGGCTCGTGATGTGGGTGCGGGGTCAGTTCGCCCAGCGTTATATCCGTTTCATCGGCGATGAGGGCTGGATCCAGGTGGATGACGATACGAACGTGGTGACGGCCGAGCCGCAGAGCCTGCTGAAACGGCGGGCGGTGTCGGCCAAGAGCTGGGCCGATCCGGGCGGCCATATCGGTGACTTCCTGCGGTGCATCAAGACCCGCCGCGAGACGATCTGCTCGCCGGAGAAGTCCCATCGCGCCACGACCATCGGGCACATCGCCAACCTGTGTTTGCGGCTGGGTCGGGATCTGATGTGGGACCCCAAAACGGAATCGTTCCCCAACGACGCCGAGACCGATCGCATGCGCCGTCGCCTGATGCGGGCGCCCTGGCACTTTTAGCACCTCGCGCCGGATGGGACCGGCCGCCTTGTGCATGGAGCAGGAGAGGCACGAATGGAACGAATGAAGGTTCTAGCGCATGCCCTGGTCATGGCGGCGATGTTGGGCCTGCCGTCCGCGGGTATCGCGCAGCCGCTTGGGCGTGACGACGTGGACCGCCTCACGGTCGAACTGGCTCAATACGAATACGAAGCCGATCCGGCCATTCTGCGGAATATGGAACAAGCGCTGCGCCAGGCCCCGCCGGAGGTGCGCTCTCACCTGGTCGATCGACTGGTGGCGCTGGTGCGGTCGGAGGAGGCCACGCTTGCAGGTAAGCGATTCGCCTGCACGCAGCTCTGGTCGGTCGGCACGGAGGAGACGAGCCGCGAGATCGCCGGGCTGCTGGCCGATCCGGAAACGTGCGAGATGGTATGCTACGCGCTGGCGGGCCAGGAATCGCCGCGCGTCGATCAACTCCTGCGGGAGGTCCTGCCCGCCACCACGGGGCCCGCTCGTATGCAGATCATCGGGCTCTTGGGCCAGCGGGCCGATGCCGACAGTACACCGGTGCTGATCCAAGAGGCTCAGTCGGAGAACGAGTCCGTGGTCGCCGCCGCGGTGGCGGCCCTCGGTCGCACGGGCACTCTGGAGGCGGCCCGGTTTCTTCGGAATGCCCGGCTCAAGGCCGACGGGGAGGCCCGCGCGGATTTGAGCCAGGCATATATTGCCTGCGCGCAGGCGCTGGCGCGACGGGGCCACGCTGAGACGGCCCGTCAGATCTACCAGGAGCTGGCGAACGATCGCCGACACCCCTTGGACCAGCGGGCCGGTGTGCTGGGTTGGCTGGGACTGTGCGAGGGCCGGGTCGACGATCCCCTCCTGGATTACATGGCCCAGGGGCCCCCGCAGGTACGGGCCGTGATGATCGCGGCGGCCGGTCAACTGGCGGGTGAAGGAGTCACCACGCAATTGCTGGACCGGTTGAACGCCACGCCCCCGCAGGACGAGGTCCTACTGATCGAGGCCCTGGCCGAACGGGATGATCCACGCATCCGACCGGCCATCACGGGGCTTGCGGACAGTCCCAAAGCGGGGGTGCGACAAGCCGCCCTGCTGGCCCTGGCGAAGGTCGGCAACGATCAGTCCATCGCCGTCCTGGCCGATGCCCTGGATGGCTCGGAATCAGATCGCCAGGCCGCCATGACCGCGCTGCGACGCATCTGTTGTGACGGGTTCGAGAGTGCGTTGATAGAGGCCCTGAAACGGGCTGATGGATCCGCCCGTATCGCCTTGTTGGGGCTGGTTGGTGAGCGGCAGGTCACGGCAGCCGCCGAGGTGATTCTGCCGCTGGCGCTGGACGGTGACACGGAGACTCGAAAGGCCGCCCTGCGGGCCTTGGCGACGTTGGGCGGGCCCGAACACGGGCCGGCGCTGCTTCAGGGGTTCCTGGCCCATTATGATGCCGCCTTGGCCGACGAGGCCGCACGGACCCTGGCGGCGTTGGCGACGCAAGACCTTCAGGTCAAGCGCGACCGACACGTGTTCCAGGCGTGGAATACCGCGACGGACAGCGAGCACCGCGTGTTCTTGCTGCGGGTTCTGGCCAGGCTGGGCGGATCCGACGCGATGGCCGTGGTCCACTCGGCCTGTGACGATGCCGATCCGGCCGTCCGGGATGCGGCGATCCGCGACTTGAGCCAGTGGTCGGACCCGGCCGCCCTGCCCGTGCTGGCGGCGCTCGTCGAACGGACCGACGGTGCGCATCGCGTGCTGGCCCTGCGCGGTTACACGCGACTGGTGCGGTCCAGCCCGCCCGACTCCTGTGCCGAGACGGCGCGCACCCTGGCCTCGTTCCGACCGTATGCCCCGCAGGCCGCCGAGCAGCAATTGTTGCTCTCGGCCTTGGGCACATTGGACTGCGCAGAAGCGCTGGACATCGCGGCCGGTTTCCTGGATAATACCGCCGTCGTTCAGGAGGCGGCCCTGGCCACGGTGCAGATCGCCGAGCGGATCAAGGACCCGACGCCACAACAGGCGGCAGGTATTCGGAGCGTGCTGCAAGAGGTCCGGGCGGCGGCGGTGAACGCCGAGCTGATGACACGTGCCGAGCAGGTCCTGCAACGTCTCGGACCGAGCCCGGCGACGACTCCATAACCCATGGCAGGGGACGGATATGAAGATCGGAATGAATATGCTGCTGTGGACGCCCTACGTCACGCCGGAGTACTTCCCGCATTTTGCCCAGGTGCGCGAGATCGGCTTCGACGGCGTGGAGATTCCCGTTTTCGGCGTGGACGTGGAGCACTATCGGCAGGTGGGCCAGGCGATTGCGGACGAGCAGTTGGGCTGCACGGTGGTGTCCATCATCCCCGATGAGGCCCACAACCCCATCAGCCCCGAAGCGGCGCATCGGCAGGGCGCACTGGATTACCTGCGGGGGATTATCGACTGCTGTCAGGCGCTCGCCGCCGAGGTGCTCTGCGGTCCGTTGTATCAGCCGCTGGGGCAGTTCACGGGCACCGGCCCGACCGAATCGGAGAAGGCCCGCGCCGCCGAGGTGCTCCGCGCCGCCGCGGAGCACGCGGCGCAGGCGAACGTCGTCGTCGCCATCGAGCCGCTTAATCGCTTTGAGTGCTATTTCCTGAACACGCTGGCCGATGCGGCGAGTCTGGCCCGCCGGGTGAATCATCCGAATCTCGGCGTGATGTATGACACGTTTCACGGGAACATTGAAGAGAAGGATCCGGTCGGCTGCATCGCCGAGGCCGGGGACCTCTTGCGGCACGTGCATATTTCCGCCAATGACCGCGGCACGCCCGGCAAGGGGAGCATCCCCTGGGCGGGCATTTTCCGGGCGCTGCGGCGCAGCGGATACGATGGATGGATGACGATTGAGGCGTTTGGACGGACGATGCCCGACCTGGCGGCGACGACCAAGATATGGCGGGACATCAGCGCCGGTCCCGAAGAGGTCTGCGAGGTCGGCTACCGCACGATTCGCCACGGATGGGACAGCGCGGCCTGATTCCGTGAGAAGGATGAGTGCTTCATATCCAGGAGTGGATCAACGACGGCACGGAAACCGCTATCTGTGAACGCACCCGAACCGGAAAGGAGCCAAACATGAGTTCGGACACCTTCCCCAGACTGCACAACGCCATGTGGCCGGGATTGGTCGGCAAGGGAGACGAACCCGGCCAGGAACCGCCCATCAGCCTGAAGCGGATGTTGGAATTGACCGCGGCGGCCGAGGTGGACGGCCGGACGTTCGACGGCATTGACTACTTCCTGTTCCTGCCCCATACCGACCCGAACGCCGGCGACGATGAGCTCAAGAAGATCGCCGACATGATCGCGGAGTATGGGTTCAGCGTCGGCTCCCTGGTCGCCCCGGTCTGGCCCGGCACGGTGGGCGATACGGCGATGGGGGATGCCGCGGCCCGCGAGAGGTTTCTCGAGGCCGTGCGGATGGCGTGCCGGATCGCCGGGGTGTTCAACAAGCACGGCGTGCGGCGGTACGGCGTGATCCGGATCGATTCGGCGGAGTTCGGCGTCGAGAGGTGGCGCCAGAACCCGAAGGCCAACACCGCGAAGATCGCCGAGACGTTCCGCGAGGCGGCGAAGATCGCCGCCGATCATGGTGAGCGGCTGGCGGCCGAGGGGGAGATCTGCTGGGCCGGCCTGCATAGCTGGAAGGACATGCTTGACCTGCTGGAGGCGGTGGGCATGCCCGAAGCCTTGGGCTTCCAGGCGGATATGGCCCACACGTACCTGTACCTGATGGGGTACAACGCCCCGGAGCACGCCTTGTTGCAGCCGGGCTATTCAGAGGAAGAGTTCTACGCGGCCTACGAAACGATGGTCGACAAGTTGCGGCCATGGACGATCGACTTCCACGTCGCGCAGAACGACGGCGAGGTGCACGGCGCCGGCTCGCACGACAAAACGGGCAAGCACTGCCTGCCCAACGATCCGAACGGCAAGCTCGACATCGTCCGCTGCGCCGGCTACTGGCTCAAGGACGCCCCCTCGCGCGGCATTCGGCATATCTGTTGGGACGGCTGCATGTTCCCCAACGCGGTGCTCGAATCGCCGGAGACGTGGAACGCGATCCTGGACGTGATGCTCAAGGTGCAAGCGGCGCACGGGTGGACCGCCTGATTTCGAGTGGACGACAGGTGCCGCGCACCGACGTTGCATGGATACGGACCTTAGATATGAGGAGTCATGACCATGGGAAAACCGTTGAACATCGGACTGATCGGCTACGGTTTCATGGGCCGGACCCATTCGAACGCCTACAGCCAGGTGACCCATTTCTTCGACGTGCCGTACACGCCCGTTCTGAAGACGGTGTGCGGCCTGGAGGAGGACAAGGCCAAGGCCTTCGCCGAACAGTGGGGCTATGCGTCCTACACGACGGACTGGCGAAAGGTCATCGAGGATGAATCCATCGACGTGGTGGACATCTGCGTGCCTAACAACATGCACGCCGAGATCGCCATCGCCGCGGCCCAGGCGGGCAAGGCCATCCTCTGCGAAAAGCCGCTGGCGATGAACGCCGCCCAAGGCCGCGAGATGGTCCAGGCGGTCGAGAAGGCCAAGGTCGCGAACCTGGTGTCGTTCAACTACCGCCGCGTCCCCGCCGTGACCCTGGCCAAGCAACTGATCGACAGCGGCCGGCTGGGCCGGATCTTCCACTATCGCGCCAATTTCCTCCAGGACTGGACGATCTCGGCCAAGGTGCCCCAGGGCGGCATGGCCACGTGGCGGCTGGACGTCAAGGCCGCGGGCTCCGGCGTCGTCGGCGACCTGCTGGCCCACTGCATCGACACGGCCATGTGGCACAACGGTCGGATCGGCGAGGTCTGCGCCGTGACCGAGACGTTCGTCAAGGAGCGGTTGAACGTGGACACGGGCAAGGTCGAGCCGGTCGGTATCGACGATGCGTGCACGTTCCTGTGCCGGTTCGACAACGGCTCGCTGGGCAATTTCGAATCGACCCGCTACGCCCGCGGCCACAAGGCCCTGTATACGTTCGAGATCAACGGGGAGCACGCCTCCATCGCCTGGGACCTGCACGATCTGCACCGGCTGGAGTACTTCGACCACCGTGACGAATCGATTGTGCGGGGCTGGCGGAGTATCCACGTGACCGATGCGGATATGCCCTACATGGACAAGTGGTGGGTGCCGGGTCTGCAAATCGGTTATGAGCACACGTTCGTCCATCAGGCGGCCGACTTCCTGAGCGGCATGGCCTCGGGCAAGCCGGCCGGTCCTACGTTCCGCGAGGCTCTCGAGACGCAGTGCGTGTGCGACACGGTGCTGGCCTCGGCCGCCGAAAGGGCGTGGAAGAAAGTATCCTACTAACCGCAGGAGAGGAAGACGACTATGGCAACTGCATCGCAGGCCGCACGGGCCCTGGAACAGGGGCAGGGGATTCTCCGGCTGGCGCCGAACTGGGTGCCGCGATCGTTTTGCGTCCCCGGACGCCGCATCAAGCTGCATCCGGACGACTATTACGCCCTGGGGGGCGAGCGGGGCGGTATTGATGAACGATGGTTCTCCTCAACCACGCCGGCCGATAACGGCCCGCTGACGGCGCCGAACGAGGGCCTGAGCTTCGTGGTGTTCGAGGACGGCGGCAAGACCGAGCAGTTCCTGCTGCGCGACGCGATCGACACGCTCAAGGGCGAGCTGATCGGCGAGCGAGTTTGGAAGGCGCACCAGCGCTGGCCGATGTACTCCAAGTTCTTCGACAACAAGGGGGCCCTGCCGCACCACATCCACCACCGGGATGAACAGGCCAAGCTGACCGGCCAGCTCGGCAAGCCCGAGGCGTACTACTTTCCACCGCAGGTGAATAATTACGGCGGGGATTTTCCGTATACGTTTTTCGGACTGACCCCCGGGACGACGCGGGAGCAGGTCCGCCGCTGCCTGGAGGACTTTATCACGGGCGACAACAAGATCACCAACATCAGCCAGGCGTATCGGCTGGAGGTGGGCACCGGGTGGGACGTGCCGCCGGGCGTGCTGCACGCGCCGGGCAGTCTGTGCACCTACGAGCCGCAGAAGGCCTCGGACGTGTTCAGCATGTACCAGTCGCTCACCGGCGATCAGGTGGTGCCCAAGGAACTGCTCTGGAAGGATACCCCGCCGGACCGGATGAACGACGTGGACTGGCTTTTGGAGGTGATCGACTGGGAGCTGAACGTCGACCCGAACTTCAAGGCGAACCGCTTCATGCGGCCCCGTCCCGTGCGACCGGTTGAGGAGATGAAGGCCGACGGGTACATCGAGCACTGGATCTGCTACAAGTCCTCGGCGTTCAGCGCCAAGGAACTGACGGTCCTGCCCGGAGCGACCGTGACGATCCGCGACGCCGCGGCCTATGGGATGATTATGATGCAGGGGCACGGGACGATGGGCGTCTGGGACATCGAAACGCCCACGATGATCCGCTACGGGCAATTGACGCACGACGAGTTCTTCGTGAGCGAATCGGCCGCCCGGCAAGGCGTGAAGATCGTCAACCCCTCCAAGACGGACCCGATCGTCATGCTCAAGCACTTCGGCCCGGAGAACCCCGACTTGGTATTGGAC
>Ga0209614_1002305_pt1 | contig 12805 bp, 11 predicted proteins | sample BlaSprsedimmetaG_FD_185484 | JGI IMG/M metagenome (GOLD analysis project Ga0209614, IMG submission 185484) | Hot spring sediment bacterial and archeal communities from California, USA to study Microbial Dark Matter (Phase II) - Blank Spring... ... | reverse complement strand
CTCATTAAGCCCCAATCGCCGATAACTTACACCTTCCATCTCTAACGCCTCCCTTCAATATCCACCATAGAATACCAAAGTGTTGCGCTAGATTCTTGAGCCTAAGAAGGTTTTAAAAAATTGACTTAAACTATTTAGTGGGTTCCTGCCCTAAAGCGTCCTTGCGGCTGAGGCGTATTTTCCCCTGCTTGTCCACCTCAAGCACTTTTACCTTAACCTCGTCGCCTTCCTGAAGGACGTCAGTGACCTTGTTGATTCTTTCTTTGGCGATTTGCGATATGTGCAATAAGCCTTCCGTGCCGGGCAAAATTTCCACAAAGGCGCCGAAATCGACAATTTTCTTTACCGTGCCGCTGTATATTTTACCAACTTCCGCTTCTTCCGTCAGCCACTTGACCATGGCTACGGCGCGTGCCGCTGCTTCAGCGTCGGCCGAGGCAATGGTTACGGTGCCGTCATCTTCTACATCAATTGTGACGCCCGTTTCGCTGATAATCTGCCGAATATTTTTGCCGCCTGAACCAATAACCGTTCTTACCTGGTCTTCTTTGACTTTGATTGTTGTGATCCTTGGAGCGTAAGTGGAAATATCAGGACGCGGTGCAGCTATTGTTTCGCGCAATTTGTTGATAATATGAATCCTGCCTTCACGTGCCTGATCAAGAGCTTTTCTTAATATTTCTTCGGTCAGGCCGTCAATTTTTATATCCATTTGCATGGCAGTAACGCCTTTTTCCGTACCGCAAACTTTGAAATCCATGTCTCCGGCATGGTCCTCGTCACCGAGGATATCGGATAAAATGACAACTTCATCACCTTCTTTCAGAAGCCCCATGGCGATACCCGCGACCATGTTTTTTACCGGAACACCGGCGTCCATTAAAGACAGACTTCCTCCGCATACCGTAGCCATGGAAGAAGAGCCGTTGGAAGAAAGAATTTCCGAGACAATCCTTATTGTATAAGGAAATTCTTCGGGAGACGGCAAAACAGGCACAATCGCTTTGCGTGCCAGTGCCCCATGGCCGATTTCCCTTCTGCCGGGACTGCGCAGGAATTTTGCTTCTCCCACGCAGTAAGGCGGGAAATTATAATGCAGCATGAATGTTCTCATTTCCTCGCCGCCCACGTAATCCATGCGCTGTTCGTCCGAAGACGTACCCAGGGTGAGCGCGACCAATGCCTGCGTTTCACCACGGTTAAATAAAGCGGAACCATGGGCGCGCGGCAGCACGCTTATATCCGCGCTGATGGGGCGGATGTCCGAAGAAGTTCTGCCGTCGATTCTCCTTTTCTCTGTGACAATCATATCGCGCAGAATACGTCTTTCTAATTCCTCTATGATTTCCGCCGTGGCGGCGCACAATACGGCATCATCACCCCCGATATTTTTAATTGTCTGCTCTCTGACTTCGCTCAGCTTGGCGTAACGCTCCAGCTTTCGCGGTATGTTATAGGCTTGAGTCAGTCCGGCCAGAGCTTCGGTGCTGACACGCGCGAACAGTTCTTCGTCAGGCTTTTTTTCTTCCACATGTCTTTTATCCTTGCCGATGGATTCACGCATTTTATCCTGCAGGTCGATTATCGGGCGAACGGCTTCCATGCCGAAATTGATGGCATCGATGATGACGTCTTCAGCCACTTCCCACGCATCGCCTTCCATCATGACCAGTTCGACATCATAGGGACGTCCGGATTTAGAAGGCGTAACTTTTCTGCCGACCATGAAAATATTTAATTCGCTTTCCTGCATTTTTTCGGCAGATAGATTGCAGACAAGCTCTCCGTTGATTTTGCCGACGCGCACGCCCGCGATAGGACCTTTGAAGGGGACATCCGATATACTGAGCGCGGCAGAAGCTCCCAGCATCGCCGTCACATCGGAATCATTTTCCCTGTCGACGGAAAGAACTGTAGCTATCACCTGCGTTTCGAAAAAATATCCCTTCGGAAACAAAGGACGGATTGATCTGTCAATGATACGCGAAGTTAAAACTTCTTTTTCATTCGGACGCCCCTCTCGTTTAAAGAAACCGCCGGGAATTTTTCCCGCGGCAAATGTCATTTCCTGATAATCCACCGTCAAGGGGAGGAAATCAATCCCCTGTCGAACCGTTTTTAAAGAAACTACTGTAACTAAAACTACTGTGTCTCCATAATAAACCAAAACAGAGCCATCAGCCTGGCCGGCGACATAATCTGTTTTTATAGAAACATTGCGCCCGGCGAAATCTGTACTAAACATATTACTCATTTATTTTTTCCTCCATTTAAAATCTCAAAAAGATGGTAACCGGGAAGTTCCCGGCGTAAAACACCACTGCCGCCGAAGCGAAGTCGCATCAATGTCGGTTTCCGGCAAGCCATCGTCTGATGATGTGCTACTTTTATTTTCTGAGTCCAAGACGTTTAACTACTTTACGATACCGCTCGACGTCGTTATTCTTGATATAATTAAGAAGCCTTCTTCTTTGGCCGACTAATTTCAGCAAGCCGCGACGTGAATGGTGGTCTTTCTTGTGCGCTTTGAAGTGCTCAGTCAAGTATTCGATTCTGGCACTCAAAAGCGCTACCTGGACTTCGGGCGAACCCGTGTCCTTTTCGTGAAGCTGATAATCCTTGATTAATGTCTTTCTTTTTTCCAAACTTAACACTCTCTTTCCTCCTCACTGACTAATCCATTTATTGCATGAATTTATTTTTATTAATTGCTAAAAACCCTGACAATTTTTGCTGCCGGCGTTTTTTCGTCTGATTGCGCAAACGTCTCCGGCCCGGCGGTAAACTGTGCCAGGGCCACCAGTTTTCCCTCGTTATTGATAAACTTTATCATATCTCCGGGTGTAAGAAAAGGCACAACATGCCGCTTCATCATTTCTGCCGTAGGCTGTATGCCCTGGCGCAATTTTATGACAAAATTATCATCAACCTCAATAACTTTCGCCAAAGGCAATAATTTTTCCATGGGCAATATTTTTTCCAAAAACTCCGTTTTTTTACTCATTCTTTTATCATTGGTTGCCCTGCCATTAGTGAGGGAAACCGCCATTTCTTCGGAAAAAAAACCGCTGCGCAGGCGCCGCAAATCGGATAAACACGCTCCGCAGCCCAGCTTTTCTCCGATATCCGAACAAAGCGCTCTGATATATGTTCCTTTCGAGCAGGTTACCCGGAAAGTCACGCGCGGCCAGGATATATTGTCCACAGCGATATTAAATATTTCCGCATCCCGCAACGGGCTTTCGGGGAAAATGCCGCTGCGTGCCCATTTATATAAAGGTTTGCCGCGATATTTTACCGCAGAATAAGCAGGCGGACTCTGTTTTATTTTTCCGGCCATCTGGGCCAAGGCCAGGCGTATTTCCCTTTCGGGCAAAACTTTATCCGATTCGGCAATAATTTTTCCGCTGCTGTCCAAAGTATCCGTCTTTACACCCATAAGCATTGTTGCCAGATATTCCTTTTCCTCAGCGGCCAAAAAGCCGGCCAGCTTGGTTGCTTCGTTCAGGCACACGGTAAGAACACCTGTGGCCATGGGGTCCAGCGTGCCGGTGTGCCCTGCTTTTTTCGCGCCGACGATTTTTTTAACTTCTCTTACGACATCGTGGGACGTCTTTCCCGGCGGCTTATCTATTATTAATGCACCGTTCATAAATTACCGCGTTTCTTTTATTCCCCGGAGAATTTCCATCTTGACGGTTTCGATGTCGCCTTTTATCCGGCAGGCTGCGGCATTCATATGACCGCCACCTCCGAATTTTTTCGCTATTTTTTCCACATCTACCTTGTCTTTGGAGCGCAGGCTGAGTTTGAAGTAATCATTTTCCATCTGTGTGTATAAAATCGATATGGAGATTCCTTTTACCGAACGAGGTATATCCACAAGGCCTTCTGTGTGCTCATAAGACGCACCTGTTTCCCTCATCGCGCTTTGCGTGACAACTAATGAGCCTACTCTATTTTCAAAATCCAAAAACAATGTTTCCAGCGTTTTTTTGAGCAATCTGATTTTTGCCGGGGAATCGCTTTCGTAAATATTTTCAGATATCCATTGCGGATCAGCGCCATTTTCCACCAGCCTGCTTGCCGCCCAAAGTGTGTTTTTGCTGGTGTTGGAATATCGAAACCCTCCAGTGTCGGTAAGGATGGCCGCGTACAGGTTGGTGCAGATATCCTTGTTCATTTTACGGCTCATTTCTTCAAACAGCCGGAAGATAAGTTCCCCGGTGGAGCTTGCCCGGCCATCCCATAGTTTCAGCGGAGAAAAGCCATTGTTGGAAATATGGTGGTCAATATTAATAAGTTTATTTGCTTTGCAAATTTCTCCGGCTTTGTCACCGATACGTTCCAGTTCACTGCAATCCAGAACGAAGGCGGCGTCAAATTGTTTAACGTCAGCGAGTTCATGGACGATATTTTCTGCCGCCGGCAGGAAGCGGTAATGGTCAGGCGTTTCATCCTGGTTGTAGATGACCGCTCTTTTGCCCATATCTTTAAGCACCAGATAAAGCGCAAGTTCCGAGCCCAGAGCATCACCGTCGAGTTTGATGTGCGACGTGATGAGAAAATTTTGTCCTTCTTCTATCGTTTTTATAATTTCTTTAATCATTTTTTTCTTCCGACTGCGCAATAGTCGCCAATATTCTGTCAATGCGGCTGCCGTACCCGAATGATTGGTCATGAATAAAACTGATTTGAGGAACAAATCGCAGCTGCAGCCGCCTTCCTAGTTCCCGCCGCACAAAAGCCATTGCCTTGTCCAGTCCCGTGAGCATTTCCGCCGAGCATTCATCCTTGCCCATTTCCACAAAATAAATTTTCGCGTTGCGCAAATCATCAGTGACTTTTACGGAAGTAATGGTCATGGCATGCACGCGGGGGTCTTTAACATCCTTTAAAAATATGTCGGATATCTCGGCCATGATTTGTTCAGCCACTCTGTCCGCTCTTTTAAAATTCATTGGTATTTACCTTTGTCGTTATACACTTCCTCTTCCGGAAAACCGGAAACAACCATTATTTCTATCTTGCTGTCCAGTATTTCGGCCCCACGAATGCGCTCAATGAATTTGAGCAGATAATCCACTTTTCCATTCACATAACGTGAATCATTGCCCACGCAGGCAAAACCGATTTCGGCGAACGTGTGATTGTCGAGCCTGCCCACTTGAGCGATGGAGACGTTAAATTCGTTTTGCGTCCGCTTTATAATTCTTTTTAAGACGTTTCTTTTTTCTTTTAAAGAGCCGCTTTCCTCGATGCGCAGGCTTATTATTCCGTAACCGATAACCATAGATGTCTATCCGGAGTAACTATTATCCGGTTTACTTAAAGTTTTCTTTCTACCTTTTCGGTTATATAAGCTTCGATAATGTCGCCCAGATGCAAATCGTTGAAGCCGTCGATGCCGATGCCGCATTCGAAACCCGCCAGCACTTCCCGGGCGTCGTCTTTGAATCTCTTCAAGGATGACATTTTCCCGTCGAAGACGATGACGCTGTCACGCACCAGTTTGACACCGGCATTGCGCGTTATTTTTCCATCAGTGACGTGGCAGCCCGCGATTGTGCCGATTTTGGATACTTTGAATAATTCGCGAATTTCCGCCCGTCCCTGCACGGTTTCTTTGTATTCAGGTTCCAAGAGCCCTTCCATTGCGTCTCGTATATCCGAAATAACGTTGTAAATAATATTATAAAGTTTGATATCCACTTTTTCCTGTTCGGCTATCTCCATCACTTTCGCGTCGGGGCGGACGTTGAATCCGATAATAATAGCGTTGGACGCGGAAGCCAGCATAACATCTGTTTCGCTGATGGCGCCTGCTGAACTGTGAATTATTTTCAGTCTGATGTCGTCGGTGGAGAGCTTGTTTAAGGCATCGGCAATGGCTTCAATCGATCCGCGGACATCCGCTTTGATGATAACGTTGAAATCTTTCACGCCTTCCTTTATTTTCTGATAGAGTTGTTCCAGGGTGATTTTGGAAGAGGCGGATAGTTCTTTTTCTCTTGTTTTCCTTGTCCAATATTCGGCGATGTTTCGCGCTTTCTTTTCATCGTCAACTCCGAAGAACTCGGCGCCAATCTGCGGTACACTGGAAAAACCGATGACTTCCACGGGCATGGAAGGACCAACTTTCTTGACGCGCCGGCCCTGATCATTAATCATCGCCCGCACGCGACCGTACTCGGTTTTGGAAACGAAGGAATCATTTTCTTTGAGCGTGCCTTCCCGGATTAAAACCGTTGCTACCGGGCCGCGTCCTCGGTCCAGTTTGGATTCAATGATAATGCCCTGGGCGGGAATGTCCGGATCGGCTTTCAACTCCATGACATCGGCCTGCAGCAGAATCATTTCCAGGAGTTCCTCGATTCCCTGTTTCTTTTTGGCGGATACCTCGCAAAAAATTGTGTCGCCGCCCCATTTTTCGGATATCAGGGCGTGTTCGGAAAGCGCTTGCTTGATTTTGTCCGGGTCGGCTCCGGGCTTGTCAATTTTGTTGACCGCCACGATAATGGGTACTCCCGCGATTTTGGAATGATTGATGGCTTCTATCGTTTGCTCCATCACTCCGTCATCCGCTGCGACAACCAGAACTACAATATCCGTAACGCGCGAGCCTCTTGCCCGCATGGCGGTAAACGCTTCATGCCCGGGCGTGTCGAGGAAAACAATATCGCGGTTGTTAATGTTTACATGATAAGCGCCTATCGCCTGTGTGATTCCGCCGGCTTCGCCGTCAATCACGTTGGATTGTCTGATCGCGTCCAGTAGAGAAGTCTTGCCGTGATCGACATGTCCCATGATCGTAACCACCGGGGCGCGTGGCATGAGATTTTCGGGAGACGCCGCAACTTTCAAGACAGATTCATCAAACTCAACCTCTGTTTTTTCCACCTGAAACTGAAATTCACTGGCGATCAGAGAGGCGATATCGTGATCGATAGATTGGTTGATGGTGGCCATGACACCCATGGCAATTAATTTATTGATGACCTCACTTGCTTTTACGCCCATTCTTTTTGCCAGGTCGCTTACGGAAATTGTTTCTCCGATTTTCAGGCGCCTTTTAATCGCTTTGGGCGTGGTTATTTCTGTTTTTTTCATCTTGACGGGTGCAGATTTTTTATTATCCCGCCATTTGCTAAATACTACTTCTCTTTCTTCGTCTTGTTTCCTCAGTTTCTTTTCGCTTTTCTTTTCCAATACTTTGCGTCGAGGAATTACCTTTTCCTCTTCAATAAACACTTCCACAGTGCCCTTGCCTTTTTTTCTGGGCTTTTCAATTTCTTTTTTCACAGGCTTTTCCGGCGGCGCGACAATTATCTTTTCGGCAGGTTTTACGAAAGCTTTCGCCGGCGTTTCCTTTGCCGTCTTGGGCCTGGTAATTTTTTGTTCATCCGTGGCGGGAGTTTTGGCTAAAATGTCTGCCGGTCGCTTAGGCAGCGGTTTTTCTTCTTCTATTTTTTTCGTTTTCTTTTCGGATGTCACGTCAGGGGCGGATTCGGCAGGCGGATGCCCGGGTGCTGCTTTTTTCTCTACAGTTTCCGGTGCTGCTTCCTTTGGTTCAGCTGAATCTTCCGCTTCTTCGGGCGGCAGTGGCGGTTCCTCCTTGCGCACGGCGCGGCGGCGGATAACCGTTGATTTTATCCTTTTTTCGACAATCTGGCGGGAACCGCCGGCAAGCACAGCTTCCTTTATCCTCTCTACGTCGTCCTGCTCCAAAGTGCTGGAATGGGATTTGACGGTAATTCCCATTTTTTCCATGCGCTCAATGAGGTCTTTGCTCTCCAGGCTCAGTTCCTTGGCTAATTCATGAACTCTCTTTTTCGCCATGCGTAAAAACTCCCTAAATTAAACATTGTTTTGCAAATCCGGTTTTTTTGTCTGCCGCCGCACTGTCCAAAATCTTACCTGCTTCTTCTATCAGGTGCAAAGCTGTTTTCTCGCCGACCCCCGGAATTAAAGACAGTAATTCCGGCTCTGCTACCGCAATCATGGCAAGGCTTTTGATTCCATTATCCATGAGCTTTTGCGCCATCGAAGGGCCCACGCCGGGCAGCTTTGTTAAATCTGTTTGCCCTTCTGCTACTTCCTGTGTGACCATTGTTTCGCTTTTCGCGTCAATTTTCCAGCCGGTCAGTTTTACCGCCAGGCGGACATTTTGCCCGTTTTTCCCTATGGCCAAAGAAAGCTGATCGTCCGGAACAATAACCGTCATCGTACGGTTTTCATCGTCAACTAAGATGCGGTTCACTTTCGCCGGCGACAATGCGCTGCTTACATATTTTGCCGCGTCGTTGGTATAGGGAATAATATCTATTTTTTCCCCGCGCAACTCTTGCACGACGCTTTGCACGCGCGAGCCTCTCATGCCCACGCAGGCGCCGACCGGATCGATATCCTTGTCCCTGGCCTGGACGGCAATTTTACCACGTCTGCCCGGTTCTCTCGCGACGCTGACAATATCAATAAGTCCTTCGGATATTTCCGGCACTTCCAGTTCAAACAGGGTTTTTAAAAACGAGGGATGCGTGCGCGATAGTATTATCTGCGAACCTTTGGTGTTTTTCTTTACATCAATGATGTAGGAGCGGATTCGTTCTCCCCGTTTGTAGGTTTCGCGGTGAATCTGCTCCGACGGCGGAACAACTCCTTCCGCGCGCCCCAGGTTGACAACGATGCTGCCTCCTTCAAAACGCTGGACGAAACCGGTTAAGATTTCGCCTTTGCGGTCTTTGTATTCTTCAAAAATATTATCCCGTTCCGCGTCTTTAACGCGCTGAATAATTATCTGTTTAGCCATCTGCACGGCGATGCGGCCGAAGGAACTTGTGTCAATCTTCATCCCCAGGCTGTCTCCCGGTTCCGCGCCTTCGTCGAGATTTTTTCTTGCTTCTTCCTTGGAAATTTGCGTTTCCGGATCGAGTACTTTATCCACAACCGTCTTGAACTGAAAAACTTCGATTTCGCCCGCCTCGTCGTTGTAATGGGCTTCGATATCAACATTTTGTCCGAGCTTTTTGCGTGCTGCCGTGAGCATTGCCGCTTCCAGTGCCTCGGTGATGGTTTCTTTTTCAATACCTCTATCCTTACCCATCTGTTCTATCAGACGTTTAAGTTCTGGCAACATTTACAAATTCCTCCCTTATCTTTCGGGCAATGCCGCGTCTCATTATTGTCGACAGACATTGATTCCTTGTTTTATGTCATTTTTTTCGGCAAGATTTGCCTTGGTTATTTCTTTTCGGGGAATCCGGTAAGTTTTCCCGGCAACCTCCATTAAGGCGAATTTTTCACCATTTTCTTCAACATAGTCCAGAAGGACGCCGCGAAAATTTTTCAAGCCGTCAATTTTTACGCCAGCTTTGATGTTCACAGCGCAATTTTTATATTTTAAAAAATCCGTGTCGCGCGATATCGGCCGGTCAATGCCCGGAGAAGAAACTTCCAGCGTGTACGGGCTGTCGATTAAATCATTGACATCGAAGATATCTCCCAACTGGTTGCTTATGTTTGTACAGTCATCCAGCGTCACGCCGCCTTCCTTATCCAGATAGAGTCTGATTATCCAGCGGGTGTGCAGTCTGACACACTCGACATGAATCAGCTCCATCCCTTCCGAGGCGACTACGGGTTCGGCAAACTGCCGGATTTTCTCCTTTAAATCAAAATCCATAAAAGACCAGAAAATAAAAAAGTGGGCAGGTGCCCACTCATCAATACACAATCATCGATGGCTTACTGATACGTACCATAGTACTTCCAGCAATGCAAGCGGAAAGTAAGGGAAGGCGCGGCGTACTGATAAACAAAAATGGAGCGGGCGATGGGGCTCGAACCCACGACGTCCAGCTTGGGAAGCTGACATTCTACCGCTGAATTACGCCCGCTCTGTGAGGAGAAATCTTATTCAAGCGCTTCTGTTTGTCAAGGTGTTTTTGCCTGGCCGGCAAGGGAGAGTTAAATATCTCTGCTTATCCTTTTGACGATACACAGATTTCCAATATCCGATCCACGTTAAAGCGGCGATTTTCCTTACGTGTCAGGCAATAGGCGTCCATTCCGACAAATGGATGTCCGCTGTATTCCATTTCTCCGACAAACAGCGGACGGATTGTGCGTCGCGATTTTTCATCCTTTGCTTTCAAATAAAGAATTTCCAGATTTTTCTTTTCTTTAATCGCTTCATGAATAATCCGCAATTTATCATCGTGAGACCATTTTTGCTCTGATTTATCGTATTGCGTGCGTGTAATAAATTTTACGATATGCCAGTCCATCAGAATATGGCTTTTCTTCAGCGGCTGCTTCAGAACTATTCCCGCAAGCGATGTGCAGCGGGAAAGCGCCACATACATCTGTCCGTGGGCGAAAGTGCCGCGTCCCACATCAATAATAACATTTTCGAAGGTTTTTCCCTGACTTTTGTGAATCGTGACCGCAAAAGCCAATCGCACCGGATATTGGGTGAACGAGCCGACATCTTCGGAACGAAGCTCATCATTTTTTAAAAAGAAACGGTAGATTTTCCAGGTATAGGGGCTGATTTCCACCGCTTCGCCGTTATCCAGTTTGGCGGCAATTATCTCTTCGCCTTCGTCATCTTTTTTGAATCCCGTTATTTTGCCGATGGTGCCGTTAATCCAGCGGCCATAGGTATCGTTATTCAAAAGCATTATCTGTGCGCCCTTTTTAAGATTTAATTCCAGGGCTGTGGGCAAATATTCTTTATCGAATTCGCCATCGATTATACCTCGCGCTTTCCATATTTTACCGGGAAGCTTAGCCAGTTGTTCCTCGTTAATGCTATCAGCCAAGTCATTAGTGCTGGTCAAAGAAAGATAAAAAGCGCCGGAGGGGGCGGTAAACTGAGCGTCATGACGCTTGTTTAACAGCGCCAAATCATCATCAGTTACTGTGCGGTTACGGATAGCGTTGAGCAGGCGGATAAATTCGTTATCCTTCTGGCGATAAACTTTTTCCAGTTCGACAAATTCCATATCCAGTTGTTCCATGACATTGGCGCTGAAAAAATAAGGGCTGCTATAGTGCGACCGGAAAATTTCGCGCTCCTGGCTTGTGACCACGGGCGGCAGCTGATACAGATCGCCGATGAAAATCATCTGCACGCCGCCGAAAGGACGTTTGGAATTGGGGCCGTTGAGGCGCAGAAATTTATCCACACAATCCAGCAGATCAGCCCGCACCATGGAAACTTCATCAATGATAATCGTGGTAAGCTTTTTGTAGATTGTCGGTTTTTCTTTTTGCGCGTTCTTTTTCTTTTTAATTGACGCGGGAGTCACATTCGGCTTGAAATGAAAAAAGGAATGAATTGTTTGCCCGCCGACATTAACGGCGGCAACACCCGTCGGCGCCAGAATAACGGCGTTTTTCTTAGTGTTATTATGAAAATAATTAAGCAGCGTTGATTTGCCGGTGCCCGCCCGGCCGGTGATGAAGATATTTTTGTCCGTCTTTTCCATCATATCCAGCGCATGCAGGAACTCGGGATTAAAATCAATCGCCACAGGTTTTGCTGTTTTATTCATAATTTTCCTTATCAGGTGTTCGGTGAAGCGGCTTTACCGCTGCCCTGCAGTGCATCCAGCGGGCTTTTCGGCGCGTGCGACATATCCCGTAGCACATGCGTGTAAATCATCGTTGTTTCAACGTTCTTGTGGCCTAGCAGTTCCTGAACCTCCCGGATATTAACCCCGTTCATCAGCATATGCGTCGCAAAACTATGCCTCAGCGTGTGGCATCCAACCTTTTTAGCGATTCCGGCTTGTTCTGCCGCACGCTTCACCGCTTTTTGCAAGACGGATTCGAGCACATGATGACGCATGACTTTGCCGGAACGCGGGTCGCGTGATCTTTCTTTGGCGGGAAAAACCCACTGCCAGCCCGTTTGCTTGGCTGCCTTGGGATATTTTCTGCCCAGCGCTTCGGGAATATAAACCTCGCCGAACCCTTCCTCAAGTTCTTTATGATGGAGAGACTTTACCGCCGCAACTTGCTTGAGCATCTCGTCACGAATGTTTTTGGGCAGAATAGTCGTCCTGTCTTTTCCACCTTTGTCTCCCCGGACAAAAATAAGATTCTGCCCGAAGTCAATATCCTGAATGCGCAGGCGAAGGCATTCCATCAATCGCATCCCGCTGCCATAGATTAGCTTTGCCATAAGCGCCGGCTTACCCTCCATAACGGAAAGAAGGCTCTGAACCTCACTTTGCGTCATGACGGTAGGGGGACTTGCTGATCGTTTGCTTCGCGCCGGGGTAATCTTGCCCTGCAGGTCAATATCCAACACATGCTTGTAGAGGAAAACTATCGCGTTTAGCGCCTGTCTTTGCGTTGAGGAACTTACTTTGTCTTCGGTAGCCAGATGGGAAAGAAACGCCTCCACATCTTTTGCCCCAAGAAGCTTGGGATGGGTTTTCCCACCAAAGTAATGGATATAACGAAGAATCCATTGACAATAAGTCTGCTCTGTGCGATACGCATAGTGGTGATAGCGAAGGACCTCTCGAACTTGGTCCATTAATTTGAGATTTGGGTTGGGACGGAACTTCGGTTTATTATCCGTGTTTTCCATATTTAGTAGCTAAATATCGCAATAAGTGGAATTTGGCAAGCGATTTGGTAATAAGTGGAAAATAATCTGGCCATTATTCCATGTTTAGTAGTTTAATATCATAATAAGTGGAAAATTATTCCATCTATATGCTCTGATATGATGGAACGTTTTCCGTCTATTACACTGATAGGACGGACCGCTCGCTAATGCTCGCTTGGC
>Ga0209614_1002304_pt1 | contig 12809 bp, 12 predicted proteins | sample BlaSprsedimmetaG_FD_185484 | JGI IMG/M metagenome (GOLD analysis project Ga0209614, IMG submission 185484) | Hot spring sediment bacterial and archeal communities from California, USA to study Microbial Dark Matter (Phase II) - Blank Spring... ... | reverse complement strand
GCCTCGGGCGTGATGCTCAATCTGCGGCGTATCTGGCGCTATCGGCAAGCAGAACGGGAAACAGCCCGAAAAAACCTCTGGCAGCCCCGTTCTACCCCGGTCCCCGCTATTTTTGGGCCGCGGTGGCGTGCGGTGCTGGCACACTGGTGGTCGCAGGTGTGCTGCGGCTGGGGCTTACCGACCCCGGCCTTCTCGTGTTAAAGTCCGACTTTTTTCGGCAGAGTCATGACTGACTCTACTGAAAAAAGTCGAAATGCGTGAGATGAGCCAAATTTATACACTACATGCGCCGATTTTTGATTTCTTGACCACAACATCTAGTGTGCTGTTTTAGCGTCCTCACCTTTTTTCAGGGGAGTCAAGAGGTAGTACATGAAAAACAAAACGGTCTTTGTCCATCCCCTGCTTTTTGCGATTTATCCGGTCTTGGATCTTTATTTCCAAGCGTCAGGTCTTCGCCAATTTCAGTTAACACATAGGGAAGCGCAATTACCTTGTTCTTTGCCTTGATATTTCAGAGAAGTCATCATGTTCCTTCGGTACACCACCGGGGATGAAAATGTAGGACAGGTTGCCAACCTGTCCTACGCTCAGGCTGTTTTCTAGGTAGATGGTATTTGGAGAATCATGCATGAAAGATAACAAGTTATTCATTCACCCTATACTATTTGCGCTTTATCCAATTCTAGAGCTGTATTTCAAACTCAGTAGCGAAATTCTTGTGCTAGATGTCTTTCGTCCTTTGTTTGTAGCGATCAGTGTCTCGACAGTGTTATGGCTACTTCTTCGCTATATGGTAAAGAATGGCGAACGGGCGGCTTTTATAGATACTCTGATAATTATCTTTGTGCTATATTATGGGGCGGTTCATCATGTGCTTTGGGATGTTTCTCTCGCTGGTTTTAGGATTGGACGCCATGAAATTTTGATCCCGTTTTGGTTTCTGATACTGGCCTTTTTGGGTAGTCCGTGGGTTTGGCAAAAATTTACTAATCCACGTTTTATCACACTTTTCTTGAACATCACATCTGCAACAGCATTGACTTTTTCTATATTGCGTTTTGGGTTTGTAAGAGTCGTTCAAGCCCAACAAGATGAAGTGGTAACACCTTCGGTCCAGGTAACGGTTGAGCCGGATGATTTTGTCATTCAAAATATCACCAGCGATGTGGATATTTATTACATCATCTTGGATGGGTATGGTCGCAATGATGTTTTGAGTGAATTATATACTATTGATAATCAGGAATTTCTTGATTTCTTGGACTCTCGAGGTTTTTACATAGCTAACGAGAGTCAGGCCAATTACATTCAGACTGCTCTATCGCTAGCTTCCTCACTTAACCTGGGCTATCTTGCTTCTTCAGCGCCAGAATCTGGAAGCCGACTTCCTCTGATGCAGTTGATTAATCAAAGTCGCGTGCGCCAGTTCTTGGAGCAGCAGGGGTATCAGGTCTTGGCTGTGGATAGTGGCTATGGCCCAACAAAAATTCCCAATGCTGATTCTTATCTTACGCCATCAAGTAATACTTTCTTGAATCAATTCGAAGCGTATTTGATAACTAATACTCCGTTAGTGTACTGGATGGATAAAGGTGATTTTGGCATTGTTCGTGTTGGACATGGAGAAAATCGAGCCTTAGTCACATATGCATTCGAGCAATTAGTTGAAGTTCCGCAACTTACCGGCCCAGAGTTTGTCTTCTTTCATATTATCTCGCCACATCCCCCTTTTGTCTTGGACCGAAATGGGAATTTTGTTGATCCTGGCCCACCATCTCTAGTGGGGTTTCTGGATGGTGATTTCTTCAGAGGTAGTACTGAAGATTACACTGTTGGTTACTATGAAAAGCTTCTCTATACAAATCAACAGATGCAAATCGTCATTGACGCGATTCTGGATAACTCAGCCACCCCACCGGTCATCATTGTGCAGGCGGATCACGGCCCTGGGGCATTGTTAAACTGGACTTCCCCTGAGCAGAGTTGCCTTTGGGAGCGTACTTCGATCCTGAATGCCTATTACATCCCAGGAGTGGATCCCGAAGTTCTATACCCCTCAATTTCACCGGTTAACTCGTTCCGGGTGGTGTTCAACACACTCTTTGATACCCAATTGCCGCTCTTGGAAGATCGTAGCTATTATTCTCCCTGGGCACGGCCTTATCAATTTGTTGAGCTAGGCCCTGAAGCGCAGACTCCCTGTACTTTACCTTGATGATGGTCAATCTATGAAGCCGCGTTTTTGGATAGTTCTATGCACTGTCGTGGGTTTGATTGTGCTCTCGCTCCCCTATGTACTGGCCTGGGCGCAGACGCCTGACGGCGCGCATTATCTCTGGAACTCCTACAATCCGCCCGATACCGATACCTATTTCGCCAAGATGCGCCTGGGCTGGCAGGGCGCGTGGCGCTTTACCCTGACCTTTTCTCCAGAACGAGGGCAGGGCGGCGCTTTTCTCAATCTGTTTTATATCGCGTTAGGCCATCTGGCGTGCGTGACCGGGCTGGCGCTTCCTGCGGTCTATCATGGCGCGCGGCTGTTAGCAGCGTTGGGATTGGCGCTCACTGTATGGCGCTTGAGCGCCCTGATGTTGCCGAACATCTCTTCCCGGCGCTGGGGGCTGGCCTTTGCCCTGTTGGGCGGCGGCATTGGCTGGGCCGCCGCTTATCTCAGGCCGCCGCCAACCGACCTATGGATTCCCGAAGCTTACGGCTTCTTGGGCGCGTTGACCAATCCCCATTTTCCGACCGCGCAACTGTTGCTGGCCCTGACCTTTTTCCTGACCCTGCGCTGGTTCTCCTCCGAGCGCCGTGGCTGGCAGCTTCTGGCCCTGGTTGGTGTGCTTATCGTGTTGAGCCTGGTGCAGGCCTTTGCCGTCTTGACCGTTGGCGGCGTGTGGGGCCTGCTGCTGTTGGAGCGCTGGCGCTCGCAACGGCGCTTCCCGTGGCGCGAAAGCCTGCTGTTGGGAGCGGTTGGCCTGTGCGGCCTGCTCTATCCGCTCTATGGCGTAGAGGCGGTGCAGCGCGACCCCGCGCTGGCCGCCTGGAACGCGCAGAACGTAACCCTCTCGCCGCCGTGGTGGAGCTGGGCGCTAGGCTACGCGCTGACGCTGCCCTTCGCCCTCTACGGCGGTTGGCGACTGTGGCGGATGGATCGCTCTGGCGGACGGTTGCTGGTGCTGTGGGCTATCGCGACATTGCTGGGGATCATGTTGCCCGTCTCCTTCCAGCGCCGTATGAGCCTGGGCTTGAGCCTGCCGCTGGGCCTGCTGGCCGGATGGGGCTGGACGCAGGTGCAGGCGCGACTCCCCCGGCGCCGCTGGGTGGCGCAAGGGGCGCTCATCATCTTGTTGCTGGCGACCCCCTTGTTGATGCTGTTGGCCGGCTTCCGTCAGCCGGGGCTGGCAGACTATCTCTACATTTCCCGTGGCGAGCGCGCGGCGGCGGAGGCGCTGCTCGCACAGGGGCCGGGCCACACCATCCTATCCAGCCCCGTGCGGGGGAGCGCGTTGCCCTGGCTGACGGGACAGCGCGTGGTGGTGGGGCATCCGATGGAGACGGTGGACCACGCCCGCCGCGCTGCCGAGGCCGAGGCCTTCTTCAGCGGGGCGTTGGATGCTGATGCACAACGCGCTCTGCTCTGCCGCGAGGCGGTGGATTACGTCTGGCGCGGCGCGCTGGAACAGCATCAGCACCCGTTGGCCTTCGAGCAGTTTGTGGGCGTTCAACTGTGGCTGCAAAATGCGGATGTCAACATCTTCTCTGTGGAGCTGGTCTGCGATGAAGACTGAACGCCGCTGGCAGTGTTTTCTACGGAACGTATCCTTCCTGCTTCCATAATGGAAGCGAGGGATTGGATCGAAAGTGTTTGAGATTGAAGGAACTATGCTATACTTGCGTGTGAAACTTCGCTGATTTTTAGATTTGAAATTTGAAAGGGGTGCAGAATGACATCAAAAAACCGTCTCTGGCAAACTTTAGGCGTTGTTGTGTTGCTATCGCTGCTCGTCCCGCGTCCGGTCCTCGCCTATCTCGATCCTGGCACGGGCAGCTACATCATCCAGCTGCTCATCGGCGCGGCGGTGGGCCTGGGCTTTCTCATCAAGGTGAATTGGAACCGGATCAAGGCGTTTTTCAGCAAAAAGGACTCAGGGGATGCGAGTGAACAAGAGTAGTGCGGTCGGCGGCTCCTTCCGCGATCCCAGCGGTTTCGTCTTCGTTGTGGAAGGGCAGGTCTATCGTCAGATCAATCAGGTCTACCGCGAGGACTATGACCGCTTGATGACCTCCGGTCTGTACGCGGCGCTGACCCGCGACGGCCTGTTGATCCCGCACACCGAGGCCGATCCGGCGCTGGCGCAGGGCGAGCGGGCGTACAAAGTTCTGCAACCGGAGCGCCTGCCCTTCATCTCGTATCCTTACGAGTGGGCGTTCGACCAACTGCGCGATGCGGCCCTGCTCACCCTGCGCATTCAGCGCGCGGCCCTGGAACACGGGATGTCGCTGAAGGATGCCAGCGCCTACAACGTGCAGTTCGTGGGCTGCCGCCCGGCGCTGATGGACACGCTCTCCTTCGAGGCGTACCGGGAGGGCGAGCCGTGGGTGGCCTATCGGCAGTTCTGCCAGCACTTCCTCGCGCCGCTGGCGCTGATGGCCTACCGCGACGTGCGCCTGAGCAGTCTGTTGCGCGTTCACATTGATGGTGTCCCGTTGGATCTGGCGAGCCGCTTGCTGCCGTTGAGCACGCGCTTCAGGACGCCGTTGCTGTTGCACATCCACCTGCACGCGAAAGCACAGCGCCGCTACGCTGATAGCGACGTTGGCGGCGCGGCGCTCGCGCGCGGGCGTCAGGTCAGCCGGATCAGTCTCCTGGGGTTGCTCGATAGCCTCGAATCCGGCCTGCGCAAGTTGCGCTGGCGCGAGAACGAGACGGCCTGGGCGGATTACTACGCTCACACGAATTACTCGACGGCGGCGCTGGATGCCAAAGCCGCGCAGGTGGCGCGCTTTCTGGAGGAAGCGGGGCCGCAGCGGGTCTGCGATTTGGGCGCGAACACGGGCCGCTTCAGCCGCCTGGCGAGCGCGCGCGGCGCCTTCACCGTCGCGGCGGATGTGGATCCCGGCGCGGTGAATCTGGCTTACCGCGAGGGCAAGGACAAGGCAGAGACCAACTTGTTGCCCCTCGTCCTCGACCTCACCAATCCTAGCCCGGCGCTTGGTTGGGCCAACGAGGAGCGCGAGTCCTTCGCCGAACGCGGCGCATTCGATCTCGTGCTGGCCCTGGCCCTTGTGCATCACCTGGCGATTGCGAACAACGTCCCGCTGGAGCGGGTGGCGGCGTACTTTGCAGCGCTGGCCCCGCAGCTGATTGTGGAGTTCGTACCCAAGTCCGATTCGCAGGTGCGGCGCTTGCTCGCGAGCCGGGAGGATATCTTTCCGGAGTACACGCCAGCGGGCTTCGAACAGGCCTTTACGCGCCGCTACGACATCGTGCAGTGCGTCCAGGTCCCTGATTCCGAGCGGATACTGTACTGGATGCGGCAGAAGGCTGAAAGATAAAACACCAACTTGGAAATAAGGATCTCTGGTTTATGAAAAAATTAGTTTTTTATCCATTTCTTTTTACAGTTTTTCCTATTTTAGAACTCTTTTTCAAAGCGAGTTCTGAGATCCCCTTTATAGAGACCTTGCGAATTCTTATAGCTGCTCCTATAGTTACAGGGCTTGGCATGTTGTTGGTCTACTGGTGGTCACGCGATTGGGAACGTGCCGGTTTTGTTGTAACTATTTTTCTATTTATCTTCTTCTATTACGGTTCGTTTTATTACGTTGCTTGGAATTTGACGTTTTTTGGTGTGCGTATTGGAAAACACGAGATTTTATTTCCTTTGTGGACGATGATGTTATTTATCTTGGGTAGTCGCTGGGCATGGGATCGCTTGCAAGCAGGTTCATTGATTACAAAATTCTTGAATATCACTGTGACAGTTACGCTTTTGTTTTCAGTGGGGCGTTATCTGCTTAAGGTGAATAGGACGCAAGGTTTGTTGCGAGAAGCACCTGCCCTACCGAGAGTAAGTCTGGTTCATGAGGAACAATTTCAGCTACAATCAGAACAAACCCCGGACATCTATTATATAATTCTCGATAGTTATGCCCGTGAAGATGTGTTAGCGCAGCTTTATGGGCTAGATGGCTAGTACCTCTTCAGGATGATTTTGATATAACTGGATAGAGTCGCTTTAGCTTGTTCCGAGCGTCGAGCGTGGTGAATTGCCAGTTCACAGTGGCCTTTTGTTCGTTCCGTGTTTTCTGCCAAGCCGCAATCTGGCAACACAAGGTTTCTTCATCAGGAATGCGGTCATTCAAGCATTGTTCAAGCAACACGCCGATCTCGATCTCGGCCATATCTAACCAGCTACCATGTTTGGGAGTGAAATGAAACTCCAGTCGATCCAAAATCCGTTTAGCCTCAGTGGGCTCAAAGGTCTCATACAGCGATGCTGGCGTATGCGTGTTGAGATTATCCAGCACCAACACAATCTTGTCCGCATCCGGAAAGAAGACGTCAACCAAGTCTCGCATACACTCTGCGAAATCTTGTTTGGTGCGCCGTTGCGTCACTTTGACGTGGCGCCAGCCCCCCTTTGGTTGAAAGAACATAAACAGATTGCGAGTCCCATTACGCTTGTATTCGTAATCGTAGCGCTCTGGCCAACCAGGTTGAGCGGGCAATGGCGTGCGAGTTTCAGCTATCAATTGCATCGGATGTTCATCAAAGCAAACTTGTGGCCTTTTGGGATCATACGGCAAGGCGTACACATCCAAAACATCCTCCATATGCCACACAAACGCTGCTCCCACACTCGGAATGCACCAACTTTTTCTTACACCAAGCCGCAACCGTTTTTTTTCAGCTCCTGGCGTACCGTTTCATACGAGATGCTATCCACGACTTTCAATTCTACTAAACGGTCTGCCACCAATTCCAGGGTCCACCGTTTCCGACCTGCGGGCGGTTTGCTTTGTGCTACAACTTCCAGGATTGCCTCCCCCTTTTCGTCCAACTTCTTGGGTTGCCCTGGTCGCTTCTTCTCGTTAAGTGCACCCGCTAAATTCTCTTCCACAAATCGTTTGCGTGTCCGTTGCACCGTAGCGCTTCCTGTGTGCAAAACCTCCGCTATCTCACGATCTGATTTCCCTTCGTCTGCCAGGAGCAAAATCCTAGCTCGATTAAGTTTGCGTGCGGAGTGTTTACCGCTTTTGATGCACTCGAGCAATTCCGTTCTTTCTTCCGGTTTTAGGTCGACGACATAGCGGTTTCTTGGCATTTTTCTCTCCCTGAGTCTGCTGTTTTCTTACAGCTTACCACAGAGAGAAATTCTATCAAAACTACACTGAATAGGTACTAGAAATCTACTCGATGAATTGGGGTATCAATTTATTTCCACCGATAGTGGATATTCTTTTGCTTCCATTGCCAATGCTGATCTATACTTCAATCTCGCTAACGATAGGCCGTTTAACACCTATGAAGAAATGGTGTTAATGGGCACTTCTGCCGTTATTTTGGTGGATAATGATGTATTGCCGCTTTATCATACGGGCTATGCGGTCCATTGGCGTCACGTAACTATGGGCTTTGATTCTCTACAATCTATCCCTACACTTCCAGGCCCGAGGTTTGTTATGTTCCACATTGTATCACCGCATCCCCCGTTTATTATAAATCGCGATGGTGAAACTGTCCTGGCGGCAGCCCCCCCCTTTGAAGGCGGGCGCGATGGAAATTATTTCCCCGGTTCAACAATAGAGTACATTGCTGGCTATACAGAAAAGATTTTGCATACCAATCACCAGGTATTGCAAGTTGTTGATGCTATCCTGGCAAACTCAGCTACACCGCCTGTTATTGTGCTACAGGCTGATCATGGCCCTGGTGCGTGGCTGCAATGGGATTCGGTAGAAAAAACGTGTTTATGGGAACGAACTGCCATCTTCAATGCGTATTATTTACCCGATGCAGGTGCGGAAATTCTCTACCCTGATATCACACCGGTGAATACGTTCCGGGTGATTTTCAATACTTATTTTGGTACAGATTTGCCGCTATTGGAGGACAGAATCTATTTCTCATCGTGGAATCGCCTTTACGATTTCATTGATGTGACGGATCGTGTGGCGTATCCTTGTGATGTGCAGTAAACTATGAAATCAATGTCACGTGAAAGGGTCTTTTATAGGATTTTATTATGGGGCGTTTTGTTAGCCAGCTTCTGGTTTTTGTTTCAACGCTCTATGTCTGTTTTCATGTCGCCAGAGGTGTTGAAGACCGATGACTACGTTGAGTATTGGTCCGCTGGCCGTTTGAATTTAATGGGCGGGAATCCCTACGATCCTGCTCAACTGACGCCGCTGCAACTGGCGACGGGGCGCGTCGACGGCGTACCGGTGATGATGTGGAATCCGCCCTGGACGCTGGCGGTGGCGATGCCGTTGAGCTGGCTGGCTTATCCCGTTAGCCGATTCTTATGGCTTTTGTTGAGTATGGGGATCATTTTTGGGGTGGCTGATTGGGGTTGGCGTGTGTATGGGGGCGCGCCGGGGAATCGGTGGCTGGCCTGGTTGGCCGCGTTTACTTTTGGGCCATGTTTGCATGTGCTGAAGGCCGGGCAGATTGCGCCGCTCCTCTTGTTGGGTGTGGTAGGGTTTTTGTATTTCGTCCGGCGGGAGCGCTGGGGGAGCGCGGGCGCTGTGGCGGCTTTGATTACAATCAAACCGCATTTGCTCTATTTGTTTGGCCTGGCAGTGTTGTTTTGGGCGTTGGAGCAGCGCCGTTGGCGGGTGCTGCTGGGGTTTGCCGCAGCTATGCTCCTGGCGATGGGGAGCGCGTGGGCCATCAATCCGGCGTTAGTCAGCCAATATCTGTATGCTTTGGCGCATTATCCTCCCGCTGAATGGGCGACGCCGACTTTTGGCGCGGTGTTGCGATTATGGGTAGGCGTAGAGCACTTCTGGCTGCAATTTCTCCCTTCAGCTTTGGGTGGCTTGTGGTTCGTTTTTTATTGGCTACGGCAGCGCAAGCGTTGGGACTGGCGTGAGCAGCTCCCCATTTTGGTGTTGGTCTCTGTGGTGACGGCGGCGTATGGTTGGACCTTTGATCAGCCTGTGTTTTTGCTGGCAATCGTGCAAGCGGCAGTTGGCTTGTCTCAGGGGCGACTTACCTGGCCCAAACGCGGTTTGTTATTGGCTTATATTGGGTTAATGTTGGTTTCGCTTTTTTCCAGCCAAAGTCAGCTCTGGTATTGGTGGATGGCTAGCTGGCTACTGTTGTGGTATTGGCTCGTGCGTCGGTGTGCTTCGTATGGCGGCGCACGGGAATGAGCTAAGCAAGCACTTTCCGAGGGGGGGAGTATGGCAGCTGTTGTTCATCGCTATAAAGAGGCGCTGCGCCGCCTGGATTGGGTGCTGGTGGCGTGTATCGTCTTGCCAACCGCGCTGCTGGCGCTGCTGAGCGTCATGCGTTACACGGCTTACACCGCGAATATGTTCGACTTGGGGCACATGGCGCAGGCTATTTGGAGCAGCACGCAGGGCCGCCCGCTGGAATTTTCTTATCACGGTAATGTTGTGAGTCGGTTGGCGCTGCACGCCGAGCTGATCTATTTTTTGATAACCCCTTTGTATGCACTTTTCCCTTCACCTATCACCTTAGTGGTGATTCAGGCCCTTTTGTTTGGCCTGGGCGGTTTCCCTTTGTATTATCTGGCCCGGAGGCGCATCGGCAACATCCATGCAGCGCGCGTAATCACGTTGATTTATCTGTTTTTTCCGGCGGCGCAGAACGCGGTCCTCTTCGATTTTCACGGCGACACGTTGGCGATGCCGTTGATGATGTTTATGCTCGAAGCGTTGGATCGCAAAGCGTGGCGCGCCTATGGCGTTTGGCTGTTGTTGGCTTTGAGCTGTAAGTTGTATATTGCGGTTCCACTCTGCGCGTTGGGGGCTTTTTTGTGGCTTATGGGGCGTAGACGTGTAGGCGCTGTGACTATCCTTGTTGCTATGGTCTGGGGGCTTACTGTATTTTTGGGGATACGCCCGCTGTTTGCCGCTTCGGGCGGGGCCGTGCAGCAACTGACAGCTGGGGGCTATCTTCAGTTCTATTTCGGGAGATTTTTTGAAGACCTTGCCAGCACCTGGTTTTTACGTCTGGCGACTGCAATTGCTGTATTTGCCCCGGTCATTCCCGTCGTCATGTACGCACCTGATTGGGCTTTATTGGCTTTGGGCGTCGCTCTGCCGGTCTTGCTTAGTTCTGGGCCAGGGCCAACTTTCTATTATGGCAATCACCGGTACGCTATTGTGACGCCATTTCTAATGATGGTGGTTTTCAATGCCATTGTCTACCTTAAAGTCCCAGGTAGTCGTCTCACCGTTTTCGGGCGCACAGCCAGACGTTCTGTCCCCTGGGCGGCGCCTCTGGTCGCGGTTGCTTTGATGACGTTGTTGACCAATGCGGGCCTGGTGAATACGCCATTGAACCCCCGGTTTTGGAGACGGCTTTCCGGGCAAGAATTTTTTTCGTGGGCCTATACGCGCACAGCACGCGACGGGGTGAAGGATCAGTGGCTCGTAGCGAACGTCCCAGATCAAGCGCCGCTTTTGGCTTCGACGATTTTGGCCCCCCATCTGGCGCACCGCCGTGAATTGCACATTATGTTCTCTCTGGATGAGACTGTAACGCCTGACCCGAATGAATTGCTTGATAAAGTTGATTACGTGGTATTGGACGGTTTATCGGATTATGTTGGGCCTGGGGGCGACGGGCTGATGGGGGATGTCACGTATGATTGGCCGCTATTGTTTGCTGCCGAGAGCCGCCCGGATTTTGGCCTGATCTCTGCCAGAGATGGCTTGCTGCTATTCCAGAAGCGCCCTGAGGGGATCGCCGATGCGTCTTGGGCTGAGATGACGCTCCTGCATTCTGTCACGTTTGAACTTGAGCCTTCTTCCGTCGCTACGCAGGCGGAGTTTTCAGACGCGATTGGTTTGGTTGAGGTTGCAGTGACGCCGATAGGCGCGCGCCGGTATCGCTTCCAGTACATCTGGCTGGCGTTGGATGGTATTCGGCAGCAGGAGGCGCTGTTTGCGGTGACGCAACTGGCAGACGTGGAGCATTCCCGGATGCTCCATGTGCCGACTGTGGCTATTCATCCCACGACTGTCTGGACGCCGGGTGAGTTAGTCACGGAGACGTTTGACGTAGCGCTTCCCCGTGACGTTGTTCCAGGGGCATACACGCTCATGGTGGGCTGGTATGACAGTACCGAATCCCTGGCTTACGCTACTGACGAGCACAGCCGGGTGGGCGATACGGTTGTGGTGGGGACGTTAGACGTTGGGGCTTCATTTCAGGGCAAGTAAGGATACGTAAAATTGATGCAACGCTCGTTGGGTAGATGGCAGCGGTGGCGGTGGTTGGTGCTGGGTGGCGCGTTGGCGGCGTTGAGTGTACTGCTCTGGCGTTATGCAGGGCGTTTGTATCCTTCACTTTGTGGAGATTTTTTGCAGTTTTGGGCTGCTGCCCGGCTGAACCTGGCCGGCGAAAATCCCTTCGTGCGCGAGCGGGTATACGCTTTGTGGCAGGCCGCCGGTTGGACAAGGACCTGGGCTTTGGTAATGTACAATCCACCCTGGACGTTGACGCTGGTGTTGCCCTGGGCGCTGCTAGATGCGCGGTCGGCATGCATATTGTGGCGATTGAGCTTGTTGGTGTGCGTCTTTGTCAGCGTGGATTATCTCTGGCGGGCCTACGGCGGTCCGGTCAAGCGACGCTGGCTCGCCTGGGTGGTGGGGATACCCTTTATGCCAACTGTGATTGCAATCCATAGCGGACAGTTAGGGCTGGTAGTGTTGGCGGGCGCGGTTCTGTTCTTGTGGGGCCTGCGCCCCACTATGGATGCGGCGCGGCGGGAATGGGCAGCGGCAGCGGCGCTCTTGTTAATCTCATCCAAGCCGCATGTGCTTTATCTCTTCTGGATTGCGCTGGCGGTGTGGCTATTCACCTTCCGACGCGGAGCGTTTCTGGGCAAAGCTCTGGCGGTGACGGCGGCGGCGTTGCTTATCCCTATGCTCACGAATCCGGCGGTGCTGGTGCAATACCTCGCGGCGGTGGGGCAGCGCCCGCCCGATCTCTGGATTGCTTCGGCGTGGGGTAGTTTTCTGCGATTGGCCTTCGGCCCGGAGAAGTTCTGGCTGCAATTTCTCCCCTCGCTGCTGGCAGGGGGCATCTACGCTGTGTACGTGTGGCGCAAACGGCTGGGCTGGGATTGGATGGTCGATCTTCCAATGCTGGTCCTCTGGTCGCAGATCACTCGCCCCTACGGCTGGACGCACGATCTGGTCGTCACGCTGTTGCCGTTGATTGCGGTGACGGCGCAGGCGGCCCAACGCGGCCCGCGCGCGTTGCGCCTTGCGCTGGGCGTCTATGCGCTGTTGCAGGTTGTCATGGTGCTGGCCCATCGCTTCACGCCATCGGGCGATCATCATCTGGTCTGGCTGCCGCTGGCGATCTTCGGGGTGTATGTGTTGGTGAAGAAGACGCTTGCGCGTCAAGATTTGAGTCGTGAGGGAGGTCATCATGCGTAGCTGGCGTCATTTCGCCCTGAGAACAGATCAACTCTGGCCCCTGGTCATCCTCGCCGCCTTTGGCTTCTACGTCTCCCTCGTGCCACTGCTTCCCAACGATTTCTGGTGGCATCTCAAGATCGGCGAGGTCATCTTCGAGCAGCGGGCGATCCCGCAGA